>Ga0208597_1000006_pt1 | contig 93641 bp, 108 predicted proteins | sample LakMenEpi05May12_FD_150673 | JGI IMG/M metagenome (GOLD analysis project Ga0208597, IMG submission 150673) | Freshwater microbial communities from Lake Mendota, WI - 05MAY2012 deep hole epilimnion (SPAdes) | ecosystem: Environmental > Aquatic > Freshwater > Lake > Epilimnion/Euphotic zone ...
GGGTCCCTATAGAACACACCCCACCCCCAACCCAGGGACTGGGTACCCCCCATTGTTTTACAGAGAGGATTTGCATACCAGAATATGTTTGGTGTTTTATTTACCAGGAGAAACATTCTTGCCTACGGCATCTTATTCTCTACAGCTTCATACTATTCTTAGTATTAATTAAACTATAGTGATATGATTGTACAGAACATGATTGAAGAAATTGAAGGTATTATGATACTTCTCAAAACAAAGGTAGACCATAAGGTGCTCACTGCCTTAAAGGAATTAGATCCTAAAGACATTAAGGATTACCGCAATAGCCTTGCACTAGAGTGGCAGGTTAAGCACAAGAACAAGATGATACTATTAGAGGATTAACATCCTCTTTTATTATCCATTATAGCCTACGGCAAATACAGCATTATACTATTATTAAATTTTAAACTATATAATATGAAAACAATTATTTTTATTTGGTACTTAGTATCAGGAACTATTGTACCACAAGACAAAGTAGAAGGTAGACAAACTTATGCTCTATTCTTTGAGGATGGTAAGGTAGTAGACTTTGCTTTTAAAGCAGAGATATTAGAGTACATTGAAACAGGTACATTTGAGTATGATGAAGACAAAGAGGATTAAGTTCCTCTTTTTTTTCCATAGTAGCCTTCGGCAGCCTCTCTTATACAGCTTTATACTGTTTTGGATATTTATATTTATTAATCCATTAAAACAAATTATTATGGAAACTCAAAAAACATCTTGCGTATTAAAAACTGTAGGTAATGCAGTAAAGGAAAACACTAACGGTACTAAGTTCCGTACTTGCACTGTTGACATTAACGGTACAGTTTGGTTTGCTAAAGTTTGGGAGAAAAGTGTACAGAACGGTTTGACTGTTGGTGCTACTTACCAAGCTGAGTTACAAGCAGATGGAGACACTGTTTGGATCACATTGTTGAACGGTACAGATGCTAAGATTGCTACAGTAGCAGATTTTGCACACTTGTTCAGCAACATTACTGTTTAAGATTAACACACACTCTACGGAGTGTGTTGTTTTTTTTGATAGCCTGCGGCATCCTCATACAACTTTAAACTATTATTGTTCTCAAGAATACACATACTGTTGTCCATAGCAAATATTTTGTCTCCACACGGTGGAGCAACCGCACTTTTGTTCTGATAATCAGTTAGTTACAAAATGTGCTAGTTTAAAAATATGGGTGTTTAGGGTACATTTGCTGTTGTATGTAGCAAATGTTTACAAATAAACAGTATATAAGGAGTATGTTTAAAGTATAATCATAGTATGTAAATAGATGCTTACAACATCTGTTTAATGCTTGCTAAGACTGTAGTGAAGTTTACGGAAATGCAGTGTACATAAGGGTTACAGGATGATTGAGTGAAAAACTATCCTCATATCTATGCCATTAGCCTCAGTAACAGATTTAGTTAATATGCTTATATACTTATTAGTATATAGCTAATACTATGTCTATATACACTACTGTTAGTATTACTATTACTATTAGTCTTATCATTAGTGTTATATCCTATAAGAGTAACATAAAGCCATCTTCCGGAATAAGGCATTAGCCCTAAATATAAATTATTAATCTCTTAAAACTATATCTTATGAATAAAGAAATAAAAAAGAAACCAATACTAGGTATGCAAAGCTCATTCAAGTTTGGTAAATTTAAAGGCATTACAATTGAAGAAATGCTTAATGAAAGAAGTCATGAATACATACATTATTTAATATGGATTGCAAAAGAATTTGATTTACTATATACAGAAGAAGTTGAAGAAGAATTAACTTGGCAAAATTATAATGTTCCTAAATTTAACTACAATAAAGCTCACTATTGGGGATATATGTACAAATAAATAAACTACTTAAAACTATGAACTATGAATCATGTATTTAATCTATTAATTACTATCATGTGTGCTGTATGTACATTTGAACTTATTGTAGCTGAGACTTTTGAGGCTTATGTGTTCTCAATAGTAGGCTTACTACTATCATCTATGATATTTGTTATAAATCTCCGTTATCCTTTATTTAGAAAGTAATGGACACATTATTAATCACGGGATTGCTTATGGCATTAGTCTATGGGCAATCTATTTTAAATCAAAAGAAATGAGAAATTCAGATCAAACACGCGGTGCATCAGTAGGTATGTACTATTTATACACAATGATTGTTGTGTTTATTATGGCATTATTTATGTCATCTTGTGGAACTACATCACACGGTTGTAACTATGCTAAGGCACAGAAATACAATCAAAGACAGATGAGAAAATCACATAGATATAACTAGTATGCAAGAAGGACAGTATATAGCTATCACACCTTCATTTAGTATTACTAAGAGAATTGAAGTGGTTAAGATTATTAAAGTGTTCTTTGATTATACTTATGATGTACAGTATCCTAATGGATATATAGAAAGGCTCCCGATTGGAGCTTTTCTTGCTTAAATTATTATAATTATGACACCAAAAGAAAAAGCAAAAGAATTGTTTTATAAAATGCGTAAACAAACCTATCAATATCAAGAATATGCAGGTGCAAAATATACTACCTGTGAAATAGGATATGAAGCTGGAAAAAAATGTGCATTAATAGTAGTTGATGAGATATTAGATGTTTTAAATCAATTAACTTTAGAATATGAATATTGGGAAGAAGTTAAACAAGAAATTACTAATTGTTAAATTATGTTAAATGTTTAGAAAAAAGATTATAGCTCTAGAAGAGAAAAAGAAGCTGAGAAAGATTGATTTAAGTATGGTTCATGATATAGGAGCAGATCCTATGACTGCAGAAATGTATAAGAATGATCTTATGGTTGAGATTATGCACATTGATAATGAAATTAACTATGAAAGATCAATGAGACCAATCAGATGTGCTGCAGTTATATTTGTAGCAGTAGCAATATTACTAGTAGTTTACATAGTAATATCAGAAATTTTGTAATTTATAAAAACCAGACATATGGAAAAGAGAAAAGTAGGTAGACCTAAAAAAGTGGTTACAACAGTACCTAAAAAAACAGTAAAAAATGCTGCTTACTATAAACAAGCATTTGAAGAACTTAGAGAAGCTTATGATAGCTTATGTGCAAAGAATTTCAAGTTGCATCATGGAAATGAACAATTGTTCCAAAAAGCTGAAGTAGCACAAAAAAAGAATGAAGCTTTATTTAATTTAGTTAAAGAATTAGTTGATACATCTGTTAATGATTTAATTCAAGTTGAAGTTACAACAGGTAAAATCACTGCACTTGATGCTATATATCATGTTAGTATGATTGAGCGTGTAATTGAATCTAAGTTTAATTCTGAAACTGAAGAGTAATGGCACATGTACATAAAACTCTTGCTAATGATATTGCAAATGGATTTAAAAATCTTGGTAAAACATGTGCAGTATGTGGAGCACACTTAGAACCAGGAGAAAAAGTTTATCTTCAAGAAGATGAAGCAAAACTTATGACAATGCCAAAGAATGGTAAGCCTGCGGGTGTACCAGTAATTTGTGCTAATTGTAAGTAAAATATTACCCTGCTTGAAGCAAACAAATAGCAATCCTCAGTATAATAGGTATTAAAGGTGAATATTAGTCACATTGTTAGAATCTATACCAAGATGGAGTTGTTTGTAGAGAGATGTTATCTATAGTCTTCAGTGTAGATGCCTTAGCCATAGGTAGAAAGGAAGTAAAATCTAACATTCACATACTTGGAGTGACAGGGTATATTATAGTGCAGTGGCGGAATTGGTATACAGCAGTTGAATGTAGAAATACAGAGGTAACTTACTAGTTGTTAAAACTGGTTACAGGTTCGAATCCTGTCTGCACTTCTAAGACAGCTGGAACAGACAGCATTTGTTTATTTATTTATTTAAAACTTAGAATTATGTTAGGAAAACTATTCAAGAGAAAAAAAGAATTAAAGCCTTCTAATGAATTGAAGGTAGCTATTATTGAAGATAGCACAGACAACTTGTATACTAATTTTGGTATTACAGATGAAAGAAGAGATGAATTGATTGAGCTTACATTAGCTAGTTTTAAGAATCATAGTAATCTATCTAAATCTTATGAAGAGATTGTTGCAAAGTGTAAACATGTTAATGAAGTCATAGTGTGTGTAATTATTTTTGAAAGAAAGATTAATCATTCAAAAGAACTTTCTGCACTAGCTAATTTAATTGGATTATGATGAAAGATAATGTAATTGATTCAGCACTAGGGTTTGACTTTAGTGCTGATATCATTGATCAAGAAGGAGAATTAGTACAAACAGGTGCTAAAACTACACATCCTGAAACAGATGAAATACCTATAATTGGTAATAGAATTGGTGGTCAACAATGGTTCACAACATTTAATGAATCTTTGTTAGCTAAAATTAGAGACTACAAAAGATTAAACACATGAGAATAAGTGTAACATATGATGAAACTGATATAGCAAAAGCATTAACCAAGATTATTAAAGATCCTAACGCAGAAGAGTTTGTAAAATTACTAGTTCCTATGCTGTGTCAAAGTAATAATGCAATAAATAGATTTTTTAAGTTAATGCTTGGTGATAAACTACCTGATATTATTCCAACAGGTACTCTTTGTAAAATCAGTGTCAATAATTTGGGTTATAGTTGCAACAAAGATGCTATTAGAGCCAAATATGGTGATGAGAACGGAAATGTTGTTGTAACTGTAAAAGAATTCAGAGGTTATCATGATTATAACAATTACCACATTCAATATACTAGTGTAGATGCTAGTGGTAATGATAAGATAGATACTTCTTTTGTGCAAGCTGATGAACTAGAAGTAATTAAGGAAATTTAATGCAGTATATCTCTGGATATGCTTTTCCTAACAAAAATAACAAGGGGGCTTATGTCCCCTTTTTATTGTATTAGCTATATAGTACAAGAATTTATAATCTTAATTAACACAAGTAAAATATTAGGTATATATTTATAGTGTAATATGGATTTTAAACAATGCTATATCAGTTACCAAACGGAAAAGTAATATACTTATCTGTAGATCAATTCCTTGAGCTTACAGACCAAGACATACAATATATGGTGTCTCAAGAGTTTGGCGACCATATTATTAATCCCTTTACAGACTCAGCAATCATTAAGACTAAAAAAGATAAGTATTATGACTTTGACTATTTAGCTGATGATGAAAATGTTGACAATATTATATCAGATGATGAACCATTTGATGATATTATAGATCTTTCAGATCAAACTGAAATATAAATCCTTATAGGATATCCCTTACTTATAGCTTGAGCAACTAAAGTAGAGTAATCTGCTCACAATTCACTTATTTATTTATTTAATTTATTTAGTTATGAACTCTAAAGTATTTATAGCGGCTGATGCTGCTACTGGTGCAGTTATTTATCCATCTGCAAACAATCCTGAATGGGGTTATGTTAGATTACAACAAGTACGTACTGTTATTGATGATAATGGTTTCTTAAGAAGACAAACATTAGGTTCTTTAATACAAGCACCAATTGGTATCTTAAAAGAAATGGGTTATTATGCAGGTCAAATGCTTGATGGTAAAATTGTTATTAAAGAGTCTTTGACTCCATTTAATACAAAGAATCCTGATAGAGATTTAAAAATTGCAGGTAAAACTGGTATTGTATGTACATTTGAAGATCAACCAATTTACCGTAAAACTGTATATAACAGTGCTGCTAATGCTGCTGATGTTACCATTCAACATGATAATATTGAAGAATTAAGAAATGCTTATAATACGCAACAAGTTACTGCTTCTGCTATGAAGCCAAGTAATGATTTTACATTATAAGACTAAACACATAGTGAGAGGGGTGTAAATCTCTCTCATTTTTTATTTATTATTTTATTGTATATTATGGAAAAGTTAAAAGAAGAGATAAGAAATTATCAGATGCGGTCACAAACTGTGACTAGCTATCAACAAGACAGATACAATCAGTATCAAAACTATTTGTATAAGAGAGCATTGTATGGACTAAGTGCTCTTACACAAGATGAATTAACTACCATGTGTAGTAAAAAGAAACAAAGAGTTATTAATGTTTATAAGAAAGCTCAAGTAGTTATCAATAAACTTAAACAACAAACAACTATAAGTTATACTAACTTTATATTTGAAACTTTGTTTCCAAAGAGTCCTATTACTCAAGCTTTACTTGCTGAAACTGAGACAGATGATGCTTTAATCAATAAATTAAACTTTAAAGATTTAGGTATTGAAAAGTCTCAAATTATTACTATCTTTATTGCTGAAGGAGTGTTACCTAAAAACTTTTTAAGTTTAGATGGACCTCAAAACCAGTTACCAAGATTGAGAAATGATAAAAAGTAAACTTAAAATGTGTGATGGATGTCAAAAACCATCTATGATCTGGAAGAACCATGAGGGATTCAAGTATTGCAAGTATTGTTGGAGTTGCCAAAAAGCCATTGATACAGACAGTTCACAGAAACCAACTGATTATAAAATCCCTCTGGTTTCTTCTAAAAGAAAAAAGAAAGATGTTGAGTATCTTAAATTAAGAGAAAGATTTCTAAATGAAAATCCAGTATGTCAGGTCTCTGTAACCGGTTGTATGAATGGTGCCAGTGATGTGCATCATAAATATGCCGGTTCAAACAGAGAAGCCTTTTATTTGATTCAAAGTACATGGTTAGCAGTTTGCAGGAGCTGTCATAACCATATTCACAATAATCCTGCAGAAGCCAGAACATTGGGCTGGTTAAAATAATTTATTAACTGATTAAAAATTCTGATTATGAAAAATGATTTTATTAAAATTCCTGTTACAACAAATTATAATATGTTTAACAGATTACCAATGCAAAGACCAACATTGTCTAAGCATACACAAGAATTAGTAGAAAGTGTTCGCGTATTAGGGAACACAAGACAAGTTATTTGTTGTAAAGTAGATTTCTTTACAGGATCAAAATTAACATATGTAATAGATGGTGATCATTTATTAGATTGTTGTAGAAGAGAACAAATTCCGGTAAGATATGAGTATGTTGAAGTAATTGACAAAGAAGACCTTATTAGAAAAATGGCTTATTATAACAATTCATCTAAGTCTTGGCAGTTAAAAGATTACATTCATGCATTTTCATTTTATAGTCCTGATTATGTTAAACTTAGTGAGTATATGGGGTTATATAATTTAGAATCTTTAATGATTGCAGCAATTTGTAATAATAATAATTCATATAATAGTGTTTCTGCTGCTAGTGCTAAGATTAAAAATGGAGAGTTTAGAGTAACTAATCCTAAAGCTCAAGAAATGTGTAAAGCATTTAGTGATCTATTTATTAAGATTGGAGTTGCTGATAGATGGGTTAAGAAACAATTCTTAACTGTATTTATTCAAGCTTATCCTACATATGATCATAAGAAAACATTAGCAAATATTGAGGAGCACATTAAAACAATTAAAGTTATGTCAGATCCTTCTTATGCTAATAAATTTATTCAAAAGAATGTATTCAATTTAATTTAACATGGACAGACAAGACATACAACTAGAAGCATTAGCTGCTACTGATAGTAAACAAAGAAGTTCAATCTGTTTAGGCACAGGGGTCGGTAAGACCCTTGTTGGCCTAAACTATATTGAGAGAAACAGTACACCACTAATGAGAATACTGGTAGTTGCTCCTAAAAAAGCAATATTTCAGTCATGGAAAGATGATGCTGAAAAGTTTAATATGCATCATTTATTAGGTAGAATAGTATTTACTACTTACTTAAGTCTGAATAAGAAAGATCCAAAAGACTTTGATATTGTATGTCTAGATGAATGTCATTCATTACTTGATAGTCACCGGGGATTTTTGCAATTATATAAAGGTAAAGTACTAGGTTTAACGGGTACTCCACCTAGATATAAAGATTCAGAAAAAGGTAAGTTAGTACATGAATTCTGTCCTGTAGCATATACTTTTAAAGCAGATGAAGCTATTGAGAACGGTATCTTAAATGATTATCAAATCATTGTACATGAGCTTTACTTAAGTAATCAGAAGAACTTTCCAGTTAATATGAAGAACAGATCATTTATGACATCTGAAGTTCAGAACTATAGTTACTGGTGTAATAGACTAGAAACAGGTTCTGGTCCAGTACATATTATGAGAGTTATGAGAATGAAAGCTATGATGGAGTATCCAAGTAAAGAGCACTATGCTAAAAAATTATTTGAAGACATCCAAAGTAAATGTATTCTGTTTGCTAATACTCAAGATCAAGCTGATAAACTATGTAATTATAGTTATCATAGTAATAATACCCAATCTGAGGTAAACTTAGATTTATTTAAAAATGGTAAGATTAATAAACTTTCAACTGTTCTGCAGTTAAATGAAGGTATAAACATACCAGATTTAAAACAAGGTATTATCATGCATGCTTATGGTAATGAGCGTAAGGCCAGTCAGCGCATCGGGCGGCTTCTCAGATTAAATCCTGATGATAAAGCTATTATCCACATTTTATGTTATAAAGACACTGTAGATGAAAAATGGGTAAAAGATGCTCTAGAAGGATTTGACCAAAGTAAAATACTCTGGAAAAACTTTAACATTACATTATAATTTATTATATTAGTTATATGGATATATCTGATACACACAAACTTATAATGCACAATGATGACATAAATGATTTTCCTTATGTTATGGCTTGCTTGATTAAATTATGTAATCATGATCCTATTCAAGCTGAGCAGTGTGCATTAATTACACATAGTAACGGTAAATGTCATATAAAAAATGGTTCATGGTATGATATGCAAACTATAAGTGAAGATTTAGTATCTTTGGGACTTAAAGTTACTGTAGAAGAACATGAAAGTCATATGCATTAATGATACTAAAAAGCCAGTTAAGATTCCTCAAAATGAGTGGATTAAGGAAGGCACTATCTATACTGTTACTGAAACAGTAAAAATGGGTATCCAAGCAGGTAAGTTTGGATATCTTCTTAAAGAAGTATCTTTATCTAAAAATTCTTTTCCTTATGAGTATTATGATGCTGATAGATTTGGTATCTTAATAGATCAATCATTAGAAAATGCAGTAGAGGAAGAAGAGTTAATTGAAGAAGAACTAGCTGTCTAATTAAAAATCAAATTTTATGGAAAAAATGTTTATAGGAGCAGTATGGCTATATGTTGTGCTGTCTCAAATAATGACATTGTATTTTATGTGGTTATGGTCTCATGATCATAGCTTCTTAAATACAATTACTATTGGGGCCTTAGTATCTGAATTTAAAGGGCTATTATTTCCGTTTTTCTTATGAGTTATACAGAAACAGATGTCCGGGATTATTTAACCAATGTGTTTATAATCAAGAAAACAAGAAAAAGAAACTACTTAGATAATAGAAACTATTTACTAGCCTTAATGTTTTATAAGTTTAATTTAACTGAAGATGAGTTAGGTTTTATATTTAAAATTGATAGAAGTACAATAAACATATCTAAAAAGATTCCTTATTTCTTGTTGTTATTGCAAGATGGTACATTCATTAAGAATACTACAGAAGTACAAAAGTTATTTCCATTTACTTTTCCTGAACCTAATATAAAATCTAAGCTTAAGCAAAGAAGCAAAGTCATGTTAAGTTTGGATCAAATGTTATATGGCCAAGTAAAGATGTATGCTGATAAAAATGATATGTATATGCATACTGCAATTAGAGAATTAATTAAAAAAGGTTTAGAATGGGAAGAATGAAAGAAGTCTACATGCAGGTCATGGAAGCTAATGATGGCATACCAGAAGGTTTAACTATTGGAGAAATGTCTGAAATGAAACAAATGGAAATTTATAACTGGGAATTGTATGAAAAAGAAAAAAGAAAAAATATCTTACTTGATATTGAGGATCCAGAAGAGATCAAAAAGATTGAGCTCACTGAAAGAAACTTCAAAAATTGTCTTAGAGAGGATTTTGAGAAGAGAGAGCAAGAACAAAAAAGAATTGCCAAACTTTACAGGAACTAATAATGAAGAAGGAGATTGAATTATACAAATGGTACTTTGGTGTTATTATAATTGCTATGATTGTAGCTACTGCAGTAGAAGAGAATAACAGTTTACCTGGATATATTCAAACGGCTAAAGCAACTACAGAAGAACAATTAGTTGATTGGAGTAATGTAGATAATCCAGAAAAGAAAGAGTATCTAGAACATTTATACAACAAAACTAAATCAGAATAAGATGAAGTATGAAATAAAATATTGGACATCACTTGGAGGGTTATCATACACAATGCCTATAGAAGTAGAGTACACAACAACTACATTATGGGCACACAGTGAAGAGGATGTTTTACAAAAGTTAAATGTAGGTAGAGGTAGAGTTGTTTATATTAGAAAAATTAATCTATAAATCAGAATAAAATGGAAGATATAATTCAAATGACCAAATTAGTAGCAATAATATGTCTTACTCTTTTTGGAATCTATGCGCTGTACAGAGTATATAAATCTTAAATCAGAATAAGATGGTATTAATATTATCACATATAGGCTTTATACTTTGGTTTTGGGCAGGATATAATGTAGGTAAAAGAATAAATAAATCAAAATAAAATGGAAAAAGAATTTATACCTTATGAGCAGGCTTCAAAGCTCAAAGCACTTGGATTTAAAGAAAGATGCTTAACTTATTATGGCGAAAATAAGCCTATGCTTTCTGATGTTTTAACAATAGAGGGTTGGGACTATAATACTTCATTTTTAAATTGGACATCAAGACCAACATTCCAACAAGCATTTAGATGGTTTAGAGAGGAGTATGAGATCCCTTCTTTCATACAATCTAGATATGATAGATTTAAAGGTAAAGTAGTTCACAGATATTCATACGGTAATAATAAAATAGGTTTTTTAAAACACCCTGAGTCCGTAAATTATTGGGAACATATAGTTGACTTTGATACTTATGAAGAAGCAGAACTTGAATGTCTTGACAAACTAATTGAACTTGTTGAAACAAAAACAAACTAAGATGGAAAAAGAAGTAAAAAAGAATTGTTACTATTGTCATTTAGATAAAGTTAAATCTGAAATGCAAGAGATTGGAGTTTGGGTATGTAATGATTGTTTAGAAAAAGCTAATCCTTTAGTTAAAAAAAAGAAGTAGTATGAAATATATAACAAAAGCAGTAATTAAATTATCAGAGATTCCTGAGCATTTACAACAAAATGAAGTGTTACAAGGACACAAGTTAAATACTTATGGAGAGTTCCATATTGATGATTCAGAACAAGATGACTTAGTTTTATGGTTATTAAGTGAGTATCCTACAATTAAAAGGAAAATAAGCTTCTTAATCCATTTTAATAAATAACTTAGAATAATATGAAAGGCAAATTAGTAAAAAGATTAAATAGGTGGGATTTATACGGTGAAGATGATTCTAAAATTGCATCATCACTTGATTGGTTTCAAAAGCTATCTATTAAAAACTGTCAAGCAATTGAACGTGGGTATGACTTGGAAGAGTTGGCTGTTAATTATGCAAATGCTGAATTAAGTAAAGAATTTACTTCAAAAGTAGGTAACTTCTACGGGTTCAGTTCTTCATATATTGAAGGGTTCAAAAAAGCTTTAGAGTTGTTAGAAGATAAAAAGTTTAGTGAGAAAGATCTTCTAAAATCTTTACATAAATTAGCAGATTCTTTTATAAGAGGTTATCCTTATCATCAAGACTTAGATTTTCAAGAAGGAAATCAAATTATCCAATCCCTCCAACAACCAACAGAAATTGAAGTTGAGATTGAGATGGAATGTCTTGATCCTAACTGTGATGGTATAGACAAAAAAGGTGTTTGTATACCTGGAGATAAGCCTAAACTAGACTCAGAAGGATGTTTAATACTTAAAAAGATATAATGCCTTATAAAACTGAAAAGTTAAAGCTTGATTCTCCTTTTTTAGATAAAAGAGTTAAACTATTACCTTGTCAAAGAGAAATGGTTTTATATTGGACTCAACAAGGACTTAGTCAAAGAAAAATAGCTGCTATGTTTAAAGTTTCCAGAAGACTTATAACTTTTATACAAGACCCTAAGAAAAAAGAAAGGGATTTAGAGAATAGAGCTGCCCGTGGAGGTTCTAAAGTTTATTATAAAGGAGGTAAAGAATGGAATGAAACTATGAAAAGACATAGAACTAGAAAACATAACCTTTTAAAAGATTTGATATGAAAAACATACATGTAATACCAACAGATAAGCCAAGTAGATTGTGGATAAACACTATTAATGGTGAATTAGTATTAGATAAAGAGGCTAATGAATTACATGCCCAAAATATCTACATCACTTCTGATGAAAAATTACCTTACGATAGTTCTATATTTAATAGTGGGGCTTTTTATCATAGAGACCCAGTAGGAGATGTTCATATTATAACCAAACATACCTTTAAGCCAAATCCACATTTCTGCAAAAGAATCATCCTAACAACAGACCAAGATTTAATCAAAGATAGTGTACAGGCTATTGATGATGATTTCTTAGAATGGTTTGTTAAGAATCCGAGTTGTGAGAAGGTTGATGTTTTAAATGAACCTTATAAACTACCTTATGAATCAGGAAATATATACCAAAATCATTGGTTTGATAATTACAAAATCATCATTCCAAAAGAAGAGCCTAAACAAAAAACAACTATTTATGGTACTATACGGTATGAAGAAAGGGTGTATAGTGAGGAAGATATGAAATTATCTTTTGAAGCAGGTAAAAAGGGTTATATGAGAGGAAGTATGCTTCATCAAGAATATTATTTTACTTGGAAAAATTTTAAACAATGGCTTGAACAATTTAAAAAGAAATAAGATGGAAGAACATATTAAAGAAGCTAAAAGGAGATATGGTGATTCAATATATGATCTTGAACAAGTTGATGCTTTTATAGAAGGTGTTAAATATCAAGCTGAAAGAATGTATAGTAAAAAAGAAGTTATGGATATGTTTGATACATTTAGCATGTATTTGCCTTTACATTATAAATTTTTACTTGAAGAAGAATTAAAAAAGGAGTAGTATGAAAGTTGAAATATCTGATTATGAAGAAAAACAGCATTTGATGTTAGTTGCATTAAACATGGCTGGTTTGGCTGTAGATTATGTTACAGTAGACTTAATACACTCAACATTATTAAAGCTTACTGAAAAAGATGGGAATATGGATATACTGGATGCTGTAGTTGTCAAAGAATCTCATGAAAAGAAATGGAGTACTTACTTTAAACAAAAAGAACAATGAAAGAATGTGAAAATTGTGGAAGTAGAATGAGTCACCATGGATGTACTTGGTGTAATGAAGAATCCTATATTGTTGACCAATACGTAGAATTAGGAATGTCATTACCTAGTGAAGATACTGAATTTATGAAAAAATATAATCAACAACAAGAACAATGAAACATAAAAGTATAACAATTGAACAACAGAAAAGTATAACTAAACAACAAGAACAATGAAACAAACAGCAGTAGAATGGTTAGCAGAACAATTATTTGAGTTAAAATATCCAACTCTAAATCAAATAGAAATAATTCAACAAGCCAAAGAAATGGAAAAGCAACAGATTATTGATGCTTGGATTGCTGAAGATAATCCATTACAAAGATTAAAAGCGGAACAATACTATAATGAAACATTTTCTTAAATTTACTATAGTATGGATTAGTCAAAACTTGGCTATACCATTCTGGACTATTGGTCATATTCATTTAATGACCACTGTGTATGAAGATGTTATGGAAATAATTGCTTCCTTTGGTATGAATATCATAGTAGCAATTGGTTTCTGGATTAATTATAAAGAATATAAACAAGAAAAAACTAAAGAATTATGAAAAAGATTATATTTGCATTAACATTGTTATTAAGTTTAACAACTTTTGCACAAGAAACAACAGTAATAGGAGATAATATCTATCTTAAACAAGATGGTGATTTTAGAACTGTTATATTTAAGTATCCAGATAATGATGGTGCTATATCATTAGCTAAGTCAGATAATAAAATAGTTTTATTTTTGAGTCTGTTAGAAGGTTACCAATTTGGGAACAGTGGGGATGCTACTTTTGTTATTACTTTTAAAAAAGGAGATAGAATAACTGAATACACTACTTATGGTAGAGTTACAGAAGGTCTTAAAATGGCTATTGTAAAAAATAATATTAAAGATGATGCTGCATTCTTAACAAGTTTCTTAGCATCTGATTATATGATGATAGATATGAGTGGAGATACTTACTTCTTTAGTTTAGATGAAAGTACTAGGGCTTATCAATTTTTAAAATAATTTATTATGGCTGATATATCCATGTGTTCAGGACAAGATTGTCCGGTTAAAGAAAAATGTTATAGGTTTACAGCTCCTAAAAGTCTTATAGCACAAAGTTATTTTACAGAAGCTCCTGGTAAAATAGAAGATGGTAAGTTTACTTGTGAAATGTACTGGGGTGATAATGCTGAAGCCATATGGAATCAACTAAAAGATATAACTAATGGGAAAGATAACACTGACATTTGATTCTAATGAAGAAGCAGAAGAAGCTAGAACAGCTTTAGATGCTGGTAGATGGAAGACATTGGCTTGGGATTTAGATCAATATCTAAGAGGCAAAATTAAATATTGTCCAGATAATGAAGATCCTGCAGCTTATGAGACAGTCAGAGAAAAACTTAGAGATATATTAGAAGAGTATAATTTAAACCTAGAGTAAAATGAATGCAAAAAAAGAAAACTACAAAGTAGAAGAAATCCAAAATGATGGATTAATCAAGTACACAGTAAGAAAGAAGGCTTTCTTATTTTTCTGGAGTGATGTCAAAGATGACACAGGTAATGTAATAGTATATGATTCTAAAAGAAAAGCTCAAGCATACATAAACTTCCTTAAGTAATAAGATAAAGAGTTGGTTAGGAAGAGTTAGAATTTTAAAACAACTTATGGGAGTTAATTATGGAGTAAAAAGACATTTATCAAATAGACCTATAGAAACTTTTTTAACAAAATGGTATCCTGGTTATACAGAAAACCAGGCAGCTATGCTTTGTAAAAAAGGTTATTATAGATATTTAGAAAGTGAAGATTTTGAATTATATATGGAATATAAAGATATTTACATTAAAATTCCTGAGATTAAACATTTAGTTAATGTAATTGTTAAAGAACATTTTTATATGACTAAAGATGTAGATCAAAATTTACATTATTTATGGCATCTCTATAATCATGGTACAAAGGCTGGTGATTACCGGCCTTTTATTTTATTAGCAGAGATCCAATTACTGAAAGTATTAGATTATATAACTGAAGATGAAGCGCGTAATATGTCTAACATGATGCAGTCTAAAGATATTGATAATTTAAACCTTGTGTATCTTTCTATAGTTAATATGAGAAAGAAAAGAATAGAAGAACATGGAGAATGGGGTATAGGTCCAGCAAGTGTAAGACTTAGTGAAATTGTAAAGGACTACCCACATACTGTGTTATCTAAAGAATTATTTATAGCAACTTTTAATAAATAGTTATGACAGAACAAGATTTAATTGATTTAGGCTTTATCAAAGTAGATATCAATGACTCAGAAAGTCAAAATGGATATGATTATCATTATTATAATCTTGAAGTATTTGATAATTTAACATTAAGTTCCGTAGATAGTGATGAAGTAAAAGATGACCAGTGGTTTATTTATAACCTAGACTGGCCACTTAACTTCAAAATATCTGATAAAGAACAAGTTATTCAGTTTCTAGAGATCCTTCATTGTCCGCATCAGAACGCAGTTTAGCCTTTTCAGCAAGAATATTAAAGATAACTAATGTAGCTGCTGATTTCCAGCACTCATCAATCTTTTGAGAAATTAAATCCATAGGAGCAGGTGTTGTTAAAACTTCACCTGTTCTTAAATGGATCTTAGTTCCTGCATCAGAATTCATTGCATTAACAAATGATATTCTAGTTATATGAGTAACATTAAGATGCTCAATATAAGAACCATCTTTATCTGTAAATTCTATTGCTAAAAACATTAGACTATTTGATTACCTTCTATCTTATAATTATTAACTTGAACTTGACCACCTACTTTCTTTAATATAGCAAAACCATGGTTCCATTCATTAATCTCTAAATACTCAGGAGTAAGCTCACATAAACATCCAAGGCTATAACCACGGATAATTGTTGAATCTCCTGGTCCATAGACTCTTTGAATACTAGAACTAGTTTTGTGAAAGTGATTGATAAGACAGTTAGTTTTTAATTTCATTAGAGCTGTACGGGCTGGTACTACACCACCTGCACCTGGAATTTTATCTCCATGTTCTATTAAGAAGTCACCAAAGACAACTTTAGATCTAAATGGAATATATTGTACACCATATTCTGCAACATGTAATAAGACATCAAGTCTAAATTCATCCATGTCTATTAGTTCTGATGCTTTAACTCTAAGGTATCTTTCAAATCTATTTTCATGGTTACCCGGAATTAGATAAATTGGGATACTTGGGAATCTAGATCTACAATAGTCTAAGAACTGTCTTCCTGCTTCTATTTCTTGTTTGAAATGAACCATTCTTGGATCTTTCTCATGAAATGAAAGCTGATAGAAGTCTAATAAGTCACCATTGATGAATAAAGATTCAATCTTTTCTTCTTCCATTTTAGCAAATGCTACTTCTATAGCATCATTATCTTGGTAAGGAATATGAACATCTCCGATGATGCCTACTGATTTGGTTCCCGTAGGAAATACAAAAGTATCACGCTTACTAGCATAAGACTCAGGTAAGAATTTTTCTTTCATAGTAAATTCTACTTTAAGTTCTTGTTGATGTGTTTTATCTTTTAATCTTTTTCTGTGCTTTGGTCCCATTTGACCTCTGTAATACCTAACTTTATTGTACACCCTTTCAAAAGAATAAAAGGTTGGGTGTTCCGCATATATTTTTCTAGCTAAGGTTAGAGATGGTGCATTTGGAAAATTAGAAAGATACTCTAGTATTATATCAGTATCTTTATCTCTATTACTTTTATCTGCCATATTTTAATCAATCTATTATTAATATACAAAAAATAATCAACATGTTTACTGTAAAACTAATCAAACAGGATGGAAAGTTAAGTTATCCTAATGATAAATCCAAGTTAAATTATCAATTATTTTTAGATAAATTATCTGAAGGCCAAGAAGTTGAGATGTTTATTGGCTTAACATCAGAGAATGCATCAGTTGCTCAACTAGCAAAAGTGCATGCATGTATAAGAGAATTAGCTAAAGAATCTGGATATAACTTTAATGAAATGAAACAATTAATTAAAGAATCATCTGGGTTATGCTATGAGGCAGAACATGCGCAAATATGTAAATCATTTGCTGATTGTAGCAAAGATGAGTTAGCTTTAGCAATTGAAGCTTGTATTGCAATAGGAAGAGATAATTATAATATGAACCTTACTTAGGTTCTACATAACCTTCATCTCCCGGTTGAAGAATTTCTTTTTCTACTACTAAACCTTCAGCAATTGCAGTTTTTTCTATCTCACCAAGCAATAAAGCAACAGTATAAAATGATTTTTGTAAATCATCTAAATCTGCATAACCTTTTTCAATTGCTTCTTTTAGATAAGCTTCTTTGTTATCACCTTTAAACTGAATAAATAAATAGAATGATAATGCTTTTACCATTTGGTAATATCCTTTATTTACCTGAATGCTAAGAATAGCATCATCTTTCATTTCTTTTACTTTTACCGCCATAATTATAACTTTGTAACAAAATTAATAAAAAATATGAAACAACAACTTGATCTTGAAGATATTAAAAATAAACTTTATCAAAGGCTAGAAAAATCTGGCTGGGCAATAAAACTTAGAGGCTTTATATATAGTAGTGACTTTGATAATATTATTAAAGAATTAGCAAAATTATCATCAGAAGGTAAAAGGTTTACACCTAAGTTAAGTCAAATGTTTAGAGCATTTGAAGAGTGTCCTATAGATGAACTTAAAGTAGTTATTCTTGGACAAGATCCCTATCCTCAATTTGAAGTAGCTGATGGTATTGCATTTAGTTGTGGTAATACTAATGTAGCAGAGACTAGTCTTAAGTATATGCTTGAAGAAATTAACAGGCATGTTTACAAAGGACATCCGGGATCTTTAAATCCTGATCTGACTAGATGGTCAAATCAAGGTATACTTATGCTTAATACAGCTCTATCAACTACAGTAAGTAAAATAGGACAACATTATACTATATGGCAGCCTTTCTTAGCTTACTTGTTTGATTATTTAACTTGGAATGTAAACGGCTTAGTTTATGTTTATATGGGTAAAGAAGCTAAGACTTGGTCTGATGCTGTAAATGAAAACAACTACAAATTTTATGTGAGTCATCCAGCTAGTGCTGCATATGCAGGTTCTAAAACTTGGGATTCACAAAATGTATTCAATGAAGTTAACAATCTTGTTGAAAAAACACACAACACTAAAATTATTTGGTAATGACAGAAATATTTAACAGATTAATACAAGAGGGTTTAACTCCCAATACATATTATGTATTACATTGTATAAAAGAAAAGACTGTACCAAATAATTTTGTTAGTAAAAGTCTTGAGGTTACAAAGTTAAAAAATGATAAATGGCTTGACAAAGATTTGAAATTAACAACAAAAAGTATTATCTTTATAGATGAAATTAATAGTTTCTTCAAAAAAACCAAGAAAAAAACTTCTCAATTATTACTAGGTCAGGACTTTACAGATAAAATCCAGGAGTATGTAGAAATATTCCCTAATAGGAAACTCTCCTCTGGAAAATATGCTAGAGTAAATGCCAAGAATCTTGAAGTTAGTTTTAGATGGTTCTTTGAGAATTTTGATTATGATTGGCCAACAATTTTGTCAGCCACAGAAAAGTATGTTGATGAATACAGTGTAAGGAACTATGAGTTTATGAGGACTGCACAATATTTTATCAGGAAGCAAAACATAGATAAATCTTTTGAATCTGATTTAGCAACATACTGTGATCAAGTTAATAATTCTTTGGATGAGGATACTAATTATTTTAAAGAGAGAATTGTATAATGAGAATCAGCAAAAATGTGATTTTAACTTTTTGGGCAATTATAGGTAGTATTATAGCTTTCTTCATTGTTGATTTATTTATTGTAACTGTTACAATAGGTCAATATATAGCAATAGAAGTTATTATAAGTATACTACATTATATGTACAACAAAGCTAAAGTCCAGACTTTAAACAATTAAATTATGGCAGATTTATTTAATGGAGCCAGGCCGCTAAAGCCTGTTAGTGAAAGAGATGCTTTAAGAAAAGCTATCTTAAAAATCAAAGCAAGAAGAAAAGGGGAGTTACAATCTCTTAAAAGTGCATGGCCCAAATTTAATGATGCTTTTTGTGATGGATTAGAATGGAGAACTATCACCATAGTAGGTGCTAGACCCGGTACTGGGAAAACTTTATTCATGGAACAGTTGATTAGTGATATTATTGAACACAATGCTGACCAAGAATTTAGAGTTCTTAAATTCCAGATGGAGATGGTTGATGAAACCAGTGGGGTAAGAAAATTAAGTCTGAATACAGGTGCTGATTACAATACTCTTATGAGTAAGGGGGGACATCCCGTAGATGAAAAAATATTCTACAAATGTGTAGACTATTATAATAAAACCACTAATAGTGATTTTATTAATGTTGTTTATGATGCATGTACAGTAGATGAGATGTGTGCTACAATTCATTATGAAATGGAGCAAAACCAAAGAGAAGATGGTACTTATACTAACTTACTTGTTGGCATTGATCATTCTGCACTATTTAGAGTAGGTAAAGGACAAAAGGATAAATTTGAGATGTTAAATAGCTTAGGTGAAGCTCTCACTATGATGAAAAAGAAATATCCAGTTGCTTTTGTAGTTCTTAGCCAATTAAATAGAAACATAGATGCACCAGATAGACAACGGGATGGTGAATATGGAAATTATATTCTTGATTCAGATATCTATGGTTCAGATGCTTTATTGCAACATGCTGATGTAGTTATGGGAATTAACAAACCTTCAATTAGAAAAATTAGACAATATGGTCCAGAAAGATTTCTTATCAATGATGAGGACATGTTGGTGTTTCACTTTTTGAAGTCAAGAAATGGTACAACTAGAATTAGTTTCTTTAAACTAGATAGGACTACCATGAGAATTATTGAAATAGACACTCCTGCCCAAGCAACAAAGAAAATGTCAATTTAAAAAACAATTATGAATGTAAGAAAAGAAAAAGAAAAAGAATTTTTTGTCCAACACATGGATACCTTTAGAGCTATTGGTAACCCGGACCCATTTTTTATTATCAAAACAGCCTTTTTCCAAAAAGGTAAGTTTGGTAGACATGTTCAGTTTTTTGAATCTGAAGTGGGTAAAGGAGAAGATATCTATGTTGAGTTCTATGATAATGTTACTGATGCAAATAATGTTGTTACAAATGTAATACCATTTTCAGAGGATAGACAATTATTTAAGTACAAGTACAATCCTTTCTATGTAGAGGAATATGAAACTAAAACTGGTACAAATTATAAGGGTGAACCTTATGTATTGTATACAGTCCCTGTATCTGAAATGTGTGCAGTTCTAAAAGATGGAACTGAGATTACACATGCTCTTTATGAAAAGAGAAAAGCAGATGCTGAAACAAAAACAAAAGAAGAAGAATTACCAAAATTACAGAGTAGTTTATTCCCTGATTTTGAAGAAGAATTTCCTAAAAAAGAAGAGACTGCATCTATTTCAATAGCTGATATTCTTACTGGTGAGGATTCTCCTATGTCAGATATGACTATTACTGATTTTGCTGCAATTATGTGGAAAAAACCAGTAAGTAATAAACTTTGGTTAAATTCATTAATATCTAAACAATGAGTATAGTACTTCCAACAACAAAAGTAAAATCAGAATCAACTAATCCTAAAAGATTAATTATTTATTCTAAGCCAAAAACTGGTAAAACTACCGCATTTGCAGGTTTAGATAATAATCTTATTATTGATTTAGAAGAAGGTTCTAATTATGTAGATGCTTTAAAAATTCAAGTAAGCTCATTACAAGAATTACTTGAAGCTGGTAAAGCTATCAAAGAAGCAGGTAAACCATATAAGTATGTTACTATTGATACTGTAACAGCCTTAGAAGATATGGTTGGTCCTCTTGCCGTAAAGTTATATAAACAAACCAGCATGGGTAAAAATTATGATGGAGACAATGTCTTATCATTACCTAATGGTGCAGGATATTTATATTTAAGACAAGCTTTCTTTCAAGTTTTAGATTTTATTGATACCTTAGCACCCCATATTATTTTAGCAGGTCACATTAAAGACAAGCAAATAGATGATAAGGGAGAGATGGTATTAGCTGCAAACATTGATTTGACAGGTAAAATTAAATCTTTAATCTGTGCTAATGCAGATGCAATAGGTTATATGTATAGAAAAGGTAACAAAACTATTCTATCATTTAAGACTAGTGAAGAAGTGACTTGTGGTGCAAGACCAAAGCATTTAACTAATGAAGAAATTGTAGTTTCTGAATTGAATGAAAAAGGTGAACTAGAGTTTCACTGGGACAAAATTTATGTATAATAACAAATAAAAAATAAAACAAAATGGCTTTAAGTACAACAGACTTAGGAACAGGTGGATCAGGAATGGCAAAAACAATTGCACCAGGTAATCACACTTTAAAAATTAACAGTATTGTCTTGGAAGACTTTACATTTATTGATGGTGCAAAACACATGATATTAAATGTAGAAACAGAACCTTTAGAAGGATTTGAAGGTTTCATGATTGACAAAGATGATGCAAGTAAAGGTCATTATGCTGGTCAAATTGGTAGAATCAAAGCAAGTCAGTATGCATTTGCAGACGGTGAGACTAAAACTGGTATCAAGATCCAAAGAGATAGATCAGTTTTAATCTTCTTACAAAACTTATCTAAAGCATTAGGAGTAAGTGATTGGTTCACATCTCAAGATGGTAAACATGATACTATTGAAGACTTTGTAAGTGCATTTAATAAAAGTGGTGTCTACAAAGATATCTATCTTGATTTCTGTATTGCAGGTAAAGAGTATGTTGGTAAAACAGGTTATACTAATTATGATATGTATTTACCAAAAGCTGATAGAGGTACTTATGTTTACACTGAAACTGAAGGTGATAAACTAATGACTTACAATGAGGCTCTTCACTTGAAAAAAGCTGAAGTAAAAGAAGTAAATAAATTTGGTGATGATGATGATAATTTATCTATCCCATCTAAAACATCTTCTGATTTCTCTCTAGATTAATTTTAATTAATTAATGGGGATGTCAGATAAGGTGTCCCCATTAATTTTTAATTATCTGATTATGATTTCAACTAAGAATATAATATCTAAACTTTCTCAGGTGCCTATAGAATGGCCTTTTGAATATTATTTAAACTTAAAGGAAAAACTTTTAGGTCAAGATATTAAAATACTTTCTGCATTTAATTCTAAAGATAAGATACCATCTATGTTTATTTACATGGATAGTAACAATATGATTTATAAGTTTAAGGATTTTTCATCTGGTTATCAGGGAGATAACATACAATTAGTAAAGTTATTGTTTAACTTACCTGAAAGAGGAAATGCTGTTAGTAAAATAATAAATGATTATCAAGACTATGTTCTAAATCATAATGTACAACCTAAAACAGAGTTTAAATTCCATGATAAGTTCAAAGTAGTTGATTATGAAATGAGACACTGGACTAACTTAGATTCTATTTTTTGGACAAGCTTTAAGATTAGCTCTACACTTTTGACAACATATAATGTGGCACCTTTGGCATATTTTACTATGGAGAAAAAAGAAGAAGATAGCTCTATGACTTCATTTGCATTTAATAAACCTTTCTTATATGGTTATTTTAGAGATGATGGTGAACTGTATAAAATCTACATGCCTAAGAATATAAATAAGAAGTTTATTAAAGTTCAAAATTATGTTCAGGGAATAGATCAATTACAGTATAATTGTAAGTACTTAGTAATTACATCATCACTTAAAGATCTTATGTGTTTTAGAAAGCTTGGTATTAGTAATGTAGAATGTATTGCTCCGGATAGTGAAAATACTATGATTGGAGAATCTGTAATGAGTAAACTAATACCACACTATGATAAAATCATTGTACTGTTTGATAATGATGAGCCTGGCATAAAAGCTGCTCAGAGATATAAAGACAAGTATGGTTTTAACTTTGTAGTACTTGACATGTCTAAAGATCTATCAGATTCTGTAAAAGACTATGGTGTTGAAGCTGTAAGAGATAAATTATTTCCACTATTAAAACAAGCATTATGAGTTTAGAAAAATCAATGAATGATTTAGAAGATCATATCTCTTCTGCAAGATATGAATTTGATAATCTAAGAGAAAAAATTGAAAGAGAATTAGAAGATGTAAATACTGAAATTGGTGATTTAAAAGATCAAATTGAAACTCTTGGAGAACAAAATGAACTTCTTGAAGAACAAGTTGAAGAGTTAAATAAAAAGCTTGCAATATTTGAGTTAGAGAACATGGAGTTAAGATTAAGAATAGATGTTTATCATTTAACTATAAAATATGTATGAGTTGGATATATAAAGGTAAAGAGTTTGATGATTCCTGTATTCCAGAAGGAGGTATTGGATTCATTTACATTATGACTGCTATCATTGATGGTAAGTCTGTTGCATACATTGGCAAGAAGAACTTCTTTGCTAATATAAAAAAACCTATGGGTAAGAAAGCTTTGGCTATGTCTACTGACAAGAGGTTAAAGAAATACACCCGGGAACTTAGACCTGACTTTATGAAATACTATAGTAGTAATAAAACTCTTAAAGATGCTCACAAAGCAGGTGTTGTAATTAAAAGGGAAATTCTAATGATTTGCTACTCAGCAATGGAATTGACTTATCAAGAAGTAAAGCACCAGTTTAAATATGAAGTGCTTGAAAAAGAAGGATTCCTTAATGGGAATATCTTGGGACGCTTTTTTAAAACAAAATAATATGAGTAATGACAGACATATCAGGGAAGGTTGGACAGTTCAAGCATTTATTGATGAGCTAGAACCAACATTTAATATGATTATGAATAATAACTCTTGGCAAAAGCCATTTAAGAGTAAAGAGGAAGTAAAAACTTGGTGTAAGGATAATCAACCTTATTACAAGAAACACATTCCTGAAGTAGCAAAATATTTTATACAAAAAGCAAAATTATGACAGAAATTGATATGACAGGCCTTCTATTACAGTTGGCTGACCGTGGTGTGACCGGTATTAGAGTAGAATATTCTGGTGGTGGTGATTCAGGATGTATTGACAGTATTATGTATACTACTCAAACTTTAGATAAAGATGAAGAAATAGCATTTGATTATATTTCAGAATTACCTACATATGGACATGACGCAGCTCCAAATTTAAGTGATCTTGATAGTGGAATTTATTCAGATATTGAAGATTTTGCCAATGATAAAATTCTTGGTGATATTGAGGATTGGTGGAACAATGATGGAGGTTATGGTGTGTTGTCTATTCTTGTTCCTTCTGGTAAATATACAATTGATAACTCAGTTTATATTACTAATACAGAGCACTATACTCATGCTGGTAATTTAATTAATCAAACTTTAGACTATAATGGATGAATTAAAATTTAAAGAAGCTAAAGAATTACAAGAAAAGATTAATACTCTTAAATTTAGACAGAGAGGACTTGAAAATGCTCTAAAATCTTGTTCTATATCAGCAGTAGTAAATTATTCAACGGGATCTTTTTCTAGAAAAAATGAAGTGTCTTTATATGATAAAGAAGGTATAGATGATCTAATTAAAAAAGAATATGACAGTATTACTTTGGAGATATTAGATCTAGAAAAAGAATTTAAAAATTTGTAATATGTCACACCCATATGATCATAGTAGAAGCAGTGCCCGTAAATGGGGTGGTGAACCATCAGAATATATGCATATTCATGAATGGTTTGATGCTACAAAGGCCTGGATTGGTCACAGTAAACATAGAATGTTCCGTCATCATAGTGAGGGTATATTTGAATGTGAAAAAACTTTTGGTACTTATTTTGTAAATTCTGTAGGCAAAAGAGTCTACATAAGATATGTTGGAGAACAACATGTAAAAGAAGATTGCAATGGATATATTCCAAGTGCAAAAGAATGGGTGGATAATATTAATACACCCACAGAATGGATGATTAAAACACTTAAAATTGAAGACTGATGACAGAAGATGAATTTAATGAGTGGTTGTACAATTTAGAATTACAAACACTTACAGATGAACTTAAAGATGAGATAATGGAAAAAGTTCAAGATTTGATTACCTTTTTAAATATTAAATGATATGATTTTTAGCAAAGAAGAAACAAAGAACCTGTTGAACATGTTACGTTCTACAGATAATGAAAATGCTGTGGTGGCATTTGAAGCTCTTAAAGGAGTTGACACAGAAAAATATTTAGGTGAACTTATTGTATTATATAAATATGGTAAGTTATCTATAAAAGAATGGGAAACAGCATGTCCTACTTGTGAAATAGCAATTAGAAATGCTGTAACTAAATTTACTAAAGAAGAAGGTGCTGAGTTAAGCACTGGTTCTTGTCTATCAGCAATGACAGAAGGTAAAGCTAGTAATCAATCTATTGAACTTTTCATGGAATTGTTTACTGAAAATATGATTGGCTTCTTAGGTCAGATGGGTTATCCAGCTGAGAAATTTGAAGTTTCCATTAAACTAAAAGGAAATGACTAAACAACAAAGTCTTAGTAAAATATGTAAAGATTTAATGTTGAAAGAGCCCTATTACGGGTTCTTTCTCATTATGTTAAACAAGCTATGGGATGACAAAAGAGTCCCAACAGCTGGTGTAAGTAAAAATGGTATCAATTATCAGTTATGTATAAATGAAACATTTTGGATGAGTCTTAGTGAAGAACATAGACTAGGTCTACTTAAACATGAATTATTGCATATTGCATTTGGTCATCTTACTACATACTTTAAGTATTCAGATAAGAGACTAGCAAACATTGCTATGGATATGGAAATCAATCAGTATATTGATAGAACATGGCTTCCAGGAGCCGAGTTATCAGCTGATGGTTTTAATGCTCTTAAAACAGCTGTACAGCTTGAATTAGAATATGCTAAAGAAAATAATGCTACACTAGAGGAACTAAAAGCAATTGCTGATAAACTTCCGCCAAGAGGTGTAATGTTAGAAGATTATGCTGATCTAAATCTAGATATTAAAGCAGGTGCTAATTATTATTATGATAAGCTAAGAGAAGCTAAGGATAAGAAAGATCAAACTGGTACTTCAGGTGATTCTAATTTTGATGCTCTATGTGATCAAATGGATCAAGGAGATAATGATGGAATGCCTGATCATAGTACATGGGAAGACTTTGAGAATCTTACTGAAGCTGAGCAAAAGTTAATTGAAAAGCAATTGCAAAAAGTTTTATCTGATGCTAAAGATCAAACTATAAAGAAAAGAGGTACTATACCTGGTGAGATTGATGGTGTTATTAAATTAGATGAAATTACTGCAGCTAAATTTGATTGGCGCGGATATATCAGAAGATTTACCGGTGTTAGTTCAAAAGTTTATACTAAAAAGATTAGAAGAAAAGAGAATAGAAGATTCTCTGACAATCCAGGTCTTAAGATAAAGATGAAACAACACATGCTATTAGCTATTGATACTTCAGGTTCTGTAAGTAATGATGAATTGACTGAGTTTATGTCTGAGATACATCATATTTATAAAGCAGGAGTAGATATTACTATAATACAGTGTGATACTAGTATCCGTAGTATTGAATCTTATAAAGGAAAGAATGAACTTGAAGTTCATGGTAGAGGAGGAACACAATTTGATCCTGTCTTAGAATATTATAATGAACATCAGAGAGAGTTTACCAGTCTAGTATATTTTACAGATGGTGAATGTGATGCTTCAGTTAGACCTAAAGGTAATGTCCTATGGGTTATATCAGAAAGATCAGAAATGAATAATGATCTTCCGGGTAAAGTTATTAAGTTAGAATTATAAAAAAAAGAATTATGAGTCAAGTTCAATTAAATGTAGAAGAATTAAAAAGTTTTATTAAACACATGGTTAAGAATAACCAACATATCCAGACTGAAGGAAAAGTTCCTGTGGCTATTAATATTGAAGGTGATGCTGGTCTTGGTAAGACTTCAGCTATTATGCAGTTGGGTAAAGAGTTAAACATGCAAGTAGTAAAACTTAATTTATCTCAGTTAGAAGAATTAGGTGATTTAGTAGGTTTTCCTGTAAAAGAATTTCAAATCCAGAATGCTGAAGGGCAAACTAAATGGATTAATGAAGCACAGATTCAAGCAGCTCAAAAAGCAGGCTTTAAGATTGTAGATAAACGCATGTCTCATGCTGCTCCGGAATGGATTCAAGGTAAAGGTGAAGGTGGTTTCTTAGTATTAGATGATTATACTAGAGCTGATCACCGCTTTATGCAAGCAACTATGGAAATATTAGATAGACAAGAATATGTTTCTTGGAAGTTACCAAAGAACTGGCATGTTATCTTGACTACTAATCCAGACAATGGTGACTATAATGTTACTAGTCTAGATGTAGCTCAGAAAACAAGATTTATTTCTGTTGAGTTGAAGTATGATGTAAATGTATGGGCTAAATGGGCAGAACAAGCTAAGATTGATGGTAGATGTATTAACTTTATGTTGATGAATCCAGAACTTGTAACTCAAAGAGTTAATCCAAGATCTGTGACTACTTTCTTTAATGGTATTAGTTCTATTCCTAAGTTTGAAGATGATCTTCCGTTAATCCAAATGATTGGTGAAGGTTCAGTTGGTGTTGATTTCTCTAGTATGTTTACTATGTTTATTAATAACAAATTAGATAGAATTATATCTCCGGAAGATACCTTTACAAAAGATGAAGCTTATGTTATGGGAGCTTTAACAGGTGCAGTAGGTAAAGATGATGACTTTAGAGCAGATATCTCTAGTGTTATTGCTACCAGATTGATTAATTATTCATTGACTTATGCTGATACTAAACCAGTACCGGATGCAATGATTAATAGATTAGTTAAGTTAACTACTGACTGTGATGCATTTACAAATGACTTAAGATATTATATGGTCAAAGAGATTGTTAATGGAAACAAAAACAAGTTCTCTAAAATGATGATGAATACTAATGTAGTCAAAATGGCTGTACAATAAATTGTTTAACAGGGGAGGTAAAACTCCCCTTTTTAATTTTTAATTATGAATATATTACAAATAAAGTCTGGAATCTCAAGATATGACTATGTAAATGAAATTGGTACCGTATCATTTAGTATTAAATTACATGTAGGAGGTTTTGGACAAGATATTTCAGATGAGTTATCTTTGAATAAAATACCTTATACACCAACTAAAGGAGATAAAATTTTCTTTTTACCAAATGTAAATGTACCTAGAGTAAAGTTTAAAAATGTATGTGTTGAACACAATGTTAAAAATGTAAGAGACTTCAATCAAGCAACTGTATTTTTTGGTTCAAAGAAAAGTCTTAATGAAATGACTAGTACAAATTGGTTGTATAAATGTCCTATTAAAGAGTTTTTAGCATTTTTTGAATTGGTTAAACCAAAAATGGATGAGTATGATATAGAAAAGGTTGAAACATCTCTTGAATTTTATACTGAAGACCTCATTGCTGTTGATTATAATCTAAAAGAAATGATAAACAGTGAGCACTCAATTATTAAAGATGAGACTTTTGGTTATAGTGAAAACTTAATGATTGTCAAAGAAGAGTATCAAGAGCTTTACAAATTTTTACAAGATAAAACTATACTAGATGAATCTTCTGTAATTAATGTATTGAATGGTGAAGATGCTACTGAGATTGACAAAGTAATGTTTGATCATCTTTCTGAAATGTTAGATAGTTCTGATACTGATAATCATGTTCTTGCTATGGAAATCATGGCTAATTCTAAATATACAGAAAGTCTTATTTATCTAGAGTTATTGTTTTATAAGTATGCTTATAATATTAGTAGCTCAAAGACTAAGACTCATGTCAACTTTAAGTCTTTAATTAGTTATTTAGGTAAAGATAAAAACTATCTTGATACTGACATTGATAAAGTAGTAAACTCTTTAATAGATAAAGGCCAACTTACTTCTGATAATCTTGATATCTTATTGACTTATGCATCTAAAGATATCCAGAATAGAGGAGATAGCACATTCTTTACAGTAAAAACTATTTCTGTTGTTCCAGATCTTTTAGCTGAACTTAATAGTAACTATACTTATGGAATACAAGAAGATTTTGTAAACCCAGTATCTGAAATTCTAACTGTTGAAGAAGTTATTGAAGACATAACAGAAGAAATTCCAGAATCTGAGTTTGCAACTGAAGACAATTTTGAAGTTGCCAGTGAGGAAGAAGTGTCACATTTACTTTATGGAGTAGATAATGAAGACATAGAAGTTTCATTAACTTTAGAAGAGGAAGAAGAAGATGACACAGATGTATTAGAACCAGAAGCTGTTTCTGAAATTTCCGAATCTGAATTAAATAACAATCAAATAGACACAAATGGCACTCCAGATATTGACTGGTTCTGATGAACTTGAAGTTTTCTACAAGAAAAAGTTTTATTTTAGTTACAGTGGGATTAATAAGTTATTATTTTCCCCTGTAATGTTTTACAATCATTATGTGCTCAACCAAAGAGAGGACAGTACAGACGCGCACCTGGTAGCAGGGCGTGTTCTGCACTGTTTGTTACTTGAGGAAGAGAACTATGATAAACAATTTTTAACAATGCCTGGCAAGATCCCTACGGATAGCCAAAAAAAAATTATTGATAATATTTTCAGATATCACTTGACATTAGGAAATAATTCATTAAATTTGTCTGATTACTCTCAAGAAATACTTACACAACTTCTTACAGTTAACTTATACCAAGCTCTTAAAACTGATCAACAAAGAATTGACAAGATCTTAACTCAAGAAAACATTGATTATTTTGAATTCCTCAAAGCTAGTTTAGATAAAACAGTAGTTGATGAGCCAACATTAGCAGCATGCAGAATTTCTGTAGAAGTGCTTAGAGCTAATCAGGACATTAGAACACTGTTACAATTAGACAAAGATGAAGATGACAAAACCATTGAAGTTTTTAATGAGTTATTTATTAAGGCCGAACCAAGTGAACAAACATTTGGCTATCATGGAATGCTTGACAATGTTGTTATAGATCACAATACAAAAACTATCTTTATAAATGATTTAAAGACTCTGGGTAAGTCTATACAAGATTTTCCTGATTCTGTGGAGTATTATAGATACTGGATTCAAGCCATTATTTATATACAGCTGGCAAAGCATTACTTCTCAGCATTTAAGGACTACAACTTTGAAGTTACTTTTATAGTAATTGATAAGTACAATCAAGTTTATCCTTATCAAGTGTCTCAAGAAACACTAGTGAAGTGGAAGATTGATTTTGATCATGTAATAGAAAAAGTTACATGGCATTATAATAACAAAAGATATGATCTTCCATATGACCTAGCATTGGGTAATGTAAAATTGTAAAATTATGGGGTTAAATGCGCTTTACCGGAAATATTTCCAAAAGTCTAAGATATTTATGTATCCGCTCTTAGATATTAAAAGAGGTTCTTATGCAGTTCCAAGTGAAACTTATGTTAGCTGGGATAATAAGTATTCCTCTGAGGATGCTAAACTTGTTTGTGTATATCATACTAGTAATTCTCCTGAGTATATTCAATTTGAAAACAATGTACTTATGAAAAATACTAGACTTTGTGATTATATTGAAGTTGATAGTACAACAAGTGTATTTATATTTGATTTTTCTGATTTAAAAACTGATTGGGACCATTTTATTAATGGCAGATATAGTAAAATGAATGAAAAAATTAAGCGCAAAATTCTAAATTATTTTAATGATAATAGTGCAAATCATGTTTATGTAAATAGTTATTTATTTCCTGAAAAATACTATGGAGATTATGCTCTTTTATTAAATGTAGAGGTTAGTTTGCTAATAGAAGTTAGTGAACTATGTGAAAAGCCTGATGCAGTAAAAGAAAATCTACTTATTAAAGTAACAAATTTGGAAAATATAAAAATTCTAGATTAATTTGCACTATATTTATAAAAAAAACTAACAAAATGAGTGAAAAAACAATGATGCTTGTACAAGCTACATGGCAAGAAAGTCAAACTTTTAGAATGGTTCCTATTGATGCAACATGTCCATATGTGGAATGTATCTTTGATCCAGGTACAAAAGTATTTGTAATTATTTCTAAAATTAGAAGAACTTCTTTACAGATGCTTCCTAAGTTAGATGAGTATGGTCAACCAGCAATGGGTGCAAAAGGCCGTAAAGAAGAAAGACATAAAGTTGATGTATTTCAAGAATTCTATATTGAGCATGCAGATGCTATTAAAGATTTAGTAGAGTTATTTGCTATTAATGCAAAGACTTTTGACTATAATCAATTTTTAGGAACAGAAGTTCCTGCAGAAAAAACAAAGTAATTAAACTACAACTATATAAAGAAGGAGTGGTTTAACTGCTCCTTTTTTTATTTAACTAAATGGGGGAACAGCTTAACTGAACATCAATATTATGGGAAATGCACCATGGGGAATGTGTCGCTATTGTAAAAAGGAAGGTCCAGTATTAATAACTTATTTTAGATTTCCTATTACTTGTTCTTGTTGTAGTCCTACACATTCAGAAAGAGTTGAGCACTGTAATAACTGTGAGGCTAAAATGCCTTCTGAAACAAAAATCTGGATTGATACTAAGAAATTACTTGATCCTATACTTGAAGAACTATTTAAAAAAGTACCATGAGAACTCACTGGGTAATGGATTATTTGTGATTATAAAAATTATTAGTATTTTTATAGTCATGAAAACATGTACAAAATGCAAAATTGCTCAGCCTAATGAGTGTTTTAGGACTGATAGAAGTAGAAAAGATGGTTTACATTCACATTGTAAAACCTGTTCTAATAAGCATATGCTTGATTATTATGCAAAAAATCCTGATAAATGTAAGGCAATTGCTAATAAGGCTTATGTAAAAAATAAACATAAACATATCTTGAGAAGAAAAGTATACTCATGGAATAAAACCTATGGTATTGATATTACTCATGATATTTATTTACAAATGTTAGAAGAACAAGGTCATAGGTGTGCTATTTGTTTAACTCTTGACACAGACCTTGATAAGTTATTATCAGTTGATCATTGTCATACTACAGGAAAAGTAAGAGGACTGTTATGTAATAACTGCAATCTTGCTTTGGGTAATTTTAAAGACAACATCCATAGTTTAGAAAATGCAATTAAATATTTAAAAAATGAATAGAGACCGCACACATTGGGTGATGGATTTCGAGACCTTATCCAACTGTTTTATAGCCTGCTTTGAGGATATTAAGTCTGAACATCAAGAAGTATTTGTTATACATGAAAGTAGAAATGATCTAAAAGAATTCCTAAACTTTCTTGATACTAATATTGTACAAGATGAATGGCATGTAAGTTTCAATGGTCTAGGCTTTGATAGTCAAATAACACAATATATCTTAAATAATGCATATGAACTGTTAAATATGACAGCTGAAGATGTAGCTAAATTTATTTATGGAAAAGCACAAGAAGTAATTTATAGACAAAACAATGGAGAATTTTTAGAGTTTAGACCCCGTGATATCCAAATTAGACAGGTAGATGTATTTAAACTTAATCACTGGGATAATCCAGCTAAGAGAAGTTCATTAAAGTGGATTCAGTATACTATGGATTGGAAGAATATCATTGATATGCCCATACACCATACTACTAAAATTGAGAGTTCACAAATTCCAATGATAATTACATATTGTATTAATGATGTTAAGTCTACTAAACAGATAATGAAGTTTAGTAAAGATCAGATTGCTTTGAGAAGAACTTTAACTGAAGAATACAACATTGATTTATTCTCTGCCTCTGAGCCTAGAATTTCTAAAGAATTATTTTTACATTTCTTAAGTAATCAGACAGGAATTAAAAAATACCATCTTAAGCAAATGAGAACTCATAGGCCTAAGATTGTAGTAAAAGATATTATACTACCTTATATTGAATTTAAGACAGCTACATTTCAAAATCTTTTAAAGAAGTTTAATGAAGTAGACATCTATCCAGGTGAGACTAAAGGAGGATTTAAGTATTCTATTCAGTACAAAGGAGTGAAAACAGATTATGGCTTAGGTGGTATACATGGTGCTAGATCTTCTAAGGTTTATGAATCTGATAAAGACATGGTTATTATGACTTCTGATGTTACCAGTTTCTATCCTAATCTAGCTATTAGAAATAAATGGGCACCAGGACACTTACCACAAAAAGATTTTTGTGATTTATATGAGTGGTTCTTTGAAGAAAGAAAAAAGATTCCTAAATCTGATCCAAGAAATTATGTGTATAAGATTATCTTAAATTCAACTTATGGTTTAAGTAATGATGAACATAGTTTTCTATATGATCCTGAGTTTACTATGAGAATTACTATTAATGGTCAGTTATGTCTAAGCATGTTATATGAAATGATTTGTGAAGAGATTCCGGGTGCTATGCCGATTATGCAAAATACAGATGGTCTTGAGACTTTAATCCCAAGAGAATATGTAGATAAGTATATGGAGATATGTGCGCGCTGGGAAAAACAAACATTACTGCAGCTTGAGCATGACACTTATAGTAAAATAATCTTAGGTGACGTTAATAACTATATTGCTGTTACTGAAGATGGAAAATCTAAGTGTAAAGGTAGATTTGAGTATAAAGATTTAGCTCTTCATAAAAACAAGAGTTTCTTAATTATACCTAAAGCTATACATGCATACTTTGTAGAAGGTGTTAAACCTGAAGATTATTTAGCTGAGAACCAAAACATATTTGATTATTGTGGTGGTGTAAAAATTAAAGGTGATTGGACATTTCATCAGCATACTGTTGTTGATGGAACTTATACTAATACTCCTTTACAACATACAATAAGATATTTTGTATCAGACAATGGATCTAAAATAATTAAAACTAATAATAGTGATGGCAGAGAAATCCAGGTAGAGGCCGGGAAATGGATGCAAACTATTATGATTGACTATGAAGAGAAAGTATTTTCTGAATATAGAATCAATCAAAAATATTATTTAGAAAATATTTATAAAGAAATTAGGTCTTTAGAACCTATTAATAACCAATTAAAATTATTTTAAAATGCCAAAGAAAATTCAAGATTGCACAAAAGCAAGTTTAATAGATATAGCTCTTCCCGTACATGGGGACAGCTATACTGTTATTAGTCATGAATCAGTTATGGATATGTCAGCTACTGCTCTTACTAATGCAGGATTTAGTATTGCTGATGAGGAGTACAGAGCTACTGCCGATGGAAATATTGCTCAAGCAATTTATAGATTAACCTATAATAATGATCCTGAGTTATCAATGATGTTTGCTTGGACAAACAGTTATAACAAACAAGTAAGATTTAAATGTGGTGTTGGTGCTTTTATCAATAAAACAGGAACCGTAATGGTTTGTGGAGATATGGGTAACTGGTCTAGAAAACACACCGGAACTGCAGATGAAGAAACATTGAATACTATTACTGATCAAATTGCTAATGCTCAAATGTATTATGATCAATTAGTTAGTGATAAAGAAGCAATGAAACAAGTACCAATGACTAAAAGAAAACAAGCTCAAATGCTTGGTATTTTATTTGCTGAGTATCAAATTCTTACTACAGAACAAGCTAGTGTAATTAGACAACAAATGGATAAGCCTACTCATGTATTTGAAGAGAGTGGTTCCTTATGGGCATTCTATAACTATGTAACTTTAGCTTTACAGATTTCTCATCCTAAGACTTGGATGGAAGATCAAAGAATATTACACTACTTTATTTCTAGTATTAATAACTTTGCACAGGCTCCAGCAGTTGTTGTTGTTCCTGTAGTAGAAGAGGTAGTTGTACCGGTTGTCTATTCAGATCCTAATCAAGTTAGTTTGTTAGATCAGATTGCTGATATGGAAGCTGATATCATAGATGAAGATATCAGATATGCTGCAAATGATGAACAAGAGGTCATTGATCGTAATATTACGATAGATGAAGTAATGCAATATACTGATGCTGCAGGTAATACTTTTGAAGCACCAGTAGTTCCTCCTTGTGCTGGACATGATGCTGAGACTGTGAAAGATTTGGAAGAAGAAATATTACTAACTGAAGTAGAAAACTTCTTTGAAGAAGTAGATCCTCAACCAAGCTTAGAACCAACACCAGAAGAATATGAAGAAGCTAATCTAGATCTTATTCAACCTGTTATAGAACCGGTTATAGAAATGGAAGAAGCTAATTTTGATTTAGACTTTACTTCTGTTGAAGATGAAGATGATGATGTAGCATTTGAATTTTAATATTTACTAATAAAAGGGGTAGCATATGTTACCTCTTTTTTTTTAACTTTGTTATATGAAAGATAAAGAATGGTCAGGATTAGAAAAAGTTCCAGATGAATTATTAATTCAAACATTAAGAATTGAATTAGGTAAACAGAATGCATATATTGTTGAGTTAGAAGAAGCTGTTAAGTTAAAACAATCTGAAAAAGATGCAGTGATTATGAAAATGAACTATAAAAACAGTTTATTAAGTAAAGAAACTGAAAAATTAAAGTTAATAAATAAAGATAATCTTAATAAGATAGTAGACTTAACAAAAAGAAATGAGTTACTACACAAACAATTAATGCAGTTATTAAAACAAACACGCCCATGAAAAAACAAATTGAAGCAGTAGAAAAGTTCCATAATGCATTTGGACAAGATAATGGTACATATCCAAGACCTTTAACAAAAGATGAGTATGATCTTAGATATAAGTTAATGGCTGAAGAAAACTATGAATACTTAGAAGGATGTGAATCTAATTCTTTAATAGAAATTGCAGATGCTTTGGGAGATCAGTTGTATATCTTATGTGGTACAATCCTAAGACATGGTATGCAACATATTATAGAAGATGTATTTGATGAAATCCAAGCAAGTAATATGAGTAAGTTAGGAGAAGATGGTAAACCTGTATTAAGAGATGATCTTAAAATTCTAAAAGGTCCCAATTACTTTAAACCAGACTTAACTAAATTTATTAAAGTTGATTAATTATGTCTGAAGAAATCTCACAAGATTTAATAACTTATGTTACTTTACTGTCTGCAATGCAGGTTGTACAAAATTGTGCTCTTGAATTAGAAGGTACTGTTTATCAACAAGGTAAAGTCAAAGTTAAAATTAGAGAAGCTATTAATGCACTGACTCAAGTTAATGATAAGAGAAAAAGACAGATGTGGGATAATGATCCTGAAACAGCACCAACTTTTATGCAAGCTATTGTTATCATAGGAGAACAATTAGCAAAAGGTGACGGTACAGCTTTAGCAAATATTACAACATTAACAAGACAAGGAATAGATTTATCTAAATATAAACTAGTAGAAATTGAAGATGGAACTGCTGAATACACACCCAATTAAGAAATCTGATTTAGGTTTTCATGGAAATTTATTTGGAGGTAAACTTTTAGCATGGATAGATGCTGCAGCTGCAGGATACTCTATGCAATTATGTGATACCCCAAGAATGGTTACTGTGTCTATTGATAAGTGTAATTTTGAAAAACCTGCAAGAGAGAGTCAATTACTTAAAATCTATGGTTATCCAACTAGATTAGGTAATGCATCTGTAACTTTATATATGGAGGCCCGTGCTCACAATGTATATACAGGGAAGCAGGTTTTAGTATTAAAAACACAAATTACTTTTGTACATATAGATGAAGAAGGTAATCCTATTCCAATTGCAGAAAAGGGTAGAAAAAGAATACAAAATTTAGTTGAAACACAAGAAAAACATGAACAAAGCAACTCTTAAAAAACTATTAATAGAAGCATACATGGCTGGTGCTGAATCAATGTATTGTGGGTGTTATGAAAGACCTACAAAAGATGATGCTAGAACTTGGCATGATGACTATTTTGGTATTGAAGAGATAGAAGATTGTGAATGTTGTGAAGAAGATGAATAAACTATGATTTGGTATATAATTGAAAAAGAAAACAAAAATATTTATCCAAATTTAGTAAGAGGAAATGTATTTGTTAGTAGAGGTTGGGGTAATGGTTATGTAGCTGTACCACCAACACATCCTGCATGTAAAATGGATTATCATAATATGTTATATGATATAGATGTACACGGAGGAATTACATATTTTGATTTTGGAGATGGTGTTAATGCACCAAAAGATTGGTGGGTGATTGGTTTTGATACTAGTCACTACAATGACAGTATTGAAAAGTGGCCAAAAGAAGCTGTAGAAGCTGAAACAAAAAAATTATTTTGTCAATTACTTGACATAGAATTAGGGGAACTGTAATGGTTCCCCTTTTTTTTTCTTACCTCCCTTGTGAATTATATTTCTTTTGATAATTCTTAGAGCTCTTCATTTTAGAAGATTTAGTTTTAGCATGTACACCCGGCCTAGATACTTTAGGCTTAGTGTAAATTTTGATTGTTGTTGTTGCCTTTGCCATTGTTTACTATTTATTGTTTAACTTCTAAGATTTGTGAAAACTTCATTTTTCTTAATTGCCCATATTGGACTGTAGTTTTTACCAGATACTCCAAATATACTTGCTAAATGATTCCACAATTTGTAATTACCTTCTTCTTGCCATGAGTAAGGTCCTACTTCTTGTTTATAAATAGCTTTATCATTACCTGTTACTATATAAGCTAAATCCATAAATATTTTTTGATACAACTCTAATGTTGGACCCATAACAATACTACTAGTACTACTAAAATCTAACCAGTCTGCAGCTCCTAATCCAGGAAGAGGTATCATTGTACTATTTTCTTTTTGTACCATGATGATTTGATAAAGCATATGATTAGCTAACCAACCTACATTACCATATTTCTCTTCTCTTTCTTTTAACTTTTTAAACCTGTCTTCATCATCTCCTTCAAAACCAAATAACATTGTAATTGCTATAGTAGATAAAGTCAATAGCATTCCTTCCATCATGATTTTATAAAAAGCAGCTTTTTCATCTTTAGTCATTACTGACCAATACTTACCAACACTTTTTGTTAACTGATAACCATTTTGTAAGAAAGTAATATAAGAACCTCTAGTAGCTTCATCTAAATCCCAATCCCATACTTTACCTCCAAAGTTTCCTTTAGATGTATCCATTTGAAATCTTGATAAGAACATACCTGTAGCAAACTTTCTAGAGAATGATACAACATCATACCATAGATTTTTTTCTGCTGTTGGAGAATCTATTGCTGACATACTACCATTAAGTTTTTTGTTAGCACTAGCCATTCTAAGTTTCATCATATTAAACTTAGTGTTTCTAGAAATGATTAAAGATTTACCTTCTTCAACAGTATCTGCTTTAGTAATTTTATTTTTTAATTTTAACTCTTCTACAGTCATATTGTATTTTTTAGCAATAGACTCTAGAGTCTCACCAGTTTCTACAACATGATCAATATAGTTCATTCCCCACTCAGGATTGATACCATCTTTTAATTTAGCAATACCATCATCACCTGTTTCAAATGCATCAACATATCTTATTTGTTTAACAGTACCGTCTGGTTGAACTTGGTCTACCATTTGCCAATCCATTAAACTGAATCCTATTTCTAGAGCTCCTTGTACCTCAGTTAATTTTCTATCTGAATACATCCATGCTCCATCAAGTAATTGTTTAATTGCTGTATTAGTATGAGATTTTTTAGCATCCTTTTTAGTTTTACCTGGAGACATATCAAATGCATCCATTAACTGCATATCTAAACTTTTAATACCTGTTGTATAATTACCAGATGTAGCATATTCAAATACAGCTTTAGTAGCTTTAATTTGTCCTCTTGCCATTGACGCAAAACTAATGTGTTTGCCTCCAGCAGTAAAAATTAATTTTTGAAAGGTCATCCCACCCTTATTCTTAATAGTAGATGTTGGATTTAAATTATAGAAAGCAAAACTAGCAGCACCCATAGATTTTCTAACTAACTTAGAAATAATAGGGTTTTCTTGTTGGTACTCACTAACATTTTCACCATACCATGTACGGGCAATAAAATCTTTAGCAAATTGTAACTTATTATTAGTATCTCTTTTTAAGAATACTGCAGCTTTGTCTTGAGCTCTAGATAATTTACTACTTACTCTATCTAATCTATCTAATGCATTATCAGGATCTCCTAATACATCAACTACTGCATTAGCTGTTGATTGTGTATCAAGCAATACTTTTTGAAGATCTAAAGAGTTCATATAATTTAACTCTGAAGTAATTACATCTTTAGAAACAGAATTAAGATTCATTTTATATAAACCAGCTACTGGAACTTTTGGTAAAGCCTTACCTTGTAAATCTGTTGGTACATATAAAAACTTAGGATCAAAATTAGCTTGTCCAATTTCAACATCATCAGCTGCTCTAGTAACAGAAGCTTTTAAAGCATCACTTACTGCACCAACTTTATCTTTTGCATCACTTGCTAATTTACCAGATTGACCATATTCAAGGTTAGTATTAATTCTAAATCTTGCATAATCAAGATATAATCTTGATGCATATGGAGACTTTTCTTGGTTAATTAATCTTTGTTTTTTAATAGCTTCTAATAATTTAAATTCAGCAGAGTTAGCTTTCTTCATCTCATAGTACTTCTCATTCATATATTTACTGAATGGGCCTCCTAATGGTTGTTCCTTTGGTAAAAAGTTACCACGGTTATCAATATGCTTACCTACTTCTAATTTAACTTTACCAGTTTTTGGATCATATCCTGTCTTATATTCATTTTTAATTGTTGAATATGAATATTTCCCAATAGGAATACCATCAACTGCTATTTCTAAACCTGTACTAGGATCAGTTAATGTTGTTTTTTTATAATGACTTGGATTAGTTGGTTTAGATACTGTCCATGCTTTAGTTCTAATGTTAGCTGTTTCATAAACAGCTTTACCTTCATTAAATACTTCTTTCTCAACATGATTTCTATCAAACCATTCTGCAAACTTTGGATTTGCTTCTTTTGCAACTCTAAGGTTTTCTGAATTTACCCAACTATCTGCAGTTTCTTTAGTTATAAGTTCTATATCAGTGTCACCTAACATTGCATTAAATGTAGTAATATAGTAATCAGTAGGTTCTGTATATGTTAATTCAGCTAATTTTTTAAATCTACTTCTTAAATAAACAATTTGTTGTTCAGATAAACCAAATGCAGTTTTATTACTTATAAATGATTGATATTCAGCTTTTTGAGCATCAGTCATTTCTGAAGCTTTTCCTAAAGCAATTATCTCATCTTCATAATATCTTAATTTTTTAGCTTCATCTTTAGATAAACCTGTAGCTCTATCAAACTCAGCATTGTATTTTATAATCTCTTCTTCAATATCTTTTAATCTATTAAGAGATTCATTACCAAGTTCAGCACCATTAGGTTCACCGTCTTTGTCAGTTACTCTATTTGTAATACTGTATCTTTGCTCATATAAGCTAGCTAGTTTTTTAGATATTTCTGCACCTTTAGCTTTTTCATTAATAGCATTAATTTCTGCTAAAGTCTCAGTTTTTTCTTGATAGTACTCATCAGTATAAGCCACTCTTGTATTCTTAGCTAAGAATTTTTTAATCTCAGCTTCATATCTTTCAGGATTATCATCTTTAGTAATACCTAAACTTGCTAACTCACTGTTTACAAAGTGATCAAAATCATTTTGAAACTTCTTTGTATCAGGATTAGATTCATAAAACTTTCTTGACTCTTGTCTATAAAATCTTCTAACTAATACTTTTTGTAATTCAACTCCTTGTTTATAATTACCATCTGCATCATACAAATTATATAAGTTATTATACTTTACTTTTGCCTCTGCTGAAGGTGTAAACTCAAGTAAGTCATCTAATGAAGTAAACTCAGAAGAATTACTATAAGTAGCAAGATCATCTAGTGCAGCTTTTCTTTCATTAAATGCTTCTAAAGATATATCTGCAGAAATGGTAATATTTTTCTTAGTTGTAGGATCATATACTGTATTAGATTGTAACCATATATCCTGTACTTCATATACTTCATCAGTAAATCTTCTTATTTTATAATCTCTTTCAAAATCTCTCATTGCTTGCATAGCAGCTTTAATTTCTGCTTTATCACCTTTCAGTTTAGCTTTTTTGAGATTACCCATTAATTGAGCTTGAGCAAATTCCCAATTCTTAAATTTATCAATATAACTATAAGCTTGATATGAAGTAACATTACCTTGTTCATCAATAATACCTTTCTCATCTTCAAACAATAACATGTCTGCAAGTTGATTTGTATTATTAGGATTCCAGTTAACAGCAGTTAATAAAGGTTTTAAGTTCTCTACAAACTTCATTTGTTCTTGTTGACTAAGAACCTCAGCATCTGAAATTTTATTTTTCATTGCTTTAACAAATGTACCAAACAAGTCATTAATATTTCCTGTTGGTGTAAATGTAGCACCTGCTAAACTAAGATCTCTTACATGCCCTCTTAGATATTCATCTACTGTTTGCTCTGTAATTTTATTGTTATTGTATTGTTTAATCTCATTGATTATATTTTTAGCAAACTTGGTTGGTTTTCTTGGTAAATTAAAATCAGATTCAGAAATAGCTCTAATGTTATCTACATCTAATTTTTGAAATAGATCATCCTTAAATACATTTATCTCATCTTCAGTAAACCCATCTGCTTTAAGTATAAGATCAATTTTATCAGATAAATCTTTCTTTACATTTTCTTGCATAGAAATACCATTAGCAAGAATAAAGTCTTTAACATAATTAAAAGATAATACTTTTGCTTTATCTATATTTCTATCCATAAGTTCTTTAATAGATAGAATCTCTTTACTTAATTTATTAGAAGAGTCCATATCTAACTCATTCAATACATCTTTTAAGAACTTAGACTCTCTTTCCATATACTGTTTAAAGTATTGGATTTTTTGATTACCTTCTTCTGTTAAGTATTCTTTGGATGCTTTGATATCATTAAATATTTTTTCAATTTTTCTTGCAAACAACATTAACTCAGATAAACTATTAATGAATGCTAAAGATCTTACATTTAAATCTGCCTCATCTACTACTAATGAATCAAGCAAATCTTTTAATTCATCATCTGTTATATCTTCATCTACAGTTTTATATCCTTTAACATAATCTCTGATCAATCTAATATTTGCTGCAGCATCTTTACCTAAGCTTTCTTTAAATTTCTTAGGAGAATTTCTTAACTCATTTAACTGGAAAGACATTTCAGTATGAAACTTGTTAATGATATTAATGATTTGTTTAGGTTCAACAGCTTTAAGTTCTTTTAAGAACTGATCTGTATCTTTACTAAACTCAGCAAACATATTTGTTTGATAATTTATATCTTGAATAACAAAGTCTTCATTAAGCATCATGTCTACCAACTGATCTCTTGTTGTCTGACTACTTAAATTTTTTAAGGTTACTTTCTTTGTAAGAGCTTGAATAACTTTTTTAATTGCAAACAAAAGATTTTCCATAAACTTATCAAAAGCAGTATCTGAAGTTTTGATACCTGATAATTTTATTTCAGCATCTAGTTCAATTGCAGTCACTAAAGCTTCTTCTCTGTATCTATCAGAACCTTCTTCTAATTCAGGATACCTTTCATTAACTCTATTCAATGCTTCTCTTCCTGTCACAGTACCTGTTAATCTAGCATATAAACTATCAAATAACTTAGGATTTTGAAAAGCAATTGCTTTAATTAATGGGTGAGCAAACTCATGAACTACTGTATTAGACTTAAAATTACCTTCAATAAAATAAACTCTATTAGCATAAAAGAATGCAGATACAGATGGATCATATGGTGTAGGTGTAAGCTCTAGTATTAAAGCTGCTTCTGCAGGTGTAACTATACTATAGTCAATACCAAATGCTTTTTGATATTTATCTCCTAGTTTTGAAGCAATTTCATAATCTCTAGCTTGTTCAAACTGTCTTTTAATAAAGTCTTCTTCTGAATCAATATTATTTATTTCAGCAGATCTAGCTTCATTTTCAGTCTTACTTGCTTCAGCCATTTCTAAAGCAAGCTCATTAGCATAAAACTTATCAATCAAATCTTTACTAGCATATGTTGTAACATCTAGAGTATCACCAATGATAAGTCTAGCTGCTTCATATCCATACTTCCTATTAACATTTTTAATGAGAGTTTTAGCATTAGCTAATGACATATTCATTGCTGGGCTAGCTTCATTAAATATAAGTTCGTTAATGAACTGAGTTATTTTATTTACACAAGGCATAATACTAATTATAATTATACTTAAATATACTAATTTTTATTGACAATCTGTTGATGTTCTTGGTATTCCAGGCAAACCTTCAGGAGCATTTATTTCAAAATTTATATTATCTTGCTCTTGTGCTGCCATATTCATAGCGTTTACATAGTCACTTTCTTCTTGAAGTATGTTAGTAGCTACTGCAAAAGCTTGATCATAAACTGAATCTCCTTTATTTATTTTAAGTAAATTTAAGATGTGGTCAACAATCTCTTGTAATAAGTTGCTATACTTTTTAACATCAATAGGTGCTAGTTCTGAAAGTTGTTTAATGAACTTAGCATCTGTAAACAAAGCTACAAAAAATTCATCAATTGTATAATTAGCATAAGGTCCTGTTTTTGCAGATACATCAAAAGCTCCTAATTGTTGAATACTATGTTCATATAACTTTTGGAAATCTTTATTATAGTTACCACCTTTTCTTAAAGCTTTATATGATAATGCATGTAAGATTTCATGTAACAATAATGTTTCTGCACTACCATTGTTTACATTAGCAAACTCTGCTATTCTAACTCTATTGGAATAGATATCATAGTATGCATTACTAGTAAAACCATCAGTTACTTCAAAATTATCAACATCTTCTAAAGCTATGTCAGCATTATTTATATTAGAAAACTGATTTAAGTGTTTAGCTAATGTACTTAGAGGATGATTAGATTTACTAATAGCTCCTAATACTTCAGACAATTTTTTAACTTCTGAGTTTTTAAAGTATTTTTCTCTCAAGTTTACATCTGGTCTATTAACAATACCTTGTGTACTAATTTGACTTGGTTGAATAGAATTAGCTACAAAGTTTTTAAATCCTTCTATATCTTGTTTAGTACCTAATTCATAAGTTTGATTTTTTAATTTTATAACTGCTTCAAAACCTTCTATATTTTTAAATTCTGGTTTTAAATCTCCAGAATAAGCTAAATCAGCTTCTTCATATGCTGCTATGGTATCATAACCTTTAGGAAAATTACTTCCTTCAGGACTAGATAGGGTTGAGTCAACCCAAATATTATTTGCATTTATTATTAAAACATGTTTTTTAATTTGATTTATACCTAGCCTTTTACTTTTATTTTTAATAATGTCTTTCCATTGATTAGGATCTTTACTTATCCAAATACCTTTTACCCTACCTAAGTCATCTCCAAATTGTTCAGATATTTGTGAACCTGCAGACCAGTGATAAACAATATCTTTAACTTTACTATCCGGAAATATACCATCAAGATATTGTGAGTATTGCTGAGGTGTTCCAACATTAGCTAATTCTGGGTTAGATTCAAATAATACTGACACACCTTCTTTAACACTAGTAGAAGGTTGAGTAGTAGAAACTTCTTCAGTAACTTTAAGACCTTTTCCTTCTAACATAGCCGCTGCTTCTTCTTGAGACATAATATCTACTGGTGTTGGTGTAGTAGGTTTATTGTATGCCTCCGGAGATGATGTATAATCTTTAAAAGTTTTAAAGTTCTGAGCAAGTAGTTTATCAAATATAGTATTTAATGTTGCTTCATTTAATTGCTTATTCATAAAAATTTCAGAAGCTGTTTGCATAACTTCTATGAAATTATCATAAGGTAATGCTTCATTAAATCCATTTTTACTATAACCAATACCATGTTGATATATTGCAATTAATGGCAACATTTCAAACATCTTGCTTATCTTTCTATTTTCTATAGGATCAGAAACTTTCTTAACAGTCTCATCCGCCAAGTCTTTTAGATTTTGATAATAGATTTCAGCAGTATCTCCATCTTTTAATGAACTAACATCATTTAATGAAAGTACACTTTCTTTAACATTAGGTTTAGTAAATTGAGATATGATATTATATTTACTTGCTAAAATAGGATAATCATTTATCATGTTTAATAGCATGTTAGTATAAGAATCATTATCCATTCCTGTAATAATCTTTCTATTAAATGCATACACAAGTGCTCTTTGATTAATATAAGCTAAGTAAGCTTGTTTATCATCTTTAAGAAACTCATTAAATCTTAAATAGTCTTTATCTTCTTTAACTGATTCTGGACTGTATAAATCTTTTTGAATAGCTCTTTCAAATACATATTTAAAATAAGCTGATTCTGTATTGAATAAGTTTATAGTATTACCAAAACCTCTTAAGCCTTCACTATTATAGTTACCAGGATTTGTATTAGAAGCAGCATATAACTCTTCAGCATATTCTTTTTCTAATCTTGCCTTATCAATATAAAGTTTATTATCAATTATTTCAGCACCCTCTTTAGCACCAGCTTTATTAATAACTTCAATTCCTTTATAGTATTTAGGCATACTAGTTATTTCTCCTGACTCATCTATAAAATTAGACATGTAATTTTGGAAGATATAATTAGGAATAGCATTTTTAAAAGAAGTAATAAACTTTCTTGTACCATCTTGATCTGTACCAAATGCTTTTGTTATACTAGAAGAATTATTTTTAAGTCTATCTAAGATATAATCAGTAACTACATCATTGTTTCTTAATTTAAACACCGGGGCTACTAAATCTCCTATGATTTTATTATTATAGAAAGAACCTAATACAGAGTTTAATAATTCATTTACAGAACCTTTCTCTAAAGTAGATAATGCAGCAGCTTCATCAAAAGCTACATTTCTTCTTATAATCTCTTGTAAAGTTTTAGATGTCTTAGTATCTGGATTAGCTACAAACTTTAATGCATTGTAACCTCTTGTAGATTTTTCTAATTCTAAAAAGTGTAAGAACATTGCTATTGCTTGATCTTTATATTCAGGAGCTTCGGGATTTTCTATAAGCATTCTCATTGAAGTCTCATCAAATAAACCTTCATCATTTAATACTCCTTGTTTAGCTACAGCATCATTAACAGATTTAAAATATGTTTTATTAGTTATTTTTTTACCTGCTTGAGAAACTCCAAATTTAGTAAGAGCATTTGTTGCAGCTGTATATTTAACAAAACTTTTACCAAAATTTTCTTCTACAGTTCCTGTAATTTTAGCATAAGCACTTTTAAGTTTACGTTGTTCTTTAGCATACTCTCTTACAATTGGATTAGAAACAAAATATATAGCTTGTTTTCTTGGGACTCCGGCTTTTAATAAAAAAGTAATCATTGGAATCATTTCATAATTCCCTTGTATAAAGAATATCCATGGATTTTTTTCAACATCCACAGCACCATTCATCATTTGTGAAAACATTTCACCTATGTTGTCAAGTCCATCAACAGTATCTACACCTGATAAAGAAATTCTACCATCTTCTGTTTTGTTATGAGGTAAAAATAATCTCATTTCAAAATCAGTAGTCCCTTCTTTATTTCTGTTTAAATCTTGGTCAAACTCTAAGTTTTTATATGTTTTAGGTAATGATAAACCAATTGAATTCATAACTGGATGTAATGAATTTTCTATTGCTAACATACCTAATACTCTTTTACCAATCATGTTTACCTCATGGTTATGTAAGTTATAACCTACCTCAAGAGTTTTTGTTGGACTGAAACCTGGAGTTTTTCTATTGAAGTTACTGAATCTATCATAACTAGTAACATACTTTTCTAATTCATCAGCAATATCATCTTTCATTAAGTATGTATCATTTGGTCTTACCAGTGATGCATAATTATCAGATAATTCTAAGATACCAGAAATAGCCATGATAAGTTCATTTTCTAATGCAGCTTTTTGATTTTTAATTAAGCCTTTACCTACATTTTCATTTTCAACACCATCTAACTTCATTGACAATTCATCATTACTTAATCCTGTTTTTACAAAATTTCCATAAGAATCAATTGCAGGCATGAATGTAGTCAATTTATCAACGTCAAAATCAGCTCCTGATTTAGCAACAATCTCAGTTGGAGGAATGATAATATTTCCAGCAGATGGATCTAAGAATTCATAAACTTCCATAAATTCCATAGAGTTTAATCCTTGTACTGGAATACGTACAGCAGCTAAAGTAACTGACTTTCTGTTATCAGCTATATCTAACCATGCATCTTCTTTAATCATATCATTTAATCTTGCTCTTGTAGCAATCGGTTGACCATCTAAAGCATTAAGTTTAAGCAAGTTAGAGAAATCACCTTGTAAAGCAATAGCAACTTTCATTGCATTTGTTTTACCTGTGTTTGCATCTTTATTATAAAAAGGTAAGTTATTAGTACCTAAGTACTTCATAATCTCTTCTTTAGTACCTTTTTTAAGTTTAGTATCCCAAAGCCCATTTGACATTGAACTAGCAACTTGTACTAGAGCCTCACCTTTAACTTTTTGTTTGATTAATCTTTTTTCAATTAAACCTGTAATGATAGCTTCAATTTGATCTGCTACTAAGTGTAAAGATAAATCTGTTTTAATTGTAGTATCTCTATTTAAACCTATAAATTCAATTAAGTGCTCAGGTATATTTCTTCTACCTAATTCTCTTTCTACTACTTCTAAAAACTTACTGATGTTTCCTTTATAAGTACCAGTTTCTATATCATATTCATAATCAACTTCTTGTAGTAACTCCATTTTCAATAACTGGCTATAAGAGTCTACAGCTTTTTCATATCTTTTAACTGCAGATTCATTAGCATCATTAATGATTTTTTTATCCTTATACATATCTTTTAAGATAAGTTTTCTTAACTGAGTTGAGAATACAGTCTTATTTTTATATGCATTAGGTACATTAGTTACATTTTTAAGATACTCTAAGTAAATTGTATTAGGAGTAAAAGTTATATCAGCTTTTAATTTTTTCTGATCACCAACATATATTTCATCAGCTACAGGATCACCATCTTTATTAACTGCAGAAGTTACACTACCTACTTTAGAACCCGTTTGGAATGTTACATATTGAATGTTTTTATCAATCATTTGCAAATGTAAAGACTCAAGATCTGATCCTGCAATAACATTAGGGATTAATGGAAATAAAGCAAACTTATGCATAGCTGTAATAGGTAAACCTATTTCCTTATTTGCTAAAGGTCCATAGTTTTGTAATTTATATACTGGGAAAAATTCTTTTATGTCAGATGCTTTTACTTCTTCTCCATTTTTAATTTTTTGGAATAAGATCTCTTGATCATTTGACCATGAATTTTCTAGATATTTTAAATTTCTATATGCATCAAAACTAATATAACCTTGACCATCTCCTTCTTCCATATCTACATACTTAGCAATCTCAATTGCAACTCTACGTTTTATCTCAGCTTCTTTATTAGGATCTTTAGAAGTAGCATATCTTTTAGTATACTCATCTGTTAATCCTTTTTCAATTTCACCTAAATACTCTGAAGTTCTTTTTATGTCTTGTACAATTGCTGTATTGTATGTACCATTATAATTTATAGTAGGCTTGTTATATTTTTTTGCATAAGAAGTTTCACTTAAGAAAGAATTTACAAAATTTCTTGCAGCAACATCTGTTCTAAAAGCGCGTCCTCCAGAAGTTGAACCTGTATTTCTTTTATGTAGTTCTTGTTTAGCATGATTATATTGTGCTATATCTCCATAAAATAAAACAGCTGTTTCAAAGTTTTGAATCCATGAATTATAAGTATATACTTCTACAAGTTTTTTCTCAATCTGATCTTCTGGAGTATTAAGACTTTTCATTTTATCAATCAACTCCGGATCAATAAACTTTAACTCTTGTAAATTATTATAATTGACTTTACTTTGATTATCAAAATAACTTCTTACCTGGTTTCTTAATGTAGTTGCTAAAGGATTATTTTGAGTTCTTATGTATGTTCTTAAGTCAAATGATTCATTGTTTGCTATAGCAGCATCAATTGCTTTATAAATTAATTTTTTTGTATCATCTTCAATAATATCATCAAATGCAGTAAAGATTTCTCCAGCCATAAAACCTCCTTCAACTTTTCTATTGTATCCTGCATATTTAGAATACTCAGTCTTGTTCTTTCTAAATTTATAAATTCTTTCTGCTTCCCCTTCAATGTAAGGTAAAAAGTGAGTTAAGAATGCATAATCATAAGCAGTACCATCAACAAACATATCACTGTCAACCCAAAGATAATTATCAAATCCTGATTTATCTGGAGAACCAATAATACCACTATCTATCTTAACACCAAATGCAGATGATTTAGATGCATGTCTTAAGAATTCTTGAACACCGCTTTTTAACATAGTATTCATTTCTTGAAGTCTTTTAGAAGCAATATCTAAATTAGCAGTATTTAAACCACCATCTTCATCAGCAATTTGAGTTCCTGAGTCCATAAACAATGTTAAAGATTTATTAGATCTTTTTAATTGCTCTGCACTTGACATATCATATAATGATCTGATTATACCTAATCTTTTTGTATAAGCATTAATTCTAGGATCTAAATAAGCCATATGTTGATACTTATCAGATGTCCATAAATCAGAAAGCTTTGAAGCATTATTTAAAGCAGACACTTGTTTAGATATAGAGTTATTCTCAATAAATTCAGATACTCTATTTCTTTCAGCATTTAATACCATGTTGTTAGAAGTATCTAAACCATATCTACTTTGTAATTTTGCTATTTCTAGTACTTTATTTTTTTGATTTACTTTACTGTTTCCAATTACCCCTGCTGGGATATCATTCATTAATGTATTTATTGGATTAGTTCTAAAGTTTAAGATAGCTTTTTTAGTTGCACTGCTTACATTTTCTAAGTTTTCCTTATCACTAAGCTTTTTAACTACATCAAATATATATGATAAACCAAACTGTTCTATAGTTTTATTATCTTTTTTATTAAGCACACCTTTAATAATACTAAGATCATCTAATGCAAATCCAAGAGCTCTTGCAAAAGCAAATGATTTTTCAGTATTAAGTTTACCATTAACACCAAAGTCTTTAACAACTTGTTGAATGTTTAATGTAGGTATATTGTCAATACCAAGTCTTTCTACATATGGATTATCCAGATTAGATTTAAATTTATCTTCAAATTTTCTAATGATATTATATGCTTCAATTGAAGCATCAGTAACAGCACTTGAATAATCATAAGTTTTATAGCTTTTATTTGGTATTGGATTACCATTATAATCATATACTTCTTTTTCTCCAGTTTCTGTTTTGCGGATAGTTAACTGAATATAAGGAATCTTAGATTTACTAAAATCTTGCCAAATAGAAGTAGTAGCTTTAAATTCATATTGATTATTCTTAGCAATATCTTCTGTAACTAATTTAGGATTAGCTAATTTAGTTTGTACTAATTGTCTTAATTGAGAATCTGTTTCACCTTCATTAGCTAATCTATCATACATTTCTTGTGGATCTTGTACACCACCAATAGTTCTAACTACAGTATTCCAAGTAGATCTAAAATCTGCTAACTGTTTAAAACCTAAATCATCATATGTAAACTCAATTAAGTTTGTATCCTTATTGATTTTTCCTTTATGTAAACTTTTAAGAATGTATAATGTTTCTTTACCTGCTAATTCAATCAAAGATTTTTGACCTTCTTCTTTATCACCGTATCTTTCTGTATTTTTAATATTAGCAGGATCAAATAAATTACCTTCTTCATCTAACTCAAGAACTGTATACTTTTGTTTCATTAAGTCATATGTACTATTTTCAACATGGTATCCAATTAAACCTTCTTTAGTGTCTCCATAATTATCTAAACCAGTTTGTAGAATTCTAATTCTATTTTCTAGTATCTCTCTCTTAAGAGCATTTTCTAAATTATTTGGAGTATCCTGTAATTGTGTTTTAGATAATTCTAATTTGTTGTTAAGTTGTTGTTTAATTAGTATGTATAAAGGTTCTCTGTTTCTTGAGTCTAATAATATACTTAAAGTACCAGATTTCTTATTACTTCTTTTAGCTTCATTATCTACAATGTCAGATATGATAGAATCCATACTATCTTTTAACTTATTAGAGTCTTGTCTATTAAGAACTTGTTCATCTGCAGTACCTGGTTTGATTATACCCAAGCTTCTATTTAATGTATTAAACATAACATTAGCAATAGAAGGAGTGTACTTATTAAGTTCAGTACCTAAGTATAGCTCATTAAATAACTCATTAACTCTTTTAATATCAGTAACATCAGTAACACTACCTTTTCCAAACAACTCTCTTAAGAAGTTAAGGATCTTTTTGAAAATGCTGTTTGTCTTAGGAGCACCTTTCAAAGCTTTCCCTGTTCTTACATATTCACGGAAAGCTTCAGCTAAGTTTTCTTCTATATCAAAGAAGTCAGCTTTAGAACCCATCTTTTTTTGTACCTCTTTATACAAAGCTTTTTTCTCAGCTTTACTTAAGTATAATTGGGAAAACCCGTGCCATGCTTCATGATACACATCTACCATAGAACCTTTATCAGCAAGTTCTATAATACCTAAGTTTCCATTAAGGACAGCTCCATATTTAGTAAATCTTGCATAAGCATCTGAGTTAACAATATTTGCTACCTCTTTGAAACCAATGTGTTTATTTAATGGAGAATTAGTCCACCATTTCTTAGCATCCTTGATTTGTTTCTCTGTTACATCTGCAGGTAAACTTCCTTTTCTAAGAAAGAACACACTTGCTGCTCCATCATCTTCTGGTGTAGCTTCACCTTTACCATCAATAACTTGATTTATCTCAGCTTCAATTTCCTCAATTGATTTTTGTTTTACTGGTTTAGAAAAATCTTCAGTTTCTCTTACATAACCAATAAATTTATTACCAACTTTAACTTCAATTACATTAGTAAAAGGTTTATTATCTAATGTAATCTCTGGAATTAAATTAAGAGTTGCTGTACTAATTACATCTTCATTAGTTATATTGTTTTCTTTATTAAAAAACTCAACTACTTGACCCTCTGGTGTTGTTAATAACCATTTACTTCCTGTTACAAAAGAAATAGTACCACTAACTGTTTCATTTTTTTCTAAAGCATTGATTAATTTTTCTCTAGTTGCTTTAACTCCAAAAACAGGTTTTTCATCTTCAGGTTCAGAAAGTGTTTCAAATAAGTCATCCTTAACAATCTCATCAGTATTTTTTTGAGCATTTGCTAATTGTTCTGTAAACTCATTTGGTAAAGCAAATCTTAAGTAACTATTAAAAGTTCTTCCAGCAGGATTAAGATCTACACTAATATTAGTATTATCTAATGTTTTTAATAGATCAATGTAGTTTGAATAATTATCATCTAATGTATTTGTATTCAAATTATAATCTTGATAACCTTTATCTAGTGCTTCATTACTGATAGTCATTTTAGCTGTATAGTATTTTCCGTTTTTACCAGAAGCAAACTGTAAAGCTTTTACAATATCATTTTTTGCTGTAGGACTATCTAAGTTTACAGATTTCATTTTACTATATCCTTCATCAAAAGTAGTTTCAGAATATTCAAATAGTAAAACATCACTATTTGGTAAATAAGTAATATTATGTTTTCTTGTTGAAGGAGAAGCTTTATCTGCTAAGAATGTACTAACAAATCTATATTTCTTTTTATTTGTAATGTCTTTATTTGTAAGAACAGTTGCAATTTTATTTATAAGGTCTAAAGATATGTTAGGTCTATCAACAGCATATTCAACACCTTTAATAGTTATAACAGCTTGTCCTTCAATAAATCCAGAACGCGGTGAGTTAACTGTATCAATACTTCTTATAGCTGCATCATTATCATTTAAGATTGTAGAGATGTTAGATAAATTTAATTTATCTGGAGCATATTCTGCAATACCATTACTTACACTTACTATATCTAGTAAATCAACTTTTTCATTATTGATTAACTTTTGTCTATAGTCATAAAGTTCTTTAAATTCTTTATTTTGTTGCTCTTCAATAACTTCAACAGGTACTCCAGCTTTATTTGCAATAGTAGCAGGATCTAAAATAGAATTTTGATAACCATACATATCAGTTATCATAATATTATTTCCATCTTTTCTAGCATCTCTTAAAAACTGATAAACTAATCTACCACCTTTATCCTGAGTTGTAATGTTACCATCTTCTGTAAAGTATAATAATTCTCCTTTACTATCTGAAAGAACCATTAAGAAGATTTCATTTATAGGAGTAACAGATTCTACACCTTTTTTACCAGCATTAATTGCACCAGCTTTATTTAATAGAGCATTAGTTGTTTTATCTAATAATACAGGATTGATTTCATTTAGTCTAACAGGTTTTAGTTTTAATACTTTACCTTGGTAAACTACTTCTTTAAAAGCTGTATTATCATTAACAACAGATCTTATTGCATCTAGTGTATTATAAATAACTTTTCTTGAAGGATCTAAAGTTTCACTTGCATTTGTCTTATCTTTTGGATTTTGAGTAATAAACTGTTGCATTGTTGTAGATAATGCAGAATAAGGTTTAAAATCAAAATCTTGTGTAATAATTCTATTTGTATCTACTTCAATAATATCAAAAGCATCATTAGCTTTTTTCTCAACTAATTCTTTTTTTACTTCAGGATCCAATACTGGATTAAAATATTTAACTACATTAACCAAACCATTCTCATCTCTTTTAAATTGATTTATTAATGGTTTAAGTATATCAGTACTAATCTCAAACTGTTCAAGACCTGGTCTAAATGATGCTGTACCAATTAAAGATGGTACTTGTTGCAAAAATTTAGCTGCAGTTTCTACATCTTTCTTTTTAGCAAGCTTATCAAATAAATCTATCATGTATTGTTTAGGCTCAAAATCATTACCTTTATTAAGCATGTAACCATAAACATTAGCATATAATTTCTCAATTTGAGATTGAGATAAAGCACAAGTTATTTTCATAATATTAACAATCTATGTCATTCAATAATTCATTATCTAATTCTTCTAGTGATTTACTAGAAGACTCACCTTCCACTTTTCCAAGTTTATCAGGATTTGTTATAAACCCATCAGCTAAGTCAATTGACTCATTAATTTTAATTTTATCTTCTGTAGATAGGCTCATATCTTGTGTTTCTGTAGCATCCATTATTGAATCTTTTAATGTAAAGAGTTTATTTATATCATTAAAACCAATAGTCATTTGTTTTGAACTACCTAATGCTGAAACAGATACAGTTTTATTTTTAGTATTAACAGAGTTAATAACTACTGTATCATCTTCTTCAGCAAATATTTCACTTTTTTGATTACCGGGCTCTGTAAAGATAATGCTTTTTGCAACAAATTGTTTATCTGCAGTTAAAGATTCAGGTACAATTTTTACATTTTGTGGTTGTTTTAATTGTTCTAATCTTTCTTTTGCTAATTCTGACATTGTCTCAAGATCATTTACATCTACAACACCTTCTTGAATTTTAAGATTAAGCTCTGCCATAACAGCATTAAAGGTGGTAATATCAGCTTTAGCTAAACTTTCTTTAAACTCTTTTGCTCCATATCTTACACTGTCATCTATAAATCTAGTTTCTCTTTCTTGCTCTCCTGCCTCAACAGCTGGAGATTGAGTATCATCACTTGATTCAGCATCAGCAGGAACTACGCTAATGTTTTCAGTTTCAACTTTTGTTTCAACTGTCTCTTTTTTAGCTATTGGAATAATACTATTCACCTGATCTTGGACATCTTTTTTATCTAATGTAATAAGAGCATCAACAGCAGTTAATGAAGGTGAGGTAGGTTTATTAGCTATCATGATTTTATCATTAGCTGTACTTACACTCATCTCAATTGGTAATACTAATGTTTTAGCATCTACACCAATCATATTATTTAAAAGATTAGCCTTAGCTACTGCTAGTAACTTAACATCTTTTAACTTAGAATTTGGATTATCCTTTTTAGTAAATACATCCCAATTACTTTTTGAATCATTTATTGTATTTACAATAAGTAAGTTACCTTGAGTATCAGCTAATAACAAATCAATATTAGTTGCTAATTTAGTATTTGAATCATATACTGCAAGATCCTGAGCAATAACAGATAATTCTCCATTATCTACTCTATTCTTTATAGAAGTGATGTATCCTTTTGGACCAAATAAGTTATCAAAAGCTTCTTGAGATATAGCATTAGTATCAAATACTGGTGGAGTAATTCCCTCAAATAAGTTTTTAATTTGAGCATCAATATAAACCTTATAAGGCTCCTTATTTTTCTTAAGACCTAATGCAGTTTCAACATTTTGATATTCTTCATCATCAATAAGCATACCCGCATCAGCTACTTGTATTTCACTTTGTGCTTCTTTAAGTTTGTTTATTTTATCTAAAGCAGTTCTTAATTCAGGAGTTAAATTTTGTTTAGATCTAGCTTGAATTAATTTATCAAATTCTTTAACAATAACACTGTATTTACTTTTATTTGTAATATCCTCAGTGTTTGGATTTTCCATACTGGTAATATCATCAACTAAAGCCTTAAATCTTCTTTGTGCTTTTCTTAAATCAGCTATTGTTTTTAAGTCTGCTGTGTTTTTTTTCTTACCTTGATAAATATATTCAAAATCAGATCTTTCAGGAGAAGCTTTTACTTCAGTTTCTGTAACTTGTTTTTTATTAAAGTTTTCTATTTCAGTTTTAGCTTCTTTATCTGTTTGTAAGAATTTATTAAATAAGTTTAATTCTTGTTCTTCAGTTAATGAATCTAAATCTGCAGGATCTAATTTACTAATTACTTTATCAGTAAAGCTAGTATATAGAGTATTGTATAAAGCAGGATATTTAAAAACACTGCTTACTTCTGAAACAATAGGTACAAAATCATTAATTGGAGCTTCCTCAGCTTTAGTAAGATTATCTATCTTAGTAGCGTACTCATCTCTAATTTTATTTTTATAGGCTTCATACTTTTCTACAACTGGTTTAGCTAATTCTGGATCAGCTCTTTCAACTAAAGTATAGATAGTTACTTCACTAAAGTTAATTGCTACTTTAGATGTATCTTTTATAATCTCACCCTCAATGTTCTCTAATCTTAAATTACCATCTTCATCCTTAAAAATAACAAATGGATTGTCTCCACCATATTCAGCTTCGGCATATTCATTTGGATTAAGTTCAGTATTAATTTTAGTTAAGCTTAAAGTTTTACCGCTATCAGGTTTAAGATTTTTAATTACATTCTTAACTTCTTTTTTAGGTATAGAATCTAATTCAGCTTCCATATCTAAATCTGCTTGCTCTAAATCTTTTTTAAGTTCTTCATTTAATGATTCTGGTACAAGACTAGAATCTTGACTTTTTAATGAAGCAGCTTTTTCAAATTCCTTATAGTACTCATCATATAACTCTGTACCTTCTGGAATAACCATTTTTCTAGCATTATCAAAAAACTCAGAAGGAGGTGTTCCTGTTAATCTCCAATCTTGGAAATCATCAAGACTAATATAAATACCTCTATCAGCTAAATGATTTAATAAAGTATTATCAATAACTAAATTAAATTGTTCTTCAACCATTTGTTTATAAATGTCACTTCTTCTTTTATAAAGATCTTTCATCCATACACGGTTTCTCTGAACACTTTCTATAAACCCATTAGGATCATGTAATAAGTTTACATACTTCATTAAGTTTCTAGACTCTGAATCTAATTTAAAATGATGTCCTAGTAATTCATAAGTCTCATCTATATTTTGATCAAATAAATATTCTCCATTTACATTAGCAAGAGCTTTTAAATAATCTTTATATGCTGCTTCATGTTCTGAAAAAGTTTTAATTTTATTTTCTTCTGAATACTCTCCAAATACTTCATCTAAAGTTTTTTCAACTTCCTCATCTGTAACTGGTTCTCCACCTTTTTCAATTTGAAGTTGTTTTCTAACTTCTTCTGCTCTTTCATATCTATTAAAGAAATTACTTAAGGTAGCTGTTTTATCTCCTAACTTAGTTAAAGCTTCAAGTTTTCTTTCTTTTAACTGCAGTTCAGATTGTGATGCAGGATCATTTAATTCTTTTAAAATAGAAATTTCATCTTTAAGAATAGTCTGTTCATTTCTAAGTTTCTTAATGTCAAATATAACTTCAGAATCTCTTTGAGACATGCCTTTTAATGGAGCTTGTGAAAGATATGTTTCCATAATAGATTTCTTTCTATTCATAGTATCTTCAAATGCTTCATTAAAATATATAGCATTCTCTATACCTTTATTCCAAGCATTATGTAATATAGCTGCATCCTCATATTCTGGTGAATCTTTAGGAGGCATCTCATTATAAGTTACCGGATTAGGAAACTTCTCATTATAGTACTTGTATCTTTCTTCTATTTTTTTAGCTTTCTTAATGATGTCAGGTATTTTATTTTGATAAGCAGCTCCTTCACCTTTAGGTACTGTTGGGATAGCTTCTTCAAATTCTTCAGGAGATAACTGAGTTAAATCCATTAGTCTATCTTTAAAGACATCAACTGTGCCCGTCTGAATCATTGTTTCCATTTGACTCATGAATGCATCTAAGTGAGCATCATTAGCTTGTTTTTTATCCCCGTATTGTTTTATGCTAGCAACAACATCTTGTGTAGCATAATTAAAAGGTCTAGCATTTAAAAACTCATTAACATCAATTGAATTAAGTTGTTCTGCTAAAGAATTTACAATCTTTTCTTTTTTATCTTTAATCTCTTGATATGCTTTATTATCAAAAATTCTATTATAACCAACACTTAAATTATTAAACACAGCATTCACAGGAGTTGCTAATGCACCCATAGCAAAACCAGAAGCAAATGTTTCAAAACCCGTAGCTGTAAATTGTTTACCAAGCTCATCACCAAAATAAGCAGTTTGAGATGCTTCATTATATTTAGCAACAGCTTTAGAATAATTATGTGATCTTAATGCAGGACTTTTAAAACTATCTACATAGTATCTTTCATTAGCACCTGAGATAACTTCTTGTAAGTTTTCTTGAATACCTTCAGCAAAGTTAGCTTTAAAGTATCCTATAGTTCCCATAGTAGATTTGTAAATTGGTTGTTTTAACCAACTTTTTGCTAAGTTCTTAAGATTATTTTTTTCAAAAACAACTTTTTTAAGACCCTTGTCATATACAATCTTTCCTAAATCTCCAAACTTACCACCTTTAACAGTAGCAAATTCTTGAAGACTGTTCTTCATAAAACTTCTAATACCTCCTTTAGATCCCATTATATTAGGGAATGTAATTGCATTACTTCCATAAATTAATGCTGTATTCCAAAGTACTGTATTAAGTGAAGCTTTCTCAGATTGTTTAATCATTTCATATTGTTCAGCATCACTTGGAGGACGGTTATTCTTAGTATAGTATTGATTATATAATTTATCATATACTTCATTTTTAACCATGCCGCCTTCAAGCCTAGCTTCAGATAAAGCCATATTAATTCTTTGAACATCTCTATAGAAACCTCCAAATGTTTTAAATGCTTTACCTAAGTTATTTAAGTTATCTGCAGCTTTGGCAGCTTGAAAACCTTTTATTGTGCTTCCAACAGGACTAAATGCAGAAGTACCAAGCTTATTAGCATTTTGCCAAAAAGTTCTTGCTTGTGATACATTATCAATTGCATTCAAAGTTGAATTTACAGCTTTGTAACCATCTTCTGCAACATCTAATCCTTTAGTAGCTTTTAATACATTTTTAGAAGCATTAGCTGTAGCAGCAAAAAAACTACCACCTAAAGTTTCAGGTGCTAATAATACTCCTCCAATTTCTTCTAAGATTGCTTCTGACATAATACCTGCAGAGTAACCAAAGTTCATCATAGTATTATTTGCAAAAGCACCAAATCCTTTTTTACTAGATTGACCAATAGCAGCAGCCTCTTTATATGCTCTTGCATCTTCAATGTCAGTACCAGTAAAATCTCCAGTAAGCATTCTACCTAAACTTTTAGGTCCTGCTACAAATCCTCTACCAAATAAAGGCCAGAATGAATTAGTCATCATTCTTTTATGATCATCCCACCATGTAGTATGAGAATTAAATAAAGCTTCATTATCTCTTAATGGAGAGAATCCAATCTTATCAAATGTGTCAGCTCCGTATGCAGCATATCTTTTATAGAATGCATTGCTATCTGGACCAGCATCATATGAATATACTTTAGCATAAGTACTATTATCTTGTAAACTTTCAAAACCAGCTTTAAGTTTATTACTTATACCTTTCTTGTAAGAGTCAAAATCAAACTTTTCTTTACTTGCTCCTGGTTTATTAGGCGGATTACCTACAACTTGTTCTCTAACATTTCTTTGGGGTGACTCAAGAACATCTGAGTAAGGAGTAATAGGAAAATTAATTTTAGGCATTTCTAATTTATCACCTTCAAAAGGAGCTAAACCTTTATTATCTAAAATAGGTCTATTAATTCTACCGTATTCTGGTCCTAAAGAATCTAATGGGTTAAAACCTGCATTATTAATATCTGCCATTATTTAAATTTTTATTTGACAACCACATACTATCAAGCGCGCTTACACCCATTTCTCTAGCTGTTTCTAAATTACCTCCTAATGTTGAAGTACTAAAGCTTTCACTTCTGTATTCATATTTACCTAAGTTAGGGTTATAAAGAGGGTAGCCCATAATAACTGTGTAGTCACTAGTTCCTAATTTATTTGGAGCTATAGAAAGTTTATAATTAGGGTTTCTTGGATCTACATATTCATATTTTTTATTAGCTTTAATATGAGCTTCTAAAGGAGATTGAAATGCAGCCATATACATTGAATTAGTTGCTAAAGTTTTTGAGTCTACTATATAAGAGAATCCATTTTTTATAGCATTGTTATAATCTTGAGTAGTAAGAACTCCGGGTCCTGTATTTTTTTCACCAGATTTAACATAAGTTTTTAACCACGCAGCATCAGGATAAACAGTAATAGCTGATTTACTTAATGAACCTGCAGCAATAGGTGACACAGTCATTCTAAAGTTTGCCATCTTAGTATTAGGTTTTGTAAGCTCAGCTTTTATTAAGTCAAATACAGATTTTACTTTTGCATTTGTTTCTGCATCATGATTGTTCCAACTTTCTTTATTAATACCTGTAAGAGAACCTCTATTTTTTGTATCATCTGACCAATCTATATTAGCTAAAGTTCTAAAGTTTTCAGCAGCCCATACAGTACTTTTAGTACCATGTGCTTTTGGATTTACCCATGTAGTATTTGCACCAGGTATTACATTACCTGTTGATAATCCACTACCTGTCATTTTACCAAGTCTACCAAAACCTTCTGGAGCTTTAACTTTACCAGATGAATAAACACCAGCAGCCGCATTTACTAATTCATTGTAATCTACTTGTGCTTTAGTTGGAGCTTTTTCATTAACCGCCTGTGATGACATTAAAGGAGCAAAATTTATTTTATCTGGTTGACTATACTTGTCACTTTTTTTAATTTTATTAGCTTTTATTAAAGCTGCAGTAAATTCTTTTTCACTTCTTTTGTTTCCTTTTTCATCATATAAAAACTCAGCATTTTTGTAACCTTGTCTATACAAATCTTGAACAACAACTTTAGAACTTTCTTTTCTCCATTTAATATCTGCTTTTAAATAATTAGCATAGTCATCAAACTTAAGAGCTGACGTTTGATAACTTTTATAATCTTCTCCAGATAGTCCGGACAATTCACCATTTTGACTTATCCAAGTATCCATTCTTTTTTGAATATTTTTTAAATCATCAGGTCCCACTTCAGTACGTAACCACTGAGCACCATATTTATCAAGTTTATCATTAAACTTATTTATAGAAATTTTTGGATTTTTTCCATAACTTAAAATTTTACTTGCTTCTTCTTGAGTCATTTGACCTTTATTTACAAGATCTTGCATTAAAGTCAAAGTATTTTTTAAGAAAGGTTTTGCAACATTTTCTGATTGTATATTATTAATATGATCACTAGCTGTTTTCATATTATACTTATCAGTACTAATACCTTTATCATTAAACTCAGTATAAATTTCATTTAATGCAGAAACCGGTCTTACTTCTCCTGTTTTTTCATCACGGTAATGTGTACCAATCTTTAAACCATACTCATCAAGTTTGTTCTTTCTTTCTCCTGCATTACGTAATGCTGCTGCTCTTTCTAAACCAGCATTTCTAGCAGCAATTTCTGACATGCTATATTTATGTTTTTCTGCAAGAACAGCATATGGATTAGCATCAATATCTTGTTTAGCATCTTTAAATGCAAAGATGTTGGCGGCCTCATCTAAATCTTTTTGCATTAATGAAGAAGCCATTGCATTATCAACTTTGTATCTTAAAGATTTAATGTCACCATAGGGATTAATAAAGCCAGTAGATGAAGCTGCATTTTGTCCTGAGCTCAACTCTTTTTGTTCTTGTTCAGCTCTAGCAAGTACTTCATCATTAATATCTTTATTCATCTTATACTGATCATAGGCTAATTTAGCATCAGGAGAAGCTTGACCTTTATCAATTTGATTTTTGATATTTTGCATTTTAGCATCATAAGATGCAGATGTAGCTTTAAGTGCATTGAATCTTGCTATATTTTGAGCTTTAAGTCTATTGAAATTAGTCTCAAGATATTCCATTTCAGCTGCATTCTTATCACCTTTGAATTGAGCAGCATTATACTCTGCATAATTTTTTCTATCTACATATGCTAATGTCTTATACTTAGCTTGTACACTTGGATCACTACCTAATTTAGCTTCAAATAACTTTTGTAAAGGTTCAATAAGCTGTTCACCATTTTTATTTTTTACAATAAATTTACCGTCTTTACTAAACTCAACAGTTTCAATAGATAAACCTGCAGCCTTAGCAGTTTCCTGAGCCTTACCAATAACATCTACATTAGAAGTATAGTCAGTATCTTCAAATGACATAGCTTCTTCATCAGTTGACTCTTTAAACTCTTGTCTTTTATATTGTAATTCCAAAATACCTTCATTCCAATATCTGTCTCTTTCTACTTGGTTGTAAGCATTTTTTAAAGATTGCCCATAACTAACTTGATTCATATTGTTTTTAGTATAAGCCATATCTTTCATCAGTCCTTTATCCTCATAAAAAGGTTTAAAGATCTGAGTAGCTTGGTCTACATTTTGTTCCAATGATAAATCTAATTGAGAAACTCTTTGTAAGTTAAACTCAATTTGTTTTAAGTAATTATCTTTCTTTGCAATATTACTGTCCTTTGTTAAATCAGCATGATAGTACTGACCATACATTTTATTTAAAGCTTTCCAGTTTGTGTCATACTGAGTTTGCTTAGTCTGCATTACATTTCCAAAGAAATTTAAGTCAGGCTGAAAAGGCTGAAATTGCGGAATATAATCTGTGACACCTTGTAAATACGTAGCCATATTTTATCTTTATCTATATTGTAAATATATTAAAATTTTATAAGTTTAATAAACCTATAAAGTTTATAGTGATACTACAGGAAAAACTGAGTATACAAATCCTCCATGTTCAAACATTTGACCACCAAGTCTACCAAACTTTCTTTTCATTGCATCAACAGCAGCTTTATCTGAAAATCCACTTTTTCTAAGTTTATTCATGTATTCAAATTCATCCATTTCTTTAGCTCCTGGATCAGCTTTCTTTACAGTTGGTGTATAATTAACCATACCTCCTGTACTTGGATCAACTTGATAGTTAGGATATAACTGATTCATAGCATCTGTCTTAGCTCTATTAGTAAGAGCTGTATTATATGCTTGACGCATGTTAGCTCTACCTGCAGTTTTAGCATTATCAAATTGTTGATTAGCTACAACATTTTTGTCATAGACTCTGTTTGCCATTTGCTGATTCAACATATTCTCTTGGTTTCTTACACCAACTTGATTAGCTTCAAACTGATTAGCAATGTTTACATTCTGATTATTTATTTTAGATAAAGTATCAGCAGCTCCTCTAGCACCTTGTCCTTGTATTTGAGAAAGTCTAGCATTTAAAGCTTGAGGTCCAGCAAAAGATGCAGCAGCTTGAGAAGCAATATTTGCTTGCTCAGATTGTGCAGCTAACTCTCTTGTAGGATCTAAGAATGTAGGTCTTGGTTCTTCAAGATCAACTCTTGCTTCCCATGGCATATATTTCTTAGTTCTCATCATATCACCAAATGCACCCATAGTATTTACAGTATCCTGTAACCACCATGCAGCAGGTTGTTTTTGTTGACCTTTAAAAGACATTTTATTTTCTTGAACTGACATAGCTTCTTCACAGTCTTTACAACTATCATCATCATTTTTACCTGGATCATATGTAGTACCATCTTTTCTAGTACATTCACATCTTTCAGTACCAGGTTCTTCTTCTAATTTTAAAAAGTCAACTTCTTCTTCAGATTTTTTTGCACCTTCACAACCTTTAAATTCTCCAACTCTACTTTTATCAATCCATCCCATTTGAGCAGCTTGATCAGCGGTATATCCAGAACTTTTTATTTTAGCACATATATCTTTTTTATATTGTGCAGGATTAGTAGTTTGTTTAGTTATTTTTTGTCTTGGTTGTAAAGGTTTAACTTCACCTTCACGCATAGTACCTTTAGCATAAGTCCCATCTGCAAGTTTAGTATATCCTTCAGGAGCTGTTGTTCCTTTTTGAGTTCTAATCTTTTCTTGTTTTTTTCTTCTTTCTTCTAATTCAGCAGGAGTAAGTGCTCTTCCACTAGTAGATACTTTAGGATCTCCTGTAGTAACACCATTTGCAGCTTTATATAAACTGCCACCATATGCCATTTCATTAGGATCATCATAGAAAGGTAAAGCATAACCACCCATCTGCATTCCATACATAGCCATAGGAGCTCCTTGCATCATCTCTGGCGACATTTCTGACATCTCTTGAGGCATTGCAACAGCTTCACCATTTGGCATCTGCATAGGAGCTTCATTTGCTCCTTCCATTTGTTGCATCATAGGATTCTCTGATTGCTCATACTGCATGCTTTCCTGTTGTTCTTGATATTCTTGTGGTATTAAATCTTCTTCTTTAATATCATTTGCTTCCATATATGGTTTAGCAATTTCTGGAATACCTTGTGGAAATCCTTTTTTAGATTCTTGCGCTAATGCTAAAGCTCCTAACTTAAGAGTATATGTTTTAATCATTAACTCTGCAGTCTTTCTATCAATTTTATCAGAATCAGAATTTTGTAATATCTCTCTATACTTTTGGATATCAAACTTTTTAGATAATTCTGCTGGAGTATAGCCACCTTTTTTAGCAGGCTTACCAAACATTTTTAAAATATGAGCATCATTAATCTTCATATCTTTAGTATCACTATAGATAAAACTATCATCTGGCAAATTTAATGGAACACCTCCATTAGTATGTCTTGGGCCTTTGATTGTTTTAAATGAAGGCATCATGCTTCCATCAAGATTACCAACTACAGTTTCTCCTCCTTCTGCCTCAAGATTTGCTTCTTCTCTTGGAACAGCAGTTAAAGTTCTTGAAGCTTTTGCATTTGGTTTTCCAATATATGCGTTATAATCTGCTCCACCAAAAGCTGGCACATCATTAACTAAAGCACCTTTAACTTGGTACCCTGTTCTTGCTTGTGGAATTTTTTTAATTCTTACTTTCATAGTTGTATATTATAAATATTCTAATTCACCTCCGTTAGCAATAAAGTCTGCTATTTCTTCTTCAGTCATATCAACTTCATCACCTTCAGTATATCCTATATTTCCACCAAATTGTTTTTTTGATACTGCTTTTTTAGAACTGTACTGAGGTGTTTCTAATCCATATTTTTTCAAAGCTGTATTAAATACTTCTTGATTTCTGTGAGTTCCTGTTGAGTAACCCTCTTCAATTAGTTTATGAGCATCTCTTATATCTTGCTCACTGTTCCAATCTACATCCATACAATCTAAACATAAGTTTAAATTTTTACCATCTGGAGCTAACATCTCGGGATCTTCTTGCCATGCTGCAGGAGTAGCTAACCATTGATTATATTCACCAATAGCTGTATCATAAAATCTAGCTTTCTGACCACCATCTTGATAGATATCTCCACCATATTGTTTAGAACGGCTATTCCATTTTTGACCCATCTCATCTAATCTGTATAAACCAGAGTTAGTATCATAGTCTCCACGGTCTTTGCTAGGATCAGATGCATATAAGTTATCTGCTGTAAGATTCTCTTGCATTTTAGCTTCAGCTTTTTGATCTTGAGCTCTGTTAATTAATCCTGTTACACCTTGTACACCAGCATTGATTGTATTAACCATTGCTTCTCCATCAAATGATCCAGGAGCTTTTTTAGCTTTGTAATCTACGGCAGTCTCTTGTTCATAACCACCAGAAGCATCTTGTTTATTTGCTCTAGCATAGTCTGCAAAAATATCTGTAAAGTCACCTGGTTTAGCTTGATTGTTTTTATCAAAATAATTTTGAGTTACATTAGCTACTGCAGGATTATTAGCATAACTTACAGGATTTTGCATACCTGTTTGAGCTTGGGGAATAAATCTTTGTAAATCACCACCTCTTTGAAACTGTCCATTATATCCAGGTACTCCTGCAGAATTACTAACTGCTTGGTTAAACTGTTGTAATTGCTCATCAGTCATTCCTGGTTTAACAGGTTCTTTAGGACCAGTTACTTTTTTAAATAACTTTCTAGCTTCTTGTTGTTCAGGAGTAAATGGAGATTCTAAATACTCAGGATGTCTTGCTAATCTTCTATCATTTCTAGCAGTTTGTCTATCACCTCTGTTAATAGCCATTTTAGCAGCTAAACTTAAATCATCAGGAATATCAGTTCTCTTAGAGTTTCTCATTTGAGTCTGAGGAGTATTAGTCCCTGAGTTAGGTAAACCTGGCTGATTTCTTGGACCTGCCATAGTTTGACCATAAGTTACAGTATATTTCTTTGGAGCTCCTGTTAACCAATTTGATTTAGTTACATCAATTTTATTAAGATGCGCTCCAGGTCCTGGCATAAAATTAGGCATAGCCATCTTAGTTCTAGGATCATAAGGTGAACCTACCATTTGAGAATATCCTCTTCCATAACGTCTAGGCATAATATTAGCAGGAAATAAAGCTTCTATTACACCACCCCATTGAGCCATAGGAAAATCTCCATTAGCTGTATCTTTAGAATAAACATCATCTAAATCTCCTTGTGTAATATCTTCATCTCCACCACCAATAAATTGTTGTAGATTACCATACTCATCTGCAAAAGGATTATCTACTACACCACCTTCTTGAAATGGTAAAGCATATTGAAAACCTCCAGGAGGATTAATTAATCCTTGACCTGGATTAAGCATAGGTTGTCCTGGTCCTAACATAGGTTGTCCTGGATTAACCATGTTTCTTCCTTTACCTAAAAGGTTAGTTGGTCTTTTAAATGTAAATTGTTCTAAGACATCTGCAGTTCCGCTTCCTACTCTACCAGCTGCGCCTAAAAAAGCTGCTGTTTGTACAAAGTCATCATCAGCAATTGCACTCATTGGTCTATAGTTACCTGTACGAGGATCTATAGCAGGATTATATCCAAAAGGATTTTGCATAGTAAACTTACCATCTTCTTGTTTACTAGCCTCTCCTTTATAATCTGCTTTTTTATTTAACTCATTAATTCTTCTTTGATCAGTTATAGGTAAGTACTGCATTTTTGTTTTAACACCACGGTTTACATACCAAATACCATTTTGTTTTTTGTATGTACCATCTGCAGTACCATATGCATAAATACCATCTTTAGTATTTTTACTATTTACTTTATTATCTGTTTTAATTTTATCTACAACTTTTGGATTTACTTTTATAGGAACATTTTTAGTGCCCGTACTTGTAGTTACTGGAGTTGTAGTTGTAACAGGGGCATCAGCTGCTTTTGTAGTTGCATCAGATGTAGGAGTAGCAGCAGATACTTCTTTAATAGCTTCATTATTAACTACTTCAGCTGTTGTTTCTACTTTAATTCTTTTAGCAGGTGTTTTAATAGTTCTTGTACTATAACCATATGCTTGAGGTGGTAATCCTTGTGGACTCATTCCAGGCATTGGACTATATGCACCAAATTCAATTGAATATTCTTTTGGTCTATTAAATAACCAACCTGATTTTCTTACATCAATTTTAGTAATAGGAGGCATTCCAGGTATCATAGGCATACCTTGTTGCATCATGTTATTCATTCTTCTTCTACCAAATAAACCACCAAATTGAGCTTGTACTAATTCATTTTGTTGATCATCAAAAACATTGTTCATAGATTGAGAAAATGCTTGTAGATGATGCATTGGATTTTCAGTATCTTGTTCTCCTCCTTGTTGAGCCATAGGATATTGTTGCATAGCCATTTGCTGTTGCATCATTTGTTCATACTGTTGCTCTGCTTGTTGTTTAGCTAAAGCCATACCAGATTGATTCTTAACAGATCCAATAAATTTATCTAATGCTTTCTTTCTTACATTAGCACCTGTTGGATCAGCATTGTCATCATCATATTTAGCAGATTCTGGAGCAGCACTATCACCACCCATTTGTTTCTTAACCAACTTAAGAACAGAATTTACATAACTTCTTTTACTTGGCATACCACCAAATCTTTCTTCAGGTAATTCTGGCTCAGTATAATCAGAAAATACTTCTTCATCCTCTACTATATTTTCTGTTTGATCTGGAGAATTCCATGCTAAACCTGAATAAGGATTAGTTGTTCCTCCTAAATAATCAGCCATATCTTGAGGCAAGTAAGAACTTACATCTGGCATTTGAATTGGTACTTCCATACCTTCTTGTGCCATTGGATAACCACCATACTGCATAACTAAATTTGAAGAAAATTCTGTATCATCAGCAGATGAATCATCCCATTCATCAATTATTTCATTAGACATTTGAGTACCAGTCTGTCCTCTACTTTCAGGTTCTTCTACAACTTCTTCTTCAGCTACAACAGTTTCTTGAACATCTTCTTCATTGTCCTCATCATCAGCAGCTTCTATCTCAGATTGTTTTTGTTGTTCTACATATTTAAAAACTTGATCTACAATTTGATTTGCTTCATTTGGATCTGTATTAAATACAGTAACTAACTTACCTACAATTTGATCTTTAGATAAAGAATTACCAATATCACTTAATATCATAGATACTAATTGATCATTGGATCCTTCATCAGATTGTTGCGCTTGAGCACCTGGGTAACTTAACATATTGACATCAGGTGTACCACCTTCTTGTGCCTTATATAATCTTACTCTTTTTTTCATATAACTAGTTATAATTAAATATAGTAAATTTTAATTTATTCAATAAACTTAATAAGTTTAATCAAGTTCTTCTACTATATAACCTTGTGATTTATACCACTCTATTTCTTCTGGGGTTAGTTCTGCTTCTGTATAATCATTTTCAGATTCTAGACTTGCAACTTTAGCTTTTGCTGGTTTTTTAATTACAGGATATTCTAAGTTGTCAATAACCTCTTTAGTCCAATTATTTCTTTTAGTTAACTTACCTACATCAGAAGTTCTTTCATATTCTTTTAGCATTGTAGGCTTATCACCTTTTATTACAGCTTCTACAAATTTAGGAAACTTTTGTAAACCTACATTATACTGATAATCAACTAATAACATTTGAGCATCCTGTGGTAACTTATCAAATGTACCCTTACCATATTTTTTATCAATACGTCCTTTAGCAGATTCTTGTTTTTCTAATACATCTTTTCTTGCTAAAGCTTCAGCTTGTTGTGTAGTTATGCCTTCATAATACTTTTGTTCTCCTGGTAATAATTTATGACCATAAGCAATTGTATCAGTTCCTTTTTCAGAACTTGGATAAGGATACCATTTATTTTTTCTAAGTCCTGTATTTTCATTATTCTCTTGTACCTTTAAAGCAGCAAGATATTTTTTCATTGTTTCAGGATTAAGATCTACAACACCACCTGGAGCAAATACATTATTTTGCAATGAAGGTACAGATATGTCTTCTTCAATATATCCTCCATCTTCAAATAGTGGAGTATTAGGATCATAGATTTGTTTCTTACCTGGTTTTTTAAATAAATAGTTTTCAGCAAAAAGTTTATTAAGAGCAGTAATATTCCTAGTATACTTTTTATTTTTTTTAGACCCTCCTCTTTTCATTTGAGGATATTCATCTACATAATCAGCTTCTGGAAACATGTAATCTTGACCTGGTTGCATCATCATACCAGGGCCTATATTAGGTTGTGCCCATACTGGATAATTAACACCTTGCATTGTTATATTATCAGAAGGTATTCTGGTAACTTGTCCAGGATATTTCCACTGACCCATTGGATCAGTGATTATATCTTTAGGTTTTGCCGGAGCCTTTGCTTTATCTAATTCAGATACAGCTTTGGATAGAACTTTTTTATTAGTCATTATCTATTGGATAATTGATTCTTAGTACTTGTTAATTTCAATATCATATTGACATCTCCTGACACATCTTTTCTTAAATTTAAAAAGTTTAGATAATGTCTGAACTTCTTTCTTTGAAGTAATGGTTTTGCAATATCCATATTATTTGGATTCAATGTTTTAATGTAACCATTTGATTGTGTTACCCATAAGTACTCTTGAGTATAATTACCTGCAAGCACTGTTGTTCCTGGTACTAATGTACCTTGTGGTGGATAACCAGCTCCATTTGGAAACTCTCCTCTGTTTCTTGTAATATCCCAGAACTGATTAAATCTGTATTTATTTTCTTCTTTAGAAAATAAGATATCAAATCCTGGTAATGGTTGTACATTAGGTTCAATAATTATACCTGGACGTGGTTTTGGATATTCTAAACTTAATGTGATATTATTCTTAGGGAATATATTTAAGTTAAGGTATCCAGAAACTTGTTCCATATTATAGACTACAGCTTTATCAAAGTTAAAGTCTAGTACTTGAAACTGATCTACACAGTTATAACTATCTCTTTTATAACACTCTAGAATGTACTGAACAGATTTTAATGTAGTAACTGTTTCACCTGTAATAATTGGTATCTCAACTTCAAATGGATAATTCTGTCCATAGTAGTTACAGTAGCTGTCACAAACATAATTATGTTTCCAAATAGTATTTTCTTTACTTGTCATAAAGTATGACTTAGTAGGCATAGATAAATCTGGATGCCAGTCATGATAACTAATCCAAAATTCATTCTTAGGGTCATAACTTAATGTCCAAGAAGCATCTTCAAATATCATTGGATCACCAATTAAATATTTTCCTTTACCATCTAAAACAAAGTAATCTCCTTGTCCTTTTAATGCTCCAAAAGTAATTAGAGGTACATATGTTACTAATCCTTTATATTCATCTTTTACTTTATAATCTTTTTTAGTAAAGTAAATAATAGAGTTAGTATTATCATACATTGCTTGACAACCAATACCAGCTACTGGATTATCTTGATATGGATAATCTGGAAAATCATCAGTTAACTTATATGGTAAGAATAGTGTAAACCACCACTTAAGACCTGTTTGTGAAATTTCTTTTAAGCCACCTGAATAGTTAAATATCTTAGCCTGATTCTCAGACATATAAAATAATCCAGCAGGTGTAGAAATAACAGCTAGTCTACTTTGAGATGATCCATATTCATAGGGTTTATCTGCATTAGATACAGATTGTCCTGGTTGACTAAATAAACCTCCGTCACCAATAGTAATCTTAGTACTTAAATCTGTTTGAAGTGTATCAACACCTTGGTACATTAATGGACTATCATTTTTAAAAGTAATAAACAAACCACTTTTATTAATAGACTTTACTCCACTGACTTGAGACTTAAATTCATTATAGTTATTTGGTAAGTAAACAAACCAACTATCTTTAAATGATTCATTCTGTTGTTGTAGTGAATAGTAAATTCTATCAGGATAATATGTATAACATAACTTGGCTACATTAGGATCATAGTATCTACTTTGTAAAGATCCTTGAGAAAAATACTGAGTAAATGCTTTGGATATACTTAATGAGTAATCATATCTATATTCATTACCTCTTGTAATAATTTGAGGATTCATATTAAACATTGCCGGATAGTTTGTATATCTATATGGATCATAGTGTTTAGCTCCTTCCTCAAGACCTTGTTGTCTAAAGTCAACTAATACATCAGATTCAACAAAAAAGTCTCTTACAGATGAATTAGCTAAATAAAATTTACATCTTGTTGCACCAAACAATCCTGGATAATCTCCTGGGTCATCATCCTCATAGTGATAGTTTTCCCAATCTAAATTATAAAATGAAGAGGGTAGTGCTCCTGTACCTTGTGCAGGGGGAGCTGATATATCTGTAATACCACTTGCCATATCGCCAACATCATATCTAATATTGTTTACAGCAAATCTAGGTGAAGGAATCATTTGATGTTGATAGTAGTTATATTCAAATCCATCTGGTTGACCAAATAACCAATCATAGAAATAAAAGAAAGTATTTTTCTCTGTGTATCTATTTATAAAGGTATCTCCTCCAAAGAATATTGGTGTACTTGCTAATACTGTATTAATTACAACACTTCCAGGAGTTGTAGTAATACTAGGACATACTAGACCTGTATTAAGACTTATAAAAGCATTATCCGCTGAACCAATTTTTTGTTCACAAGGCGTAATTGGAATTTGTTTAATACCTTGTAATTGACCATATTGATTTCTTAATCTAACTTTTAGTCCCCCATAATGACTAGCAATTGGTAAACTAAAAGGAATATCAATATTTGTAAAACTTGGTTTTTCTCCAGGTAATATACCAGGTTCTGAATTAACGGCAGCTTTCATTAATGATCCTAATGTAACTAAAGATTTATCTGTATTAAGAAATACGGGACCTGTACTTACACCTTTACCATTTACAGTTCTTACTGTAACAGCATCTGATCTTTTTAAATTATTAATTGAGTAAGAATAATATGTTCCTGTACTATCTTGATATTTAGGGATTTCTTGAATATTATCTCTAATGTAAAAACTATCTGGAGTTCTAAATCTAACAATATCAGTCTTAGTATTTTCTGGAGTCATAGCACTATAAAAACCATGAGCAAGTGACTGCATTCCAAATTGCTCATATGGTAGCATAGCATTAATAAAATCTAAACTTGTATTGGCCCCTTCAGCAAAATAAAACAAGAATTGATTAATACCCCCTAATGCTCTTAATAATCCAGGAAGATATGCATAAGAAGGATATTCAATAGTACCTGTAAAAGAAGGAATATATCCTAAACCAGAAGTTCCTGAAAGAGCAATACCATTTAATGTTGATTGTAAAGTTGATTGAGCAATTGCTTGAACACTTGAATCAATACCTCCAAACATAACAGCAAAAGCATCTAAAAATAAACCTCCTGCTGAATTATAATAAAGTTCTACAGCTGTATTATATACACTAATAGCTGCGTTAGCAGCAGCTAGTTGAGGAATAGCTACTAAACTTGGAGAATTTCCTACTCCTGGTACAGTTGATAAGTTTGTATCATATGCTGCAGAAACATCTTGTTGGCTTAATGTATTCATTGTTCTTTTACCTGTGATAGATACAACTGCTTCAGCAAGACCTACCATGAACATTGGTAATATAACAAAATCAGATAATAATTTAAACTTAGGATGCTCAGCTGGATCCTGAAAGTTTTGTGTAGAATAACCTGACAAAGAACCATAGAGTTTTAATTCTGTAGTAGATAAGAAAGGTGTTCTAAACATTGTATCCGGTGAATGGAAAGTAACAATATCTTTAGGAATAGTTTGATTTATTATAGTATTTGATCCTGTAGGTGTCATTCTAATATAAGGATCATTAAGATTATAGTTACCCTGACCGTTACTACCAATATTATTTAATGGTTTAATTGTGTTAAAAGGATAGTTAGGATAAATACCTGTTCTTCCTCTTGCTGCAGATCCTTTAATAGCATAAGTTCTAACATTGTTAATCATTCCTTTTGCAATGATAGATTTGTTACCTTCTCTAGAACCTCTTAATATTTCATAACCAACAACACCTGTTACTTCATTACCTTCATTATCTTTTGGTGTTATAATATTTTCAAAGTATACACCCATAATTCTAATATTCAACAAGTCACCTTGTGTAGATGAATTAGGATTACTTTTAAAATGTGTAGTGTTTGGGCTTAAACAGTTATCTGGAAACTTATGATGTCTTATTGGTAAACCACATAGATCATATACTTGACTTGGAGAATTTTGTTTTCCTGTCCAGCAGTGTGAACTAGCATTCCAAATAAAATCTTGATTATCAGGATATGTTTCCGTTGATTCCCAGTAACCCATAGTACCTACTTCAAGAATCTTACCTCCATCTTCTAATACAGTATTTACTAAAGTTGAGCCTGGATCAACACTTGCTGTATTGTATACATCAAATACTTGATCATCAGGAGCTAATGCATTTTGATCATTAGGTATAAGTAATAGTTCTCCTACTGAGTTACCTGATGTAGGTAAAGTATAAGTTGAAGGAGCTCTTCCTGGAATATGGTATGATGAAGATTTATCTCCTGTATCATATACCCAACGGATAAAGAATGCATATACTTCATCTCTTAAGTAACTTCCTTTCCAACCACCTTTCACATAATAATCAGCTGGGTATTCTACTGAAGCCCACTTAGCTTTAATTAAATTAGCTAATGGTTGGTAGTTAAAATCAAACTTAGAAGTAGGTCCTACTCTAAGCAAGTAATTATTTACTTCAGCAATTTGATCTGACTTTTCAAATACAGGAGTTTGTATTGGTAAAAACTCTGTAGGAACTGTAATAAGATCTTCCTTTATCTGATCTAATTCAATTCTTGTAGTTTTAGTTGAGTATGTACCAATCTGTCTTGCAACGGTTCCTTGATTAATATTTTGTACTATCACTAATACAAACTCATCAAAGTTAACAAAGTCTGCTTCTATTGTAAGTGTAAGTGAACTTTCAGAATCATTTACTGTCCATAAAGGTTGAGTATTACTTGGAGAAAAATAGTCTGTTACTTTTTGTCCTTTAATAGTATAAGCTATAACAGCAAAATATGTTCCATTTCTTAGAGTACCACCAGATGAACCTGGACGTAATTTAAGACAGGGTGTAGTCATTAGTCTTGCTAATCTAATCTTATCACAATCTAATGAGTTTAAGTCTTTACAAATTATACATCCTTGTGGACTACCTGTTGGCCAAACTCCAGGAGTTGTTTGTGTTACTCCAAATGAGTCACTACATAATTCTTTCCAACGTACACCAGGCCAAAGAATTTTATCTATACCGTTAGTATAGTAATTCATATCAGCTGTTGTTCCCATCCAAGTATATCCACTTGAAGGCCATGTCTGAGGATCTCCAATATTAAGATATCTATCAGGATTTAAACCATCTGCAAAATATACTTGCCATGTACAATCTTCTTTTTCTCTAGATACTCCAGATATTAAATATCTTTTATCAAAACCTAAACAAGAGTCTTGAACAATAGGTCTATAGATACATCTTTCTTCTTCTAATAGTCCTATTTCAGAATTAACAGGTTGCCCTTTTGAATTATGACCTGCTGTAAATATTAACCACTTGTCAGAATAAACTTGTATAGCACCAATAATATATTTTTTGATTGCTATTGGAGGCATAGTAGATCCTGTTGTAGCACATAAAAAATTAGAAGTCTCATTTGAGATTGCTCCTAGATCTCCTTCTACAGTATTGTTTACTGCATTACGTGCATATGTCCACATTCCATCTTGTACAAAAGAAGGATCTGAATCTTTATTTAACCCTTTAGTAAAACTATGGTTAATATTCTGTGATGTATTTTGTATCTTACCTGCCATGATTATCTACCTGTGCCTCTTGAGTTAAATCCATGTCCATTTCCTGATCCAACTACTCTTGTATTATTTGGATTCTGTGGACGGGCATTTTCTGGAATATATGAATTAAACATATCATAGTATTTAGAATTCTGTGCTCTCCTATTAGTCCACCATATATCATATAGCTCTCTAAAGTTAGGAGTATTAACTAAACTAAGTGCTTGATTTCTAGCAGCTTTTAATCTTTGTTCTATCAATCCCATTTTTTGTGCTACATCTTCCCCATTCAAATATAAGTTTTCTAAGATTCTTAACTTCAATGCATATTCATAATACTCATTCAATAGATCATGATCAGGTACCATTAAGTTCCCATTGTCATCTTCCATTTGACCTTGGTAATTTATATACACGGTACCTTCTTGAAAATTAGTAAATAGGAAACCTCCTCTAATAAAACCTGAGTTAGCAACATTTACATTTATATTAGGACAACCTGGTTCTACGCCCTGACCTACTGCCATTCTTAATGGAACAAGACTTCTATACACTCTTGTTTGAGTAGGGTTAATAACTTGTATTAATTCATATTTATCTCCTTTACAGTTCATGAAAACTCTAGGACGGATACATGTATCACCATATGGATTATTTGGATCATATGCATCAGGTATTGTAGGAGATGGACACGTTGAAGAACATGTGTTTCCTGGACAAGCTGCTGTATGATTACAAGGATTTGCATTACATACCGCACAGTTAACTGTTATAGGAGCACATAAGTCTACTGTAGAAGGAGTCTCAACATACGGAACTTCTTGTATATTAGTTCCGGATGCAGCACCACCATAACCTGTATTAACTACATATTCTCCACAAACTAAACCAAAGTTCCATGTATAGAAATCATCTGGTAATTTTACTCTACCATGACACACATCTAAAGCTACTTCTTTAGTCTGATTAATTCTAAGACCTAAATCATAATTAATCTTCTTAGCTAATTTGATAAGCTGTTGAGGCTCAATCATATTCTCTAAAGCAAATGTATTTAAATCAATAGTAACATCTTCCAGCATCTGGTCAAATGTTCTATAGCGCAATGTGTAATTATAATCCATTATCTAAATGCATTTTGACTATCATCTGCACCATCACCTGGCATTGATAAAGTCATTGTTAATTCTTTTATTACAAACTGTTCTACTTCTGAAAATAAATATTCTGGTAAAACAAATTGATCATCTTGTCTTAGTAAACATGGATCTGTATCACATGTTTCAAGTACACCATCAAAGATTGCTTCAATTCTAATTGCATCCCAATCTACATTAGGACAATATATATAACCATTAAGATACCAGAAGTATTGTTTTCTATTATATCTAAAAGTAGTAGACTTAGTTATTGAAGCCCATGTACCGGGATCTGTTCTAAACATTTCTATAGTACCATCAATAGATGATGTTGTACGGATAAGTGGACCAAACATTCCATTTAAAATAGTAGGAAGCTTTTCTTTAGATCTTTTGAAGTAACATTCAGAGTAAACCCCAATACAACCTGCTTCAACTTTATCTACATCAATCAGTTCTACATAAGGCATAACCTTAAAGATCTGACTCATCTTCATAAGCCTATTTTGATTATCTTCTCTTTTGATTAATGTCTGTGCATACTTCATTAGAGAATAATAGATTGTTCTATCAGTTAAGAAGGGATCTTCTTTAACTGCTTTAAGGGTATTCCTTACTCTTGATATTGCTTCACCAATTGTTGTCATAAGTCAAATTCATTATAATTTTGTAAAGCCTTGGTTGTTTCCTTAGCTTTCATTTCTTTATAAACTGATCTACTGTATGCCCATTGTATTTTAGTTTTTGGATCAGCAGCTATATACATTTGCCAGTTCTCAGGATATGTTTTAGCAACCGCTCTCTTAAATTCTCTACATGCTACAAAGCTCCAAAATTCTCTATTCTTTATTTTGTGCTTTGGGGCATGATTGGAAAAAAAGATTTTAGCTAATTTACCATCTGAGTCCCAGTTCTTGTTAGTTACCTTTACTCCATATTTCAATGACTTTGAGTAATCAATATTTTCTTTTACACTTTGTTGACATGTTCCGATGAACAGCCAACCAATTTGTTCTGGTAATTGAACCCCATCCCTTGTTTCTATTACTGTCTGATAAACTGTTTGATTAAACTTCTTAATAACAGTTCTAATCAAAACTTCATCTAAGTCTTTGTACTTAGGATACTTACTTTTAAATAATTTAAAAAACTCTTTATCTAGAACATTTTTTATTTCAGGTCTAAATCTAGGAGCCTTTACATCTGGTTTTTTAAATTCCTTCATACCATATATATTAATATACTAAAAATTAATGAGACTAGCAAATGTAGTAAAAAAACAAAACCCCTGCAAGTGCAAGGGTTAAGTTGTTGTTGTCACAGAAACCAACAAACTGTAACTTCTTTTTATCCAATAATAGTTACTCTTACAGTAACTGGTGGATCAACGGCTGGTATACCTAAAGTAATTGAAATATTTCCTGTGGTATCATTTGCTTGTACGACAACTCCTGCTTGATTTGTAAGACTAATCCAATTTCCTGCAAAAAGATACATAATGTTAAATGTAAAATCTGATGCTTTAGTTGTGCTAACACCACAAGCTGATGATAATAAGTCACATGCTGTAAGTTCTGTACCCAGTATAGTTATTACTTGACCATCAAATTCTATACCTGTAAATTCTTTTACAAACTTCTTAAGTCCATTTGCACTTATTGTATATTCAGTATTAGTACCTACAACAACTGGGGTAACTAAAATTCCATTATCACCAAGTATAGATACTGTTGGTAAGTTAGCAATTTCAGTACAAAAATAATTAGTCATTGAAACTAAAGCACCTAACACAGGAGTTCCTGAAACTACTACTACATCTGTACCACATGTTATGTTAGCACTAGTTGTAGTTACACTACAAAAATAATCTACAATGTTTCCTAATGCAGTTACTACAGGTGTATTAGCTGCTACTACAGTAGCTGAATTACAATCAAGAATTGCAGGTACTGTTGTTGCACTACAGAAATAAGAAATTGTATCGGCTAAAGCTTCAACAATAACTGTATTTGCAGCTACAACTACATCTGTATCGCATAAAATTGCAGTTGGCACTGTAGTAACGGTACAAAAGTAATCTACAATGTTATTAATAGCAGCAGCCATATTTGTATCAGTAGGTACTACTATATCATTATTACATTCTATATCACTGCCCGTATAAGCTATACATTTTGCATACTGTACTGCAGAACATTCTTCTGTAGGACATGCTATTGCTGTTGGGCATGGAGGTGGTGTTGTTAAGAAATTATCTTCACATCCACATTTTGCACATGTATTTAAAAGTCCCATTATAATCTTATTTGTGTTATTGAAAATCTAATTTTATCATCATTAGTATAACTGTTGCCCACATAACTTCTAGATGTAGTATTTAATACACCTAATGAAAGAACTGTTGCTGCAGCTAAATATACTACAGCTGATCCAGCAATTTCAACATTTTTATCTACACTCGCAGTAACTGTTTTAAATGATCCAAATAATGGTTGTTGAGTATCTACTAAAATACCTACTCCAAAAGAACCAGTTCCGGCTGCTTGCCAATAAGATGTTGAAGTATTATCTGATTTTAAATATACAGATGCTTCAACTAAATACATTCCTGCTTCAGTAATTGTAAACTTACCTCCTGTAGCATTATCAAAAGTTCCAAATGGACAAGGCGGTATAGATGCATTAATTACATATGTTAATGGAGTTGCTGCTGCAATAACTTGTACATTATTTGATGTAATAGAGTTATACTGATTTACTACTATACTACTTGGTAAACCTGTCTGAGCAGCAGGTGTTATAGCTGGAATAGAACCGTTAGCTGGTTGTCTACTTCCATTAATAATTAACTCTGCCACAAATGAATTTAAACCAACTGAACCAACAGTGTATGTTGTTGTTGTACCTACTACTGTAGGAACTACTGTAATATTTTCTCCAGCAGCTACAACTACTGTGCTTGCATTAACTAATAAATAATTATATATATCACATACACTTAACCACACATCAATAAATGATTCTGATAAAGTATTTGGTGAACTTTCCCAAGAAGGATAAGCTGTTCCCATAGGTGTACCATATACTAAAGATGTAGAACTATCAGTAATACATTGTGCAGCAATTGCAGCATTAATATCTACAGGTAAACCTAATGATCCAATTAAAGCACAATAACCAGTTCCTGGATCATTTACTAAAGCATCTAATACTAAATTAATTGCAGCAGATGAGGCACCTACTGCTGTTGCTAAACATCCTGTAGCAATATCTGGTAATGTATATGTTCCTGGAGGTGTGTTTTCTAATATAGTTACTCTAGTATCTAAATCATTAATTTGATTTTGTAAATCTGTAATTTGTGTAATTAAAGTACAGATCTTATTTGCAATCATATTAACATAATCTACCAATTGCATACTAGTTTGATTTCCTGTAACAAAACAAGGAGCAACACTAACTACACAATCAGGACAAGATGAACTTGATCCACTAGATGAACCATTAATTATAATTTCATTCTGTCTACAAATCTCATCAATCAAGTATTGGATCAATGCTTGAAAATTTGAAGGAGGACATCCAACAGCATTAAAACATGTAAGATCATAGTTACCAACATTCATTGTTTCTATGATAGTACATAATTCAATAGCTAATTTATTAACTATGTCTGATATTGTATCACCTTTACATAACTTGATACATGGAATATCAGGTCCTTGCCAAATAACACAGTTAGATGACATTGGAGAACATGGCGAATTGTCTAAATTTAAAGGCTTCATACTTTTTCTATTAATAATAATATACTAATTATAATTAAGAATTGCAACTATTACATCCACAATCACTTGGTTGTCCACAACCACAACTATTTGATGGGGCACATGGATAATCTGGATTGTACAAAGCAGCAATATCAATTAGTTCTTTTTTAACTAGCCAATACTCATCTTCTTCTGGACAACAATTACTTATTCCATATCTTAAAGTCAATACATTTCTGTATAAAATTTGTGCTGACTTACAAGAAATTGTTTCATATTTTTCAGCACTACATGCTGGTGTATTATATCCTGGTTTAACACTTCTTACATTATATACCATTGGGGGACATACCCCATTTGTACATGTACCATAGTACTTAACATAATTAGTAAGAGTAACATTATTCTTCCATGTTCTTAAACAATATCTTAATGATGTTTCTCCAGGTTGTATTAATGGTGTTGTTTGAGTTACCCCTGTACAATCTACATAATCAAATGTTCTAGCTACTGTACCATCATTTCTGATAGAACTACAAAGACATGGTTTATCATTACCACATTCAGCACAATCATCATATGCATTTTCTACATTTACCAATCCCGCTAAAGCAGAACCTTCTCTTGTCTCTTCAATTGTCCAACATGTAGTACAACCTTTTAATGTAATTGTCTGATCTAAGTTAAGGTAAGTTGATAAATCTGTATAAGTATATACGTCAGCTTCAATACCATCACAGTCTGTAAGTTTGTAATAAGTTCTTGAACAATCAAGACATGTCCCAAATACATACAATACTGTAATGATCTGAATGCTTGGAGGATAGTAATCAATTTGTTCTACTATCCAACAACCTCCACAACCTAATTCTACTACTTGTCCTACTAATGCACTATAGTCTAAATCAGAATATTGTACTTGTAATGAGTTTAAACAGTTTACAAATCTATAATTAATGATAGGTAAACATGCTACACAATCTGTAAAGCTTTGAAGAACTGATACATTGATTGGACAATCACATTCATCTTCATTTAACTCTACTAACCAGCATCCATCATATCCAGCAATAGTCACAATCTGTCCTAAATACTGAGATAATACTTGTGTATTAGAATTATATATCTGATTAGTTACACAGTTAGTTAACTTAAAACATAATAAAGGACATGTTAAATCTAATGTTACAGGATCAGGTACACAATCTCCATAAGTATTTATTGTAAATGTACCTGATATTTGAGGATACACATATGAACAAAACTTTAAGGGTGCAAAAGCTGTAACAAGATTTAATGTAGTATCAATATAAGTAATTGATCCTGTTCCTAGTACTTCATAACATTGTGGTATACATGGATCAGTTGCAATACCATCTACAATAATATCATCAAGTGCATCAAAACAACTTCCTGTATATAATGTTACAAACCATACACCTGGTACAGGACCATCAGCATCTGAAATAGTAATAAACTCACCTACATAAGCAGATAAATCTAATATAGTATTAAAGATTTGACCATCACAACTATATAATCTATAACAAGGTATAAGACACACAGGACATTGTGCAGTAAATGCAGCACAATCTTGTGAAGTATTAGAAATAGTACTAAATGTTAATCCCTCAACAAATGCTGGAGGATCTGGTAAAGCATTATATGCTGCTGTAGTTGGTACATCAGCACTGCCTGCAGTTTGTACACTTATTGCATAACAAATATTTTCTAACCCGTCTACTAAAGGACCTAAATATTCTCTTATCCCTGTATATGTATATGCAGGATTATTTTTAAATAATAAAAAACCTGTACCACAACAACTTCTGAATGCTAAATATTGTAATGATGTTGGGCAAATAGGACATTCTCCTAATGCATCTGCATCAAGACATGTATCTACAGGTATATAATCAAAGTCTGTACATGGAGGTCCTTGTGGATACCATCCATCAGCTACTTGAGTTACATAATAACATTCATCTGTATAAAACATAAAGTTTCCAGGTACACCATAAGCACCAGTTGTAATAAATCCAGGACCTGTATAAACCCAAACATTACCTACTATAGTACATGATGTTGGATCTATATTTACAATTGTTGTATTTGTTAAATCACAACAAGGACTAATTTGATATGCATCTGGTGGTGGACCACATGTTACACATGCTCCTAATTGAATACCTCCGGCACAATTTTTACCATTAACTACAAGTACAATATCATTTAGATTAAATGCAACAGGTGTAGTAATTGGACCAGGACTTAATGTTACTACTTGATAACAAAATCCGTGTATAAATTGCATACCCGTTGTCGGTTCAGTATAACTAAGACCATTATATATAAAAAGATCATTTCCTAAAAAGTTACCTGGAGCTACACCACTTATAGTAAAAGTACCTGTAGTTACAGATTGAGAACAACAACTGGTAATGGTATATGTTGATACGGACATGTTAATCTATTTAGTTGTATTATATCTATTTGCTCCCCATTCATTTGGTTGAGCTGTTTTTTGTACAGTACTAGCAACTCTAGCTGCTGTTACTTTTGCATTTTTTAATTTTGCTTCTAATCCATTAATACATGATGAACATGCTGAAGCTCCATTTGAAGCTGCTCTTTTTTGACATCCGCAAGACATATTAGCCCCGCAATTTGCACACTTTGCCATAACTTATTGGTTTTTAGTTTGTTAACAATTTACACATCCCATTTTCTTCAAAAGCTTTACAGCATAATTATATAAGCTCATTCCCTTTTGAGGTTCATGACATGTTTCTACTTTTGCTTTTGCAGCTTGAAGATACATAAATATCATTCTTAATGCTTCAAGTTTTTCTTTAATTACAAAAGGAGGATCACATGCATTAACATCAACTCCACATAGAGTCTTGTTATACATGTTTAATGCTTTTGATATTCTCAAATGATTGTATTCTACATACACTTGTTCCTTTGGAGAAACACTGTATTTAATTATATAGATACCATCTGGTATTTCTACATAACTGGTACCACAGTCTGTTGTTTGTAAACCTAAGTCACAAGCTGTTATATTTTCAATAAAACCTTCTGTTACAGGTAATTCAACTGAATATGTAAATCCTGGAACTGTGATTGCTAATGTATCACACACAACCGGAATAAGATCAGTGTAAACACTAGTGTCCATAACAGTCATTACACATGTATTTAAAACTGTAGGTACTTCTAAACTTAAGACGTGATTTGCCATATTGTATAATAAAAAAAGGGGATAGGAGTTTAGAACTCTTCTCCCCTTTATTGTTTTTAAAATTGAGTTACTTATTAGTTACAAGCAACTGTATTGTAAGGATTGTATTTAGGGATTGCAGGGAATGCAATTGGAACATCACATTCCGTATCACAAGCATATGCATTGTCTAATACATTAGTTTCACATACACCACAAGCTTCTAACCAACCAGAAGTATCAGTTGCAAAAGTATTAAGAGCATCTAAAGAGAATATCTCTAACATGTACTGATCAGAATCAAATGTACCAGAAGGATTGTAATTTCTTGGAACATTGTGTTGTAACATATATCTGTAGTATAATGCACTTCTATTAACTGAACTGATAATTTGGTTACCTTGAGTAATCTCACGGATACGCAAGTCAGTAGCCAAGAAATTTTGTCTGTAAGACTCTGACATAGTCAAGTCTCTTACAACTGTTTCTCCTAAACCTTGAACTTGTAATCCTTGACACTCAGTAACAACACATAATGCATCAAATGTACAAGGATCTCCTGTTAAGTCTACTTCAGAAGCATACAATTTAACTGGCTCAACTTCATAGAAGTCAGTCAATTGGAATGTACAATCTCCAAATTTAGTATCAACATAAGCTCCGTTCAAGATTAAACCTGCACAAGCTCCGTCTGTATGACCAGCAGATGCATAGTTATCCCAAGTGATAGCTCCATTATCAGCTAAGAATGTAGCAGATGTTCCAGGAGCATACAATAATTGACCATCTTCAGCTTGTACAACAACTTGTAAGAAAGGAGATACAATTGGACTATTAGTTAAAGCACTTGCCCATTTGATCATTACCTCAGTAGAGTCAACTGCAACTGGTGCAATAGATCCTTCTGGACAACATCCCGTGTAAGCATCCGCAGTGTAGTAAGCATTGTGATCTAAGAAACGTAATGCAGGAGAACCTTTAACATCAATACGTAAGTTATAAGTCTCACCACATAAAAATTCTTTACAACAGTTAGTTGTAATACCACAACCTTCTTGTGCATGAGCTGTAGTAATTGTAGCAACATCTACAGTAGCATCATCATTACCACCAACTAAAGTTAATGTATCATTTACTAAATATCCTTTACCAGGATTTAAAACTGTAGCTGAATCAACTGTTCCACCTGTAACAACGATTTCTAAGATAGCACCTACACCATCACCAGTAGTTGTAACTTCAACAGCATAAGTACCGTCAGCATAACCTGTACCAGCTACTAAAGTATCAACAGTTAAAGCACCACCACCTGCAGTCCAGTAAGTAGAACCTACGTGAATTACATTGTTTTGTGGAGTACATGGATTTACTTGATAAAATCTAGATACATATTTAGGGTTAACCATTTTAGACTTGTTAGTCTCTTGGTAACCACCTGCTAAAGGACCAATCTTATCATTTGAATAAATTGCTGAACCAGCAAGATATAAATTACAACAAGGTGCAAATCCTTCATCATTGATATCAACTGATAAATTTGTTTTTGGGTTAAACCATCCAATGTACCCATCAGTAGTTTCTGTAGTAGCTGTACCGTAAGTACCAACTCTAATTGCAGATAATTGATTTAAACCATAAGTAGGAATACCATTTGATACCACATAACCTAAAGATGTTGTAGCATTAACAGTAGTTCCATTTGGAAGAGTAACAGGAAACGCATTTTGTGTCGGTCCTGTTGCTAGAAAGCTTTTTTTGAAAGCATGATTAAAATAAGCCATTTTATTTTTTTTTTAGTTAATAATATAATATACTATAATATAACAAAACTTTTTGAATTAACAAAATTATTTCAAGAAAAGTAACTTATACTTAGTGCTATTAATTGAATCTTTTACAAGATCCAGATTGTTGACAATTTCTGAGTAAGGCATCATACCTTGTAATTTATTTACCATGTTGTACATGTCTCTTAAGTAACCTATAGCATCTGACACAGTATCTAGAGTTCTAATAGGTGAATCTTTATATGATAAAAGTTTTTCACATACTCCTTGATATCCTTCTACCAGTGTATCTGCTTGATCATGAAGTCCTTCATAAAAATTTCCAAGAGCTTTATGTGCTGCATAAGAACCATCTCCTTTTACTTTTAAATGAAGTCTATGAAAACTAATTGCTGCATTCATCATCTCTGTTGCACATGCTGCAGTCATTGTATCTAATGAACTTCCCCCTACACCTGTATCTGGAGTAGGTTGAGGTTTAGCTGGTTCACTCTTAGGTTGTGTTACATTAACCTGTGGTCTACTAATTGTTTTAGTAGGTTCAGGATTTCTTTTTAATAATCTTCCTTTAGTTTCCATAATTAGTTATTGCGTTCTGCACCTTCTGTACCTCTAGAGAATTGGTTTCCTGACTCAATATCTCCAGCTAATATAGCAGCTGCTTCATCTATTATTAATTCTACTATATCATCTTTAAACTCTGAGTCTACATTTACAGGAGAAGCTTGTCCAGTATATGGGTCTACACATCCTTGAATTTGAATTTTAACAGGTTGTCTATAATATACTAAGTCTCCTGATTCTACATCAAAGTCATTATTAGTATAAATATGAACTGTATTATCTATTAAAGTAGCAAATGTTTCTGACCATTCAAAATTTGGCTGTTTAGATTTATCTCTCAAGAGTTGATTAAGATTACCTTCTTCAGCAAGATAAACAGTCATTCTTCTTTTGTCACAACAGTCTTTCTTAGCATAGGCATCTACTCTTTTCCATTGCATGTAGTCTAATGGAAGAGGAGCTCTAAAGTAATAATCTTTATTTGCAAGTACTAAGTCATGTGTTCTTAACAAGACCTGTAAATCATCTTTTCTTCTGGTAGATTGTTCATCTCCTTCTTTAACAAGATTGATTCCATGAAGTTGTCTTCTAGACCACTCAACTTGGGCTTTATTAAATGCCTCCACAACTTGCCAGCATTCTATGTTGTCATAGTCATTGCTATCTAATTTATTTAGCCTTTGTTTAATCTTTATTGTAAGTACACTGTTTTGCATGTCTTATTTCTTTTTAGCTATTTTTTTTAAAGTAATAGCAAGAGCTTTTCTTTTTGGTGTGCAAGTTTTTTTAGTAAGCGGTGTACAAAATCCTTTATGAGCTGGGTTAATAGCTTTTTGAATCCACTTCTTATCTTTGACAACTCCACCTTTTTTCATTGATGGTCTTTCACTAACACATGATCCGCTTGCAGATCTAACTTTTGTATTTTTACAAGAAGTTTTTACAGCTCTAGTTGTTGCCATGATTATTTCTTTTTAGCATTTCTTTTAGCACCTACAATAACATCAGCTCTAGTGATTTTATTTTTTGGAGCGGCAAGTGCAGCTAACTTAGCATTTTTAACAGCTCCTCCTTTTTTAGCCATCATAGGTTTTGGTCCTGTTGCTGACATTGATCTTTTATCAGGATTAATCATTAAATTTTGTGTTACTTTTCTAGGTCTTAATTTATCAAGAGCTTCTTGTTTTAAAGCTTTTCCTTTTTCTTTCATAGCCATTCCTCTAGCTTTTGAACCTTTACCAACAGCTTTCATTTCTCTACCAAGTTCTTTTTGGTAAGTACCAGCATCTTTTAAATCTATACCATTGTATTTCATATCAATTCCGCGGTTTCTTAGTTCTTCACCAGATACACCACCTTTAGTTATTCCACCAGTTTTAAAACTTAATGTTTCTTTTTTCATAGATTTTAATAAAGGTTTAACATCTTTTCTTTTTACAGTACTTTTGTTATAACCCGCATTTCCTGTATAAATTTGATCATAATTTGGTTTACCTTTTGAGTAACCTGTTGTATCAATACTTAAAACATCTGCTGGACCATTTTTTTTATTTTTTGTAGAATATACAGTTCCTTTATTTGTTGCAACATATGAAGCTGAAGAACCATCTTTTTTATTTACAATTACTTGATCTTTAGCATATTTATTAGGACCAACTTTTTTAACAGTTTTCCCATCTTGAGCTTTAGGTAAAGCTTTTTTAACAGCACCACCTTTTTTCATCATTCCGTTTTTACCATCTGTTGCACCAGCACCAGAAGCATAAGGAATACCAGCAGCAAATGGTTTTGATACAGTACCACCTTTAGCCATTTTTGTGGAACCTCCACATTTCATACACTTTTTCATAATATAAATAAATTTAACAGTTCCATTTTCTTAAAGCTAATGCTTTTCTTGTAGGTCTTCCCTTCTCATCCTTCATAGGACCAGATACCCCAGACATTCTGCTACAAAAACTCTTGCGTCTCTTAGCATCTTTACTATCTGGATCTAATTTAGATGGTTTAGTTGTAACAGCCATCTTTAATTTACTACCTGGATTTGCAGCTCTATAAGAAGCAACACCCTTAGCATTTAAACCACCAGTTTTATTCTTTCCTTCTGATCTCGTCCATGCAGGTGTAGATCCTCCAGTTTTCATTTTAGGTGTTTTATCATTTTGTTTGTGCCAATTTTTTTCAGCAGAAACACCTTGTTTTACAGTCTTAGCATTTGCAGTTCTGGTTAAACTAATAGTATCATATGTACCTTTGTTTTTGTTTGTATGGTTAACCATAATGTCACCAACTTTACCTTCACCTTTTTTAGTAGCTTTTTTATAAACTACATGTTTTTCATTACCTGTAGAAAATTTAACTTTACCTGCCATAACTATACTTTTTTAACTCTTCTTCCCATTCCTACTCTAGACTTTTCAGCTTTTTTAGCAGCTAGTTTAAAAGGTGTTAATTCACTTTTTGTTTTTGGTGTATCCTTAGATACTCTTCTTGTTGGCCGGCAGTATTCATTTTTACCACCGGCACCACAAGCTTTTCCTGATTTAGTATCTTGCCATTTTTCTGATTGCCATCTTTTTAAGTCTGTTCCAGCTTTTGTTTTTCTAACAATACCAGAACCTTTCCTACATTTAGCAATTGCTTGTGAAGCTCTTGCTGAAGGAAACACAGCATACTGTGCTTTTACTTTTGTATAACAAGCATCTTTTGGCATATTAACAACTTTTCTTTTTCATGCTACCACCCATTTTCATTTTTGGTGCAGCCGCTTTTGGAGCTTTAGAAACTCCACCTACTTTACCTGTAGCTTTTTTAGCTGCAGTTCTTGGTTCAGCAGATTTAGCAGGTCTACCTTTAGCAACTTTAGATGCAGTAACTTTTGCATTAGAATTTACCATACCACCAGTTTTATAACCTAATAAAGTTTTAGCAGCTTGTTTTGCTCCATCATACATAGATCCTTTACCTGTATAGTTAGGATATCTTTTTTCTATACTATCATCAATACTTTTTGCAGTTTTACCAACTGCTTTATAAGCTTTATATTCAGGCATTGATTTTACAGCCTTAATAACAGTTTTAGCACCTGGTGTTGATTTAATACCTTCTTTAAGTTTAGAAGTCTTAGTGCCACCTGTTTTATACTTCCACTTACCTAATTCATCAAATCCAGCTTTACCTTTCAGCCCTTGACGTGCAGCATCACTTAAGGCTTTTTTGCCTTTTTTCATGTCTCCTGCACCTAGAGCTTTTTCAGCTTTCTTTACATAAATTTTTGTACTGTCACTTGGTGTTACACCACCATTTGCCATCTTTTTAATAGATCCTCCTTTTTTCATTGTTGTATTATTGTTAGTTGTAGATATTTCAGTTGCTTTTTTTGGCTCTAATGTACCAACTTCTTTAAATTTTGATGAACTTAAGTCTGAGTTACTTAAACTACCTGAATTAAGTTTTTTCAATAAAGCCATATTAGAAGAAGCTGACCCATCAGACAATCCTAATTTTTTAGCTTCTGACCAATCTTTACCTGTTTTTTCTTTCCAAATTTGAGATACAGTTTTAGCTGGAGCTTTAGTTACAGTTTTGCTTTCAGATTTTTTTGACTCTGGAGTTTTCTTTTTTTCATAGTCATAAACTACACGAGCATTTAATTTATTCTGTAAATTTCTATAATTAGGATCTTCTGTAGCCTTTCTAGTTACACCAGTAGGTTTAACAGTTTTAGATTTACTAACTGTAGGTTTAACAACTTTTGGATTATTCTTAAACATCATACTAGTTGAAAGATCAATTGGTGGTACGGTGTTTCTTTTTACAGTTTTCTTAGCCATTTTTATTTTAATTTTATGAATTCCAATACTTCTCTACAGATTGATTTAGATCTTTCAAGATATCCTCATTTAAAGGGTTCTTCAAGTGCTCTACTACATCAGACACATTTCTTCCTAGCATTGCACTAGATTTTGTGTGATAGATATAACCATCTGCCTTATTTATAATATACTTAAAAAATATGGAATCTCTAACAATTGATTTAATTTTTAGTGTTTCCATATCCATACTTGCAGTATCAATAAATGATTTAGCTGCACGCTCTAAGTTTGTTTCTCCACCTATTCCGTTAATGAAGTTATCCATGTTCTCATAGATGACATCATTTGGAGTAGACTTCTTATACTGTGTACTATTGATATCTACAACTTTTGCAATGTAGAATAACTTAGTACTATTTTTGTCAAATAATTTCTGAAGCTCAGACAATGCTTTGTTACGCATTTTCTTGTATTCAGTTCTTGTGCTAACTGTCTCTTCTGTTTTATCTAAGTAAAACTTAGGAGCTACTGGTCTTGATCTTGCATCTTCAAAACTTTTAGATACAATTGAAAACCCACCAGCTTCAATAGCAAATAATTTAATTCTATCATAAGGATCTCTTGGATCTAAGAATACTGGCTCATTTCCACAAGCAATTGATATTCTATTCCAAAAGTCATGGTTATCTGGTTTAAGTAATTTTACTTTATTCCAGAACTGCACATCCTCTACATCTAATACATTTGCAGCTAATTCTTTTTCTAATTCTGCAATTGCATTTCTTATTTCTTTTACTCTAGCATCTCTGTCTTCTGCATTAAGTAATTTAATTTCTGGAGCAAATTCATTAAGACCAGTTATGTATCTTACTACTCCATTGTTTTCTAAGCATGCTACTTGTTCATGATGTTGAACACCATCAAAAAGAGACATACCATAATCTTCTAAACCCATATTAGAAGCACTTGCATCAAAGAATGGTCTAACTGCAATAGCTGTTTGCTTTACTGTTCCATTCCCTGTTTCTACCATTGTGAAATTTTCCATGTTGTTGTTGGTTTTTATTTTATTGGTTTTAATTTTTAAAAAAATAGAGAGAGACTGTAATGTCCCTCTCTACTTAGTTTATTATAGATTAGAATGATCCACCAGTAATTGGATTTCTCATAACAATTTTCAAAACTTTAGTTGGATCTTTAACCCAAATAGCTGGCATTGTTTGAGACATCATTACACGGTATCCATTGAATTGTCCAGAAGACTGGAATCCTTGGGTACGTCCCATGTAATCCATTGTTCCATTTTGGTACCACCATTTCAATTGATTATCCCAAGATAATTTCAACAAGAAGATGTTGTCATTAGTGTTATCTGTGATATCAAAGATAATGAATGAATAAGAAGATAATGGGAAACCATCAATGATTGGGTTCTCAATATCATTAGTATGAACATTGTCAAATGCTGGGTTCAATACAAACTTAACATTTGCCAAGAAAGGAATCACATAAGAAGTATAAGCAAATCCAAAGTTCAAGTCCATACCTTTACCAGTGATAGCACCGATATCAGCAGCTTGAATTAATAAACCTGAAGATACAGCTTCTTTCTTGATAGCCTCATTAACCATACGCATACCACCCATACCAGTTTGTACAACCAATGAGCGTTTTGGATCTGGTCCTTGGAACTCAACTTTTCCATTGAAGAAGTTGTAGATCTCAGAACGGAATAAATCCAATGTAAAGTTATTTTTGTTGTAGATTCTTTTGAAAGAGTTATCCAACTGTTTCCAAAGACCCACTGACAATCTTAAATCATCTGGACCATCTTGTTTAACACGTCCACCTTGTCCCCACATCAAGTAAGTCTCAATATCAGAAGCAATTTTAGACAAGTGAGCAGCTTCCATTCCAGTAAGGAAAGTTCTAGATAAGTCACCATTATCAAATGCTTTCTTAACTTTATCTTTACCCATTACTTTAACCATATCTTCTAACGAAGCTACAGAAGGATCAATGTTCTTGTCAAATGTACGCCAGATCTCAGTTACAGGAACTGTACCATCTGCATTCATTCCACCTTTGATCATTAAATCTGCACGGCTAGAAATAGAATAGTGAACGTGAGCTTCAGCTCCACCAACATAGTTATAGAATTCACGGAATCCAGTTCTTGTTTGGATGTCAGAGAAACGCTCTCCATACTCTCCACGCGCAGAACCTTTACGGAATACTTTAGTACCATTAGACAAGTACTTGTTGTCAATGTATTTAAAGTTGTCATTGTTAACTAACTGTACAGTGTAGATATATCCGTCACCTAATGGTAAGATATCTTCAGCTGTAATGTACATCTCAACACCGTTGTATTTGTCATAAGTGATGATGTCACCATGTCCAAACTCACGTCTGTTTAATTTGATACGGAATGTAGTACCATCTACACCTTTAAAGTCATTTGATGGTTCAATGTCTTCAACAATGTATGGAAGGTCAATAGAAACTGGAGTTTGCCATTTGTACTCTCCACGAGCATTATCTACATTGATTACATTTTTACCACCAAAACTAGACATTTGGTAAAGTGGCATTTCAACTTTTTGAGCCATAGCCCATAAATCAACTGGGCCTAAATCCATAGGCTCAGCATCTTTCAGCATGTTTACCAAGTGGTATGAATCCACATGGGAACTTGCATTGTAAGCGGTATCTCTGAGGAATATACCATTGTTCATTACTGGAGTTGCCATTATTTATTTGTTTTTATTTGTTACTAATTAAAATTTTCTAAAAATACTACCTGTATTTCTAGGTATTGTTCTTTGTGGTTTACTACTAGGTCTTCTATCTTCATGCTCATCATCACGAGCAGTGTTAGAAGTTTTTCTAGCTTCTTCCGTTTTTAACATTCTTACTGCTTTCTCAGTAGCTTGTTTACCACCTTGTTCTCTTACTTTACCTTTATATCCTTCTGGATCTGAAAGTAACCAAAGAGCTTCAGCAATTAAGTCATGTCTTGGTTCTACAAACTGATACTTCTCTAATAAGTGTCCTAACATGTTTGTATTTTTACCAGAGATTGATGGGTAGTTTGGTTGAACTAATCCAGAGTAAAGTAAACTTTGCACTTTCTTGTCAATTTTAATACCACCAAGTTCTCCAGTCAAAAGTGTGTTATATACATTATCTGTATATTGTTGAGCAGCTTTTGCTTGTTGTTCTTTCTTTTGCTCTTGTTCAGCTAGTTGTCTTGCAACAATTTCTTCTTGCATTCTATCTAACTTAGGTTTGAACTGATTTGCTTTCTGTTCTAATTTACCCATTTCATCCCAATCTTGTATCTCAGCTTCAATTTCTTCTGGGGTACCAAATTGAGTTGTATGTAAATATTGTCTTGCAATTTCTGCTTGATCATATTCATTTGAAGGATCTAATTGGATCATCTCTTCTACATGTGCAAGAGTTCTAAATAATCCTTTTAGATCTTGTCCTCCGTCAGCAACATACTTAGCAGCTATCTGAAGTTCTTCTGGTAATGATTGGAAAAATTCTTTTGGAACATTTTCCTTAATCTTAGCTTCTCTTTCTTCAAAATTAGCTTCAAACAATTCTCTGAAGTCTTTAGTTGTATAATCTTCTAATGACTTATCATCATCAAAAGGAAC
>Ga0208597_1000007_pt1 | contig 87753 bp, 131 predicted proteins | sample LakMenEpi05May12_FD_150673 | JGI IMG/M metagenome (GOLD analysis project Ga0208597, IMG submission 150673) | Freshwater microbial communities from Lake Mendota, WI - 05MAY2012 deep hole epilimnion (SPAdes) | ecosystem: Environmental > Aquatic > Freshwater > Lake > Epilimnion/Euphotic zone ...
TCAGCACATCTACTGGTAGATACACAGCGCCAGTTGCGGGGAAGTATTATTTTCACTCCTCAACATACTATTATATTGATAGCAATAGTACATCGGGGTATGTTCATTATCAATTGGCATTAAATGGTAATGTGAGTTGGAATAATGGTCAAACACCATATAATATTTATGGTCATGGGGAATTAGTTAATCACTCAGATGGTATAAATGTATCGGCAATAATGAATTTAGGCGTTGGGGATTACGCTAGCGTGATTCCTTGTTGGGGTGGTACAATTGGTAAACTTTATGGTAGTTATACATTATTTTGTGGATATTTAATAGGTTAAATTATGGCAATATACGTAGGAGATACAACATATTCTGAATCAACAATAAATCAAAACTCAGGTGCGTTTGATACGGGAGTATCCTTGAATGGTAATTTAAGTGTTGGTACAAACCTACGGGCATCGGGACAACCATCTTTTAATGCCCGTGGAACTGTAGCTACGTGGATGTACTCCGCAAATTTTGGTGGAACAGCGTGGAGAGAAGTTGGCAGTCAAATGGGTTATACCTCAACACAAGTTGGTTCTGGTTTTAGCAATTCAACAGGTAGATTCACCGCACCATTAGCTGGTCATTATTATTTTTATGCACAAGCATATTATCACAATGATAACAATTCAACATCCGGATATATCCATTTTGGATTTGGTAAAAATGGTGTAGACTCTTGGAATGAAGGATATACCCCATTAAACATATATGGTCATGGTTCCGTTGCGAATCACGTAGATGGTATTCATACACATGGTATCATTTATTTAGGTATAGGTGATTATGTTAGCGTTCGACCATATTTTGGTGGGGGTGTTGGTAGATTCTACTCAGATTACTTTTTATTTACGGGAATGTTTTTAGGTGCTATGTAATTTACATTCTAATATAAATTATTTATATTTTACCTATGAACAACATAGGATTTGGAATATTTTGTTTTGGTGAAGACTATTATTATAAAGGAGCCAAAGAAAAAATCAAAGAATTATTGAAGGTGGGTTTATCGGTATACGTTTTAACAGATAAACCTGAAGAATTTACAGAAGTAACTGTAATCCAATATGATAGACACTTAAAGTCATATTCAGATAAGATGATATTACCAAAATACATCTTAAAAAATCATGATATTTGCATTTTACTTGATGCGGACACACACGTCACAGATTATTCATTTTTAGAATCATTAAAAACATATAGTTTTAATAAAGGTGTATCATATATTGATACCTTATTGAATCATAGTGCAAAAAAAGGTATTGTAAAAGATTTAGTAAATGAAACCAATCCTGAATGGAAAACATATGTTGATTATGCATCTAAATTATATCCACCATTTTTTAATTTTGAAACAATGTGGGAATATTTCTTGATAATAAACAAAGATGGGTTTGATGTAAATTCATTTTATCACTATTATGAGAAATTACAAGTAGTAAAAGAATATTCAGACTTACCTTTGAAAAAAGAAATAAGCGGTGCTGGTGAAGGAATATCAATACAGATAAGTTGTAAGTCTGCAAATATAGAAATACAAAGAGACATTAAATTGTACAAATTATTGGAAGGTAAGATGATAAGTATAAGTAGAAGACACACACCACGACATTTGTGGCCAAATTGGATGAGATGATAACAAATGATAATTTTATAAAAAAGAATATCACCAACAATGGTGATGAACCGGTACCATATCGTTGGACACACGGTGCAACCGATTTACACATGGGTGACGGCCTTTTGGTATATTCTATCATCCAACACATGAGAGGTAAAATTTGCGTCTGTATAGGGTCAGGAGGAGGGTTTATACCAAGAATCATGACACAAGCGAGAATTGATTTACATAAACAAAATATATTTGAAGGAAATGGAGACTATAATTGGGGTAACATTGGGGTTACTTACGTTGTTGACGCTTGCAATGGTATTGGTGGTCCAAACGATTTGGATAATGAAGAATCATTCTACAGGACAAATTTTTATCCGAGGTTTATTAAATCGACTTCTGTCGACGCGTATTATGATTTTTTTGTTAGACAAGATATTAAAATAGACGTACTATTCATTGATGGTGACCACTCATATGAAGGAGTTAAAACCGATTTTGAATTATATTCAAAGATAATGTCAGATAATGGTATAATAATTATACACGATACAGATGAGAACTATGAAGAAACGTTAATTGTTTCCGAAGATTCAAAAAAAGACCACCATAAATTTAATGGTCCGGCAAAGTTTGTTAAAGAACTTGAAAAAAATACCGACTATAATTTGATTAATTTACATAATTTTCGTATATTAATGGATAAACCATCATCAAGTGGTATAACCATTATTAATAAGAAAAAATGATTCGATTAGTTACTGTTATAGGTCACGGAACAAATTTACTACCACATTTTATTAATCATTATAAAAAATATGTTGATGAAATAAACATTGCCGTTTATGAAACCGAGATGTACCCGCTATTAGGTAATGAAGTTAAAGAACTGATTGATAATCATGATAATGTAAAAATTATTAAGGTTATTAAGAATAGAGTTTTTGATTGGGAGAAGGTTACACAATTATATAATTTTGTTAAGAACACACAACCAAATGATTGGTGGGTAGTTGCCGACATTGATGAATTTCATTTATATCCTGAAGATGATTTAAGAAAATTAATTAGTAATTGTGATGAGAATGGGTGGGATGTTGTTAGAGGTGGATTCATTGATAGAATAGGTGAAGATGGAGAGTTTTCTGAAATAAAAGAAGACAAACTGATATTTGAACAATTTCCCGTTATGGGATTTTTTAGATACCCAATGAGTAAAGCATGTCCTAATAAGATATGCGTAATGAAAGGACATATTGAAATTACATCAGGTCAACACTATACCAAAATTGATGGACAAACAACTTGGAAATGGCAAGGATGGAACCACCCACTAATTAATCCAAATGAATATGTGCAAGTACACCACTTCAAGTGGGATAAAACCTGTATTGATAGGATTAAATCAGTTGCTGATGTGAAACAAGAATATGCATACTCAAATGAATATGCGACGATGTACCACAGTTTAAGAAAAAGTAAATTTAAAATTGATGTTAACCATAAAGATTTTATGATTGAACATTCATACGGAGAACCCGAATTTAAAAGATATAAACAATGGAATAAATTAATTAAAAAAATAATATCAATATGACAGAAAAAGAAGAAAAAACGGAACAATTACTTTTAGAACAACGTAAAGTAAAGGCACTAGAAAAAATTGCCAATTCAATGGATGCATTAACAATTTGGTTTGAAGAGATTGACAAAGAAGATTGGAGCAGTAGAATCCAATTTTATTTACATCAATGGCATAAATCGGTGTTAGAAAATGAGGTTGAATCGACATCTAAAGATGAGAATCGGGAAGACAAACCAAAGAAAAAGTAAATGAATAAAAAATTGGGTATCATCGTTCCATATCGAAATAGGTATGATCATTTAATTATTTTTAAAAAACGTATTAAATTATTTTTAAAAAATAAAGGAATTGATTATGAGTTAATTATAGTCGAACAAGACGATGCTAAAAATTTTAATAGAGGTAAATTATTAAACATCGGATTTCTTTATGCAAAGAAATTAAAATGTGATTACGTTGTATTTCATGACGTTGACATGGTACCGGTTGATGTTGATTATTCTTATTCAAACAAGCCATTACATTTAGCCACAAATTTTATATCACCCAAAAATTTTGAAAGAACATTATTCGACGAATACTTTGGGGGTGTTACTATGATTCCAATTGATATGTTTGAACAAATTAATGGGTACTCAAACGAATATTGGGGGTGGGGTTATGAAGACGATGATTTATTATTTAGATGTATTCTAAATCGTTTACCGTTAGATACCAAAGAAATTAAAATGATGGGTGGTAACACCGCAGCATTAAAATTTAACGGACACAACTCATATGTTGAAGGTAATAATATTATATGTCAGGGTAAACCATTTACCATTTTTATATCTTTTTATCCTGATGACATTAAATGTCATCATGAGAAATATGACGATACATATGCCGCATTTTGTGTACCGGGTGCCGACTTATTAATATCTTATAATTCATATGGTAGATATAATTTTGAGATTTATGATGACGAACTAAATGTAATATACGTTAATTCAGAAAAGAAAGTTAACTACAAAACAAATATGTGCGTTACAATTAATCCAGACGAAAAAATTATTAATGTTTATCAAGACGGTGAATTAATCGGTTCAAAAACATATGTAAATGAATTGTTTAATTATAAAAGACAAAAAAAATTCTATATGGGTATTGGTAATCCCGAAAAAGAAGACGAATCAAAACACTTTAGTGGATTAATTAATTCATTTGCAGTATTTGATAAGATTTTGGAAAAAAATGAAATACTTGAAATATCAAAAAATAAAAATTTTGGATTAACTCAAGAATTTGGTGAATATAAATCTACGGACAATTTAAAGTTATATTATGACGCTAAATTTATAAAGGGATATCAATTATTTGATTTATCGGGAAACAATAATAATGGTCAAATTCACAATTGTGAAATTGTAAGTTATGATTTTGAAGAAACAAAAAGTGTTTTTATTCCTCATAGAAGAAACGGCACATTTCGATTAACACCTCATGAGGAAAATGGATTTGTAAATGGTTCATGGAAGGAACAAACCACTAGATTTAATCAAATGAAATATTATAATGAACTTTTGAGAGGTTCTAAAAATACAAAAGAAGATGGATTAAATAATTGTAAATATAAAGAAATTGGACACGCCAAGGTGAACAACGAAACACACGTAACAGTATCGATATGAGTCATAAATTAGGAATCTGTATACCATATAGAAACAGAAAAGAACACATTGAAAGATTAATACCACATCTATCAAAACATTTAACTGAGAAAGGTATTGACCACACATTTTATGTTGGACATCAAGTAGACGATAAATTGTTTAACAGAGGTGCCATGAAAAACATCGCAGCACACCATGCTTTTGAAGACGGATGTGACTATGTTGCGTGGCATGACGTAGATATGTTATCTCATGAGGAATGTGACTATTCATACCCAACCGAAGATCCGTTACACATTGCAACTAAGTTATCTAAATATAATTACAATTTAGGATATGACCAATATTTTGGTGGAGTCGTTCTATTCACAAAAGAACAAGCATATAATATAAATGGTTATTCTAACGATTATTGGGATTGGGGGCAAGAAGACGATGATTTATTTTGGAGATGTTATTTTGAAAACTATACCACCGGCAAAGTCTTTAAAAAATATGAAAATAAAAATGTTGGAATATTCAACGGTGAAGATACATTAGTTGTATTAGAAACAAACAGAGAAATTAGTTCCTGTTTACATAATGACCACACAATATCAATACTTTTTAATGCAGAACAACAACCAGAGAAGGTTCCAATTTGGTTAGTTGGAGACGCGGAAAAACGTTTTATTGAATACCCATTACTTAGAAAAGATGGTTCATGGACTTGGGGATTGTCTTTTAACAACTCAAGAGCAATTACTATGCAATTGTTTGATAAGAGTAATATGAGACATTATAATTGGGGAAAAAGGTTTGAGGGTTTATGGACTTGGGTAACAATGTCATTTAAAAGTGAAACAAATGAAGTGTTCTTTTACATTAATGATACTTTAACAGCACAAATGAATGGTGTTAAAAGTGAAATACCATTTCCTGTAAACAATTTAAGATCACATGACGCAATTAGACCATTCCTTCTTGGGTTTTGTAATCAAACAAATACCAGATATAAAGGTAAAATTGCTGATGTTAAAATATTCAATACATTTAAAGAAAATGTTATGGATGCAATTGATGGAGAGAATGATTTAGTTTTAAGATATAATTTCTCCGAACAATTAGAAGTGTCAAATGTGAATATGATTGAAGAAAATATTGAAGTAGTTGAAAATATATTACCATATAGAAGAGAAGGTAGATTTTATTGTTTACCACACGTAGATGAAGGTTTCATGAACGGTAGATGGGCTAAAGGTGAAACAACCGCAAGAAACGAAAAACGATTTGTTACCGAAATGCAACAAGGTAAGATAAACTATAAAAAAGATGGACTAAACAAAATTTTAGATGTTTTAGATATTGATAATATAGACGATACCTTGTATCCAAATACTAAATTCATAAATGTCAAAATGAAATAATGAATTTTAACGAAACTAAAATAAAGTTGGATAAAATTGGTTGTGGATTCTGTTTAGCGAAATGGACTCAGGTCACTATGCACTTGCACAACGGAATGACACATTCTTGTCACCATCCAGCACCACATAAAATAAGTTTAGAGGAGTTAGAACGAAACCCAACAGCATTACATAATAGTAAGGTAAAAAAACAAGCTAGAAAAGAAATGTTGGAGGGTAAACGCCCGTCCGAATGTCAATATTGTTGGAATATCGAAGACAACTCAACATCATTTTCAGATAGGATATTTAAATCGGCGGAACCGTGGTCTGAACCTCACTTTGAAGATATTAGTAAATTACATTGGAGAGAAGATTATATACCAAAATACGTAGAGGTAAGTTTTTCAAACGTATGTAATTTTAAATGTGCTTATTGTGGTCCTTTATATTCATCTAAATGGATGGAAGAAATTAACAAATATGGTGGATACAAATTACCATCTATGGAGTTTAATGGTTTAGATGAAATTGAAAAAAATAAAACAAAACCATATAAACATTCAGAAAATAATCCATACGTTAATGCATTTTGGGAGTGGTGGCCAAAACTTTATAGTAATTTAGACACATTTAGAATGACAGGAGGAGAACCATTATTATCTAAAGATTTTTGGAACGTAATAGATTTTATTTTAGAACAAGAAACCCCAAACAAAGAACTTAAATTATCTATTAATAGTAACTTAGGTGTTGAAGACGAACTAATAGATAAGTTAATAGAAAAAGTTGGTAAAATAATAGATGAAGGTAGAGTAAAGGAGTGTATAATTTACACATCATGTGACACATATGGTGAACAAGCGGAATATATTAGACACGGTTTGAACTTTAACAATTTAATTTCAAACATAGAAAAAATTCTCCATAAATTGGATAAGGTTACCGTTGTAGTAATGTCCACATTTAATATCTTTAGTATATTTTCATATAACCAACTGATTAAGAAAGTACATGAATTGAAATTAAAACATTTCAACCCCAATAGATATTGGAATTCTGCAATAATTTTGGATACATCTTATTTAAGATACCCATCGTTTTTAAGTTTTAAATTATTATCGGGTTACATAAACCATGATTATTTTGAACAATTTGAAAAATACATGAAAGATAATTCATGTGAAATAAGTTTAAATTTTAGTCAACCACACTCAATAGACGATGTGGGGTTTTCATTTAAAGAGATTGAAAAAATAACTAGATTAAAAGAATATTTTATCAACGAACCAATTGTTGATTTAACAAAAGAACGTATAAATTTCAAAGAATTTATAATACAATATGAAATTAGAAGAAATATTAATTGTTTGGATTATTTTCCAGAATTAATCACATTCATAAAAAACATAAAGTAACCGTTTTCAGACCAATTATGTGAGAAAAATCATATAATTAACTCCTTGATAAATTCAATTAAAATGTATATATTAATATAGAATATATGGAAAAATCAAAAACATTTTGTGCTGTACCATTTGTTAGTACGATGGTTAATAGTGACGGTAAGTTTAAGTATTGTTGTATAGCCGAAGGAGGTGCAAACAATACCGACTTACAGACCGATGGAAAAACACTTCACGCCTCAACATCAACCCTTTTAGACGCTTGGAATTCAGATACTGTAAGAGAAGTACGAAGAAAAATGATTGCAGGTGAACAAGTTGATGCCTGTATGAAATGTGACCTTCAAAATAAGATAGGTAGGGAGGGTTATAGAGATATGATGACCAAAGAATGGATTTGGAGAATCGGTGCAGATAAGATGGACGCCTTGGTTAAGGAAGCAATGGAAAATGATGGTGTAATTGAATCAAGTCCCGTTTATTTAGACCTTAGATTGGGTAACCTTTGTAATTTTAGATGTAGAATGTGTAACCCATATAGTTCTAGTTCAATAGCCAAAGAACACTTTGAATTATGGGACAAAGACGAAGAATATCAAAGGGTTTATAAATCAGAATATGGAGGTAGTCCGGTTCACTTAAAGAATCAAGATACGTGGTTTGAGAGTGATTTATTATGGAGTCAGGTTGAATCTATGATACCCACACTTAAGAAAGTGTACATGACAGGCGGAGAACCAACACTTATTGAGAATAACTATTATTTCATGGAGAAGTGTATTGAAGAAGGTAGAAAAGATATTGTAATGTTCTTCAACACTAACTGTTCAAACGTAACTGAAAAATTTACTAATGTATTGTCTAAATTTGATAGAGTCGATATAAACGCAAGTTTAGATGGATTCGGTGAAATGAATAATTACATTAGATATCCATCACATTGGGAGAAAATTAGTACTAATTTTGAGAAGTTAGCTTCGATGAAAAATATACATTTAGGTGCATCACCTGTTGTCCAATTATACAACATATTCGATATAGATAAACTTATTGATTATGTTGCAGATGTGAATGTTAGATTTGGTAGAAATATTTTTATTGATTTCCTAATTGACACACACCCAAAATATTTGGATATTAAAATTTTACCACAGGAAATAAAAGATGCGGCAAGATTAAAACTTGAAACGTATATAAAAAATAATAAACATAAAGTGGAATCACATGACATGACCAAAAATAGTACATATGCGATTGTCAATTTATTAAAAGAAGATAGAATACCTGGTTCCGATTTATACTTAGAAAATTTCTTATCATATACTAAAATATTAGATAAGAATAGAAAACAAACATTTGAAGATGTTTGTGTTGAATTAAATGAACATTTAAATGCACATTATGCAAAACAAGGACAGAAATAATAGTGAAACTTTTTGTGTTTTACCATGGGTACATACCGCAACATATACTGACGGTACGGCATTGCTTTGTTGTGTATCATCACCAAACACAGGAGTTAATTTAAATCATAGCACAATTAACGATGCTAAGAATAGTGATTACTTTAAAGAAGCTAGATTGGCTTTACTGAATGGTAAAAAGTTTACAGGATGTGATGTTTGTTGGAAAGAAGAAGAAGTGGGAGTTAAGAGTCACAGAAATAATGAGAATAGACTATGGGACGATTTACTAACTAAAGAACTTGTTGATGAAATTGTAAGAAACACACACGATGATGGTACTATTGATAATGATTTATATACGTTAGATTTTAGATTGGGTAACACGTGTAATTTGGCATGTGTGATGTGTAGACCACAAGATAGTTCTAAGTGGTTGAATGAAGCTAAGAGGTTATCTAACGAACTTGAAACCAATGCTAAGTGGGATTGGAAACATAAATCAACAATTAATCTTGATAATTTTGAGTGGTATAAGAGACAAGAATTTTTAGAGGATTTCTATGAGAGTTGTGGTAATATGAGGTTGATGATATTTGCAGGTGGAGAACCTCTTTTAATTAAGGAACATAAAGAAATGATTAAAGAGATGGTTAAGAGAGGACATGCCGGTAACATACAAGTTAACTATCACACAAATGCAACCATCTACGATCCGGAATTAATGGAGTTATGGAAACATTTTAAAAAGGTTGAGTTATTTTTATCTATCGACGGTATTGATAAGGTAACAGAATATGTTAGATATCCATCAAACTTTAGTGTTATTGAAAACAATTTAAGAAGGTATGACGATAATGCATCTGATAATATGAGTTTTAAAATATTATATACGGTACAAGCATTGAATATATTTTATCTACCCGAGTTTGCAGATTGGTTGGATTCACAAAATTATAAAAAGATAATTGTAAGAAAAAAACACGAAACCATATTCCACACAGGAGTGTTGTGGGGACCAAATTACTTATCAACAAAAATATTACCCAAACATGTTAAAGAGGTAATAACTAAAAAGTTAACTGATTATGTTGAATCAAAAAAAGACATTCTAAATGTTTGGAATTTTTCAGAAATGATTAACTTAATGAACTCAGAAGATAATTCATCACTTATGAAGGAATTTGATGAATACCTAATAAAAATAGATTTATATAGAAATCTAAATCATAAAAAAACCTTCGAGGAATTATTTAAATTATTTTAATTATGGCAAAGGCAGTATTAAAAGTTGTATTTACAACAAAAGACGGAGGTACATTACCAGTAGCGTATAATCTATATGACCAAAATCCGGTCGTTGATAGATGGGTATCTATGACAAAACAATCTTTAGAAAAAGAAATGGAAATTAAGGCCAGAATAACCAACAATGAAATGAATAACATTGGTTATTTAATGGAACAAATTAACGGAGTGTTAGTTTTTATTAATGAACACTATGATAAAGTTCTACCAACGTTCACAGATTTCAACCAATTAGATAGTGTTATTTTAAACTATCTTCATGAAGAATTTGAAGTGTATGGTGATAGAATCGTAGAATTACAAACTAAAGAAAAGTGGTCATATGAATTACACGATAAGTTTTTATCTTTAAATGAATTTATTCACATGATCGAAACTGCCATACATGGATTACATCACAAATTCCCAAATTTTAGTTGTTTATATGATTTCTTACCTGCAGGTTTACACGAACCAGTGACTGAAATTGATAAGTTATTTTTAGAAGATAGATTTGAATGGGGTGGATTATATTGTGGTTATAATACATTAGGAAAAGACTATCTATCAATAGCACCTGAAAATGATTGGGAGGTTATTGCACGTGATGAAGTTAGACCACAAATTAGATTTGCTCCCGAAACATGGATGAACTTTGGTCCTGATATGACCAATACTATTCGTGAGAGTTTTTATGGTTGGTATTTATCTCTATCACCAGAGGTTCAATCAAAAGTACCGATTGATAACATGCACAAATTATCTTTAGGTAGATATAAATTGGGAAGAATAATTATTGACGATTCTATGTTGTCAATTGAGTCGGATGTTTCTAAATGGTTTACACCATCGGGACCATCCGTAGCGTGGGCAATAGGAGATGAAAGTTGTAAGACTAGATGGAACAGAGAAGTGTTCTCACAAGTTAACGGCATTGAAAGTATTAAAATTTTTGATTAATGAGAGTAAAAATAAATGAAGTAATTAATAACCATCCTGACGTTTTACAGGTAACGTGGGTAATTAATACAATATGTTCTAATAAATGCGCTTATTGTGTCGATGCTTTACATAGTGGACATAATCATGGTTACACTTGGGAGGAGGTTAAAAAGTTCTTCGATGAATTATTTGTAAGATATCCAAAAATACACGTATCAATCGCTGGAGGTGAACCAACAATGTCACCATTTTTACTTGATTTGTGTAAAATGATACATGAAAAGGGAAGTACAGTTGGTTTAACATCAAATGGGACAAGGAATGTTGAATATTATTCAGAACTATCAAAATATGTTAATTATATAGTATTTTCTTATCATCCACAATATGGTGATAAGAATAAAGTTCTTGAAAAAATTAAAGCATCTGTAGATAATTGTTATTGTTCTTTAAGGATTATGATGGATCCAAAACATTGGGAGGTTGCCGTTAATATGTTTAATACAACTAAGGAAAGTGATGTGATGCAATATTTTAATATGGAGGCAGTAAAAATACTTGATTGGGACCAACTCGATAGAGATACGTTGGTTTATACTGAAGAACAATTAGAATGGTTTAAAGGTGACAATAGAGTTAACACAAAAACATTAATACCAACAGTTAATAAAACAGCATTAATTGGTGCACATTTTATTTTATCTGACGGTACCGTTGATACAAAAGCAGATGCTGTTGACTACATTAATGAAGGATTAAGTAATTTCTTTGGGTATCAATGTGACATTGGATTAGAATCTTTATTTATTTTTGCCGATGGTGAAATAAAACGAGGTAATTGTGTTGGTTTTAATCTTGGTAATATTAATAAATTAGAGGAAATAAAATGGCCAACTGGTCCTATTACCTGTCCATGGCATATTTGTCATTGTGCAACAGATGTTATGATAAGTAAAAGAAGCCCAGAGTTGGTAAAAAAGAAATTAATATGATAAAAAATTTTTTTGATGACGCGTTAACTAATAGTTGGACATCTAATGGTATACCTGAAAATATATTTGATACAAATTGTAATTGGCCGTACTCTGTGATTGATTTTGATAATGATTTTGATGGGATGTTAGAAGAAATTAAATTATTAGAAAAAACATATTTTGTCAAACATAGGGATAAAGATAAACTTAAATCATATAATCACGAAGGATGGAACGCAGTGACGTTACACGGAATCGATTCGACTAAGACAGAACACTTCGACAGATACGGATTCAACACGCAAGAAGAGGCGAATTATCATTGGACCGATGTTTGCGAATATCTCCCAAAATTAACTAACTTTATAAAATCATTAGGATATGAACAATATGATAGAGTTAGAATTATGAAGTTAGAGTCTGGCGGGTTTGTTATGCCTCACACCGATGGTAAAGGAAGAATTTTTGGACCACTTAATATAGCAATAAACAACCCTGAGGGTTGTCAGTTCGTATTTAAAGACCATGGATTAGTCCCATTTAAAAAAGGTAGAGGTGTATTCCTTGATTTAGGAAATGAACACGCGGTTTGGAATAATTCTAACGAAGATAGATACCATGTAATTGTTCATGGATGGATTAATCCTAAATTATTAAACGATTCAATAACTTACACTAATACATTATATGGACATAATTCACGATAGTTTTATAAACGACATTAATCTTTCAATTTGTATATTTCCTTCAGATACACTTCATAACGAAGAGTTATCTAAAAGAATGGTTGAATTTACTAAATTCTATTCCTATAGAATCAATGAAATTTCTAATAAAACAATTGACGTTTTTGAAAGTGAATCAATATATAAAGCATTAGAAGAGAATTATGAAAAATATGACCACATATTATTCATGGCGGCGGGAGTTCGTATTTTTGATAGCTCAATAATATTTGACATTAAAAATGAAATTCTTAAAAATCCAAATTATATGGCTGCGGGTCATATATTAGAATGGAAAGAACTTTGGTATGAATTGCATCATCAATTTGTGTTAGTTAACACTAAAAATTGGGTAAAAGCAGGTAAACCCGAATATGGTGGATGGGAATATGAGGAGGATGATTTAGTTGTAATAGAAAGAAGTGTTGAAAATTTTCACGATGACTACACACCACTATGGATTAAAAATACGGGACAAATCGAAAAACAATACCACCAAAAGCAAGGGTGGAAATTTATTAATGAATCACTAAAGAACGGATTTGATATCATCAATTGGAATGAAACAATAAGAAATAAAAGAACGTACTATTATCCCGAATCTAACAGCGATAGATTCTTAGAATGTTTAAAAACACAAACAGTTGATACCACCCTCAACATAAACCAAGTTAAGCTATTACAAATACCAAATTCAATTAAAAATCAAATATGGTTATTAAATTCAGAAGATATGAATTTAACCTATGGGTATAAAAATAATAAGTTTGACACAATTGCGGTTCCTGCGGGTGGGTTTAAATTTTTAGATTCATTAAAGAGTAATCATTTAAAAGAAGGTGGTAAATTAATCATATATGATTTTAATGAAAAGAGTTTAGCGTGGATTGATTTAATTTATAAAAGTAACATACGAGACATTAAACTGTTAATTAACCAATTTAGTGATAATAATTTTTTTCATTTTTTAGGAATGGGACAAAAGGTATTTGGTATTGATGGAAAATTCACAAATAACTTTTTATTAAGTTTAAATCGAACTTTTGATTACTTCGGGGGAGAAAACCTATTTTATGAATTTTTAGACAAATTTAGAACGTTAGATGTTGAATTATTACATATTGATTTAATACAAAACCCTAAATCATTATTAGATAAAGTCGATGGACAAAAAAATTATATCAGTATATCAAACATTTATTGTACCGATTTTACCAACTCATTTATAGGGTTAAGTAAAATTGAAGAAAAGTATAATGAATTTATGTACAACTTACCTAACAACACGGTATTAGTTGGATTTGACCCAACGTGTTCATTCATTGATAAATTATATTTTAATGAAGAGTCAATTAAATTAAAAGAACAAATTGAATCGATTGGTGCGGATAGAGACCAATTAATTTTAAAACATATTTTAGAAAGGGATGTACAATCAACAACTAAAATGCCGATGAATCATGCGTCAGCACATATAGGTGTTAATGGACAATTAAAATATCAAAATTTTAACGAACCAACAGCATTAAAAGATTTTAATGAGGGACGTGAGAGAGTTGTAATGGCGATATGTCCAAGTTGGGGTGTTATTTTCCCACCATATGGTTTATCTAAGATTGTTGGTACATTACGAAAGGAAGGATTTGCCTGTAAAGTATATGATTTAAATGTTCAATTATATCATAATTTAATTGAAAGGACAGGAGAAGATTATTGGAGATCGGAGAAGTTTTTCTATTGGGAAGATTCTTGGTTTTTTAATAAGTATCTTTTAAAAGAAATAGAACCGTTTTTAAATGCTGCGGTGGATAAAATTGTATTAGATAAACCAACCGTTATTGGGTTCAGTATGTATACCACTAACAGTCAGGCAACTCTATTAATGGTAAAAAAATTAAAAGAGAAATTACCCAATGTTGCAATTGTTGTTGGCGGACCAGCAGTGTCAACCGAAGCGTGGTTACTGTCATCACAATTTTCAAAGTATGTTAATTACTTTTTTAAAGGTGAAGCGGAAGAAAGTTTTGTAAACTTTTTAAATGATGAAACACATTTAAAGAGATTACCAAGTGAAGGTGTTTTTATTGGTGATTCAAATAGTAGATTAAATTTAGATGATAAAGCGTATGCCGATTTTACGGATTACGATTTAGAATCTTATTTACATAAAGATGGTGTTAGTATTGAAACATCAAGAGGATGTGTTGCTCAATGTAGTTTTTGTGCTGAAACTTATTTTTGGAGATTTAGATCTATGACACCAAAAAGGGTAGTTGAGGAAATGAAGTATCAAATTGAAACATATGGTGTTAGAAGATTTTGGTTTGTGGATAGTTTGGTAAATGGTAACCTTGCTAATTTTCAAAAACTGGTGGATTTAATTATTGAAAATAAACTAGATATTGGTTGGAATAGTTACAGTAGATGTGATGGTAGAATGACCAAAGAATTTATCAATAAGATTGCAGATTCGGGATGTACCGCATTAAGTTACGGGGTTGAGTCAGGTAGTCAAAAGGTTCTTAATGATATGAGAAAAAGAATTGAGATTTGGGAAATTGAAAGCAATCTAAAAGACACATACTTGACTCAAAAAATTTGGACTCACGTTAATTGGTTAATCGGATTCCCAACAGAAGAACATATCGATTATTATCATAGTAATATTTTAATTTATAATGTGAGAAAGTATATCCATCAATTAAGTCCGGGTATGGGTTGCGGACCAAGTGCACTTAGTGATTTACAAGAAAGATTTGACATTTACGGAATAGCTTGGCAAGAAAGAATATGGGACAATCAAGTATTTGGTAATTGGTACACACATGGATACAAAAATACACAATTAAATCGTTTCGTAAGAATTAAGTGTTTTCATATTTGGTTAGAGATATTAAAGGACTTCGCAGGTAGTGTTGTAGAAAATGCACAAAGACATGGAGATATTACTGAATGTTTTACATTTGAGACATCAAACATCAATATTGATGAATATATACCGCAAGACGATAACATTAACTTCAAGTTAATAACTGAAGATATGTCAACCTCATTTTTAAGTACAAACATTGCAAATGAATTTTTACCAATATTCTATGGTTTATTTAGGATATTCAAAGGGTTTAAAATTAATATAACATTTGATCCAGAAAAAGACATTACATCATGGGGTAGTATATCTGTTAATTATATTGCAAATATTTCATTTGAAATTGATGATATGGGTAATTACCAATATAACATTAGCCACGAAATGAAACACTATGGAATGACACCAAAAATAGAAGAAACATATAAATGGGAAAGACAAAATAGTCATGGTGACATGTCATTTAAAGATACCTTTAATAATAATGGTAACATATATAAATGGTTAACTAAAGATTCATTGGTGAAAGAAACAATTCATGAACAGTTTCGTAGTAAATCTAAAAAAATCTCAATTGCCACTGGACCAATTTTAAGAAATTTAATATAATGGGGATAATGTTATTTAATGGGTGTAGTCATACCGCAGGTTCTGAAATAGAATATACAAATCAACCATCTTGTTATGAAAAATCGTGGGGTAAATTTTTATCCAACATGACTGGAGATGAATATGTTAATATTGCCGTAGGAGGTGCAAGTAATGAATACATTTTTAGAACAACCCAAGATTGGATAATTGAAAATGTATTAATTAATAAATCACGTAAAATAGAAGATTTACATGTGATTGTTATGTGGTCAGGATTTGACAGAAAAGAATTATATTTTTCAGACGTTAATCAGGTCAGTAATATAAATCCAGCGTATGATCTAAAATACGCTTCAACAGGTATGAAAATGGAATTGCAAAAATTTAAAGATACAATAGTTTATTTTCATGACATATTATATTCTAATTTAAAAAATTTAATATATGTAAATAATTTATCTATTTTTTTAGATACTTTTAAAATTAAATATACATTTTTAAATGGGTTACATTCCTTTTTGAGTTTAGAAGATGTAGATAAAAATCACATTTTAAGTTCATCATACATTAATAATCTTTGGTTATATGATGATACTAAAAAAATAAAACATATTGGGTTTAACAATACCGACCAAGCCTTTTTTGGACATTTAACTAATAAAACCAATTTTAAATGGTCCGTACATTCTAAAAGGGGACATTTTGGTGAAGACGCTCACGAATATTGGGCAAAAAAAGTTTATGAAATCATCAATAAAGAACCAAAAAAAAGTAAATTAATATAGGTGTCAGTAAGGATATTGTTATTTTAAACCCGTAGAAAGAAACTAAAAATAAGGATACTATTTATTATAAATACAATAGAAAACAATGTATATAATAGGAATATCAGCATATTATCATGATTCATCCGTTTGTTTATTTAAAAACGGACAATTAGTTTACGCTTGTGAAGAAGAAAAATTTACAGGAATAAAACACGATAGTTCTTTCCCAATTAACTCATTAAACTATGTGTACAAAAAATACAAACTAACCAAAGATAAGGTTGAGGCTATTTGTTATTACGAGAACCCTAAATTAAAGTTAAAGAGGGTTATCAATAATATAAAAGGTCAATTATTTACTAATCCAATATACTCAATTAAATCATATTTTAAAATTAAAAAAAATATATGGAATTTAAATAAATTGTTACCAAAATATGGTAACAAGGTATTTTATTCTAACCATCACGATTCTCACCTCTACTATTCTTTTTATAGTTCAAATTTCGATAATGGTATTTGTTTATCCATAGATGGTGTTGGTGAATATGAAACAATGTCCATGGCGTTGGCAGATAAAAAAGGTATAAGTAAAATATCAATGGCGGAATACCCCCACTCTATTGGTTTATTTTATTCTGCAATGACATCATTCTTAGGGTTTAGGCCAAATGAAGGAGAATATAAGGTAATGGGATTGGCACCTTATGGTAATCCAGATGTTTACATTGATAAAGTTAGAAAATTAATTAACTATAAGAATAGTAAACTAACTTGTAACATGGACATATTCACATGGAATACATCTGACAAGTTAATGTTTAATGAGAAGTTAATTGAATTACTGGAGATAGAACCAAGGGATCCTGAAAGGGGGATAGAACCTCATTATAAAGACTTAGCAGCCTCAGTACAGAAAAGATATGAGGAAATACTTTTCGAGGTCTTAAAATCGATTTATATGATAAATGATAATCGAAATTTATCATTAGGAGGGGGTTGTGCGTATAATGGGACCGCTAACGGTAAGATAGTGAGAAATAGCCATTTCAATAATCTGTGGATACCACCCGCCCCATCTGACGCTGGTTCAGCAATAGGAGCTTGTATTAATTATTTAATAAATAACAATAAATTTAAAGAAAGAATTAATAAGAACCCATTTATTGGCCCATACTTTCACGAGAACCAAATACTTGAAGCTATTAAAGGGAATCGGTATTATAAATTTATGTCTAAGGAAACATTAGTAAGAAATATTGCAAAAAAATTAAACGAAGGTAAAGTAGTTGGTTGGTTTCAAGGTTCTATGGAATTTGGGGCAAGGGCATTGGGTAATAGGTCAATATTAGCTGACCCAACTAAAATAGAAATGAAAGACAGAATTAATAGATTGGTAAAAAAAAGAGAAGAGTTTAGACCATTTGCACCAATGGTTATAAAAGATAAACAACATGTTTTTTTTGATGTTACTGATGATGTACCTTATATGAATCAAATTGTTCAGGTAAAACCAGAATTTAAAGATAAACTACCTTCAATTACACATGTAGACGGAAGTGCAAGAATACAAACAGTATACAAACATATGTTAGTTTATGACTTATTAATGGAGTTTGAGAAGTGTTCTGGTTATCCAATATTATTGAATACGTCTTTTAATATTAAAGATAAAACTATGGTCTTAACACCAAAAGACGCAATGTATACCTTTTTTAATACCGATATTGATTTATTAGTTATTGGTAATTATTTAATATATAAATAAAACTATGAATATACTTAAATGGATTAAATCAAAAATTGAGGATTATAAACGTAAAAAACGTTTTAAGAAGAAATTAGAAGAATTACGTAAAAGAGACCCATTTATTTACAATCATTAATTTGATTTTTCAAATAATTTTAACTATATTAGTAATATGATATATTGGCTAACAGGACAACCCGGAGCAGGAAAAACAACCTTGGCAAAATACTTGGTGGAACATTTCCCCAAAGATGAGGTTACCCACATAGATGGGGATGACCTAAGAGACATCTTTAAGAATAAAGACTATTCCATTACAGGAAGAAGATTAAATATTCAAAGAGCACAATACATCGCACAATTCATGCATAGTAAGGGGCACAATGTTATTGTATCCCTAGTTTCACCATATAGAGACCAAAGAGAGGCGTTTAAATTCAGCACATCGGTTGTTGAGATTTATGTACACACCACAGAGGATAGGGGTAGGAATCAATTCCACGTTGAGGAATATGAACCACCATTAGAAAATTTTATAGATATAGACACAACAATAAAAAACGAAACAGATTCATATTATGAACTGTTAAAAAAATTATCATTATGAGTAAAAAATACGCAATGTATGTGGGACGTTGGCAAAATTGGCATAAGGGCCACGAATGGCTTATTAACCAACAATTAGATAAAGGAAAAGATGTGTGGGTTGCAATTCGGAACGTACCCACAGATGAAAATAACCCCAAGACAGCACAGCAAGTTATGATGGATCTAAGTGAAGAACCATTCTTTAGAGAAAATTCACAGAAGATTCAAATATCTATTATTCCAGATATTGATAGCATCAATTATGGTAGAGGGGTTGGTTATGATGTAATATACCATGAACCACCAGCTGAGATATCGACGATTAGTGGAACGGCCATTAGGACTGGTCACATGACACCTGATGGTGAAATTAAATATGATCAAACAAAGGGATAATGATAGTAGAAAGAAAAAGACACATAGCCAAAACCATTTCATATAGAATTGTAAGTACCCTTATTGGATTTGTTATAATGTGGTGGGTAAGCGGTTCAATTAAGATTGGTGTGACTTTTGGCGTGGCTGAATTGGTATACAAACCTATTCAATATTACCTACATGAAAGGATTTGGTATAGATGGATAAAGTTTGGGGTAAAAGATAAAAAATAAGTATTTATATATAAAATAAGGAAAATATGAGAACAGTATTAATAGGTTCGGACTTTATGTACGATCAGGATGGTAATTTAAAACCCATCGAAATAAACACCGCAGTTGGTTGGGATAACGCATCCAAAGTTGAAGATGATGTGGATTGTTTGGATTTAACAAATTTATACCAATTTGTTACTGATAATAATTTCCAAAATATACATTACGTTGGGGATATTCAATATTTTCATAAAACATTAGAAACACACTACACAGGAAGTTCCGTTACATATGAATACCACGCAATCGGTGGTTTGTCGATTACTATCCCAGTTATAGAGGATAATGATGAAACATTAATTATCAGAAGTGCATATGATACAACTGCGTTGGTAGATGATACCTATTGTAGAGATAAGGTTGAATTTATGAAACTTATCCAATCCCAATCGTTCGGTTCACAATTTGCTTACATAGATGAAAACAACACTTTAATTAATACTATAACAACAATAACAGATAATGGTGTACACCCTAATTTTATTCTAAAATCAAGGTATCCTGGCTATGATAAAGAGGTTTATCCTAAATTTTATAAAGTAACAACACAAGAAGAATTAGATGTGGTTTTAGAAAATGTTACATCTGAATATTTTTTAATGGAAAACTACTGTAACACCACTAATAGTTACGAAGGTCACATAAAGGTAGTTAGAAGTTTAAACATATTATACCCACCGACGTTACAATCAATTCATATAGGACAATATACTAAATTAAATGAAAATATATTTTTTACTGATGTAGAATATAACTCAGAAACTTATGAGATAAATTCAGAATATAGAGATAGTTATACAACTTCTGTAAATAGTAACTGGTTACCAAAACTGTTAGATACTGATTTAGTAGAAATGGCTGACGGCACATTTAAAACCGCATTAGATTTAAATGTTGATGATTTAATTAAAACAATTGATATACCAAATCCAAATGGTACAGATAATGCATCCTATACCGCAAATTTTGGAATAACGTATGAAACATTACTAAGTGGTACAACATATTCAACAAACAAAATTAATGCATTAAAAAGAGTTAATAAATTATCATATTTTTATCAATTAACTTTTGACGATAATAGTACTTGGGAGGATACTGGAGTTTCTTCGTATTTGATTGAAAGAAATAATGAAGTTCAATTTGAAAATTTATTTGATGTGGTATCTGGAGATGCGGTTTTATTGTTAAACACAACGGATGGGTTAATGGATTTTGTTAGAAAAACAGTAGTATCTGTTACACAAATTAAAAAAGTATTTACCGGTTGGTTTATTTCAGTAGAAAGAACACACTTATTTTTAACTAAGACCACATCAACAAATAATGAATCGTTTGTTTCGATTGAACATAATGGACCTGGTTGTCCAGTGGGATGTTGTTGGGGGGGCACTTGTCCGACTTGTCCAAAAAACGAACCATATTGTAGTGGTCCTCAATGGGGTCCAACATGTAATGGTTATCAAGGAATATGTTGGAGTTAATAAAATAATAAAAATTAAAATAATATGGCAACTATAATAACAAACACAGAAATCAACGTACTGAACACAACTTTAACTACCATTGGTAATTTAATTGTAACAGCAAATAGTTAATTCTAAAAATAATAGGTTATGATTTACTTCATTCCAAATATTCTTTCAAAGAAGGAATGTGTATTTTTATCTAAACAATTTGATATTGAAAAGATAAATCACGCTTCTGGTGATAAAGTAGTAGATACCAATGCTTCCTTTGGGTTTAGACCTTCATATAATTTTGATAAATATTTAGATATTCTAAAACCAAAAGTATTAGAATTCAATAATGAAATCGAACATTTAGATAATGTAAACACATATGTCAGAGAGTATTTCAATAGTGCATTTTTAACAAAACATATAGATAGAACAGATATAAGTGTAACAATGTCCATATGTTTAGAGTCAACAATAAACAAAGAATGGCCGTTATTTGCTAAAATAGGTGGTGAAGAATACTCACATCACACAAATATAGGCGACGGAATATTATTATTTGATGCCGATAAAAACGTTCATTGGAGAAATCCTTTAGAATGCGACGAAACCCAAAGAGTATTACAATTTTTTCTACATTGGATGCCGGTTAACTATATAACAAAAAAAACAAAATCATTAATATAAAAAGTTATGTCGTTTACATATAAATCTATATCAAATTTATTAACAAAAGAAGAATGTAATTTAGTTCTAAATTTCACATTAGAAAATTTAATACTAAATCCAGCAAAAACTATTGGTTATGATTCCCCAACTTATGATACCAGAAAATCAAATGTGGTGTTTTATCCATATTATCAAAAATTTCCATTTATATTAGAAAAAATATCTAAATTATTAGATGAAAATATCACCATAAAAGGATTCGATTTAGATTACAAAAATAGTCAATTTCAATTCACAGAATATAAAGATGGTGATTTTTTTGTTTGGCATAAAGATATTACAGGAAAAGAAGTTACACAACACGAAAGATATTGTTCTTTAGTTATACAACTAAATGATGAATATGAAGAAGGTGATTTAGAATTAAAATTATCCGATGGTTCAATAATGAAAGTAGAAAAGGGAATAGGTAACACTATCGTTTTTTTATCAGATATTGAACACAGAGTAACTGGTGTTAAAAATGGTAATAGATATACATTAGTTAATTGGGTTGCAATAAAAGAAAAAAGTAGTTACAAAAAAACACTCTTATAATATGATAGATTTCAAAGAAATTTCAATCGCGTGGTACAATACACTTATACACTCTAATGAATTAAAAAACTTAGCAGATAGTAGGTTTGATATTTGTTTAGAATGTCCATCTAAACAAGAATTTTTTAAAAATAAAAATAAAGAATGGTCATTAAAATGTGGAGAATGTGGTTGTCCATTAAAAGGTAAAGTATACACACCCAAAACATATTTAGATAAAAAGGGATCGTGTCCGTTAGGAAAGTGGAAACAAGTTGAAGATGAATATTTAAAAGGGTTTAAATCAACTAAAACAATTATATAAAAATGTCTCATTTAATTAATAATGAACTTATTTGGGTTTCAATTCCAAAGTGCGCTAGTTACTCCATTGAAAGTTCATTACGAAACTCAAAATTAAATTTAGAATTAATTGATGAGAATGATAAAACATCTCACCATCATGCGCCTTTAAATCGATGTTTAGAACAATGGGGTAATAAAGAAACTGTTTGTATAACTCGTAATTGGTTATTTAGATGGTTAAGTGCCTTAAATTTTATTTGGGATAATATAGAATTTGAAAGCGAATATAATGCAATTCGTAATTGGGAGGATGTTGATAATGAATATATCTATAAAACATTTGATACCGATTTTTTAAATAATTTACATTTGGTGAGTAATGATTATGATGGATTTAGGAAATGCTGGTTTAAACTGGTAAAAGAAAATTTTGAATGTAAATTACCAATTCGAGGTGCGGTTGACACTCTACTCTCTCAAAGATTTTACAAATCTAATAAAAAATGTACCTACGAATTTGACATTAGTGAAATTGATAAATTTATAGATTTTATAGAAGATAGATTTGGAGAAAGATTAATTATAAATCACACAAATAAAACATCCAAACGACCAAATAAGATAATTGTAAATGACGAATTAAAATCATTCATTTGGGAAAATTTTGAAAAGAGATTTGAAAAGGGAAATCATTTAATATAATGTTAATAGATAAAAAATTTATTTTTATAAGTTTACCAAGATGTGCTTCAACATCATTTATGATTACGTGTCTAAAAAACAAGATACCAATAGAACATTTCAATTCAAACCTTGATAATCAGTTGATTAAAATAAATGAATGGGAAAAAATGAATAATGAAGAATTGGCGGATAGTTTAGCACACGCACATGAATCATTATATATATTACAAGAAAAATTTGGTGTAAACAATCAAATTATTTCAATAAGAAGAAACAATTATGATAGATTTTTATCTTTATGGAAACACATTATAGATGAATTATACAGAAAAAATAAATTTGATATTGCTGATAAATTTTCAAAGTTAACAACTAATGATATGTTTGATAATATCACATCAAATGACATTTATAATTTGGAAAATAGGTCTAAAGTTATTGATAATTTTTTAACTAAGTTAAAAATTTCAAAAAAAGAACCCTATACTAAAAATATGTTAGATATATTATTTACACCAGTAGTTGAACTCACAAATGACAATCCAAATATTATTTGGTTTGATATTGATAATTTAATGGAATTAGAAAATTGGGTGTCAAAAAAACTAAATAGAGATTTTAAAATGGAAAAAATAAATTCAAGTAAACATTTTAATTCAGTAATGGAGAACGATGATAATTTTAAACAGAAATATGATAATCTTTATAAAGAATTTGACCAAAGAAAAACAACTAAAACATTATTGTAATGGAAATTCAATTTTGGTATAGTGATATCTTACCAAATACAAATATTAGAAATTCAATCGAAAAAATAGATAGTGACATCTTATTTAAAAATATCCACACCGATAAGGTAGATGTCACAAAATTAAATTTTTTATTTTTTTTGTTAGAAACCGAATGGACTAATTCCGATAACCCAAACATAGCGCATACTCATTCTAGTGAATTTATTGAGTTACTAATTAAATTACAATCTGAAAATTTCTATTTTATGTGTAATAATTCCGGGGAAGCCGAACTTTGGGTGGATAAGTTATCCTTGAATTTTTTTAATCTGTTAAAAAAAAATAAAATTGATTTTAACAGATTAATAATTGTAAATAACGATTCATCTAAAATTGGTATGGGTAAAACAAAATATGGAAATTTTATATTAAACACCTGTTTTTTTCCTAATTTCTTTTTATCTACCTATGAGCATTTAAATTCATATGTAACTGAATTAAACCCTAACACTATACCTGATAAAAAATTCTTATGTTTAAATAGAAGAATGAGTTATGAAAAATATAAATTAATTGAGAGGTTATATCATATGGGGTTGTTAAATGACACTAGATTTTCCTGGGTAAAAAATAGCACAAATAAAAATCTATTAAATAAAGAATTACTTAATGAATTAAACATAGATGTAGATAACTTTAACCCTATTCAGTTAGAAGATGATGTAATGTATGGCGCTGATTTAGTTATGGAAAAGTATCTTTACACCATAAATCCCAAATGGTATTATAAAAGTAAAGTTAATATTATATTGGAAACAATGTTATATTCAAATTCAATTCATCTGACGGAAAAAACCTGGAAAGCAATTTATTTAGGTGTCCCATTTGTTATATATTCACCATCTAAACACTATCTTAAAACCTTAAGAGATATGGGATTCAAGACATTTAATTCTGTGATTAATGAGGATTATGATGAGATGTTAGGTAAAGATAAAATAACACAAGTTATAAACAGCGCTGAAGAACTGGCTAGTATCTATGACGCCCCCAAAGTATTAGATATATGTAGATTTAACCAAGAATTATATTTTAATTTTCAACACAGAAAAAAAATATATAACGAGTTTTTTTTAAATAAAATCCATGAAGTTGAAAACCTAACAATCCCTAAAACTTTAATTTAAATGAGTAATAAGATTGATTTAAAAAATTATTTTTGTAGTGTACCATTTACATCGTTAGAAATACATAACAATGTTTGTTTTGTGTGCTGTCCATCTTGGTTACCCAATAAAGTAGAACTTGGTGAAATCCCATTAAAAGATGTTTATAATAGCGAACCAATTATTGATATTAGAAATTCTATATTAGATGGTTCATTTAAGTATTGTAATAAAGAACTTTGTCCCTATTTAAGTAAATTAGTAAATTACGGAGTAACATCAGGACCTGTTACTTTAAAATCAGATTCAAACATTAATAGTCCGATTGTAACAAATAATACACCCGATTATTTGGTAATGAATTTTGATAGGACTTGTAATTACAAATGTCCATCATGTAGGGTAGATTTAATTGTTGAAGACAGTAAAGGTATAAAACGAGTAGAAAAGACAATTGAAGATATTGATAATTACTTTTCACAATACGTAAAAACATTATACATTACAGGTTCTGGAGATCCTTTTGTGTCGGTTGGGTTTAGAAATTATTTAAGAAATTTTAATCCCAAAAAATATCCAAATTTAAAATCTATACACCTTCACACAAATGCATCAATGTGGAATAAAGAAATGTGGGATAGTATGCCAAATGTTCATAAGTTTGTACATACTTGTGAAATTAGTATAGATGCGGGTACAAAGGACACTTATGAAAATAAAACAAGATTAGGGGGTAATTGGGGGAACTTATTAAGTAATCTTAGATTCATAAGCACTCTACCAATAAATGTGAAAACATCCTTCGTTGTACAAGATTCTAATTATATGGAAATGAAAGAATTTTATAACCTGATGTATTCTATTTTTGGTAAAAAGGTAAACGTATTCTTTGGTAAGATAACTAATTGGGGTACATTCTCTGAAGGTGAATTTAAATTAAAGCAAGTATGGGATATCGAACATCCTGAACATCATTTATTTAAAAAAGAATTAAATAAAATATGGAAAAATCAAAATCTATTTCATAACCTATATGAGTTTGTAGATAACACTAACAAAACATTAATTTAAATGGAATCATTAAAATATTGGACTCCTGAAACCTTTGAGATTTCATCTTACAAATATTCATTAGATGAACGAAAAAACAAAATATTCAAAACATCGGGATCAGATAATACAGGACTGTGTACCTACACCTATAATGAATTAGGATTTAGAGGTGATAGTATAAAAAAAGAAGGTTTTAAAGTTATGTCATTAGGTTGTTCGTTTACCGAAGGTGTTGCGGTTAATGATTACGAAACGTGGCCGCATCAATTTTGTAAATTAATACCGAATGGTGTCAATTTTAATTTTGGGACTGGCGGTAGAAGTGGAGATTTTGTGGTAAGATGTTTAATGAGTTATTACGATTTGATTAAACCAGATTTAGTTTTAATAATGTACCCACACTCATTTAGGAGAGAATTTTATACTAAGGATAATAATGTAGAACCTTTTATGCCGACATCATCTTGGGGATTTATGGAAGAAACTGAAGAAGGTATAAAAATACAAAAAAATTTAGTAGAATTACAAAACGAAAATGAAGATTTTATAAATTGGTATAAAAATCATTTATTAATTAAGTATTTTTTAAAAGATAAAAAATGCAATTGGTTATGGGATGGATTCAGAAATATCCCAATAGACTATAATGAACCAAATAGATTTGATGGTAATTATGGAATTTTTATTGATTTGGGAGTTGATGGTACCCATCCAGGACCAAAACATAATAAAGAGTATGCAACTAAATTATTCAACCATATATATAAAAACTTCAACGAATACCTACCATCAGGATTAACACAACCCCCAAAAAGTTTAATTTAATTCGATTACTATAACCGAAGGTTGGAGTATTTATCTAAGTATAATACACATTTAGATGAATATATTTGATCCTCACATATCGGGCTCCCTATCAGTATCTGGTTCGGGGGAAATTTCTAATAATTTACTCGTTTCGGGTAACTTAAACGTACTCGGCACCATTAATGGTAGTGTTTCTGGTAATATTACCAGTGCAGATACAGCTTCCTTTGCTCCAAAATATACTTTAACCTCTAGCTTCAACACATATACTTCGAGTGTGAGTGGAAGATTAACGTCACTTGAATCTGATAGTGGTAGTATTAGAACTGATTTTAATTTATTTACAATTTCAAATAATAGCACCAACACCACACAAAATAGTAAATTAACAAGTATTGAAGGTGTCACAGGTTCAATAGAATTACTTAACACTTACACTGGTTCAAACAATGCCGTAATTGGAACGTTACAAACATCAACAGGAAGTTTAAATACGTTTACATCAAGTGCGTCAGGTAGATTAACCTCTTTGGAAAGTACTAGTAGTAGTATTAGATTAGATTTTAATAGTTTTACCTCTTCGTACAATACCGTAAGTGGTTCTATTAATAATAGATTAGGTAGTTTAGAATCCTTTAGTGGTTCATATACGGGTTCATTCTCAGGTTCTTTTAAAGGAGATGGTATAAATCTATTTAATATCCCTGCAAGTGGGGTTACAGGTCTTAATTTAACACGGATTGCAGATGGAGCGGCCACAGCATCCATTTCAAATACAAACGGACTAAGAGTTAATTCAAATACTGAAATTACAGGGGCACTTACCATTTCGGGTTCAATAAGTTTAAATGGTGTTCCTGTGGGTACTGGAAAGTTGGATGAGATTACATTTAACTCTTACACAAGTTCAAACAATTCAACCAATTCCACACAAAACAGTCGGTTAACATCTATAGAGTCTACCACAAGTAGTTTAAATATTTTCAGTAGTTCTATTGACACAACAATTAAAAATAAACTTAATACGGAAACAGTCATATCTGGAAGCGTTCAAGTTTTATTAACAGGAACAACGGGATATTCAACATTTAGTTCTAGTATATCTACAAGTGTGAGTTCACTATCTTCATCGGTTGCAACGACAACATTAGGGTTAAGTTCTAGTATTGAAAGTTTAAGTTCTAGTGTTGCAACAACAACAAGCGGATTAAGTTCAAGTATTAGTTCTTTAAGTTCTAGTGTTGCAACCACAACATTAGGATTAAGTTCTAGTGTTGCAACGACAACATTAGGGTTAAGTTCTAGTGTTGCAACAACAACAAGCGGATTAAGTTCAAGTATTGGAAGTTTATCTTCATCTGTCGCAACAACAACTAGTGGACTTAGTTCCAGTGTCGGAAGTTTAAGTTCTAGTGTTGCAACAACAACAAGCGGATTAAGTTCAAGTATTGGAAGTCTTTCTTCCTCTATTGCAACAACAACATTAGGAACAAAAAATCGGGTTGATTCTATTGAAACGAGTACTGGTTCGTTAAATTCATTTACTAGTTCAATTAATACAACAATAAAAGACAAGATGAATTCTGAAAGTGTTCTATCTGGTTCTATACAAGTTAATCTAACAGGAACAACTGGTTATGGTACATTTAGTTCTTCAATTGCAACAACAACCAATGATTTAAGTTCTAGTGTTGCAACTACAACATCTGGATTAAGTTCATCCATCGGAAGTTTATCTTCTAGTGTTGCAACTACAACATCAGGATTAAGTTCATCCATAGGAAGTTTAAGTTCTAGTATTGCAACAACCACATTAGGGACAAAAAATCGGGTAGATTCAATTGAAGCAAAAACTGGAAGTTATGCAACAACAGGTAGTAATAATTTTCAAGGAACACAAACAATAACAGGTTCACTTTACATTAGTCAAAATTTAATTGTACAGGGTTCATCATCTTTAGAAAATATTACTGCATCTGCAGTGTCAATTGGAACCAATACAATTGTATTAAACACAGATAGCCCAGCATTTAGATATGCGGGTATTTCCGTTTTTGATTCTGGTTCAACAAACATTACCGCTTCATTATTTTATGATTCATTAACAAATCAATGGAAATTTAAACATATGGATACGGGTACCAATGATGCAAGCATCATGTTATTTGGTCCTTTAGGTAATGATATTGACAACGCACCACTATTAGATGGGAATTACCTAACAAAGGTAGAAAATAACGGACACGGTCACCATTTAACAACTTCAAATATATTCGATAATGGTTCTAAGGTATCTATTAATTCAAATACAGAAATAACAGGTACTTTAAAAGTTACGGGAAATATAACAAACCCTAACATAACTGCAATTGAATCATCAACGGGAAGTTTAAATACTTTTACATCTTCTATTGACACCACAATAAAATCTAAATTAAATACAGATGGTGTTATAAGTGGATCGGTTCAAGTTAATCACAACACAACAACAAATTACGTTGCGAATCAACATATAGACCACACAACGGTTTCAATTACCGCAGGTAGTGGTTTAACTGGTGGTGGAGATATATCATCTACACGGACAATTAATGTGGGTGCGGGTAATGGTATAACAGTAAATGCGGATGATATTGCAATTGATACATCATCAGCAACATTTACAACGGGTGTTAAATCAAAATTAAATAGTGATGGTGTTATTAGTGGTTCAGTTCAAGTTAACCATAATGCAACAACAAATTACGTTGCGAATCAACATATAGATCACACAACAGTTTCAATTACTGCCGGTGCTGGTTTGAGTGGAGGTGGGGATATATCATCCACACGGACAGTAACATTAGATACTGGTTCTGTTCATTTTTTAGATGGTGTTAAAAAAGAATTAAATACTGAGGGTGTTTTTTCTGGTTCGGCACAAGTACAATTTGGTAGTATAACTGGCAGACCAAGTGGTTTAGTGTCAGGTTCTTCACAGATAACATTCGGTTCAATATCAACTATTCCCGTAGGTTTAGTTTCAGGTTCATCACAAATTGATTTAACTGCAACAACGAACTACTCAACAGGAATTAAAACAAGATTAAACACTGAGGGTGTTGTTTCAGGTTCTTCACAAATTACATTATCATCTACCACAGGTTTTGGAACATATCTTAACCAAGCGTTGTTAACAACTAGCACTCCAACATTTAGTACGGTGAGTGCAACAACATTTACAGGTGCATTAAGTGGTAATGCAACAACGGCAACCACTGCTGGATCGTTAACATCAATGAACATTTCACAGTTCACAAATAATAGTGCCTATTTAACCGGTATAACCAGTGGTAATGTTACAACCGCACTTGGATTTACACCATACAACGCAACTAACCCTAGCGGTTATATTAGTTCTTACACAGAAACATCCACTTTACAAAATGTAATAACAAGAGGAGCAACTACCAATACAGGATTTATAATAGAAAACGGTAATAGTACTTATAGTACACCTGCAAGTACAAATGTACCTGTAATTTATATGCATAATACAAGTTCTAATGAAAATGCTCATGCCGTTTTAGCATTAAGAACTTTAGGTCCAACAGGTGGAGATCCATTTGTTTCATTTGATATTAATGGTGTATTAGGTTGGACGGTAGGTATAGATAATTCCGATGCAGATAAATTTAAAATTGGTAAAAGTTGGGCAACAGTAGGTACTAATACTTATTTTACTATTGACACAACTGGTAACTCTGTATTCGCGGGTACAATATCTGCAACAAATTTTAGTGGTACTTCATCAGGTACAAATACGGGCGATCAAACTATTCCTACGAATAATAACGAACTTACAAATGGTGCAGGATATATAACAAGTTATACTGAAACAGATACTTTAGCAAGTGTAACAGGAAGAGGTGCAAGTACAAGTACTGCAATTTCAATTAATAATACTTTAACAGTTACAAGTGGAAGGGTTATTGCAAGAACCGGTGGTGCAAATACTTACGGAGTTTTTTCAGGTTATGACAATAATAATCATATGATGGCATTTAGATCGGCAATTTCAGGACCTACAGCCACACCCACTTTTACCGCAGGTCATCAAACAACATTTGTTGAATATGCTGAAGCGGGTGACACTACAGGTTGGTTTTTCAAATCGTCATCAAGTACTAACTATGAAGAAATACTTAAAATAACTAGAACAGGCGTAACACCTGGATTTAATGGTACACAAAATTTGGGTTCCGCATCATTTAGATGGAACACACTTTTCACTTCCGATTTATCTTTAAGTAATGGTATTGGTGACTATACAATCGTGGAGGGTGAAAATGATTTGTTCTTATATAATAATAAACAAAATAAAGTATATAAATTTATGTTGCAAGAAGTTAATCCTAACGACGCAACACCAAAAAGACCTGAATAATGCCATTAGATATTAACGGAAATATAATACAAACTGGTGACATAACATCCGCAGGGATTTTTAAAAATAAAATAATAACTGACGGGATGTTATTTTATCTTGACGCTGCGGATATTGATTCATACAATGGGTCTAGTGGTACTTGGACAGACATGAGTGGTAATGGTAGAAATTTTACATTAAATTCTACCGGATTTGATAGTAGTAATGGTGGTTCAATAACATCCAGTGCTTCAGGATATGCCAGTATCGGTAGTATGCCTCTTACAGGTAGTTTTACCTTAGAGATATGGGTATACATGGCTAGTACATCTTCGTTTGGATTATTTGGTCAAGGAGCATACGGTACCGGTATAGGGTTACACATTTTATATCAAGATGGTGCAAGAGGTATGATATATGGAATGTATTCAAATGATAATGATTATCAAAATAACTACAGACCTTCCGCAAATACTTGGTATCATTGGGTGTTTACATATGATGGAATAACATTTAGAAAACAATTTTTTGCAAACACAATTAAACAAACCGCACCCGCTTCTGTTGAAACACAATACTCAGGTACGGGACAATTTAATATAGGTGCAATATATAGTTCACCTAGTTCACAATTTAATGGTAGAATAGGTATCGTTAGAGGATATAATAGAGTTTTAGAAAGACACGAAATAGCACAAAACTTCCAAACCGAAAGAGGAAGATATGGTGTTTAAATAATATAAGATATGCCATTAAACGTAAACGGAAATATAATATCATCTAACATCACTAACACTAGTGGTGTAATTCAGAACTACCCAACCGCAGTACAAAATGGTATCGTCTTATGGTTAGACGCCGGACGTAGTCAATCATATAATGATGTAAATTATTATGATTGTGGTTATGGTTGTCAATATTATGCAACAAATCCTGGATGTACAAATTGTAATAGTCAATGGAATGATTTATCTCCATCAGCTTGCCGAGGACAGTTTATAAATTCACCAACATTCTCATTCAATAATGGAGGTGCGGTTGTTTTTGATGGTGTTAACGATTATGTACAGATTAATAATTTTAATGCTAAACCAACATCACAAATTACTGTTGATGCTTGGATTAAACCAACTAGAGCGTCTGTTGGAACGGGTACAATTAGGGGTGGTGTGATTTCCGCAACTAGTAATATGTATTTTGGTGTTATCGATTCTATTGATGGTGGTACAACAATGTCATTACATTGGGCGAACAATACAACTAGTGCTAGATCAGGTGGAACAAGTGGAAGTATACCAAATAACGCTTGGAGTTATATATCGGGAACGTGGGATGGTACAACAACTAGAGGTTATATAAATGGTGTGGAGGTATACACTTTTGCACAAACTGGTACCATACCTGATGCAACATATGTTGTAGGAACATATGGTGCCGGATTAACTGACGGTGTTCATAATTTTAATGGACATATCGCCATTGCTAGAATTTATAACAGATCGTTATCCGCTGCAGAACTTTTACAAAACTATAACGTAGACAGAGGTAGATTTGGAATATAAAATATTTATAATTATGCCAGGATGTAATATTAACCAAAATATAATAACCGCACCAACCATTAATTATGATGGATTTGGTGTTAAACATAATTACGGAGATGGTAGTTCAAGTTCAAACCCCGCAAAATCAGGATGGGATTTAAAATTAAACTACCCAAGTAAACCTACGGGTTTTTATTGGATAAAATCGGAAATAATGCCAAACGCTCTTCAAATGTATGTTGATATGACAGAAGAAGGTGGGGGGTATGATTTTTATTTTATTACAGGTGGACCATCGGTTAACTTTGTGAATGTAAGTAATGGTGGAACTTCATTAGGTTTAGATTTAGTCATGCCAAGAAGTGCATATCATTGGAGAGCAATGTCAAATGCGGTTAATAATGTTAGACCATCAGGTACTTATAATGATTATTTTACAACAGTTTATGGTGTATATTCATTAACGCCAGGAAATTATACGGGAGTTATAATGAGGTCAACATGGTACTATGGTGCAGGTTCATCGGCTCATCGGGTAAAAGATGGTGGAAGATGGTGGTTACGAAATACAACATTTAGTGAACCGAATGGAGATTATGGTGCTTATGGATTATTGGGTGGTTACTCACATCCCGCATATCCTTACGGTTTAACCGATTTAGGGTTTAATGATATTAGTGCAAACTATGCAACTGGTAATTATTATTTAGTATCTACTAACGCTAAACCTTAATTTTATTAATCAAATAACTTTGTTTTATTAAATTTTTTAGTTATATTATATTAACATTGTTGGGGAGGTGGGTGAGTGGTTTAAACCGACAGCCTCCGAAGCTGCTATTGGACTTAACATTCAATCGAGAGTCCGAATCTCTTCCTCCCCGCATAATAATTTAATCTTTATTTTTTTAAAAATAAGATATATATTATAAAAGATAATTAAAAATTTATGGAAAAAATCACATTAAAATTAGGAGACGTTCTACAATTAGAAAGTGAAATAAACGGATACATTGAACCACAAACCGGAGAACAAGTGTTTGAGGGATTTAGTAAACAAAACCTATCAATCATTTTGAAATATGAATTGAGTGACTTCTCAACAGAACTTAAAGGTGAGAGAACTAAGGTCGAAGCATTAAGAGATGAATTAATCAAAAAATATGGTGAAGAAGATGGTAAGGGTGGTGTCTTAGTTAAAATGTATAATGAATTGAAAGATGAGGAAGGTAACGTAACTGGTAAAGTTATTAACCCACAATACATCGAATTTGATAATGAATATGGTGTACTTTTGAATCAAGAAATTGAAATCGAATACCCTGAAATTACCAAAGAAGATTTAAAGGATGCAGGTAAAACGAAAGACAAATATCAGGTCTTATTTAAATTAATCAAAAAAGAAAAAGGGACTTTATAGTCCCTTTTTTTTATACTCATCTATATAATCGTATAGATTTACAATTGGTTTCCAATCTAAAATTAGTCTAGCCAATGTACTTTCACATAAAGTTTCTTGAGCCTCTCCTGGTTTATCTTTCATATAAACTCTATCTTTTTTAAACATATCAGCAACTTCATTTAAAGAAAAATTTTGACCCCTACCTAATTCAAATGTGTGTCCCCACGATTCCTTATCACATATCTTAATTAATGCGTTAACAATATCATCAATGTGTGTGAAGTCCCTTCTTTTAGAACCATCACCATATATTGTTAAAGGATTACCATCATCATATTGTTTCTCCCATCTACCGATTACCGTACTATAACCACCATCTCTTAAATGATGTGGACCATATACGTTATAAAAACGAGTTATGGATGACTTTAAATCAAAATGTTCTTGATAAAGTTTAATAATCTCCTCACCAATATCCTTACTGAAAGTGTACGGATTTTTAAACTTACCACTATGGTGTGAACTACTTCCGGCATAAATTAATGGTATGTCATTCTTAACACAATATTGTGCCACGTTCAATGTACCATTTGTATTCGTTTCAAAATATTCAACGGGATGTTTAAATGATGGTTGTATTCTTGCAATTGCTGCAAGATGAAATATAATGTCATATCTCACGTTATCTAATATTCCTAGATTTCTAACATCACCACATATATAATTTACACCATCTTGGTGATTGGAACTAAAACCACTTAAGTAGTTATCTAACGATGTAACATCGTGACCATCTTTTAAAAGTCTTTTAATTAAATTGGTACCAACAAATCCAGCACCTCCTGTTACAAGTATTTTCATTAAATAGTTTTTTTAATAACTATCATCATATTTCCTATTTGGTATTCACCAGGTTCGTAGTAAGGTATTGATAACCTTATTTTATGTAAAGTTCTAATGTCATCATCTGTAAACTGGTCAACTTCTGTAATCATCACGTCAACCGTGTCTGTAAGGGTAAATTTTGACCTTAAATCGTATCGTGTATTCTTTTGTTCATTCTCAATATAAGTCTCAGGAATCTCCCCTAAATCGATTTTATCAAAGAATGGTTCCACTTCCATTAATCTATTTCTATTACGAGTGGTTAAACCCATATTAAAAGTCTTATAAGTAAAGTTATCCTCTTCCCAATACCTAAGTTCGTTAAATGCTGAGATTGGTACACCCCACTTTCTAATAAAGTTTCTATTAGATGAAACCTCATATAACATTCTATCTTTTTTAAACTCATCACTAAATCTTGATGTCTGCGAAACAAAATGATAGGTGATTGCAGAATCGCAGGTTTTTAAATTATAACCTTTTAGTTTCGCACGGATTAAGAAATCGTCATCCTCACAAAATGCAGGTACAAAACTGAAACCATCAAACCCACCAACATCCTCAAACATTTTTTTAGTTCCACTCATAAAGAACACCGCACCATTGTATAAATTCTTACTATCTTTCCATTGGTCCACATAAACATTAAAATGATATTGGTCAAAGTTATTAAACCCTGAACCTAAATCTAATAATACTTTACCGGCTCTTTGATGTCCTCTAAAAATTGGAGGTTCGATAGTTGTATATGATAATAATGTATTTTGATTCTCATCTAATAATTTATCTAAGTTCTCTAAGAACTGTTCACCGATTACCATATCGTTGTGAATCAATACAAGTTTTTCTGTATCAACAAGTTTGATTGCGGCATTATATGTTTCAGAAAATGTCAACCTATCATCATCATGAATAAAAGAAAGGTTCTTATCTTCCAATGATTCTAACCATTCTTTGGTTCCATCATATGAACCACCACTACTAATCACTAAAGGTGCTGTTGGGTATACATTACGTAAACGATTATAACATTCTGTTGTTAAATCTAATTTATTGTAAACTGCCAATACAAATGTTATATTCATTAATTCATATCTTTTGTGATGAACATCATATCTGTGTTGTCTTTCCAAACCAAGTTGTCCGCGTTATTTGATTTTAATTGTGATATTAAACCACTATATTCACATAGACCCCATGAGCTAGCCATCTTTTGATAAATTGCCATATCTAAACCAGATGTTTGAGGTGATGGGTATGTTAAACCATCCTCAACAAACGCATGTCTTGAATATGTTACTTGAGATGAATCCACTTTACCTGCACAATTAATAGGAGTTTTCCATTGGTTTGTAAAGTAACTAAAATCTTTTCTTTCAATACCATTTTCGTATGGTTCAAGTAAAGAATCATATAAGACCATATTATGATAGAAATATTTCTTATCTTTATTCTCTTCTTTATTGATGTGAATATTCAACCTTGTTAAGAAATCAGGGTAAATTGCATCATCGTCACATAAAACTATTACGTGGTCAGCATCACTCTCATTAATTGCTTTATTTAAAAATAAACCATGCATACTACCACCTTGTGATTTCTTTTGTTCAATGGTGTGGTCGATGTAATCAAATTTAAATTTATCAATAATCGATGAACACACTTCTCTAACTACGGGTTCACCTCTATTAGTCGACCCATCGTCAATAAAATGTACTTCAAATTCTGGATAACCAATATCAAGAATTGATCTTAATGAGTTTAATACAATTTTTGGTCTTTCATAATATGCCAAAATAATTAAAAATTTATTCATTTTCATAACCACCTGTGATTGATATGTTTGTACCGTTAATATATTCGGTCTCTATTATTGTTTTGATTAAATTTGACATTTCCTCTACCTTACCTAATCTCTTCAAAGATATACTATTTTTTACATTTTGTAAAATGTCAACGGGAACTTTATCTGTTAACCCACCCTCAAAATAACCTAATTGAATAGAATTAGATGTTATTCCGTATTTTGAATTCTCTAACGAGTATGTTTTAATAAGGTTATCACAGAAAGCTTTACTTGCTGAATATAAACCAGTACCCCTAATTGGTTTCTTAGATAACACCGAAGATATGTAAATGATTCTACCATAACCTTTTTCTCTAAGTTTATTAGTAGAATGACGAAGAACATTCAATAATCCAAATAGATTTACGTTTAATTGTGATTCAGTTGTTTCTTTTGTTTGTTTATGTATTAACCCATCAATATTCTTTACTGAAAGATAAATGATAATATCATAATCATTTTTATCTAAAAATTCTTTTACTTGTTCTTCATTGGTTACATCTAACATTTTAGATCCAACAGAAAGACAAGTGTAACTTAAACTTAAATGTTTAGTTAATTGATTTCCCAACCCACCAGTACCACCAACTAATAATATCTTTTTCATTATTTTGTCCATTTAATTAATCCACTACCCCAAACCCATCCTGAACCAATTGTTGTTAGTAATAGTAAATCATTTTTCTTTAATTTATTTTGTTCGTAAAGTTTATTAAGTGTAATGGGAATAGATGCACCCGCAGTGTTTGCGTATTCACCCATTGATGTTGCAAACTTAGAAAAATCAACATCTAATATCTCTGCAGTTTTCTTTAAGATATTAATACTTGGTTGATGAGGAACCACATGTGTAATATCGTTTTTATCCACACCAGTTCTTTCTAACAACGATTGTATTGATGATGGTAACTTAGTTGTTCCACCTTTATAAATCTCTTTACCTATCATTGAGAAGTAATCCCCGTGATGCACTGTAAATGCTTCCTTACCCGTACCATCAGCATATAAATCAATTTCACAATAATTTGTTTCGTCTCTTTGAAGAACAACAGCACCTGAACCATCTCCGAAGAATACACAATCACGTCTTGACCAATCAGTTAACTTTGAATATGTTTCTGAGGCAACAAGTAATATGTTTTTGTATTGACCTATAGATAGTAAACCTTTTGCAATTTGTAATCCATAAAGAAACCCCGGACACACTGCATTAATATCAACACAGGCAGCATTAAATGCTCCAATCTTTTCTTGTAATAAACAAGCGGTAGATGGACTAATTCTATCTGGTGAAGACGTTGCCATAATGATAAAATCAATATCATTAACAGTTAAGTTCGCATCATGAATTGCGGATATACTTGACTTCACCGCTAAATCGGAACTTAATTGATTATCGGCACTAATTCTTCTTTCTTTAATACCTAAATTATCTTGAATCCATTGGTCATCCGTATCAACCATTTTTTCAATCTCTTTATTTGTTAAAACTATTTCGGGGACATAAGCCCCAATTCCCACAATCTTTACACTCATTATTTATTATGTTTATGTTCTCTAATATTTTTACTTGTTAAATCTTTTGTTTTAAAATCCCCCTTCCATGATTCTGAAAACATAGGTGAATAGTAAACATCACAATCATCATAATAGTAATGAGTTACTTGTGAATATCGTGTACTATTTGGGTCTCTGATAATGTCACCACCATGTATTAAATTTGCTGACCACACAAGTGCTTGACCCTTCTTACAGATAAGAGGTTTAACTTCTAGTTCTTGAGCTTCAACTAATTGTCTAATAAACTCCTCATATTCGGCGTAACTATCAAATTGCTTACCATATTCAGGAACTTTAACTTTAAGGTCGTAGAAGTCAAATATGGGTAGTTTATGAGAACCTGGAACATATACCAATGAACCATTTTGATCTGTCATATCTTCTAAAGCAACCCATACCGCAGTTAACCATCTGTGTGGCATTGAATCAAAGTGAATTAAATCACTATGTAATGGTTGATTAGAACCATAATTAAATGTAATCGTTTGAAATGGATATGGTTCCCTTTTATATAACATCTTTAAGGTATTTATAACCACAGGATTTAAAGAAAGGGATTGTAACATTTCACTATCCTTCCAACCTTCAAATATTCTTTTACCTTTTGAATAATGATATCCGTCTGCTTGAGTAACAACAGTATCTCTATCGTTTAAAGTATCAATTTCAGTTTTTAATGAGTCAATATGTTCATCAGTTAATCCTAAGTCTAAAATAACATATCCATCTCTGTTAAATTTTATTGACAACTCTTTTTGTTCGTCAGTTAATTCCTGATGTTTAATTAATTCATTGAAGAATGGAGATTCAACCCACGGCCAATTCATTTCCTCATGATTTTGTTTAAAATTTCTCATTTGTTCTTAATAAAATTTGAATCGTTAGATAAATTAATTACATTATCTTTATTTCTTTCTTTATGAAATGTTAATGGACTACCCAAATAAACTGACCATTCTTTTAGTTCTGATTTTGAATATACAAAACTTTTAGCACCAATGGTACAACCTTCGGGAAAAGTAACGCCAGGTAAAACCATAACATCAGAAGCAATTCCTGAATAATCTTTAAAAGTGATATCACCTCTAAATATTTTATTGTTACCCCAATATTCATTTACTGGACCAAACTCACCACTATAATCTTCTGATGCACAGAATAGTTTGGAACCATAACCTATGAAGTTCCATTTACCTAAAGTAATTTTATGTTGGTTACCACCACCTAATACTGCATGTGAGCATATTTGAGCGTAACTACCAACTTCCAATGCTGTTGTAATTAAACAAAATGGATCTATTCTAACGTTGTCACCTAAGAAAACGTTTTTAGGGTTAGTAAAAACAACATTATGACCAATCACAACGTTGTTACCACAATATCCTAATTCTTTTTTAATCTCCTCGTCCCAACCTAATTTCATATTTTTTCACAAATTATATAGTTCCAACACGCTTTAAAGTCGTTTTGGTTATTAAACATTTCTGTTAGTGCCAATTTTATAATCTCAATCCTGTCGTTAACTTCATCCTCACTTGGATTAACACCCGTGATTTTTTTAGAACCACCAATCCAACCTATTATACCTTCGTGATATACTTTCAAGAAATCAAACCACTCATCAACTCTAGCGTCAACATCGATAGTTTTAACTTCCACTATTTTAAATCCATTTTTAATTAACTCATCCGTGTAAAAATTAATTTGTCTAATAGGTAAAAAATATTTATCTCTAAGTGTGTTATGTTTATTAATATAGTCAAAATCACTTATTAAATCAACATACTTGTTGTATTTTGGGTTATTCCTCACAATATCAAATGATAGTTTAGATATCTCATTTACTGTTTGGTCAATCAATTTAGTTTCCTCACCCATTAATGGGTTATATATGTTACCTGAATTAATTAACAACTTGCCACCCTTAACCAAAATTTTATTCCAAGATTTAATTGTCTCATCTATTGTTGGATATAGGTGAATTGCGTTTGTACAAACAATCCCATCTAATAATTGTTCATGTTCTTTACCTAAGACCTCCGATATTGTTTGTAGTCTACCTTCATCTTTAAGGTAATTGATAACTCTAAAATGAAATTTATGATTTCGACCAAATTTATCATGTGATAATTTAAGATACTTTGGTGATGAATCCATCATTAAAATTCTTGGACAATCAACCATAGATTTTAATAACCTTTCACAAAAAATACCAGTACCACACGAATAATCCATAATAAAATCATCCACATTGAAATATTTTTTAGATAAATCAACCATGTAGTTTAAGTTATCATACCAAGTATGATTTTTAACTTTATCATAACCTAACGCAAACTCCGTTACATCAGATTTCAAAAATGAATCATCAACTATTCTCTCCATTACCAACCTTTTTTGATACAATCTACAATATACTTTCTATCTTCTTCTGTTAACCACCAACCAACTGGTATTGAGATAACACTACCGATAGTTTTATCTAAGTTAGGTAACATTGCACGATAGTCTTTTACGCAAGTGTGAATATCATTTCTTTCGTGAACTTGAGAAACGGCAATGCCACATTCTTTCATATATTTCATGAAGTCACCTTTTCTTTCAACTAACAACGAATAAATCCAAAACGCACTTTCCATATCGGGATTTCTTTCTAATAAAGTTACACCATTAGCGTTCTTTAATTCTTTATCATAGAATGCCGCATTTGATTTATGTTTACCAATGATGTTATCCACGTGTTTAAAATTCTCCAATCCAATTGCTGCGTTTACATCATTCATATGAAACTTGAATCCCCACTCTTCGATATCTGCTTCACATCTAAAATCCTTTCTTGGTGAATCTCTATCAATACCATACCATCTTAATAAACGAGAACGTCTATTTAATTCTTCATGAGGTAAGAATAATAACCCACCATCAACAGATGTAATATGTTTAATCGCTTGTAATGAGAATGTACAAATGTTACCATGTGTACCAATCAACTTACCTTTGTACTTACTACCCATAGCGTGTGCGCAATCTTCAATCACCGCAGGTTTAAATCCATACATACGTAAAGACTTTTCTTGAATTTGTCTAAGTCTATCTAAATCAACTGGATACCCACCCCAATGAACAACAATAATTGCTCTGGTTTTGGGTCCAATCTTTCTTTCTAAATCATCCATGTCCATATTCAAAGTTTTAGGATCGATATCAACCCATTTGATTTTGAAATTGTTTGCAAGTATTGGCCAATTAGTTGCGGTACAGGTTAATGCAGTTGTTAAAACCTCATCACCATCTTTCATACCGTCCCACACGTTTTCTCTAACACCATAACCATCTGCTTTTGTAAATCTAAATGGTTTCTTAATTAGATGTAATGCTAAATGTTCTGCAGATGTTGCTGCGTTTAATGTCGAAATGTAAGGGTGTTGAAAATATTGACTAAGTGTATTTTCAAACTCATCCACGACAGGTCCTTGACCAATAAATCCGCTGTTTAATACTTTGGCGACTTTATCCGCTGCGGTGTCTGCCATAAAAACCTTAAATAATGGTATCTCTTTTTTCATTGTGTTTTTTTTATAATATAGTTAATTTTTTCGATATTTTATAATGTTTTATAATAATTTTCTTTAAATTCAGTTATGTTAATATAGTTTGTTTTTTGTAAAATTAATTGGTAACCTTTGTGTAATATTTTAAAGTGGTTCATATATGCATCCATAAATGCATCCGCCGCAGTCCTAACTTGCATATGTTTAGGTTGCTCCCAACCCCCACCGTAATCATCAAATACGAGATACCCACCGTCTTTTAAACAATAGAAAGCATTGACTGCATCTTCTAAAACATACTTAGACATATGGTTACCATCTATGTATATCAGGTCTAAAAATTCTTTATTAAAACCATTGTGTTCCAACACTTTAAACGCGTCCGAGGACTCACCAAGTAAATAACTTACCTTACCAGTATATGGTTCGATGTTGTTTTCTATAAACTCATTAGTATTAATGTCCATGATGTAATGGTGAGACCCATCTAACTTACAATATTCTTCTAATATGTAAACAGAAGAACCACCATATAATGCACCAATCTCTAAAGTAACGTTTGGTTTATTTTTTAATTGACCTAAAGAATCTTCCCATAAGTCTATGTGGTCAGTAAAGAATATTCTCTCATTAGGATATTTAAAATTTTTCGGATATTGATAACTCATAATTGATTTTTATTGTACATAAAGTTATAAACCCCATAATCCTCAACATCACAAAAAACATGTGTATTGTTTAACCATAATTTAGGGGTTTTAGTTGGGGTATAATCGGCTTGTCCTCTTTCACAAAGAATTAACCAATCCTCATATGTTTTATAATAATAATGATTTAGTTGAACGACATCTGTCGGTCCATTCTCATTAAACGGACCATAGAAAAATTTCCCATTCGTATCCATTAATTTATTTGTTGGATTATGTGGAAAAGACATTTTTGATTCGCTTTTTAAATTCAATAAAGTTTTTATATGACGATTAACATCTTTATCTCTTAATATAAATTGTTTTATCAATGAATTTTTGTTTTCATTATCTCTAACTAATTTATTATTAGAACCAAACATGTACCAGTTCATTGAAATACCAAAATCATTGTGGTATTCAGAAATAAATTCTTTAATGTTTGAATGTTTTTTTAAATGTATAAATTCATCACAATCAATAAATGCTACCCAATCGTAATCATTTTTATAATTCTTAATGAAATCATTATAAGCTTCCATTTGTACGTGATTACCGGGAAAGTTAACAAGTTTAATATTTGGGTGTTCTAGTTTACACTTCCAGTTGTTTTGATAAATGACGATATCATCAAACCCTAATTTCAAATGATAATTAGACCATTCCTCGATATATTGGTCTTCATTTTTGGCGATACAAATAATTGCTACTCTCATAATGTATTATAATAATTGTTTTGTTTTTCTTGTCTTAATATTGTCTTATGGTGTTGTATACAATAATCGTCGTCATCGGTTGGTAATGATGAAAATTTCTGACCACCTAAAATTCGTTCGTGAACCTTACCATACCAACCCATTCCTTTCTTATAGATTCTTCCCTGTGCATCAGGATAGTTAACCCATCCTTTTTCATTCACATTCCACCCCCACTTTTTAATATGTTCATCGGTTAAACCTTGAACCGTGTTAATTCTTGGAACAAATATTAAGTCCACACCAGGATTCATTTCTAATATGTCCGATAAATTCTTAACCATATACTCACTAATCATTTCATCGGCATCTATTTGATAAATGTAATCACCTTCACAATAACCATTAAGAATGTTTTTCCAATCCGAAAAGTTATTGTTCCAATCGAAACATCTCCATGTTTGAACATTGGGTAATTTATTATATGGTAATAAAAAATCTAATATCTCTTTGTTACCATTCTTCTCATCGTACAGAATTACAATTTCATCTATCGGTCTTTTGTGTTTCAGAATGAAGGGGACCAATCTCTTTATCTCCTCCAATTCGTTGCAAACTGTTATTGCATAACTTATCTTCATATTTTTGTTTATTTTCATTTAATGTTAACTCCTCACATTTCCAACACCACTCTCTATCTTCCGTATCCCAAATATGTCTTTCACATTTCATGCTCTATTCTCCCCTACTCTTAACCAATGGTTTAAATAATCAATACCATGATTACTACCACCATTTATTCTTCTTACTATTGTATTAATGATTTCCTTATCAATACCTCTAGCAATTTCCTGTGACATTACTCTTATTAATTCCCCTTCAACATCGACACGTCTTTCAATTAAATCAGGACCCCAAGTAGCACGAAGTCTTCTAATCCCCTTTTTTGTTATCCCGTGAAAAAATTTAAATTCACTAATCATTTTGTCTCTCCCTTGCAAATAATTTAAATACGTTATCATTATCCGTGAATGACATTTCACTACTAATAGTTGGACTCAAATGTATACTACATTCGTTAGGACCTGTTGCAAATACAACTGGTTCGTTGTTCCCGAACTGAAAACAAAACTCAACATTCTCTGATGTAAATGATGGTCGTGTTAATGTTAATATTTGTGTTGGTTCCAATTCTAAAAACAAGTTAGTCTTCCCTTGAAAAAATTTAAAGTTCATCACCTTATTTTATTTTAGTAAGTTTAGGTAGTATAAGTTTTTGTTCTTTTGGTTGTACTGAGAATGGATTAATAATATCTTTAAACTTTTCTTTCATTTTTTCCATTGAGAATTTTTCTTTATTCTCATCACCCAACATCATAGACTTCTCTAAAAATTTATCGTAGTCTTTATAAACCAATTTAAAAACTTCAGTCACTTCGTTGTAGTTTGCGGTAAACCATTTAGAATCTTTCAATATAAAAGTATCAACCGCACTTTCATGAACCTCGGTTAATTTACCACCAATCATAATTGCTTTATCCATTGGTAGGAAATCCTTATGTCCTGACCAGTTTGATGCAATTACGGGTTTACCTGTCATTGTAAATTCTAATAAAGGTCTACCAAACCCTTCACCTTTTGTAATCGTTACCATTGATTTAACTTTAGGATGATTATATAAATTATTCATCTCATCATTAGTTAAATCACCAAACAACAAATAGATTGATGGTGGATTTTTATAATCACTCACTAACCCTTCTATCTTCTTTCTAAAACTTTCTCTTTCTTTAATTGAGAACGATGCTGATGATGTTTTAAGGATGAGAGCAGGTCTATCTTCAACATCTTTAAATGCTTCAGCGAAACATCTAATCAACATACCAACATCTTTTCTATCTTGACCCGTGTCGCCCTTTAACCAATGACCAACAAATAGGTAAGCGAAATCTTCTTTGATGTCAATGTCAATATTGTTATAAACGTTGTTGTATATTTTGGTATCAACACCTTCAAATAGAACTTCTATTTGTCTTTCAATCTTATGTTGTTTAATTAATTTACCGGTATTTTGTTCATTCTCATTGTAAACTGTTTGTAACAAAACATCTTTTGAAAAGGTGGATGTTGTAACAATTAAATCCATTCTATTACAACCATCAATCCAATCCTTAGGCGCAATAGTCGTTTCAATGCCGGCAGTAATCCCGATATTAAATTTACCAACTCTTTGGAATTCATTTGGAACAGTTACTTGAACGTAAATGTCTGGTGTTTTTTCTAATTGATTAACAATATTAGACTCAATCCATTTATGAAATAAATTATCTTCCAATGCCGTCATCGGGGTTGAACCCCACATACAACTATCAATCTTGATTTCAAACAAATCCATTTCATAAAGTGCTTGTAACAAATCTCTTGAGTGGGCACCATATCCACTTCTTGTTTTAACTGGTCCTCTAAATAATAAAAATGGTTTGTTCATATTATATAATCTTGTATAAATTAAATTTACTTCTTGGTTTAAAATTCTCTAAGGTTTGTTCAATACCCTCAATCATTTTATCACACATTATTTTATTTGATAGATTGTTAATCATAAACTTCCTACCCTTTAATCCTTTTTCTTTTCTTTTCTTCTTACCAATTTTATACATCTCCATGATGGCATTTGCAACATCATTGTCATTAACTCTATCGTCAAAGATATATGGTGTTAGTACCGAACCATTCAAATTAATAGCTGACGACCAAACAGGTTCAACCCAGTCACCATGATTTATGTTACCATGTACTTCTTTATTGTGAAGTGTACCTACATTAATGTAATCATCTTCTGTATAATCAAATCCACATTGGTCTTGTAAACCACCAGTAACATTAACAATGATTGGTACACCCGCCATTAAACTCTCAGCAGTTGTTAATCCAAATCCTTCATTGTTTGCAATGTTAATCGTACAATCAACACCATTGTAAATTTCATTTAATTTATCTTGTTCCAATTTTAAATTGGTGAACTTAACGTCGTAATCTTTACAAACAGCATCAATTACAGCAGGTAAGTCGGTACCATTCTCATCAACAGGATTCGTGTGCATTAGTAACAAACACTTATCCGCCTTTTCTTTTGGTAACATATCACAGAACAATCTAAATGAATAAATCACATCACTTGGTTGTTTCCTTCTAATGTTTCTGCTGTTAAAGAATAAAACAAAATCATATTTCTTATCACCATGAATTAAATTATTAATATCATCCGATATTCTATCCAATGGTTTAAATAAATCAGGATTAATACCATGAGGAACATAACTAATTTGCCAATCCTTTAATGGATTAAATGTTACTTTATCAGTTCTCTTACCAACACGATGTACGATACCATACGTTTGTTTAGATATACAACCCAACCAATCACAAGATTCAAAAACATCTCTATTGTATTGTGGGTCCGGTAAATCATCCCATATATGATAAAATAATATTGGAGTGTGTCGTCTTATCTCATGCTCAACATCATATAACCACTGCCAATAATGTGGGTCAGTAAAGTGTAAAATGGCATCTGGTTTCTCATCGTCTATTAATTTACGAAGAATACCAACGTCACCATAACCATTATACGGAATAATTTTCAAATTAGCATCTTTAACACCGGTCCTTGTTCTAATATCGTCGTTAACATCAACAATTTTACCGAACTCAGGATGTTTAATCGCTGCACCTAATTGTACCCAATCATATTTGTGAATGGTACCCATCACAATTTCTTTCGACATAGTGGCAATTCCGGATGTCATCCTTAAATCGTCAGATAATAAAAGTATTTTTTTCTTCTTCATATTAAAATTTAGATCCTGTCGTCGCCAATCCAACGTGATTGTTTATTGTACTTCTAAAGTTTTCATCTTTATTGTATAAATCCATAGAACGATTCACTAATTTTTGTAAATTAATAGAACCCTCAATCGATTTAGTTTTAAATTTTTTGTAAACATCATCCAATATATTGACGCTTGTTAGTTTTTGTTCTGTTTTCATGTTTATAATATATAAAATTATATATATCAAGTATAAAAAAAATATCGGACAAAACAAAATAGTCCTATCCGATATTTTACCTACGCTTGAGGTTGTTGATTATTTTTTGGTGGGGCTGATTCAACTCTAACCGAAAATATATCATCAGTTTGGGGAACATCTTGTGTCGGTTCCTCAATTTTAATTGTTAATGGTACCGATTCAATCGGTTGTTCTTCGTTTCTTTTTTTACATCCGCATCCCATAGTTTGTGTGTTTTTTTATAAATATTTTGGTTTATTGGTTTTTATTTCTTAACTTTAATAAAAATATATAAAATTTAAATCAAAAAAGAAATGGAAAAAGATTTTAAACCCGTAAAAAGTGTGTATAATTCAAACGATGAGGTAATAAAAAACATCATGGGGTTGTACAACATAGTACAATTTGACCTAGATTGTACGTACTCAACAGGTAATTTTTGGAAGAATCTACCCGCACCCAAACATAAGTCGGACCTTTTTCCAAAAAACGATACCATCATTAGGGCTAGTTCTGAAAATCTACCATTCGATGATAACTCAATGAAGAGTGTAATGTACGACCCACCATTTGTAATTGCAGGTAAATCCTACAAAGATAATAAAGATGGGAGTTCGATCATAGCAAAAAGATACGAAGGTTATGAAACTTATGGTCATTTAATGAAAAATTATTATAATACCTTAAAGGAATTGTATAGAATCACAGAAAAGGATGGAATTGTGGTGTTTAAGTGTCAAGATACCGTATCAGGAGGAAAAAATCACTTTACACACTCAATGGTTATGGATATGGCAATGGAATTCGGATTCTATCCAAAGGATTTGTTTATCTTGGTGGCCAACCTAAGAATTAATAGTTTTGGGACTAAGTGGACAAAACAAGAACATGCACGTAAATACCATTCATATTTTTGGGTATTCCAAAAGACTAAACCAAAAGTAAAATATGATTTCTCAAATATTGAACCGTATTCGGATGAGGTAACTATCGAACAGGATTCTGAGGTGTTCCAAGGTACATTGCAACACGATCACCTACTTTCCAACCCTCTGTAGTTCCAGCAGGAAATTCGATGACGTGGTCACCAATACCCGCGTATTTCGGTGGATTCATACGATGTCGGTCAGGTGCAGGACAATTAGAATGAATTTGATTTATTCTATTATTGAGAACGAAGACAATATCAAGTGGGATAAGGCAATTCTTCATCCAAAATGAATGGTGACCCTTACCCATTTTAAAGACCATACAACCCTCTAATGAATCTCTACCCATCATACCCTTACGGATATCTTCTGAGTTAGATAAGTACTCAGCTTGAAATGTTTTGTTATTGATGTGAACTGACATAACTATAATTATTTGGAATTACCAAAAGAATTTTATATATTTGAAATATGGAAACAATATTCGGTGGTTTAATTGAATTTGAAGATATTGATGAGTTCGATCAATTTGTGCGCGATATCGATAAAGAATCCGCATTGGCAATAATTGGAAAGGCGTTGGACTTCTGTAATCAAAATAGGATGTTTAACCTAATGGAAGCCAATACGTTATATAAATGTTTAACTAAATTAAAAGAAGATGCAAATAAAGATTAAGGAAATTATCTACATAATGATGATATTGACTGGAATATTAGTTCAGAAGTATGGACTTAAAGGTGCCGACCCCGAGTTAGTGAAATATTTTGGTTGGGGTGTCATATCACTTGGTTCATTTAACCTTGTGTTAGATTATATTAGAAAACCTAAAAAGAAATGAAAAATTATTTATTAATTTTATTTTTTCAAATTATGTTTAACATTTTCAAAGTGTTAGAGATAAAATATACATACGAAAACAAACTTAAAGCGTTATTACTCAATAGTGTTTGGATAAATCTAATGGCTTTAGGTTCTGCATATTATTCGTTGGATGGTATGTTTAAAGGTGATTTTTACGGAATCATTTTTTACATTTTAGGTAGTGTCATTGGTAAATGGATTGCAATGACTCAGTATGAAAATTATCGTTCTAAGATTTATTCATTGTTTAATAAAAAAGAAGATGAAAAAGAAATATTGTAAAGATTTTTTTATCTATAAGAAGAGACACCATTGGTTTTTAATACCAACAATTGTTTTTTTTTATAATAAAACCGAGTTCCTTGAAACTGGTGTCTACACACCTTCTTGGGGATTAACAGTTAGATGGTTAACATATATGATGGGCATTCAAATACAAGAATTATATAAACATGGAAAATAGAGATACTAGTGTATTAACATTCGGGGCAATTGTTTCCTTATTTGGGGTATGTGTTTCATTAATGTATTTTAATGATAAACCCACACCCGTTGTGACAACTACAATCTGTAAGGAAGATTCATTACAAAACGTAATTAATGAATTACAAATGGATTTGAAAATGCAATCAGATGGATTTGATTCTAAAGAAAAAAGATATTCTGAAATTTTATTTGAGTATGAATATGGGCTTGACCATTTAAAAAATTACCAACCACAATCATATAGAGAGTTTCACAGAATTTTAGCTCATAAAGAAAATTTCAGCAGACAAGACGAACAAGATAACATAAAAAGGTTAGAATCACCAAAATGGTAAACATGAATAGATTAGATAAAAGATATCAAGATTTATTAGAAGATATTTTAGATAATGGAGTCGTAAAAACGGACAGAACAGGTACTGGAACTATTTCAGTATTTGGTAGACAAATTAAACACAAGATGTCACAAGGGTTTCCATTACTTACCACAAAGAAGATGGCATGGAAGACAATGGTAACCGAATTACTATGGTTTTTAAAAGGTGACACCAACATCAAATATCTTGTTGATAATGGTTGTAACATTTGGAATGGGGATGCTTATAAGAATTATACCAAAGAAGTGAATGAAATTATTGATGGATACAAATGTGGTGATATTATGGGAATGCAAGACCACATTGAAAAACTATTCAGTAACTCGGATTTGTTAATACCTTTAACACAAGAGGAATTTATTAATCTAATTAAAATAGATAATGAGTTTGCAAAAGAGTTTGGTGAGTTAGGTCCAATCTATGGTAAACAATGGAGAAGGTGGAGAGAAGGTGAGTACACTACTCCGTTAGGGTTAGATGGCCCTTCAATATGGAAAGAAGGCATTGACCAAATACAAAACTTAATTGATGAACTAAAAACAAATCCCGATAGTAGAAGATTGATGGTATCAGCTTGGAATGTCGGTGAGTTAGAACATATGGTTCTTCCACCTTGTCATTACGGATTTCAACTCTACACTAGAAAATTAACTGGAGAAGAGATGTGGGATTTATTAAAGAAAAAAGTGGGAGAAGAGAAGTTCCAATCAATGATAGATGACATTGTTCCGTTTGGTGGCGGGTTAAGTGAGGAATTGGAATCTTATAGGATACCTAAACGAGCAATATCATTAATGTGGAACCAACGTTCAGTCGATACATTCTTAGGTTTACCATTCAATATTGCATCATATGGTTTGTTATTAGAGATTCTTGCAAATGAAGTTAATATGATACCAGAAGACCTAATAGGTAACTTAGGAGATGTTCATTTGTATTCTAACCACATTGAACAAGCTAAAGAACAAATTGGTAGAGAACCATATAAGAACTTGCCAGTGCTAAAGTTTAGTCCAATACAATTGGCACATTTTGAACATCATAGGGATACCTTTGAAGACCACATAAAAGAATCACAACCATATCAATTCATAATTGAGGGGTACGAATCACACCCATCAATAAAAGCCCCATTAAGTAATTAACATGTTTATCCACATTACACCAGACGAATTAGAAGAAGAATTTAGAGAGTCATGGAAATTAGGACATATTATACACCCATCGATTGATTATGCCGATAATGCAATTTATGCCGTTTTTGAAGGTAAATTGGTAATAATATTCAGATTTAAGAAGTATGGGTGGATTAATGATAACCGACAGAATACTTACAATGTGAGTGCAGGGTCTGCGGGAATAACAATTAATATAATAAAAAATGAAAGAAATTAAAATTTTAGTAATATTAATGTTCACATTGAATATTAATTCTATGGCACAAAATCAATTTTCAGATTATGTGACTCATTTAAAGAACGACACCACTAATTTAAAACTAAAACGATTGGAATCATTTGTCATGGAATGGTACGGGATTAGATATAAATTCGGAGGATCAACCAAAAACGGTATAGATTGTTCACAATATACCAAAAAACTATATTGGGAGGTCTATGGAAAGAAATTAGGGAACAATTGTGCAGAACAATGGAAACAAACCACAAGAATCAAAAAGGATAGTTTAATGGTTGGGGATATTGTATTTTTTATGAGTAAAGATAGCCCAAGTGGGTGGCATTGCGGTCTTTATTTAGGAAAAGATATGTTTTCACATGCTGCAAATATAAAAGAAGGGGTCAAGATAAGTAGCTTATCCGAACCCCGTTACCTTCGTTCATATAAGGGTGCTGGACGTTTTAACTAACGACCTTGACCTCTATATTTCTTCGGTTTTTGAGCTTTTGGACCCCAAGATTTTTGGGCTTTTCCATTTTTTCTTTTACCGAAGGTGACCTTCATTGAAGATGCACCACCTTTACCCTTAGCTTTTGCCATAATATTTACGTTTTTATATAAGTATTTTATTATTTTTTTTCATAAATTTGTTGAAATTAATTTAATCCAATGGAAGACATTATCACTCAAAGGTTCAATTACGCAACCATCACCGTATTTAAGGATTATTCTAAATTAATTGATAGGAAAGAGTTAATAAACTCCAAGTCCACTATTTGGGAACAACCTTTCGATAACGATGAGGAGATGTTTCAAAAAAATAAAACAGGTATCAAACTTCTCATTAATAATTTAAGAGACCCCTCAGTTGGTAGAATGGTCGACTTTCCCGAAAAAGTGGGTAAAAGAAAGACTAAGTTTTTTTATGGTGAGACAGGTTCAAATGAAACAACAACCATAAACTACGCAATTAGAAACTTCCAAACAAGAGACGATAGACACATTAAACGACACTATGGTAATGCGTTTAGTGAGATATCGGTAACCACAATTGAACGTTCAATTAGAAAACATGGAGATAAGATAACAATAAAAGTTTATCGTAATCATAGTCATAGAGATTTTAATAACATCTATTTCAGAAAATCATTAAGTGTTGAATCGGCAACCTTCAACCTTAAAACAGGTAATTTTACCACACTTAGCATGAATAAAAGTGGTAAGAAAACAAGCAAAACATTTAGAACTAACAATTTCAATTTTTTGGATATGCAATTCAAAGATGGTGGAATTTTAAACATGAGAAAATGTTTAGATGATGACTCAGTTCTTCTGAAAGAATATAATGAAACATTTAATAATACCGATTTTATTTATGAGATAGATAAAATATTCAATCTTAATCAAAATTTTAGTTTTAATGGTACGTGGTTCTGTCAATTAATGTTAGAACGTTTTGTCGAATTGAAAAAAATTAAAGTATCAAACAACTACGAATATTGGATTAAGAAATACTACCCAACTGAAAAATTCCTAAAGAAAAACGATAGGAAACTCATCGCATCAATTTTAGATCTATTTGAAATCAAATCTAAAATTACAATTAAATTAATGCACGAGAATAGTAAAATGGATATTAATTCGTTGGCTCGTCTATGTTATTTTTTTGGTGATAACTTCTCAAAATACATTGGCAGCATTGAAACGAGACATTTTTTGAATACATCAAACGAAAGTAGTTATTCAGATGGTGGACATCCTAAATTTAAGTTCGCTAAAGAATTTAAAAACCACGAGTTTCAAATCAGTAATAACGAAAAAGAAAATATTGTTAAAATTCTTAACAATTTAAATTGTGAAGTTAAAGGTTACCAAAGAATAATATTAACTCATGAAAAAGAAACATTAATTAACCCGAGGTTTGTTGGTGATTTACATGACCATTTTAATATGATTAAAAAGTTACGTGAATTCATTCCCGATTTACAACTAAGGGCTAAGAACATTGATGACTTTGATAAGGAACATGTTGAATTATCTAAAATGATGAAGTTCATTAAAAAGGGTTATGTTATTGAATATCGATTTGCAGATAAAATGGTTGAGGATGTTGAATCACCAATTAAAGTTAAGATTAATTTAAGTGATGATGAATCAAAACCAGAGTGGGTTACACCCGAATATTATCCTCACATTTTAAAAAGAGAAGAGGAATACGATGAAGAGGGTAGATTCATGCATCATTGTGTGGCATCATATTCTGATAAAGACAGGTCAATTATTATTTCAGTAAGAACTGACGATGGTAAAGATAGAGTAACCTGTGAGTTTGATTGTCAAACCGGTAATATGATTCAGGCAAGACACTTCTGTAATGCACAACCACCCGCAGATATTGCTTTAGCTATTGAACAATTGAAAAGGAAAGCAACAACCTACGCGAGAATGGGAATTTTACATTGTATTGAAAGTAAAAAGGTACCGGTTAAAATTAATGGAATTGAGGTAATCCCAGAAAAGAAAGAACCAATAGCACAAAGTACATTCGATAGACTATTTGAACCCCAATTTTAACTACACAATGTCAATAAATCCATATATATTTTGTATATGGATTTATTATTTAAATACAACCAAGAGAAGAAAGATAAGTACAATTCAAAATCTACCTGTGATTTAAAGTTGTTCTATGATGGTACCACAATCATATACGATTCATTGTTTGATTTCGAATACCAAAGATATGGTAACAAAAAAAAAGTTCAATTTTACCATAACCTATCCTTTAGTACGATTACGGGAGACGTTATTGTTACATATAAAATCATCAACGATAATTTAACCAACGAGAAATCATATAACAACAAAACAAAAACTAAAAAGAATGATTTTAATTTATTGTTTGAGTTAACCGATAATGGATTTATTAGAGGTGAAAAAAGAATTGGATACTGGGGAGTAAAATATCACAGAGCTCAAGATACAATATGTGAAATGATGATGAATGTATTGAGACCTAAATTCACATCATTATTTTTAAAAGATAAAGAGTACGATAAACCATCACTTAATCGAATGTACGATATGTTGGTTGATTTTCATTTGGATTGTAAGAATATTAAATCTCATGATGGAATATATTACGATATACAAAATGATTACCCCAAAAAGAAATGGTTAGTAAAGAACGATTATAAGTTCCTACCTGCTGTCCTAGATTCGTATGGAATAAAATCCAGATACTTAATTGGTGAATTAAACAAATACGAAGGTAAACCAATACACATTAGTTCTTTAAATTACATTTGTAAGTTATTCGGTGAAAATTACATTGACTACATTAAAAAAATAGTGTGGGAAAATCATTGTTTTGATTTACCACCAAACAAAAAGACACACCAACTTAAAAATGAATCTGAGAAGGATTGTATGGTAAAGGCTATCAATAATTGGGAAACCGAAACGTTAAGATCGGACACACTTATTTATTCGTTAAACAAGTTATTTTCAATACGAGATTTATTGGAAGCTAAAAAAATAGATTTAAAGTTTAAGGCAAAGAATGATAATGAATTTGAAAACCATATGGAGACTTGGTTAGGATACAAATTACACTTCTCCAGAGGATATAGAGTTAGGTACTCAATACCGACAGATATTGTTAATGATGTAGAGACAGATATTGTCCTTAATGGTGAAATTTATAAACCAAACGTATTGTTGACAGAAGAAGATTATAGGGTTGAGGGGTTTACTATGAAGAATTGTATGGCTAAACAATTTCCTCACGGATCTATCTATATTTTTATATCTTTACATCATGGAAGAAAAAGGATTAACCTACAATATAGAAAAGGTAATCTAATACAATCATATGGTAAGGCAAATACAAAAGTTTCCGATTCATATAATGAAGTAATTGATATATTAACACAAAGAATGAAAAAATATCACAACATAGAGTGGAAAAAAGAGAAATACGACTTCTTAAGTTATTGATAATCAATAGTTAAAAAATATTTTCATTTAAATTTTGTGGTATTAATTTGATTGTATATATTTGTTTTATAAAACATAGAAAAACATGCAAGAGAAAGAATCAAAATCAAATAGTCATTTTTGGATTAGCATTGTAAAATCGGGTATCAGGTTTGGTGCTTGTTTTTTCCTATTTCAAGGTGACGTAAAAATTGCAGCAGTATTGTTTGGACTGGCAGAGGTCTTAGGTATTGCTGAAGAAATATTTTAACTATGAATTTTTATTTAACACGAGCATTCGTAAAAAAATTAAAAGATGAAAACAACAGAAAGACCAACAAACAATTTCGACACGATAGTGTTCAAAGAACTCAACTTTCAACCACACCCAATGGGAATGGGGGAACAATGTATAGTACAATTTCCAAATGGTTACGGAGCTAGCATTGCTCGAAGCCAATACACGTATGGTGGAAAAGATGGTTTATATGAATTGGCTGTATTTGGGAAGGATGGTCAAATAACTTACAACACATCAATTACTAATGATGTACTTGGTTATCTATCGAAAGAAGATGTGGAAAAAACATTATTTGATATTAAAAACTTAGATTAATGACAAGTGAAACTAAATTCAGAGCGGGATTAGTAATGACACTATTAGGGTTAATTATGATGACATTTTTATACTTTGAAAAGGATAGGGTGTATCAAGAACTTAAAATATCGTCATCGGCACAAATTGATAGTTTACGAGATGAATTATTTATTAAATTTACTGAGGTTAGTCGCTATGAAATTGCTCTTGAAATCTTCAAAGAACAAAACAAAAAAGAAGCAGATGAATTTGAATTAATATTAATAACACAAACAGAGTAAAAATGTCAGACGAAGAGTTTAAAAATCATATTAGTGGTGACCTAAATTTAGGTGGAACAAAATACTTAAACATAAAAGCCAGCACCATTGTCAGTTTGAATGAACAATTTACAATTTATACGGAGGATGGACCAAAGTATTTAAATGTTAATATAAGTGCAGATTTTGATGAAGTACCAAAAAAATATCATGAGATATTTTTAAATGTATTGACTTCAAAATATTCAAACTCGGTTTCATTTGGGAATAATCCATTTTCGGAATGTAAACCAGTTCAAAAAAAGAAGTGGTGGCAGTTTTGGAAAACACAATATTTCACAAACTAAAAACATGTATATGATGTATGTTGCGTTATTAATGATTGTAATAGGTTTATGGATAGCTTACGAGATTTGGAGAGCACCATTACTAGAAGAAACTGAAAATGGTAATTATAGAACTAAAAGACCAACTAAAAAACTTAAAGACTTATGGCAAAAGCGACGTTAGAATATGATTTGAGTGATCCAGACGATGTTATGGAGCACAAAAGAGCGGTTAAATCTTTAGATATGGCAATGGCTCTATGGGACATTGTACATAACACTAAAAAAGGTTTAGAATGGTCAATGGAGGGTAAAGAAATTGACAAATACGATGCTTTGGAATTGGTGTATGAAAAGATACACGAAATATTAGATAACCATAACATCAATACGGACGAACTAATTAACTGATATTTATCATATAAACAAATACTATGGCATACGGAGATAAGGTGATAGACCATTTCAATAATCCAAGAAACGTAGGAACCTTGGATAAATCTAAGTTAAGCGTGGGAACAGGATTGGTTGGTGCTCCTGAATGTGGTGATGTCATGAGATTACAAATAGAAGTGATTGACAACATCATTGTTGATGCAAAATTTAAAACCTTCGGATGTGGTTCAGCAATCGCCTCTTCTTCAGTAGCCACTGAATGGTTGAAAGGAAAGAGTATCGATGATGCGTTGACGATTGATAACATGGATTTAGTGGAGGAACTATCGTTACCTCCAGTTAAGATACATTGTTCAGTATTGGCTGAAGATGCTATTAAATCCGCAATAAATGACTATAGAAAGAAGCAAGGATTACAAGAAATTAAATTCGAGGATATCTTTAATGACGAAAAAAGAGAAAGTGTTAAACAGTTTATTTTAGAAAACAAACAAAAAAATAAGTTATGAGTTTTATCATTGGTAGGGCTTGTGTTGATTGTATGGATACTGCATGTGCAAATGTGTGTCCTGTTGATTGTATTCACGGACCAATTGATATAGAGGGTTCAGGTTCGGAAGTTGGGAAACAAGGTAAAGATGCGTTCCCTGGTGGACAACTTTACATAAATCCAGATATATGTATCAATTGTGGTGCATGTGTACCTGAATGTCCCGTTAGTGCTATTTATGAGGACGAAGATTTAGCAATAAAAGCAGGTGATGAAGAGTATGTTCATAAGAACTACGAATTCTTTGGTTTAAAATATAATTAAGATGGTTACAGTATCGGATAAAGCACTTGAACATGTTATAGAATTAATGATGAATCAGGGGATAAATCCTGATACTCATTATCTTCGTGTTGGCGTTAAAGGAGGTGGTTGTAGTGGATTATCATATGCGATGGATTTTGATGACACAATCACAGACATGGATGAAGTCGTTGATTTAAACGCGTTGAAGGTGATTATAGATAAAAAATCAGTTCTATATCTATATGGTACCGAATTAGACTATTCCGATGGATTAAACGGAAAAGGTTTTAATTGGATTAACCCACAGGCAAGCCGCACTTGTGGATGTGGAGAAAGTTTTGCTCTCTAAATTTTTTATTTTCAATTTTATTTCATATATTTTATTAAACAATAAAACGTAATATTATGCCAGAATTTTCAATTGAGGAAGGACACATCCAACCAGACCAAAACACTAAAAGTAATAAAAATGGTGTTCGTAGACCAAACGTCAATGACCAAATATTTTGGGAAAGCTTAGAAAATCTTGCAAAGTGTAGAGATTTATTATCTGTCGAAGAAGAAAACTTTATTAATAATTTGGGAAATAAATTTAAATACATTAGATGATAAATTTATTAATTATTTTTGGGTTTATATTTTTTGCTGCAACATCAGTTTTTGGTATGGTTGATTTACTGAGACAAATAAATAAATTGAAATGATTGATTTAATAGGGTGGATTGCATCCTTAGTTGTTTTATCGTCTATGACATTTAAAACAATGTGGAAATTAAGATTGGTGAATTCAATTGCTTGTGTTATGTGGATATTCTATGGATATCTCATATCAAACAACCCAACTATATTTGTAAATTTTGCAATATTGGTGACACACATAATTTGGTTTAATAAAAACAAAGTACATGGAAATCAAACACCCACTAGTAAAGGGTAAAGTAAAAGAAATAAAACCAAGAATATATTGTGTAACCGTTGATGATGATTACGATAGAGCGATGTTGTTCTGTCGATACCAAGAATTCTACGAATCACCATATAAAATATTCAGGAATAAATATTTTACTTGGATGGAGTATATGAGATTCTATAAAGATGCTTGGAAAAAGAAAACATTTACATATCCAGAAGATTGGTCTGGTTATAATATTCCCTGTAACATTTTACAATCTGCTCATCATCAGTTTTGTAAAGACACTGAGTACGATTCGATCATGAACGACATCTATTGGTATTGTACAAATGATGCAACGGAAAAGAATGATGGAAGACGAACCGATTGGTATCTGATTGGTGCAAGTAGTAAAGATTTAAAGACGATGGATCATGAAATTGCACACGGATTGTATTTTACCGACAAGGAATATAAAAAAGAAGTTACCAAAATAATCAAAGGTATTAAACCAATTCATCACGAAAAGTTGAAAAAGAAACTAATCAAGATGGGATATGTCAACGATAAAAAAATAATCAATGACGAAATCCAAGCATTTATGTCCACAGGTTTATACAATGGACTAGATACGAAGGAGTTAAAAAAATATGAATCAAAGTTTAAAAGTAATTTTAAGAAGTTTAATAAATAGATTATGTTCTCAACAGGAAGCGATGAAAAATTTATGTTTGAAGAAGGTGATAAGTACATACAATTCACCAAATACGGTAGTGTTAACAAAGGGGTTATTAAATATTGCGGGGTCGTTAATTGTATAGACACAATTAATGGTGTGTCATATCAAAGACCGTATATTGTAAATGAAAAGAATATACATTATGATTTGGATGGTACTGATGGTAAATTTTATAAAGTAACCGACGAGTATAATAAAGAACAATGTGAAGAAATGGTTCTGGCATATAAAAAATTAATGGAGTTGAAGGACAAAAGAAGACAAAAAATTATGGAACCGTTTAGAAAAACGAGAGCCAAAAAAAATAAAAAAGATTTGGTTGAGACAAAACTTGATGACGTAATTAAAACACAATTCAATGAAGATAATATTTCTTGATCACGACGGTGTCATATGTCTATCAACGGAATGGGGAGGAAGACATAAAAAACAAAAAAAATTAGTACGTAAGTTAAGTCAATCGGTAGAATCTTTACCCGTTGACGCACGCTTTGATAATTTTAATAAGAAAGCAATTGAAATACTAAATGAAATACTGGAAGAAACTAATGCTGAAATCGTTGTCTCATCTGATTGGAAAAGATGGGCCTCTGTTGAGGAGATGGGTGAATATTATGAGTCACAAGGACTCAAAAAAAAACCAATATCGTTCACTAAAAACTTAGGTGAGTGTGAAGTCCCACAAAATTTTCCTTGGTCAAGAACATATGACTTAGAACAGTCTCGTTCCTTGGAGATTAAACAATATCTACGGGAACATCCTGAAATTACTCATTGGGTTGCGGTCGACGATTTGAATATGGGTATTCCCCAAACAAATGAAACATGGGGTGAGATGGAAATGGATTGGGGTTTAACAAACTTTGTGTTAACACCAAAAAGTATTGAGGGGATTAAGCAAACAGGAATAAAAGAAAAGATTATAAAATATTTAATAGATAATGGACTACAGAACTAGAAAACTAATTAAACCGGAAGATTTAAATTCGAGAGGTACACTATTTGGTGGACAGTTATTAAAGTGGATTGATGAAGAGGCTTCAATATTTTGTATGTGTCAACTTGATACTAAAGATATTGTAACAAAAATAATGAGTGAGATTGATTTTATTTCATCTGCAAAACTAGGTGATGTTATTGAAATTGGTTGTGAATTAATATCACTTGGAAAAACATCTATTAGTATTAAGTGTATGGTCAGAAATAAAGATACACAAAGATTAATTATTGTTGTCGATAAACTTGTGTTTGTATGTGTTGATAATGAGGGTAAACCAAAAGAACACGGAATAACTAAAAAATAATAATATGGAATACTTACCGGTTTTTGGAATAATGTTCATCGTCATTGGTTTTATCTCATGGAGATGGGTTGTTGGTATTGATTACATGCAAAAGAACCACCCTGACTATAAAGGTGAAGATTTTTTAAATTGGGGGAGTGATAAAGAAAATGAAGAAGATAAGAATCAGATTATGTAATTTCTGAGTATTTATATTATTATGAAAAGGACACTACGAGAAGATTTAGAAAGAATCCATTCAATTACGTATGGTAATAAAATACTCCAGGAACAGGGACAAGGATTTTTAGATGATATATTAAAAAAAGTTGGAATAGAAAAAACAGACGATCCCAAAAAGGCCGACTTAGTTTCTTCCGACGTAGAAGAGTTCTATAATACATTACAAAAAGCCTCCGAAGGTGAAGGTATTTCCCAACAGGAAAGTGGGTCTATGACATTCCAAAAAGAAGTTGAATCGATGCAAGTCGGTTTAATTTTATTAGGGTATGAATTACCTAACCATGGGGTGGATGGTCTATTTGGACCCGAAACAGCAACTGCAGTCAATAAGTTTACAAATGAAAAAGTAAGTAGTGACACTAAAACTGCAATCAATGAGGTGTTTGTTCGACTCGGAGACACAAGTTATTCTAACGTAAAATTTGATAGTGACGGAACCCAAAATGACCAATTAAATCAACCATTATTAGACGATTTACAAACTGCAGCATCTAACGCAGGTGTGGTTGTTACAATAACAACGGCAAAATCTGGACACGGAAATTTAACCATAAATGGAAAACCTAGTAGACACGCCACAAATACGGCTGTTGATATTGCATTATTGGATGGTATTGGTGCAGGTGGAGCATCGAATAGTTCTAATGGTAATCCACAATTTAGAGAATTAGGCGATAGAGTACAGAAAGAGTTGCTTAATATGGGTTACGCGTTAAATGCTGAAGGTGGTAATCAAAAGGCCGTATTATGGCAAACAGATACTGGAGGAAATCACTATAATCATTTACACGTATCTAATAAAGAAGGAGTCTCAGGTTCTGCACCATCCGAAACGATGGTTAAAGCGACTCCTGAGATGCTTAAAAAATTGATTGAACTATTAAAAGAAAGGGGAGTTACTTCTGAAGATTTAAAAAAGAATATTGACACAATAAATGTTGCCGATTTGGCTGATAAAAATTTCTACGCTAAGTTATTAGAAAACTTAGGTGCACCTGTAAGTGATGAGAATATGAAGTACATGTATGCTTGGAGACAAGCGGAGGGTAACGGAGGAAAATATAACCCATTCAACACAACATGGAATTTGCCGGGTTCAACTACAATGAATAGTGCTGGTGTTAGAAACTACACATCTTTGGAAGATGGGATGGTTGCAACCATTAAAACCTTAAAAAATGGTAGATACGATTGTATTGTTAATGGACTTAAAGATGACATTGGTGCTGCAAACATTGCTAGATGTGAGTCTTTAAAAACATGGGGAACCGGTGACTTGGTTGGGAAAGTGGTGGCAAGTTACAATTCGGGAGCCAGCCCAAGGGTTGCGGCTTTAGTATAATTTTTATATTTTTTCTTGGATTTTTAAAACATATTTACTATTTTAGTACTCTAAATTATAGTTATGTCAAACGAAAAATGCATCCTTTGCGGTGAAGAAACCAATATTGACGTTACAACACACGTCGATTCAAGAGTGGGCTATGAAGATGGTTCGGGTCAATTATGTATAACCTGTCACTTAAAAGAAATTAGTCGAGAACAGATGGTTGTTCCCACGTACTTAATCAACTTATACCCAAACAATCAAGATTTGGGTTCAAAGGTTAGACAGATGTTTTATGACCTATTTCATAAAAAATAATTAACCGACTAAGGTACAAGATTATTCTGGAAAAATTTATATTTATATCAAAGGAATTATCTTAATTATGAAAGAAATATCAAAACAAAATCTATTATCTATTATTCAAGAGTCACATTTTGAGATGGATGAAATGGCCTTTGACGACCAATTACAAGGTATAAGGGCAAGAAGAGGAGAGGGACCAAAAGCTGAGAAACTAGGTTCAAAACCCGCGGCTGAAAAAGCCATATCTTATGATGGGGATCAACCTAAACATCAGTCATTTTATGTTATGAATCCATTCCAAAGACCTGGTGAGCAGGTTGGGGTTCATTTATTACATAATAAAACCAAAGAAGATATTATTAATGATCCAAAGTACCGAGAGTGGTTGGAAACAAAGGTACATCCATATCTTGGTGAAGATAGACCAATTGTTTTTATAACAGTTGAAGAACTAGGATTTAGTAAGGTTCCAGAATACTTTAGATTAGGTCCGGCTGAAGGTAAAAAGGGGCCATCGCCAAGATGGGAAAAGTATCAAGAATTAACAGGTATACCTTTTAAAGATACAGGTAAGAAATCTGTACCTATAAGTTCAAGAAATAAATTATTAAGAGACTTCCGTAAACCTGTTACCAAATTTTTAGTAAACGATAGAATAAATAAAAAAATGATATTGTCGGGATTTGCTCCTTTAGATTACCCAACACAAGATCCGGGACACCAAAAAAGAAATATTGATAGATATTCGGAGAAAGAAAATGAAAGTTTTCAATTCACATCATTTACTATATTGCCATTTCGTGACTTCGCTAGGTTTGCACAAAACGCGGATAAGTTGTTAGATTTGAATGGTGTTCCTTTTGATGAAGCTGATACAACCTCTCTTGGTATAAAACCTGAAGGTATGGCTCGCCAATTCAATTCAATTAGCGCTAATTGGGCAAGACAAAGAAAAAATGCTAAAATGGATTTATCTTTTGCTAAAGATCCATTTACCCCAATTCATAAAAATGAGAGGGGTGGTTATAAGGTTGAAGACCAAGATTATTTATTAACCACATGGTTAACAATTACAGGTAAGTTATATGTTAATGATGATACCGGTATTCAGAAATATGTTTGGACTGTTGAGATTAAAACGGAAATCGGTGAAAAGTTTAGAGAAGATTCCTATGGTCCGATAAATCCTGATAAAAACTTCTTTGCAAGTGTCGAAACTGAGGAACGTAAAGATAAACCCGAACTTACATATGAACCAAACGGAAGTATATTAAAGAATCCTAGAGTTTATAGGGCATTAGAAGCCGCACTTGAAAAAGTTAGTAATGATATTCAGAGTTATAATCCTATTCCAGATTTAACGACTCGTATATTCAAACCGAGGAAAGAGACAACTAAGATAACAAAATTAGACGAAAGTAAAGTTAACAGAATTGTTAATGATATTATTAATCAATTAAAAAAATAAATTAACCTTTTCTTGGTAATTTCCAAGGACTGACCTACGTAGGGTTTCAGTTAGTCCCCCAAAGAAATTTGGGGGATTTTTTTTGTAATATTTTGATATATCAATAATAATATTTATTTTTGTGTTATAAACTAACTCACGATGAGCACAAACTACTACAGAATACCAACACACGAAGAGATGTTGAAGAAACAACAAACTCTAATTCAACAAGTTACAACAATGGATATGTCAATGGAAAACCTCGAAAGGGGAATGAAGTACATCTCACCAACAAAAGATTGGGAATGGTTTTCACCTTGGGAAATGTTTATCGATGGAACAAATATACATTTAGGTAAACGAAGTATGGGTTGGAAATTCTGTTGGAACTTTCACAAAGACAAATACTATAACGATAAAGAAAGTCTATTAGAGTTTATTCGTTCGGGTCGTATTGTTAATGAATACGGAGAAGAGATTAATGTTGAGGAATTTATAACGATGGCACTTGAATGGGGTGAACCTGATGGGTTAGTAGTTAATCGTGAATATCGAAAAAATGAAAGGTCTAAAGGTGCTGGTTCATATTTTGATGACCCAAAATATGACGATAGAATTGTAGACGGACTAAGAGTTTCATCTTCAGACGATTTTTGTTAAATAAATTTTATTAAATGAGTACGTTATTAATCGTTTTTTTAATATTGGTTTGGATAATGTCATCAACATATGTAATGTATTATCATAATAAACATTATACATTGGGTTTGGATATGATAATAGGCGCATTATTGTTAGGACCAATATTGGCTTTAATAGTAGGAAAGGATGTTGAGGAGAAGAAGAAATATTATGGGGTAATGGAACGGGAGAGTAACAATCAACATAGAGGATGGTTTAGAACAATGTCAGAAATTAACAGACAACGAATGACAAGTTTTGGTAGAATTATCCCACCTCCGCCACCGATATCACGAATTGCTCAAGCACAATTAGAAAGAGAAACGGCAATTAGGTCTACAATAGAAAGAATAGAACCACCAAATAGAAGGATAAATAATAAAGATTTTAAATTTTTCAGAGGATAATGTTAAAGATAGAGAACAATAGAAAGGTTTGGATAACATCCGATACACATTATAACCACACAAACATATGTCGTGGTGTAACTAAATGGAGAATGTTAGATGGTTCCGTACCTGAAGCACAAACTAGAGATTTCATGAATCTAGATAAAATGAACGCATCAATAGTTAACAACATCAATGAGGTTGTCGGTCAGGATGATGTGTTGATTCATTTAGGTGATTGGTCGTTTGGTGGGTTTGAACAAATAGAAGAGTTTCGTAATAGAATTATCTGTAAAGAGATTCATTTAACTTTTGGTAATCATGACCACCATATTGAAAGGGACCGTGAAGCTTGCCAAAGACATTTTGCATCATCACAATGGTTCCTACAATTAAATTACTTAGGTGAAACACTTGAGTTGATGCACTACCCAATTGCTTCGTGGAATGGATTGAATAAAGGACGTATTCACCTTCATGGACATTGTCACCTACCTAACCATAAAAAGTTTGGAAATGGTCGTAGAATGGATGTTGGGATGGATGGTAATCCTGAATTTGCACCATATGATTTAAGGAAAGTTATAAACGACATGAAGAAGAGACCGATTGGTTCCGAACTTGGGGTTGATGATCATCATACGGATGAAATGCAAAATGTTATAGGATAGAATTTATTTTTTAAAAAAAAAAGATTATATTATAAAATAAAACTCACCACCATGACACAACTATTACGAACTTTACTCAGTTTTTTTAAATCTGAAACCACTAAGGTACCACCAGGAGAAACCGAATTCGATTATGTACCAATGAATGAAGTTCTAATTAAAAAAAAGAAACCGAGTAATGTTGTGTTTCACCCAAAGGTGAAATCAATTAATAAAAGTAAAAAATAGTATGAAATTCACCAAAACAGAAATAGAAGGTTGTTTTCTAATTACATACGATACGTATGTGGATAGTAGAGGTTATTTTTCTGTACCATATAACAAAGAAGTTTTCAATAGTAACGTGGGTTATGATGTGGAGTTCGTTCAGGATAATATGTCATATTCTCATTTAGGGACTATTAGGGGACTTCATTATCAAAGTGGTGTCTTTGCTCAGGCCAAGTTAGTTTCGTGTACCCAAGGTCGTGTATTGGACGTTGCGGTGGACATCAGAAAAGATTCCCCAACGTACGGTAATGTGGTTAAGGTTGAGCTTGGTTGGTCATTGAATAACCAACTATTTGTTCCTAGAGGATGTGCTCACGGATTCTCGGTTTTAAGTACCACAGCAATATTTCAATATAAGGTTGATAATCCATATAATAAGGAAAGTGAAGGTGGAATTATATACAATGACCCAACTTTGAATATTGATTGGGGAGTAAGTGATTTTTTTGTAAGAGTCTCAGAAAAGGACTTAGAACTCCCAACTTTCTTGTCTTTATAATGTATTTATTTACATGACAAAAAGAGAACAAAAAACAAAGAATAGACTTAAAATGGCTAAAAAAACCACTAAGATGAACCAAAAGAAGGGGATTCACAAGAAGAAATCATAATAAAGAGTATTTATATATAAAAGAATATGTCAAAAGTAGTAAAATTAACACAATCAGATATTGAAAGTATTGTAACTAATATCGTAAATGAACAAGAAACCGGAACGTACCAATTACCTGACGGTGAGGTGACATATGATGATTCGGAAGATAAAGATTATAGTAGTGAACTTGCTGAAGTTGATTTTTTCAATTCATCAGAAGAAAATGATTTAGAAAGTGGTAGTGGTAATCCAGTAGAACTTGCGTTAGCTCAAGGAGACGATGGATACATGTACGCCATTGACCCAAAAACAAGAAAGGTTATATCTCGAATTGAAATGTAATTAAATTATAATATTAAACGTCCCCGAAGAAATTTGGGGATTTTTTTTGCCATTTAAAATATTATATGTATATTTGTTTTATGAAAAATACGGATTATAAAATATATTGTGATATGGACGGAGTCTTGGTTGATTTCGATAAGGGTTATAAAAAATTAACCGGTAATGATCTTAATGGTGTACACAGAACCGATACCGATTTTTGGGACCCAATTAACAAGGCGGGATATGATTTTTGGATTAATTTAGAATGGATGTCAGATGGTAAAAGATTGTGGAATTATATTGAAAAGTATAATCCAAAATTACTTTCAGCACCATCTCGTCAGGAAGATTCGAGGGTGGCTAAACTTGACTGGGTTTATAAAGAATTACCTGATGTACATCTAATTCTTAGGAGTGCAAAACATAAGAAAGATTTTGCTACCCCAACATCAATTTTAATTGATGATAGATTAGATAACATCCAAGGTTGGAGAGATGCCGGTGGCATTGGTATTCATCATGTTAGTACAAAACACACCATCGACCAATTAAAGGTTTTAGATTTATAAATTATTTTTTTATGTTATTCAAATACACAATTAGTTTGGAGATGGAAGTTGAGTTTGAGGCACCATTGTTAGGTGCAGATAATACCAAACACAAAAGAAAGTATGGTGGATTAATTGCAAAGAAGGCACTTCAAGAAATGATAAGTCTTAATAGTACATCATTGATTATTGATAGAAATATTGAAGAGGACAACTTTAATGGAACAATTAAAGGTCGAGCACATTTAGGTAAATCACTAAAAAACAAATACTAATGACAGCAAAAGAATTTAACGAAAAGTATAAACCATACATACCCGAAGGTTGGTATGGTTTAGGTTTTGACATTCCAGAAGTAACTGATTACTTAGATAAAGAAATGGAAGATTTAGTTTTAATACCGGGGTTTGAGTTACACCAAGTTAAGTTAAAGTTTAACATGGCAAGATTTTATTTTGAAACCAATTGGAAAGATAAAGATTTAGAAGCTGTGATAGAGAATAAAATAGAAAGTAAAATAAATGAATTAGTGAAACAGCACGACGCTGTTGGTAAAGACGAGATGTTCAATTAATAACTTTAAAATGTTTAAAAAATTATTTTTATTTCTTTCTTTTATTTATCTTTCATCATGTAATCCAAAATTGCACATTATTGGAAGTGGTATGAGGTACCACAATCTTTCACAAAACAAATATCAACCTGGTAAACATAGGAAGAAAGTAAATATCGGTTCAAGTCAATATTCACCAGTATGGTTAATACTAAGAAAACATTAAATAAAATATTATGATTTACGTATCAATAGATTTTTTAACAATTTCACCATATTTATTAATATGGAAAGAGAAGTTAAAATTTACGTATTGAAAAATCCAATAACAAATGAAATTCATTATGTTGGGAGGAGTTTAAATCCAGAAGTTAGATATCGTATGCACATACATCTATCTAAAAAATCTAAACATAAAAATAAAAAAGATGCGTGGATATGTGGTCTATTAAATTCAAATTTAAAACCATCATTAGAAATTATCGATATCACATCTGAAGAAGATGCAATAGAAAAAGAACGTTATTGGATTGAAACTTTAAAAAAAACTTGTGACTTAAAAAATTGTAGGGATTTTATTGAAAATAATTATCTATTTTCGGAAGAAACTAGAAAAAAAATGTCAGAGGCGGCTAAACGAACTTGTAATCGAAGAGGAACAAAGACATCCGAGGAGGGAAAAATAAACATCGGTAATTCCAAACGAGGAACTAAACAAACAAAAGAAAGTATTGAAAAAAAATCTAAAATAGTTTTACAATATGAAAAAGATGGTACATTTGTCAAAGAATGGCCGAGTACAAAAGAAGCGTCACAAGGAACTGGTTTAGCACAACCTTTAATCTCACTAACAGCATTAGGTAGGGGATATAGAAAAACTTGTGGTGGTTACATTTGGAGATATAAAAATTAATTAACATTAAATAAAAAAATTATGGTGTACGTCAGCGTTGATATTGAAACCAGTGGTCTTGACCACGAGAAACACAAAGTATTATCTATCGGTGCAATCATCGAAGATACTGAAAATAAATTACCATACGAGGAGTGTCCTAAGTTCAATGCAATTGTTCTTCAAAATGAAATCACCGGTTCACCGAGAGCAATCACGATGAACAAAGAAATCATTTCAATGATTGGTGATTATCTTGAAGGCAATGATGAGACCAAACATAACTTTAACACCCACAGTGATTATAGTTTCTATCGTGAAGATGAGGTAATCAAAGAATTCTATGTGTTTCTTTGGTGTAATGGATTCTCACTTTTGGATTCACTATCAACTCATGTGAATGGAAAGTTAACACCAATCATTGACGGAAGAACCAAATCAATTACATTAAATGTTGCAGGTAAAAACTTTGGAACATTTGATAAGTTATTCTTACAAGAATTACCTTGGTGGCAGAAATTAATTCGTACTCGTCAAAGAGTATTAGATCCAGCAATCTTAATGGTTGATTGGAACAATGATAGGTCATTACCAAATTTAACAACATGTAAAGAACGTGCGGGTGTTAGTGGAATCGTTACACATAACGCATTGGAAGATGCTTGGGATGTAATTGAAGTTCTTAGAAAATTTTATTAGTATGAAAAAGTTAACTATATTTTTAATGTTATCGGGAGTGTTAACATTGGAGGCTAAACCAAAGTATCGTATTAAAACTTGGGTTTTAAATGGATACACACAATACCAACCAGAAAGGAAGGTTTGGGCTAAAACAAATTATTTTATCTTACCATGTAAAATATGGGAATCTGGTTCATACCCATTTCAACACAAAGAACAAGCGGAAGAGATTATTAAAAATTGGAAGGAAGATATTGAATTAAAAAAATTGTATAATAAAACGGAATTTTATTATTATAATTAAATAAAATTTGGAATTACGGTTATATTTCTCTATATTTTATTAAAAACCATAATGTATGTCCAAAATTAGAGATTTAAAAACCAACCCAGAAAATTCAATAAACATTGTTAACATTGTTGAGATGTTTAGTCCCGACGCAAAATCTAAGTATACCGATATGTTACTTAGATTAATGAAGTCGACACCAAACCTAAAAGAACACACAAAAGAAATTAAGTCAGAAATTTTAAAGGAGTATTCTTTCATCCCAACAATAAAGTTAGACGAATTTTCTGATTTACAAATAATGTTAATTTGGAAATTTATTGATGGATTTTTTGAATCAAAAGATTTACAAAATTTTAGAAAATTCTGTGAGTTAAATGAAAGAGGGTTGGTCACACAAAATGACTTATCGAAATATTCAACCATGGAAGAAGTGATGTCATCTTTAAGTATTGCTGAGATGGCGTTAGATATTAAATTACTTGAGAAACAAACTAAAGTAGTTTACGAAGATGATGAATGGTTATTAGTTAGACCACTAACATATCAATCATCCAAAAAGTATGGTGCAAATACAAAATGGTGCACAACACAAAGTGACAATTCCGAATATTTTTTAAAGTATTCATCAAAGGGAGTTTTAATTTATTGTATCAATAAAAAAACGGGATACAAAGTTGCAAGTTTTAATTCTTTAGATAAGAACGACCCCGAATTCTCATTTTGGAATCAAAAGGATTCTCGTATTGATTCATTACAAACTGAATTAACAGACGAGTTAAGAATCATTATTAAGAACGAATCTACAATCAGGGCTTACACCAACAGATATCTTCTATCTGATGATGAACGTACAAAGGAAGATAAGAATTATACTAAATCTTCATTAAAAAGTATGGTTACGAGAAGTCAAGATATTGATGTGATGGAACAACCAAGTCTTGTCCAAGAAGGAGATACCTCTCGTGAACGTTACATTCGTAGAGCACTTGAAAGAGCCGAACAGGAATACGATAACCAACCTCAAGAAGAACCCGTTCCTGAACAAATGTTAGAGGAACGTGCGGAAGAAGAATCTTACGAAAATAGAGATAACATTGAGTCAGAAGGACCCATCAGTTATAGTGGAGCAACAGATTCCAACATTCGGGGTATTCTATATGGAAATTAAGTTATAGTTCGTAATATTTATTGGTATGGAAATAGTATATACATCAAGATTTTTGAAAGATTTAAAGGATATTAGGATGCCAAAACACAAAAAGGCAACCGACGAAGTCATTGAAACCATTAAAAATGCACCTAATTTTGTTAAACTATACGAACTATTAGATATTAAGAAACTAGATTCAGGATTGGGTGGTTATCGTATAAGATACACAAACAATCCAGAATATAGAATTAGATTTGATATTTTGGAAGATGTGAGTGACAAGTCGGTAAAGAAAGTGGAATTACAGAGATGTTTAAGTCGTGAAGATTATGAGAAATATGCACACAGAAAGATAAACGAATCAACCACACCTAAGTCACGTAAACAAATGATGGTTATAAGTGAGTCTCAGTTTAAAAGGTTATTTAAATTATGAAAAAATGGATAATAATAATTTTAATTACCTTGTTTTTAGCATATGGCTTTGTATACCACACATTCATGATGTTTGCAATATTATTAGTTACATTCGGACTTGGATATTTAATATTAAAGGGAGGTTCCAGTATAAAAGATTTATTTAAAGACTTATAACCATGAAATTACTTATCACAGAATCACAATATACTAACTTATTATCGGAATATTACGATTCAGAACAATTATATTCAAGAGAATATGTGGTTAAAAGATTATCAAAAGGTCCAAAATACATGAAGGAATATATTAAAAATTTACCTCATATTGAATGTACCAAAAATGGAGAACCTCACGTTTGTACTCATATCCCCGAAGTGGTTTATCAATTTTTAACGGGAAATTTCTAATTTTATTTTGGTGAATTGATTTAATATCAATATATTTGTAAACCAAATCAACATTAACATGTCAAAAACATTAATCATCCACCCAAAGGATGACTCAACAACCTTCTTAGATATTGTCTATAAGGATGTACCAAATCAAACTCTTATTCAAGGAGGTATTAGTAAGTTAGAAATAATGAAACTAATTGAATCTCATGATAGGGTTATGATGATGGGACACGGCAGTCCTAATGGGTTATTCCATGTTGGTCAATTCTTTCATTGTGGACCCACATACGGAGGTTACATTATCGATGAGACAATGGTATCATTATTAAAAGAAAAAGACAACAGTGTCTTTATTTGGTGTAATGCCGACCAATTCGTGGAGTATCATGGTTTGGGGGGATTTTATAGTGGGATGTTCATCAGCGAAGTTGGTGAGGCAAACTATTGTGGATTACCTGGTATGGATCAAGAAGAGGTTGATGAATCAAATTACGCGTTTGTTAATATCATTTCAAAATACATTAATGAGGATAAGAATTTCATCCACGAGAATGTTAAAAAAGAGTATGGTATCTTGGCTGAAGAAAATCCAATTGCATTATACAACAATAATAGATTATATAAATTATGATTACAGAAAAACTATATAAAGTACAATTATTAGATGGTAAAGAAACCACTAAACTTTATGAAACAAGACAAGAGGCACTTAGAGCCCATCGTGGTAATATCTCAAAATTAATTGAGGTTTTACCCAGAGCAACTAAAACAAAACCAGTACCAATTGTCGACGAATTGGCTATTGTTATTAGTGCACGTAGTAACGAAGATTTAGAAATATCTAAAGATTGTGGTTATGCGGTAATGTATAATTGTCCAAAGAGAGATAAGATTTACGAAGGTATGAAATATCTTGAAGTATCTGAGAACTATGTCTTAGAGGCAACAATTACAAAGTTAGAAAAATACGAGAAAGGTGCACATCACCATTGGAAAGGACCGGGATATAAACCAGATAAGACTTGGAAATGGGCGTTATTCCATAAAAATGGTAAGATTGTACCAAGAAAAAATGTGGAGGAAAGATATAGTAATCCACTAAAAGGAACTCAAGGAGGTATTAGTTATATTAAAATTTAATTATGGATAATTTCCCAAAAGGACTTGCAAGATTTTTAAGTCTCGTGTCCGCCTTTGTTTTAGGTGCTTATGTCACCCAAGAGTTTAGATTTGGTCAACCAGTCGAATTTTATAGGTATTTTTTGACCTTTATGTTCGGTTGGATGTTTTATCTTCAAGGATATGAAAACAATGAAAAATGAAAAGATATTCAGGTTATTTAATTATTGGGTCTGAAACCAGATCTATCGAGATTATTGCAGATACTGTACATCCCGACTCAGTTTGTGCTACTAGATTTCATAAGAAAGTTAAATCAATCGGTGAGTACGGCTCTCCTGAAACTATCTTTGAGTTGGTTGCCCAATACCCGTCGGATAAATTAATTATAGACTCGATTGAAGAAATCGAAGAAGATGATATTTATAGAGATGACCAAGACAATTAAAGTTACTAAAAGTCAACTAAAACAAATGATTAAAGAATCATTGAGTATTAGTTTTGATGTAAATCAATTACCCAAGTATACACAAGAAGTTGTGAAATTAATACATGATGGTAAGAAGTTTGGTAATCAATTATTAAACATTATTAAAGATTTGAGTGTCGGTGAGATTCTTAACGATGTTCAAAAATACCAAAAAATGTTTAGTGAGATTGACACAATGGCCGCTCATTATTATAAGAAGTCAAATCAATATTATGATATTCATTCAGCACTTGAGGGTGATGAGGAGAATGAAGAACAAATAAATGAGTATTATCATTTAGTTTCCGATTTGGACACACTTGCTAGCGACTTAGATGATATGAAGAATATGTTTGAAACATTGATGGAAATGATTAGTGATGGACCGGGTCAAATAAAAGACAAGTTAAATTATTTTGACAAACAATACCCAAGTCAAACAATAAATGTTGGTGAACCAAATAAAACCCAAGAATATGAAAATTAAAGTAACAAAAGAACAATTGGATAAAATGATTATGGAATCTCTTGACGAGAAGATTAAATCGGACATCGAGGAAACGCTTGAAAATATGAGCCCTGAAGAAGATCTTTTTGCGCCAACCCCACAGACAAAAGGAACAATTAGCATTGAAAAGTTACTTACACCGGGAAGATTCTATAAAGGAGACGACATATAAACCAAAACTCTTCTAATACATATACAAATCCCTTACAAAAAATAAGGGATTTTTTATTTTGTTTAGTCGATAAAATTACATATATTTTAACATGAGGTGCTATGGGTTTATTGAATATAAAAATAGTATAGAATGGAATTTATCAAATAAGTTTCTATTAGACTCCGATTTTTTTATAGATTGTGAACGTATAGGTTTACCTATCGACGTCTCAGATAGTGTGTTAGAGTTCAACAAAGGTACCGCACATTTACATTCATATCTCACATATAATCAATTCAAAACATTAATTGAAAACAAAGAATTTGTTGAAATAAAATATCGAATGATTCTTAGTTTTATGAGATGTTTTGAAGAAGTCAAATGTCCTGCCAGATTAGTATTCTGGTCGGTTTTAATATAAAATGTCACAAGTAGTCGAAGCTTTATTTGTTAGTGATTTACATTTAGGAAGTAAACAATCAAACGTTGATAAAATTATATCATTGTTAGATGATTATACACCAAAACATTTATTTTTAGTTGGTGATATTATTCATGGTTGGATATTAAATCTAAAGTGGAATCCCAAACACTCTATTGTCTTAAATAGAATTGATTATCTTTCTAAAAATGGAACAAAGGTAATATGGATTCCCGGCAATCACGATAATTTTATGAGAGATTTCAAATCACTTGGAAACATTGAAATTCATAATGAGTATGTTTGGAACGAGACTTTAATTACTCACGGAGACCTCTATGATGGTATTGTGTGGTTGAAGAGAATTACCCCAAGATTTAGAATGATTAAGTTTCACGAAGAATTAAACAAACGAGCAATCAAATTGGGTTGTAAATCAATCATATGTGGACATATCCATAGGTCTGAAGACAAAGTGATCGATGGTATTAGATACATTAACACAGGAGATTGGGTTTATAACAATAGTTATGTAACTTTCAACGATGGGAAATATGTTCTCCACAGACCAAAAATAAAAAAGGTCCCATATTATTTTGATTATTCGAAATTTAATTATAAATTTGGGTGTAAACAAGAACAAAATGAACAAATTCAATTACGTTATTGCAAGAAGGTGGGACAAAGAAAAGAATGAGTTGAGTTGTTATGCCTTTGGTGCCACAGTATTTTATGGTGACTTAGTTGACGCAAAAAATACTTTAGAGTTTATCAAAGGTAGAGAGGATGGTGATGAGAAAGAACAATATCAAATTTACAAAATTAATGATGAACCAATAAAATAAACAATATGACACCATCACAATATCAAGAACTCCAAAGACAAGCGGACGTAATTGATGAACACAAAAAAAATAGTATGGAATTTAATTTCGAACTAGAAGTGTGGACTATATCTAAGTTGTTAAATAAACTGGAGGAAAGTAAATTCGTAAAGCTTCCACACCAAAGACCATTAACACTTAAAAAGAATTCATCCAAAAGATTTATTGAGTCGGCACTTAAAAAAGATTTGCTCGTTCCTTTTACTTTTGCCGATATTCAATCAAGTTTTTCTTGTTCAATTGGTCATGAGGATATGACCTTCTTTAGAAAGTATCTAAATAAAGGTTACGAATTATCTATTGAAGATTGTCAACACAGAATGGCAAGTTTAGAATCAGTTACAGATGACGATTTTGTTGGTGAATTTGAAGGTAAGAAAGAAGAATTTTTAAATACGAAGGTTATCATTCTTATTTTGAAATGTGCAACAAAAGATGAATTGATTAGAAAGTTTGGTAGAGTTAATAGCGGTAAAACGGTTACTAACGACAACTTAATTTGGGGTGAGAATAATTCATTCAATGATTACATTAAAGAACGTTTCATTAACGATGATAGGTTACTACGTCTATATAAAACGAAAAAGAAAAGTGAATCTATCGAAAGGATTCTATATGGTAATGTGTTGAAAATTATTAAGGTGTGTTCGTCTCACGATGATATTATTAATTCATCAAGCACGGGTGCTGACCAGATGATGTCATTTGTTAAAGATAACATGGATATTACTCATTTTCAAGACATCGTTGGGTTATTCGATATGTGGTATGAATACGTTAAAGACAATCCAACCAAAGATTCATTTACAACCCAATCGAACCTATTCTTTATTTTACATATCTTAAATAAAAAAGAATTGGATATGAGTGAAGATAAGGTTAATAATATTCTTGTTAGATTTACCGACTCTCGTTCAAGATCTGAATCAAGATACATTGAGATTTTAAATACAATTGAGAATGAAGAATAATGAGATGCAACAACACCTCATTAAAATTTTTAATCGATATTCAATGAGGAAAGATGTTATCAATCGATTGGTTGTTAACACCGACACCTATGAATTTAGAGATGACGTTACTGAAGAAGGTCAATGGGGTTACTATAATTGGGTATGTAAAGAACTAAGAGTAAAAGACAGAATCACTCGTTCACATGGAATGGATAGTGAATTGGCATTATCTAAAAAAGTCGGTGGTCACGATGAAGAAACATTCTTTGAACGATTTGGTTATGTGGTTCAGAAAGGTACAAATAAAACTGATTTAACACTTGATGGAGATTCATTTGCATCATTGAAAGGTGGAGCAAAGATACAATATGGTTTACACGTTCTTAATAAATTAACACAAAGAGTTCAGGACTTATTTCGTGATTGGATTTCCACTTTTGAAAATAATTTCGTATCTTTAGAAGAAAGAAGGAACTATGCAAACATCATCATTGATAAATTAAACGATAGGGATGAAAGATATTTTCTTTTAAATTATTTTTTGAGAAAGGATGAGAACATACCTTTTCTAATTGTTAAAGATGTGTCAAATGGAATCTACTATCGAATTAAATACGATACATTAATTAACATATTAGTTGATAACATTGAATTCTACACAACAAAAGATAAGGTTAAGATTGTTGCGAGAATCAATATGGGAGATAAGTCCGAAGTTGTTTTCGAATTTGAACCAAGAACAGATAAGAACAATGCTTTGTTAATGCACGGACAAAGCAAGGTAATAATAAACGTGATTAAATATTATGATATCAATGTCGAAGAAACTTATGAACAAGACACCAATTAGATATGCTGGCGGAAAAACGAGAGCCATTAAACACATCATACCTTATTTCCCAACGGATTTAACGAATGTGATATCACCATTTATGGGTGGTGGGTCTTTGGAGGTTTACTTAACAAATTTAAACATCAATGTTCATGGGTTTGATATCTTTAAACCATTAGTTACATTTTGGGATGAGATGATTAATGACAATGAAAACTTTGTCAATTTCTTAAGAACAATCGAACCAACAGCGGAGAACTATAAAGTAGTTAAAGATAAATTAGTTAATTGGGAATACACCCAAGAGATGTTAAAAGGTTGGAAGACTGACTTTTATATTAGAAAAAACCCAATCACATTAACCCCAGTTGAGATTGCATCTTATTACTATTTCAATCACAACACATCATATGGACCGGGTTATCTTGGTTGGCCATCTTCAGTTTACTTAACACAAGCTAAGTGGAACAAAATGATTGATGACATTTCTAAATTTAATGGTAGTAAACTACGAGTTTCACAATCAGATTTCTCTGATGTTATCACTGGTCATCCGAACGATTTCATTTACTTAGACCCACCATACTTTATGGGTAAAGATAGTGACAATAAAATGCATGCTGCGATTTATCCAATGAAGAACATACCAGTTCATCATGAAGGATTTAATCATGAGTTGTTAAGAGATTTACTACACTCACATCCTGGCAAGTTTATTATGTCATATAACAATTGCGAAACGATTAGAGAATACTATAAAGACTTTAGACTCGAGTACCCAACTTGGAATTATTCGATGGGTAATGGAGAAACAAGAATCGGAGAGAACAGAACAAGAGAGGGAATTGTAAATCACAAAGAGTCTCACGAAATATTAATTATTAAAGAGTAATATGATTAACAATATTGAATTGATTAAACCATTGTTGAACTTCGATAACGAGGGAGACTTCTATATGCTTTATGTTTTCAAACGTAAGAAGGATCAACCCGAAGGTGAGAAAGATAATCATCAATCAGTTCGTACAATTAAATCATATTGTGTCACATCAATTGAGTATCTCGAAAAAAGATACGATGAGATTATTCAATTATGTGAGGTGTTTAATGCGAGAGCATATATTCATGTGGTAAAACAAAACCATAAAGATGTTTCATTGAATATGATTACTGAAATTGTAACTCGTATTCAATCGGGACAAATCAATCAACAACACGTATTCGATTCTGTTGTTGGTCAAATTAAAACAACTGAAAAGAGATGGATTATTGATGTGGACGACAAAGATACAAAAGAATTGGTGAATATTACTTCACTAATCAATTCGTTAAGACCAGAAGGTCATAAGTTAGAAGCTTGTGTACCAACAAGGAATGGTTATCATCTAATAACAAAAAGGTTTGATACTCAAATGTTTAAGAATGTCTTCCCACTCATTGATATTCAAAAGAAAAATCCAACTTTATTATATTATCCAAACAGTTTAAATTAAAACTATGAAGCTATTTATATTAAAAAATATCAAACAATTTTTCAAAGACATTTGGTTAGGATTTAAAATTGCGGAAGAAAATAAACATAAATCCCAATGGGGTAAATTGTAGATTAAAAGAAATATATGAGAGAATTTAAATTTTTTAGGGGGTATGTTGATGACATATCAATAGAAATTGATTGGAATAATATCAATAGAATAAACGATATCAATAGGTTAACTGTAACTCCAGGATATGGTACAATAACAATACCAAACTACTATCCAAATCGTTTTATTGGTGATTATCCATTAAATGGAACGGGAACTATAACAACAACACCAAACTATTTGGGTAATGATTATCTCACAATTCCATGTATAAGTTCAGGAACATCAACAGGACTTAGTTTAATAACATCAAATCCAAACGGAATAACCTACACCACAACCGGTATGGTTGGATCTTTCACAACAACGGGAACAATATCTACAAACACATTCTATAATTCAAATATTAAGTAATGAAAGACTTCAAGTTCTTTAAGGGAACTTTAAACATGATTGATGATGATGTACGTGCAACCGCATCATTCAATGATGACACAGCCGATGGTCACGTTTATAGAAGAATGTTATATCACACAGATCGTAATCTATATGATAGACTTCGCGGTTCATATGAAATACCAAGAGGTAGGTTGGGCACACCGGAGAGACATCAAGATATCCTAAGAAGACTACAAATGACTAACGATTCAAGAGATTTAAATGATAACCCAATAAGATTATTTCAAGCAACAACGGTAACAACCGTTAACCCAAAGTTTTGGACGAAGGTAAAGATAGTTCTTCAAGAAACTTGGAGGTTAGAACCTATTGGTGTTGTTGTTGTGAGTATATTGTTAACAATGGTTACAATCATCGGAATCGCCAAAATACTAAGTATATGGTAAATGAATTCAAGTTCTTTCAGAAGAATCCTTACAAAGATAAATGTAGACTTATGGTTGGTTCATCTTTTATATTCCAAGGGTATTATTGCATCGTAATGAACATGTATAATAATGAGTTTAAGTTTCTCAAGCAGGAAACTGGATTTAGTTGTTATATGACTTATGAATGTTATTTAAATACACCATCTGCTGCGGGTAGACAATTAAACAGAAGATAATATGATTTACATTTTAATTTACATAATAGGATTTATCCTAACACTAACATTCTTAAAGTTATATGGTAAGAAAATGGAGATTGATTATGATCCACCACACGAACCTGACTATGATGACTATAAAAATAATGCTGAGGCTTATCTATTCTTTTCATTGAGTTGGTTTGTAACCGCACCAATGTTTATTATTGTTGCAACGATTCAGTTGTTATATAAATTTGCTCAATGGTTTTTAAAATACCCAAACGTATAATATGGCAAAAGCAAGAAAGATTTTATCAAACACTATAAGTGAGTTGTTAAAAGAAACATCGTTGGAAACAAGAATTAAAATGTCGTGTTGGTTCATGATTAACAATGTTATTCACGAATCAGGTGCAAGAGAAGAATCTGCGTGGGATGAAACAAATCCAAAAGATATTGAGATGATGAGACTGTTGGATGATAAAACAAAAGAACTAACTGAAACGATATTAAAAAACATTAAAGAGTGGGAAGAAGATGGTAAGCCTATTTAAATTTTTTCACGGACTGACCAAGAAAAGTAGGGTTAATACTATTATTACCAATGGTAGATTAAGAAGATTACCCAATAGTCAAGTACCAACTCGTCAAGAATATGACACACCAGAACTTCGTAGTATATTCCTACAGGGGTGGAGAGCATGTGAAAGAGGCGAGGAAATATATAATAATCCATATGGTAATAGAGAAGAACTAATATATTCATTACATACTGCGTGGGAAATGGGTTATTTGGATTGTTTTAACACAAGAAGAACATCAACAATAAGATACGTATGATAAAGGACTTCAAATTTTTTAGATCTAACATAACAAGGGTTAATTGGCAACTAACCGGTTTATTAGATGATGCAACAAATGTTCCATTATTGATTGGTGTATTAGACATCACGTGGAATTATATTTTAGATAATAATCTAATGGATAATGATAGGGTTAAAAATACATTAATTATCGTTATGACTAAATTATATAGAGACAAATATAATTCTTATAGTGATTATGATATTAGAGGTAAGATTGATGAGGTTATAACTTACATGAATAGTGTGGCGGTTAGAAGAATGGTTCAAGAAATTCAAGCAAATGCGTTTATGACTGTTGATATTGAAGCGGAAACAAATCATATTATTTATGAACGATGTAAATGGGATGAAGATACGGTAGGAGAAGTATTCCACAACAACGCTGACATAACTTTAACATTTAGAAATGATTGAGCCGTTCAAGTTCTTGCAAAATAATATAAAAAGAAAATGGTATTTGAGGAGTGATTACCTCGGTCAAATACAATGGATGTATAGACCTGTGGGGGTAATATTCTATATGGAATGTAGATGGGATGGAAATTTTTATACCGAGGAGTTAAAGACAATGACGGTGACAGTTACCAATAGATACTTTTACTCATACAATCAGTTTATGGAAATGAATAGGGATAATATTATATTTGCATATGAATTCGTGGATAATGCGGATATAAGTAATATGATACGTTACAACGAAGATAATTTTGATGCTATGCCAAGGGATATACCACTAATATTCAGAGGAGTAATAAGAAACAATGAAACCATTTAAATTCTTTCAAGATAATGAAGATGAAATAATTGAACCGTATGATGGTGCGTCTTGGACGTATGTTAGACTTGAGAATTTAGATCAATATGAATATGATATTCATATTGAACATCATTATGGTATTCGTTCATTTTTAAATAACTTTCCCTCATGGTTTGTTATATCTATTTTATCAATCACGGGACCGAATGGTATTATACATAATATAGATAACAATGATAGTGGTTGGGGATTTGATATATTAAATGATTTAATCGAAATTGAATGGGTGAGATTTATAAATTAATTTTATGATAACAATAGATAATTTTTTAACGGACCCTGATAGAGTAAGAGAAGACCTATTAGAATTAGACTACACCAAGTCACAACCTAATGTACCTGGATGGAAAGGGTTTAGATGTCTGTGTACCAACATGATTGACATGGAGTTGAATGATTTAATTAAAATAAAATTAAATGAGATTGATTCTAAGTTCATTGGTTCACATCTTAGGTGTTTTTCACACTATACCTTAAAGGAACACACATCAAGTGATAACATTCACACAGATTATATGTTTGATTACGCCGGAGTACTTTATCTAACTCCCAATCCCGAACCCAATTCAGGAACGGCATTTTATAACGAAAGTGGTGAGGAGATTGATTATGTGGAGAACATTTACAATCGATTAACCATCTACTCGTCAAATATACTACATTCTTTGAAAGAATCATTCGGTGATAATATTAATAATGGAAGATTGGTATACACAATATTCATTAAATTAGATAAGAGTGATAACAAACCATAAAGTTCAAGTAACTTTATGTACAATTGGATTAGAAGCAAGAGTGGAAAATAATTTGTCAATTAAATAAATGTTCATATATTTGTACAATAATAATTAAATAACATGAACATTTTTATTTTAGATTGGAATCCTAAATTATGTGCTCAGTATCATAACGATAAACACGTGGTTAAAATGATATTGGAGACTGCCCAATTACTTTGTGGAGCTCATTGGGCAACTGGTGGTGAAGCACCTTACAAGTTATCACACAAGAATCATCCATGTTCCAAATGGGTTAGAGAAGATTTACAGAACTACATTTGGTTGGTGGACTTGGGGTTCAATTTATGTCAGGAGTATACCTATCGTTACGGTAAACGTCATAAGACACAAGAGATTATTGAATGGTGTGCATATAATAGACCGAAGATTAAAGATTTAGAATTTACACCACCAGCACTTGCAATGCCCGATGAATATAAGGTTTATGACGATACTATCCAATCATATCGTAACTATTATCTTGGGGATAAGAAAGACTTTTGTGTGTGGAAAGGCAGAGATGTACCTGATTGGTTTCAAAATAGATTATAATGAGATTACCTTTTAAATTTTTTAAGGGGAGGATTTATACCGATGAGTATACCTTAGAATCTACAATAGATGAAAACAACCCAAGATACTACGATACAGATGACCATGTGTTCTTTGATGTAACCCAAGTTATGTTTGACCCTAATTCTCTTTCCCCATATAAATTTATGTTGTTTAGACATATTGAAGAGGGGAACACAGTGCAAGGACAAAGAATATATTCAGACCACCCAATGTGGAACTTCCCAGATATAATTTAACTAATGATAAAAGACTTTAAATTCTTTCAGGAACCAACACCAATACGATGGAGAACGGCCAATGGGTTATCACATCGTCTTGAGAATATATCTATTGACCATATTGTGAGTATTATTAGATGTATGAATGGGGAGGGCAATATGGTTATCCCAAATCCGTATGAAGGAAGAACACATGATGAATGGTGTGTTATATTTCATAACGAATTAAACAGAAGGAGATAATAAAATGACAAAGTCGGAAGTAAAAACGTGACAATCTCGGAAGTCGATAATAATATGTTAACCTAAGTTCCAGTTTTGTAGAACTATTTATAGGGAATGAAGATACAAGCATTATTCATCTCAGATGTTCATCTGGGTTCAAAAGGTTCCAACGCAAACGAGGTCCTAAACATTCTTAAACAATACCAACCTGAATATCTCTTCCTTGTGGGGGATATAATTGACGGATGGTTATTGAAAAGGAAGTTCCGATGGCCACAATCACACACAAACGTATTAAGAAAGATACTATCATATTCCAAGAACGGAACAAAGGTTATCTACATACCAGGGAATCATGATGAATTCATGAGGGACTACCTTGAACTATCGTTTGGGAACATAGAGGTTCATAATGAATATATCTTTAAGGACACTTACATCACCCATGGTGATTTATATGATGGGGTGGTTAAACTTAAATGGTTAGGGATATTAGGATCGATTGGTTATGATTTTGCTATTAGTGTTGACCGAAGACTCAAATCGTGGGGATATAAACGTAGTCTATCCAAGTTCTTAAAGAATAGTGTTAAGGAAGCTGTGAAGTTTATGACATCATTTGAGGAAGAGATTGTTCGACAAGGGGTTAAACATAATTGTACGATCGTAATGTGTGGACATATACATCATCCTGATGATAAGGTAGTTAATGGTGTTAGGTACTTAAACACTGGTGATTTCATTGAGAATAATAGTTATATTATATACAACAACGATGAATACACGGTCATTAAGTAAGAGACTAACGATAATTATCCCATCCAAAAATGAGGGGATAATCTTATATAACTGTGTTCAATACATATCAAGACAGAACCATATCGATGGGATAAGATTAATCATAGCCGATATATCGGATGAAGAAGAATCTCTACAATACATAAGAAGATTACAAGCGGACTTCAAACACGTATTAAAGATTATAGTAATCAAAGGAGGGTATCCAGCACAAGGAAGATTAAATGGAAGTATGTTGGTGATAACCCCGTATATGTTATTCTTGGATGCGGACATCTTATTAACCAACCCAAAGATTATTGAGGGGTGTTTAAATCATAAGAAGGATTTGGTAACAGTTCCGTTCTATACGGATAAACCTTACAGATGGGTGTTCAGGGTATTTGATATATTTCAATCCATATCCGCAATGATTGGAACCCCGTTCGCCGTGGGAGGATTCCAACTATGGAAGACAGAAACATACTGGTCATTAGGGGGATATAACCCAAATGAACTATTTGCCGAGGACTATTCGATATCACAAAAGGTTATGTCAAAGAACTTTAAGGTGGTAAACATAGAAGGAGCGTACACATCTTCACGTAGATTCAAATCTAAAGGAATTTTATGGATGTTCCAAATAATGATTAAGAGTTACATAAACAGAAAGAATCCTGAGTTCTTCAGACATCATCATAACTACTGGAACTAATGGGAACAATATTTCCGGTCATGATATCATTTACAATTGTAATAGGATTGTCTATTATTGTAATGATTGTTGACCACATCACAAAAAAGAGATAATTCAAAGTATATGAAGATATGTATAATATCATCTATAGGTAGATCCGGAACAACTTCACTATTTGACATGATGAGTTTATGTCTCCCAAGATACTACACATGTTTAAATGAACCATTCTTTCGCCATCAAAGAGGACATGAGATGAATCTTATTGAAAACAATCCCAATGTTCTTGTTAAGGAATTATTAAATCATACTGTTAATAATGGGGTTTTCCCATATGATTGGATGTACCAGACCTTTGATAAGATTATTGTGATGGAGAGAAGGAATAAGTGGGAACAGGCGGAGAGTCACGCAGCACATTCATATATAGGGAATAACTTAAAAACTTGGCATAATAGAAAGGAATACGATTTAACAAACATACCTACGGAGTATATTAAGGCACTGGCCGACCAATCGGAGGATTTAATGCAATATCACAAAGGAAATATTTATTATTATGAGGACGTGTTTATGGAACATAATTTGGATTTGTTGATGGAGATAATGAATTATGTGGGAATAACTGAAGTACCAAAAAAAGTACTAAACGACTATTTTTATAGTCCCCAAAAAAAAGTAAGAATAATAAAAACACTTATTTAATATCATATGAAAATTCTAATAATTGCAAAGGGGAGATGTGGTTCACATTCATTAATAGATTGGTTAGGTGAGGAATTTAACTTAAAAACCATTTACGAAAATGAAAATAAGGACACTTCGGTGGTCGATGACTATATTATTAAAAGACATCCATCGACAGATTATATCATCGAGGAATACGATTACGTAATAAGGTTAATTAGGGAAAATACAATACTAACCGCTGAGAGTACTGTGTGGGCAGAAGAAAAACAAAAATATCACCAGAGGGGTAAGGAAAAATATATTATAGATGAAGCCTTTTTGAGAAAACACCATAATGAAATATGGAATAAAAAAATAGGTTATGATGAATCCAACGATGTAATAAGGAATATAGGTGTTGGTATGTTAGTTACATATGAAGAATTATTTTTATATGGGACAGGTCAGGAAAAGATAGAGAAGTATATGGGTTTTAAATCTACTTCAAAATTAAATACTGACCTCAAGAAAAGTAGATTTCACATAATGGATAAAACAGTATATATTACATATGATTTAGCATATAATAAAACCACTATCTTAGAAGAAATTGTTAAACAAAAAGATTTAGTTATCGATAATTTAAACGAAAAGATTAAAAATTTAAACGAAACAATCAATAGTTTGAACCAAACGATTGTAGATTTGGTATCATCAAAGAAAACGGCGGGAGGAACCTGATATGTTATAATGACAAACTCGGAAGTAACTACTATTTATATACATGAAGATATTAATTACTGAATCACAATTATTAACATTACATGAGATTAGCAAAGAACATGCCATGGATGAGATTGTGGATTTCAAGAATATTGATTTAGTATATGAATACGAAAAGTTAAATGACCTTTTGTTCAATGGTGAGTTACCAAAAAAGGGTGGACCCATTAGAATTGAATTTGCTTGGAGCAAAAGAAAGTCCGCACATGGAACAACACAATCGTGGGTAGAGAAGGCAACAGGAAAAATTGTTAAGATTGTTATTACTGTCAGTAAATTCTTTGATGTCAAATATAGTTTGTTTAGAGATGTACTTGTTCATGAGATGATTCATGTTTACCAAGCGGTGAACAGGGTTGTTGAACCGAATGGGAATCACGGACCAGTATTCCACAGGGAGATGAAAAGAATTAATGGAATGGGACTTGGGTTCGATGTTGATATTGTAGTTAATGTTGGAAAGCATGAGTTGGTAATCTCAAAGGACATTAAAGCGTTGGATTTGGTGGCGGTTATATTAAACATTGATGGTGAGACCGCAGTTGCGGTA
>Ga0208597_1000009_pt1 | contig 84310 bp, 85 predicted proteins | sample LakMenEpi05May12_FD_150673 | JGI IMG/M metagenome (GOLD analysis project Ga0208597, IMG submission 150673) | Freshwater microbial communities from Lake Mendota, WI - 05MAY2012 deep hole epilimnion (SPAdes) | ecosystem: Environmental > Aquatic > Freshwater > Lake > Epilimnion/Euphotic zone ...
TCAGGCATGCTTTCTTTGATAAGACTAAAAAAAATTCTTGTGAGATATGGATGCGAATGATGATCTTGGTAAGTATTACAGTAACAAGCATAAAAAAAATCTAAATCTGATTCTGAAATTTCAGGGCCTTTTATTTTTTTAATCTTAAGCCCTAAATCCTGAATCTTTTTTCTTTCTTGTTTTATTTTTTTGCGTTTATCGTGAGAGAGTTGAGATAAAAATTCTACAAAATTATTGTAATTTTTATTAAACCATTTAAATTGAACACCCTCTCTTAGCATCCATTTTGGATCTCCAAATATATCTTTCTCGCTCTCATTGCAAAATAAAATATGACTTGAAGACATTTTATTTTCATAAGCTAGCTCTTCTATTTGTACAACTATATTTTTTTTAATCGATAGATCTAATCCAAAAATTCTAGGTCCGGTGGCTGGAGTAAATGGTATACAAGAAGCGATTTTTGGATAATAGTTTTTTCCATATTTTTGGTAGGCTTCTGCCCAAGACCAATCAAATACATATTCGCCGTAAGAATGTTCCTTCAAAAATATAGGCGAAGCGCCAACGAGGCTCCCTTGATCAATGACAATTGCCGGAAAAGGGTGCCATCCTGTACCCTCTCCTATGGACTTCGATGCCTCAAGTGATTGAAAAAATTCAAGCCTTAAAAAAGGATTGGATTTTGTAAGATCATTCCATTCTTTTTGATTGATATTTTTAAAGCTAGATTGAAATTCTAAGCGTGCCATAGCGATCTATTCTAACAAGATTCACTAGGACTTAATTTATGGGTGTTTTGGTATTTGATGAGGCTTGATTATTTTTACGTTTGTTAATTTCTATATGGGCTTTTTCAAATTCCTTTGCTAACAAAGCAAGCTCATCTAGTGATATAACTTCATTTTCATCGAGATCAAGACGGTTAAATTGACGGGCGACTTGAGGTAAGCAACGGGTTGTTTCTGCCAAATCCAGCGTATTGTCATTATCTTCATCGCAAGCAATAAATCGGGATTCCAAACCTTTTAGCATTTCTCTCTGTTTTTCTTCAATAAGACTACTTTCTTTACCTGATGATTTTGCGTACGCTGCAAGAGCACGTCTAATTCTTGCTCGCTCTTCTGGAGATAATGCGCTACTTTCTTTTAATTTATTAAGCTCAGTTGCAACGGATGAATTAGTTTCTGATTCAGCTTTTTGTACCTGATTGTTAGTCCCACCAAACGCCTGAATGGATAAGCCAAAAAACGCAGCCGAGCAAAATAAAACGAGTTTTAATAAATTATGCAATTGATTGATTTTTATCTGAAAAGGAGTCCTATATTCAATCCTAAATGTAAACACTTTATTACAAAAAAATGCATATTTGTTTCTATTTGTAACAATGGATCACAATCACTTTGATGTAAACTTATAAATTAAGTTCAACTCGCACCAACTGATTTAGACTAAAACCATGGCAACCAATCCAGCATCTATCTTAATTGTTGATGACGATCCTAAAATAAGGGATCTCACAAGCCAATATCTTATTGATCAAGGCCTAAATGTGCATTCGGCTAACGGCGGCAAGGAGATGGATACATTTATTGCTAGCCATCAAGTTAGTCTCATCATTCTCGACCTGATGATGCCTGAAGAAAGTGGGCTTGCTATATGCCAAAGATTAAGAGGCTCGGGAAATCTCACCCCTATTATTATTCTTACCGCTAAAGGTGATGAAATTGATCGAATTGTGGGCTTGGAAATGGGAGCAGATGATTATGTATCAAAACCCTTTAATCCTCGAGAACTTTTGGCGCGTATTAATGCAGTCTTAAGACGTAATGATTTAAAACAAGCGCAGGCCTCAAATTCCGAGAGCTTAGCGTTTGGTCCTTTTGTATTTAGTTCAGACGCAAGAAGCCTCACAAAAAATGGTGTACCTATTAGTATTACATCTGGAGAATTCGAATTATTAAAAGTATTTATTGATCACCCCCGCCAACCCTTATCTCGAGATCAAATTATGCAATTAGCGAAAGGGCGTGAACTTGATGTTTTTGACAGGAGTATTGATGTTCAAATTTCAAGATTAAGAAAAATTCTAGAAGAAGATCATACGAGTCCTAAATTTCTTCAAACGATGTGGGGCTTTGGATACATCTTCGTTCCAGATGGTGATGCCGCACATTGAAATTTATTCCCAATACACTTCTCGCTAGATTTCTTATTCTTATCGCAACAGTGCTTATCATTGCGCAAGTTGTGTCAATTCGAATATTTGACTATTTTGAAAGAGGTCCTAGAGCCGAAGCTGTAGCTCAAGAAATTGAAACCATAGTTAATTTTACAAGAGTCTCCCTTATATCCTCAAGAGAAGATAAAAGACTTGAGCTTCTATCTGAGCTATCAACCAAAGGTGATATTAGAATTTATCCTGCTTATTACTTTGAAGATATTGAGCCGCTAGCTCCAGACCCTTTCTTGCAAGTTATCGTAAGCAAGCTTAAAGCAAGGCTCGGTGAGAATACCATTGTAGTTACTAATCACTATGGTATCCCAGGTCTCTGGGTAAGCTTTGCTATCGATCAAGATGAGTTTTGGGTAGTGATTCCTACACCTGGAGATAGGCCTTTCCCATGGCACTGGATTGGCTGGGGCATTATTGTTGCCGGCCTTTCAATCATTGGCGCGTATGCTACTGCAACAAGAATTAATAAGCCTCTAAATCTTTTAATCAATGCTACAGAGCAACTAAAAAAAGGTACGTTTCCTGAAAAACTTCCTTTGGATAGCGTGACTGAATTCCGCACTATGAGCCAAACTTTTAATGAAATGGCTGAGAGTTTGGGTAAGGTAGATCAAGAGAGAAAAGTTCTTTTAGCAGGAGTGTCTCATGACATAAGGACCCCACTTACCAGGCTAAGAATTGCTATTGAAATGTTGCCTGAAAAAATTGCAAGTAAGCTTAAAAAAAGCATGGAGGAGGATATCTTTGAAATAGATAATATCCTTAATCAATTTATAGATTATGTTCGAGGATTTAATCAAGAGGCAACAGTCACAACAAATCTCAATGAATTTTTTAGTCATATGAAAAATCAACATCAAATACTTAACCGTAATATTGTTCTTGTGAGTAATCTAAAAATACCAATCTTCTATGACATAAAACCAATCTCATTTAGAAGATTATTTGATAATCTTATTAATAATGCTTTTTCCTACTCCACAGGTGAAGTGGTAATTACTATTAGAAAACATAAAGAAAATATCTCAATTTCTGTTCTCGATGATGGCCCGGGCATTCCGCCAGATCATATCCAAAGACTTCTAAAGCCCTTTGAAAGATTTGATGTGATATCAATAAATAAAAAACAAATAGCCAATAATCGAGAGGGTTGTGGACTTGGGTTAGCAATCGTTGACAAAATTACTGAGGCTCACAATGGTAAATTAGTAATCTCAAATCGCGCTAAAAAGGGCTTAGAGGTAAAAATCATACTGCCTTTAATTAGTGAAAGCTAATTAAACCAATTTAATTTCTTTCGAAGTTTGACTACATTCCCAATAATAATAAGAGAGGGTGATTTTAATTTTTCTTTTTTCACCTTTTGTACAATATTAGATAGAGCTCCTGTTATCACTCTCTGTTGCGAAGTTGTTCCTTGCTCAACAACAGCGATTGGTAAATCTTTGGGGGCGCCATGTTTTACTAATTCAATACATATTTGTGAAAGCGCTAAAAGCCCCATGTAAATCACAATTGTTTGATTTGGTTTAGCTAGCGAATCCCACTCAAGCGTCAATCTTTCATCTTTCATATGTCCAGTAACAAATGTACAAGACTGCGCATAATCTCTATGCGTTAAGGGAATGCCCGCATAACTTGATACCCCATTGGCAGCAGTAATTCCAGGCACTACTTGAAATGGAATTTTATGCTCCATAAGTATTTCTATTTCTTCGCCGCCTCTGCCAAAAATAAAAGGGTCGCCACCTTTTAGACGCAAAACACGCATACCTTTTTTTGCTAACTTTACGAGCAATTGATTAATTTTGTCTTGTGGCAAAGTATGTCTGTCTCTTTCCTTTCCAACATAAATCAACTCTGCATCACGTCTCACAAGATTTAATACATCCTTACTGACAAGGTTGTCATAAACACATACATCTGATCGCTGCATTAAATGGAGAGCTCTAAATGTGAGCAAATCTGGATCACCGGGTCCGCCACCAACCAAGAAAACTTCTCCCTGTTTTTTTTGTATACCATTCTTTTTGACCAATGCTGTTAATTGCTGAGCACTCATTTTTTTGGTTTGATTGAGAAACTGTCTAACTAATGGATGATCAATAAAATTTTCCCAGAAAATTCTTCTAGACTGTGTTGTTTCATACCTCCCTTTGATGCTATCTCTCATGGAGCCCATAATAGAGGCAAGCTTACTAAAGTTATGTGGAATCAAGGCTTCAATTTTTTCGCGCACAAATTTAGCTAATACAGGGGCATTACCTTCGCTCGAAATTGCAATTAGTAAAGGTGATCGATCTATAATCGATCCCATTGTAAAAGTACAAAGCGCAGGTTCATCAACTACATTGACTGGAATATTAAGAGCTTGAGCAGTTTTGGAAACTAACGAATTAACTTTTTTATTGTCAGTCGCTGCAACAACAAGAACCGAATGAGTTAAATCATTTTTTTCAAAAGACTTTAATCTAACTTGAATTTTTTTTGATTTTTGATAATGCTTTAATTCATTACATAATTTAGAGGCGATTACAGTAATTTTTGCGTCAGCCTTAAGAAGCATATCGATCTTTCTTAAAGCAACATCACCGCCCCCTACAACCAAAACAGGCTTATGTATTAAATTAATAAAAATCGGGAAACTTTTCATAGCATTATTTTACCTGTTCATTGAAAGGTAAATCTTATCTAAAATGCAATAATTTACCTGTATTATTAATCACTTAAAGCCACTATACTTAACATATACCAATTTTAATGCACCATCTATTCCTGTAGCTTTATGCTTAAAAAAGTTTTTATTAAAACATTCGGCTGTCAAATGAATGAGTATGACTCATCAAAAATGCAAGATGTATTAAATCAGGCCCACGCCAGCTCTAAAACTGAAAATCCCGAAGAAGCAGATCTTATTATTTTAAATACATGTTCCGTAAGGGAAAAGGCTGAAGAAAAAATATACAGCCATCTTGGTGAGTATGAAGCCCTTAAGAAAGCTAATCCAAATCTACTTATTGCAATTGGCGGATGCGTTGCAAGTCAAGAAGGTGAAAATATTCTTAAGCGAGCTCCTTTTGTGGATCTAATTTTTGGCCCACAAACTCTTCATCGATTGCCAGATTTGATAAGCAAAAGAAGATCAGCTGGCTTGTCACAAGTTGACATTTCTTTCCCTGAGATAGAAAAATTTGATCATTTGCCTTCCCCCAGTTTCTCAGGTGCTTCAGCCATGGTTTCAATTATTGAGGGTTGCAGCAAATATTGTTCGTTCTGTGTTGTCCCTTACACGAGAGGGGAAGAGATCTCGAGACCGTTTGAGGATGTATTAGCCGAAGTGATTCATCTAGCTTCCTTGGGTGCGAGAGAAATAACTTTGCTAGGACAAAATGTTAATGCTTATCGATCTCATACTAAGAATGGATCACCTGCAGATCTGGCTTTACTTATAGAGTACATATCTGAAATTGATGAAATTAAACGTATTAAATTTACAACAAGCCATCCAAATGAAATGAGTGACAGTCTTCTTGAATGCTTTGGAAAATTTCCAAAACTTGCAGCTCATCTTCATTTGCCTATTCAGTCTGGCTCAGATCGTATATTGTCAGCTATGAAAAGAAACTATACAGCGCTAGAGTATAAAAATATCATAAGAAAATTAAAAAAGAATTGCCCTCAAATCTCAATAAGCTCTGATTTTATTGTTGGATTCCCCAATGAAACGGATGCTGATTTTGAGTTGACAAAAAAAATTATGGAAGAAGTACAATTTGACTTCAGTTTTAGTTTTTTATACAGCCCAAGACCTGGGACTCCAGCCTCATATATTTATGATGAAATTCCACATGAGACAAAATTAAAAAGATTGAATGAATTACAATTGATGAATGAAGCTCAAGGCAAAGCAATTAGTCATCTTATGTTGGGGACTAAACAGCGCATTCTAATTGATGGTCAGTCATGGAAAAATCCAGCTGAAATGGCTGGCAAAACAGATAATAATAGAGTGGTAGATATTAAAACTGATGAATCATTTATCAACCAATTTGTAGATGTAACAATTACTGAGGTAACTTCGAAAAGGCTTCGCGGAGAAATCATTTAATATGGGTATGGAATTCAATTTACCTTCTGACAATAATAGGCAACTATCTAATTTATGTGGTGCATTAGATCAAAACCTAAAACAAATTGAAGCAGCTCTAGAAGTTGATATTGTGAGACGTGGATCAAATTTTATCGTCAACGGCTCTTCAAAAAATATCAAAGCCGCAGCAATGCTTATCCAAAAGTTTTATAAAGAAGCGGGCGATCCTATTGAGCTGGAAGATATTCAATTAGGACTTGTCGAAATAAATAAATTTGAAAAAACGATAAAAGCAACTGCAGAAATTAATGAGCTCAAAACAAAACGAAGTGATCTAAGGGGCAGAACACCAAGGCAAAATGCATACTTAAAAAATATACAAGATTTTGATATTACTTTTGGTATTGGACCTGCGGGTACAGGTAAAACATATCTTGCTGTAGCTAGCGCTGTGGATGCCATTAACCGAGATAAAATTAAACGTATCGTTTTAGTTAGGCCTGCCGTAGAAGCGGGTGAGCGATTAGGTTTTCTTCCAGGTGATCTAGCACAAAAAGTAAACCCTTATCTAAGGCCTCTTTACGATGCGCTTTATGATCTCGCAGGTTACGATAATGTTCATAAAATGATTGATAAAAGCATCATCGAGATTGCCCCGTTAGCTTACATGAGGGGGCGTACATTAAATCAAAGCTTTATTATTTTAGATGAAGCTCAGAATACAACACCTGAACAAATGAAGATGTTTTTGACACGCATTGGCTTTGGTTCAAAAACTGTCATTACAGGGGATATCACGCAAATTGATTTAGCAAAAGGTCAAAAAAGTGGGTTGATTGAAGCGAAGAAGATCTTGTCTAAAGTTAAAGGTATTGCATTCACTCATTTCCTATCTGAAGATGTCGTCAGGCATCCGCTTGTTCAAAAAATTATTAATGCTTATGAAACCTTCGAAAAAAAAGAAAGTAAGTAATTCACTTTAAATGGAATCGAAACCGATCATTGCCATTCAAGATATGGTGCATAAAAAACCAATCTTAAAAAAAACACAATGTCTAAAATGGCTCTCGCCTATCGTTGATAAAAATGCTGAGATAACTATTCGAATCGTAGATAACGATGAGTCAATAAACTTAAATAATATATATCGCAAAAAAAAATATCCGACAAATGTACTTTCATTTCTCGTAGACGATGAGGTTCATTTGATTGGAGATATTGTTCTTTGTGCGCCAGTCATAGAAAAAGAGGCGCTTGAACAATCAAAAAAACTTGAAGCCCATTATGCTCATCTTATTATTCATGGCGCACTTCATTTATATGGTTACGACCATGAAAATAAAAAAGATGCTGATATTATGGAAGCTAAGGAAATTAAAATTTTAACTAAGTTAGGCTATAAAAATCCATATCTCATAGAAGAGAGTAAATCGCAATGAGCGAATTAAAGAAGTCTAAATTAATCGAACGCCTCAGTCACTTTCTCTTGAGGGGGCCTGAAGATCGCGAACAGCTTTTTGAGCTGCTCAAATCATCATATGAAAAAAATTTAATGGATGCTGATTCGCTTTCAATGATTGAGGGCGTACTGCAAGTTTCCGAAATGCAAGTTAGAGATATTATGATTCCAAGATCACAGATGGATGTAATTGATATCTCTCATCCACCAGAAAAATTTATCCCTTTTGTTATAGAGACAGCTCACTCTCGCTTTCCTGTTATTGAAGACGATAAAAATGATGTGATAGGCATTTTGCTTGCTAAAGATCTTCTCAAATATTATGCAGGTGATGACTTTGAAATTAGAGATATGCTGCGCCCTACTGTTTTTATTCCTGAATCTAAAAGACTGAATGTCCTTCTTAAAGAGTTTAGAGGAAGTAGAAATCATATTGCTATCGTCGTAGATGAATATGGCGGTGTTTCTGGTATGGTCACGATCGAAGATGTATTAGAGCAAATCGTTGGTGAGATTGAAGATGAATTTGATTTTGATGAAACTGAAGACAATATTATTCAAGATAAAAATGGTCACTATAGAGTAAAAGCATCGACAGAAATTGAGGATTTTAATGAGTACTTTAATGTTAACTTCAGTAATGAAGAATTTTCAACCATTGGTGGCTTAATTATTCATGCATTTGGCCACCTCCCAAAACGAGATGAAAAAATTACTTTCGAGGGATTTAAGATCACAATTCTCAGGGCTGATAGCCGTAAACTCTATTCCGTCCTCCTTGAAATTGACAGCCCCTCTAATAGCGTGTAATTTTTTGAACTAATCGACATATTATTCTTCAAATTGTTTTAGGGATCTTTCATGAAAAAACTACTTTTAGCCATTTTTTTAATCGCATCACCATATTTACATGCGGCAGAAACGAACTCTGATAGAAGCGCTCTTCCGGTAGATGAAAAATCCTTTATTGAAGCTATTAGTCGTTTTAATAAGGATGAAATTCTTAAGGTTCTAGGCGAGCCTGCTTTCAAAGAAGACATTAAAATGAAATCTTCTGAACAAATTGTGGGGTCTATCTGGCAATATCACAATATCAATACTGCAGAAGATGGGAGCTATTACCCAACAACAGAATTAGATTTTCTAGACGAGTTCGTTGAGACAGTTGTTTTCCAAAATAACACTGATAAGACTTCGAAAAGCCCTTCTCAAACATATAAAATTCAAAAGCCTTAATTACTTTAAGGCTTTATTCTTGATAATTCAGTACAATTGCCTTAAACGGCATTTTGTATTTTGAATAAACATTACCCACTCTTTTATATAGCTATTTCTTTTTTGCTCGGAGCGCTTTCGGTTCTGAGCTTCGCCCCTTTTAACTATCATTTCATTTCGCTTCTTTCTTTAAGTGGTCTTTTTTACATCTGGCATAGACTAAGCAATGCTAGGCAAGGATTTCTCTCGGGCCTTTTTTTTGGTCTAGGTTTATTTGGCTTTGGTATTTCATGGATTTATATCAGTCTCAATACATACGGTGGCATGCCCTCTTGGTTATCTTGTTTGAGTACTTTTTTATTCTGCCTCTTCTGTGCTTTTTTTACTGGTCTTATTGGATGGTTTTCTTTACATAAAAAATCGAGCTTTTTTTTAATCCCATTTATTTGGACGTTCTTTGAATGGATTAAAGGTTGGGTTTTCACTGGCTTTCCATGGCTCACAATGGGTTATTCACAAGTTCCCTCAAGCCCTCTTGTGGGATTTCTCCCTATTATTGGTATTTATGGGCTCACTCTGATACTTACTTCTCTAGCGCTCATTCTTAGCCTCGTATTGCTGAATAAAGATAAACGCTCAAAGCTTTTAAGGATTGGTTTAATAGCTGCTGTATTAGTGTCGGGTCAGCTTTTAAAAAATATAGAATGGACCGAGCCTACAGGCAAACCTATCTCCATCTCGCTTGTTCAAGGCAATATTGCTCAGGATATTAAATGGCAAAAAGAAACCGTTACACAAACGCTACAAACTTATCAAAAGCTTATTCAAAAAACAAAAGGTCAAATTATTCTTCTGCCAGAAACTGCCTTGCCGCTCCTTGCAGAATATATTCCTGAAACATTTAAAAAATCTGTTTTACTTCACGCCTCAAAAGTACAAGGCCACGTTCTGATAGGTGCGATTGAACGTCAAGATGCAAAATACTTTAATGTGGTATTAAATTTAGACGGTAATTCGTCTCAAGTTTATCGAAAATTTCATTTAGTGCCGTTTGGCGAATTCATACCGTTAAAATTTATCTTTCAGTATATTTATACGTATTATCTCAATATGCCTATGAATGACTTGTCGAGAGGCGGTAATCGTCAAGAGCCCATGGCAATTGAAAATCAGAAAATTGCTTTTAATATTTGTTATGAGGATGTTTTTGGTGAAGAAATTATTCAAGCACTTCCTTCTGCAACAATTTTAGCTAATGTCAGCAACGATGCATGGTATGGAAGATCTATTGCTGCTTATCAACACTTACAATTTTCTCAAGCAAGAGCCATCGAAACAGGAAGAATGCTAATTCGTGCGACAAATACAGGTGCTACTGCGATTATTGATGAGCACGGCATTGTCAAAGAAATATTACCCGCATTTACTGAAGGCATCCTCGAAGCTGATGTGCAAGGATTTAAAAATACAACGCCTTATGTTTTTTTTGGTAATTGGCCAGTTATTACTTTATGTCTCATTGCGCTTCTTGGTTGGATCATGAGGCATTCAAAACTTTTATGGATATTGAAAAAGAAGTAGAATGCTTGAATTAGAGATCAATTCATTATGCAATTAACCTTTCAAGACATTATTCTCAAACTTCAACATTATTGGGCTAGCCAAGGATGTGCCATCCTTCAGCCCTATGATATGGAAGTGGGTGCAGGTACTTCACATACTGCAACTTTTTTAAGGTCACTTGGACCAGAACCATGGAAGGCAACTTATGTTCAACCAAGTCGCCGTCCAAAAGATGGGCGCTATGGTAAAAATCCAAATAGACTTCAACATTATTATCAATTACAAGTTGTTCTTAAACCTTCCCCATTAAACATTCTTGAGCTTTATCTGGGGTCGCTCAAAGCACTCGGCTTTAATCTGAAAGAAAATGATATTCGCTTTGTAGAAGATGACTGGGAAAATCCAACGCTTGGGGCTTGGGGGTTAGGTTGGGAAGTTTGGCTCAATGGAATGGAAATTACTCAATTCACTTACTTCCAGCAAGTCGGAGGCATTGATTGTAAACCCATCACAGGCGAAATCACTTACGGACTAGAAAGGCTCGCTATGTATATCCAAGGGGTCGACAATGTTTACGATCTCACATGGACTGATAATTTAAAATATGGTGATGTATATCTTCAAAATGAAATTGAACAAAGTGCATATAACTTTGAACATAGTGACGCTGATTTTTTATTTCAAGCGTTTACTGCCCATGAAAAACAAGCCAACCATCTTATAAGCGAGCACTTAGCGCTTCCTGCCTACGAGCAAGTATTAAAAGCAGCACACTCTTTTAATCTACTAGACGCAAGAGGCTCTATTAGTATTACCGAAAGAGCAGAATATATTGGTCGTATTAGAAATTTAGCCCGTAACGTTGCGAGTAGCTATCTATTAAGTCGCGCAAATTTAGGCTTTCCTTTAGCTGACAAAGGCCACGCGAAAGAAATTATTGATCAACTCAATGCAAAAAAGACGGTTAAATCGTGAAGTTAGATAATTTACTTATTGAGCTTTTAACTGAGGAGCTTCCTCCAAAATCACAAAAGCAGCTTGGTATTTCGTTCGCAAAAAATATCAAAGAATTTCTTACAAAACATCATCTCGCAAATGAGATATCTGAAGATTCAATCTTTTCAACACCAAGAAGAATTGGCTTATATTTAAAAAATGTTAAAGATGAAGCAGACAATCAGAATGTATCAATTAAACTCATGCCTGCTTCAGTTGGATTTGATGGCTCAGAAAAACCAACTGAAGCTTTATTAAAAAAATTACATGCGATTGGTTTAAATGAAAAAGATGTGAGTGGCATTGTTAAAAAAAATGAAAACAATGCTGAAATTCTATATATCAATAAAAATGAAGAAGGTGCAAAGCTAAAAGATATTATTGCTGAATGCATTTCATCGAGCCTTGCGCGTTTACCTATAAAAAAGATGATGTCTTATCAGCTCTCGGATGGATGGACGACTGTTAACTTTGTGCGGCCAGCTCATGGATTAGTCATTCTTCATGGGGCTAATGTCATCAATGCAAATGTTCTAGGTATTACTTCAAATAGAACAACATTGGGCCATCGGTTCGAGTCTAAAAAAGAAATAATTGAGATTCATCATGCTGACCAATACGAAGAGCAAATGAAAATCGAGGGCGCCGTGATTGTATCCTTTGAAGAGAGAAAAGCGTTAATTAAAAACACTTTAAATGAAAAGGCAGCCAGTCTTTCAAATCAACTTACCCCCATTGAAGACGAAGACCTTCTTGATGAAGTTACAGCGCTCGTTGAATACCCAAATGTTCTAGCGGGTGAATTCGAATCTAAATTTCTTGACGTTCCTCAAGAATGTCTTATTTTGAGCATGAAGGCTAATCAGAAATACTTTCCTTTGATTGATAAAAATAAGAAACTATCTAATCAATTTTTAATTGTTTCAAACATATCGCCAAAAAATTCAGACCTCATTATTCAGGGCAATGAAAAAGTGATCAGACCAAGATTATCTGATGCAGAATTTTTTTATGCACAAGATAAGAAAAAACCACTTAAAGACTATCTCTCACAGCTATCACATATTGTGTACCACAATAAACTTGGCTCACAATCTGAGAGATCTGAGAGAGTTAAAACTATTGCATCTCTCATTGTAAAAAATTTAAACCAATCTAAATTGCTCGATGCTGTAATGCTTGCGTCTGATTTATCTAAAGCGGATTTATCTTCAAACATGGTAGGTGAATTTCCCGAACTTCAAGGCATCATGGGAAGATATTACGCCTTAAATGAAAAAATTTCAGATGAGGTAGCATTTGCTATTGAAGATCATTACAAGCCAAGATTTTCTGGTGATTCCCTTCCAAGAAGTACTGTTGGAGATATCGTTGCGATTGCTGACAAAATTGAAACTTTAATAGGTTTATTCAGTATTGGTGAAAAGCCGACTGGCGACAAAGATCCTTTTGCGCTTAGGCGTCAAGTGATTGGAATCATTCGTATTCTTACTGAAAAAAATATTGGCCTAAATTTAAATACAGTTATTTCTGAGTCTATTCAGGCAACTAAATTAGTAGAGTCAAAAGATCTTAATTCTTTTATTTATGATCGTCTGTCCAATTTCTTCAAAGACCAAGGTTATGCTGCTCTCGATATCGAAGCCGTGCTTGCTATTGAATCAGGCTTAATCAATGAAATACCCCCAAGATTAAATGCAATTAAAGAGTTTTTATTACTCTCAGAATCTGAAGACCTAGCATCAGCCAACAAAAGAGTTGGCAATATTCTTAAAAAAGCTGACGTTAAATCAACCTTAAAAGTTGATCAGTCTTTACTTAAGGATGACGCCGAAATTAATTTATATAAAACATTAGATTTAGTAGATGCTGAGTCTAGAAAAGAATATGCCGCAAAAAATTATTCGGGTTCATTAAAGTTACTTTGTAAACTTAAAAATCCGATTGATCAGTTTTTTAAAGATGTTATGGTAAATGCTGAAGATGAATCACTCAAAATGAATCGACTTGCCCTTCTCGAAAAACTTTATTCGGCGATGAATTTAGTTGCTGACTTATCGAAACTCTCCTCTTAAATTATGAAATTAGTCATTCTAGATAGAGATGGCGTAATCAATGAAGATAGCGTAAATTTTATTAAAACGCCTAATGAATGGATCCCCATCCAAGACAGTCTAGAGTCAATTGCACTTTTAAATCAGTCTGGCTTCAAAGTCGCAATAGCTACCAATCAATCAGGCATTAGCCGGGGTCTTTTTGATGTATCAACACTTAATCTCATTCATGAAAAAATGTTTAAATTACTCTCCCAACAAGGTGGACATATCGACGCTATTTTCTTTTGTCCCCACAGAGCAGAAGAAAATTGTGAATGCCGCAAACCAAAACCAGGTATGTTAAAAGAGATTGCCCATCGTTTTTCGATCAATTTAAAAAATGTTCCAGCCATAGGAGATTCCTTAAGAGATCTTCAAGCTTTTGATGCAGCAGGGGCTCAGCCTATACTCGTTAAGACAGGCAAAGGAGAAGAGACGCTCGCCAAAGGTGGGCTACCTAAAAATACTTGGGTTTGTGAAAATCTCGCAGAAGCGGCACAAAAAATTATTACGGAGTACGCTTAACTTAAAAATAATGCTTTATTTAAGATCTATTATTTTTTTAATTGGTATGTGGATTTTTACTATTCCATTTACTTTGGCATCCCTTCTTACATTTCCGTTTCCAGCCATTACAAGGTATAAATTTATTTCAATTTGGGCAAAAACAATGCTATATTGGCTTCGAATTTCCTGTAATCTAAATTTTGTTGTCAAAGGGGAGCAAAACATAGGTTCAACTGCATCGATTGTACTTTCCAAACATCAATCAGCATGGGAAACGCTTGCTTTTCAAAAAATATTTCCTCCGCAAGTTTGGGTGCTTAAAAAAGAATTATTATGGGTTCCGTTTTTCGGATGGGGCCTAGCCATGACATCTCCCATCGCCATTAATCGCAAAGCAGGGCGCAAATCTCTAGAACAAATTCTTACGCAAGGTCTCGATCGACTTAAAAAAGGTTTTTGGATTGTCATGTTTCCTGAGGGCACGCGAACCCTTCCAGGACAGAAAGGTAAATATCACATTGGTGGCGCTTGGGTTGCTTCAAAAACAAATACGCAAGTCATTCCTGTTGCTCATAATGCAGGTTTATTTTGGCCAAAAAATTCAATTCTTAAAAAACCAGGAACTATCCAAGTTAGTATCGGCGAAGCTATAGATGTAAACAATAAAGAACCTGATGAAATTATTAGGCTTACCGAAAATTGGATTGAAAAAGAGGTTTTACATTTAAATGATTAATTTAAAACCTACCAATCTTGAGTTATTTTTACCTAGCGGTAAAAAAATTAAATACCTTCTAAAAAGAAGAAATCGAAGAACTATTGGTTTGAAAGTAGATCACGATGGCCTTGTTATTCATGCGCCTATTCTTATTCCTAGATCTCGCATTGAAGAACTTATTGCGCCAAAACTTGATTGGATTCAAGAGAAGCTCTCCCTTCAATTAAACAAGAAAAAGAAAATCAATTGGAAAACAGGTGAATTAATTCACATTTTAGGTAATAAAGTTATTCTCAGCCTTAAGGCGAGCAAAACAAACTCAGTTCTGCAAGATAAAGACATACTTCATGTCGATACAAATCGTGTGAATGATCAAGTGCATTCCGCTAAGCTCGTATCCAAATGGTTAAAAGAAAAAGCATTGAAAGATTTTGTTCGAAGAGTAGAAGTATTTAGCGTTAAACTTAATGTACATCCTTCTAGCGTTTACCTCTCAAATGCAAAATCTAGATGGGGAAGCTGTAACTCTAAAAGAGAAATTAGACTTAATTGGAGGCTAATCCAAGCGCCCCCACATATTATCAATTATGTGATCTGTCATGAATTAGCTCACCTAAAAGAAATGAACCATTCAAATCGTTTTTGGGAAGAAGTAGAAAAAGTACTTCCTGAATATCGCTCATCAGAAAAAGAACTCAAAACGCTCTCAAGCGACTTGTATCTTATTGGCTAAATAAGCTTTGCGAGGTCGCTCGCTAAGTCTTCAGGTTTTTGTCCGTTACTTATATGAAGCTTAATGCTCCCCTTCTTATCAATAACATACAAACCTGCACTATGATCAATCGTGTAGCCGGCTTTACTTCCGTCATTCACTTTTTTATTAAAAATCTTTAATTGATTTGCAACTTTATCGATATCACTCTCTGTTCCAGTAAGTCCTAGGAAAGAACTATTAAAGGTTGGAATAAATTTCTTCAAAACATCCTCGGTATCGCGCGCTGGATCTAAGGTAATAAAAATAACTTGCACTGCTGAGGCCTTATCCTTGAGGAGAACCATTGTTTTTTTAAGATCAGTCAAAGTTGTAGGGCATATATCAGGACAATGCGTAAAACCAAAGAAAAGCACTACGACTTTACCTTTAAAGTCTTCTAAAGTTCTTATGCGCCCATTAAAGTCTTTTAAACTAAAAGCCGTGTCCATACGAACAGAGCTTATATCTGTACCCACAAAAGTCTGTTGATTAGAGTTTTGACAAGAGACAAGACAAATGAGGATTAAAAATAAAAGTACAATTTTTTTCATAATATGTTTCTCAATAAAAGCGATTCATTTTATCATGTTAATAAATGACAATTAAGCATCAAAGAAACCTAACGATGATTCACCAATTTTAAGGAAAACTATGGCAATCCCAAGTTCAATGGAAGACCGTGACGGACACATTTGGTTTGATAACAAAATGACGCCTTGGCGTGAGGCTAAAACTCATGTGCTTACTCACACTCTTCACTACGGTATGGGTGTCTTTGAGGGAGTAAGGGCCTATAAAACCAATGAAGGCACTGCCATTTTTAGACTCAAAGAACATACGGATCGATTCTTTAATTCTGCGCATATTCTTGGAATGAAAATGCCTTATGACAAAAATGTCATTATGGATGCTCACAAAAAAGCCGTTAAAGAAAATAAATTAGAATCGGCTTACATTAGACCTATGGCATTTTATGGCGCTGAAGCCATGGGAATTTCTGCAAAAACTTTATCGACACATGTCATCGTTGCAGCATGGGAATGGGGCGCTTATATGGGCAAAGAAGCGCTTGAAAATGGTATTCGCGTAAAAACATCGTCTTTTTCTAGACATCACGTCAACATCACCATGTGTAAAGCAAAAGCAAATGGTAACTATATGAATTCAATTCTAGCGCATCAAGAAGCATGTCAAGACGGCTATGACGAAGCATTATTGCTTGATGTAAATGGTTTGGTTACTGAGGGTTCAGGTGAAAATATATTTATCGTCAAACATAACAAACTGATGACGCCTGATCTTACGAGTGCATTAGAGGGTATTACCCGCGATACGATCATTCAAATTGCAAATGATTTAAAAATACCAGTGATTGAAAAAAGAATCACACGAGATGAAGTCTATACTGCTGATGAAGCTTTCTTTACAGGAACAGCTGCGGAAGTTACGCCTATTAAAGAACTAGACAGAAGAATGATTGGCAAAGGCCATCGCGGAGAAATAACTAAAGAATTACAAAGTATTTATTTTGATGCTGTTACAGGAAAATCAAAAAAATATGCAGATTGGCTTACTCACGTTTAACACATGAATAATAAAGTGATAAGCGTAGATAAAAAAAGTCTTCCATTGTTTTGTCCTACGCAAAAAGAAAATTTATTCTCATCTCACCCAAGAGTGTTTTTAGATATCACGCAAACGGGCATGGTGTCCTGCCCCTATTGCGGTACAACTTATAAGCTAAAATAAATTAAACCCAAAGGCCTCTGTAATTAAAGCTTTCCGGGCCTTGCCCCCACAGTTCCGCTATAACCTTATCCGCATTTTGATCTAAGCTATTTGTCCAGAAATGAGTTGTCCCTGAGGCGCTATTTTGATTTAGTAAATCCTTTTCTATTAATACATGTTTTAAATAACTTGCTACTGCTTCGCCTGTGTCTACAATCTTAATATGATCCGGTATTAATGTTTGAATTACGGGCTTTAAAAAAGAATAATGCGTACACCCCAGCACTAGGGTATCAATTTTTTCTTTTAAAAGAGGGTCAATATACTTTTTTAAAAGTGCAATAAGCGCTGGACTCCCTAAATCACCTTGCTCAATAAGTTCAACCAAGCCAAAACATGGCTGCGTAATAAAATGAATATCATTACTATGGTGTTCGAGAAGTGCTGAAAATTTTGCACTTAATAAAGTACCTGATGTTGCCAATATGCCAACTATTTTATTTTTTGACATCAGTGAGGCGGGCTTAACTGCTGGCTCCATACCTATAATCGGAAAATGAAAGCGTTCTCTGAGTATCTGAATTGAGGCAGCTGTAGCAGTATTACAAGCTACGACAATGCACTTAACGTCTTGTTTATTTAAAAATTCAAAAGCAGTTAAGACGCGACGCGTAATTTCTTCGTTTGATTTTTCACCATAAGGTGCAAACCTAGAATCTGCAACATAAATGAGATTCTCATGAAGCAAATGCGCTCTTATACACTTAAGAACTGAAATGCCCCCTACTCCGGAATCAATCACACCAATAGCATTATTTTGAGATGGAGACATGGGTTTAATCTAAAGTTTTATTCAAATCTAAATATAGATGATAGCAAGCTTAATGTACAATAGATTGAAAAGGAAAATCATGGGTTACCGTTTATCAAAAATATTCACCAGGGGTGGAGACAAAGGATCCACAGGCCTCGGCGATGGATCAAAGACTAGTAAATTTAGCGATCGTATCGTAGCCCTAGGTGCGATAGACGAGCTTAATTCAATGATTGGGCTTATGCTTACAGAAAGTCTCCCGCCAAAAATCAATAAAATTTTAACTGTTGTACAGCATCACCTATTTAACTTAGGTGGCGAAATATCAATGCCAGGACACAAAATTATCCTAAAAAATGATGTTCTTGAATTAGAAGAAATTATCACCTCATACAATAAAGATTTACCTCCCTTGAAAGAATTTATTCTTCCGGGAGGCTCAAGAGCTGCAGCATTTTGTCATATGGCCAGAACAATTTGCAGAAGATCCGAACAAGCTATATTTAAACTCAACGCAAAAGATCCGATTAACGCTTACTCTCTTCAGTTTATTAATAGGCTCTCAGATCTTTTATTTGTGCTTGCGAGAGTTATCAATAAACATAAAAAAGTTAAAGACGTTTTTTGGAAAAAAGATATTAGTTAATACAGATCTTCATTAATGTCATCGACCCCTCCTATACTTAAAGCCTTTTTTAAAAAATTTAAAAAAACTAAAAAATCTAACTTTGAAATCGATTTCAAAAAAATTGATGTCAGTCTTATCAGCGTTCATGCAATCAAAACTATAGAAGTTCTAGAAGATAACGGTTTTGAAGCTTATCTTGTAGGAGGAGCAGTCAGAGATCTTCTTTTTGGGATTAAGCCAAAAGACTTCGACGTAGTTACAAATGCAACACCCGATCAAATACATCATTTATTTAGGCGCTCTAGGATGATCGGACGACGTTTCAAATTAGTTCATGTGATATACGGACGAGAAGTCATTGAAGTCTCTACATACCGCTCCCAGCAAAAAGAAATTCCTCAGTCTGACGGCTCTATGATTAGGGATGATAATCATTATGGAACCATAGAAGAAGATGCGATGCGACGCGACTTCACTATTAATGCAATGTTTTATAGTCCAACGAATCATAAGCTTGTTGATTTTCATGAAGGACTAGAAGATCTTAAACATGGGATTATTCGAATGATTGGCGATCCAGAAAAACGCTATCAAGAAGACCCTATTCGCATATTAAGAGCATTCCGTGTATGTGCAAAACTCAATATGACTCTTCATAGTCCTTCAAGAAGTCCTATTAAAAAAATTATTCCTCTACTTCATGACATTCCTCATTCAAGGCTGTTTGATGAAGTTATTAAATTTTTCTTAACAGGTCACGCATTAAACAGCTATAAAGTAATGCAAGATGAAAATATCTACTCACAGTTTTTCTTATCACCAACATTTAAATCAGAAGAGATTAATCTTTTCATTTCGAATGGCCTTAAAAATACTGACTTAAGAATTAACCAAGACAAGTCATGTAACCCGAGTTTCTTATTTTCATTTTTATTGTGGCATCAAGTTTATTTATTGTGGGACCAATACAAAGTCGAGCTTAAAAATTCTATAGCAGGCCTTAACCAAGCGATTGATGAAGTAATCGAAAAACAAATTAAACTTTTCCCTATTCATAAACGCTTCACAATTACTATGAAAGAAATATGGCGATTGCAGCCACGATTTGAAAATCAATCTCCAAAAAAAATATACCGATTATTGCTTCATCCAAGATTCAGAGCTGCTTATGACTTTATGCTATTGCGATGTCAATCTAATCAGCTTGATCAGAGTATCGGCATATGGTGGACAAGTTTTATTGATGCTGATCACCATGAAAAATCATTAATGGTTAAACAACTTACCCGCAAATAATCAAAGATGGGCACCTTAGCTTACATTGCAATAGGAAGTAATCTTGCAAATCCACTAAATCAAGTTACCTCTGCATTCAATGAAATTGGGAACATGCCCAAAAGCAGACTTATAAAAAAATCAAGTTGCTATAGCAGTTCGCCTCTAGGTTATAAAGACCAACCCGACTTTATAAATGCTGTAGTATCAATTGAAACTGATCTCAGCCCTCATCAGCTCTTAACGGAACTTCAAATGATAGAAATCTCACACAAAAGAGAGCGTCCATTCCCTAACGCGCCTAGAACGCTTGATTTAGATATTCTTCTTTATGGGGACATGAGACTGGATGAGCCTAAACTTACGATACCGCATCCAAGAATGCATGAGCGGGCCTTTGTTATTTTCCCCTTACAAGAAATTAATGAAAATATTTCTATTCCCCCTTTCGGAGATATCGCTAAAATAGCCAAAGGATTAGACCCAGAAAATACTAAACGCATAACTCTATGAATATTTTTGATAGATTTCCTTACATCGTAGTTGAAGGGCCTATTGGCTCAGGAAAATCAACGCTAGCAAAAATTTTAGCTGACCGATTCTCAGTCAATTTTTTAAGCGAAAAAGCCGAAAAAAATCCTTTTTTGCCAAAGTTTTATGAAGACATGAAGCGCTATGCTTTATCAACTCAGTTATTTTTTCTTTTTCAAAGAGCGGATCAGATTCAAAAAATTTCACAGATAGATATGTTTAAAGAATCAACGATTGCTGACTTTTTTCTTGAAAAAGATCCTATCTTTGCAAAAATTAATTTAGATCAAGAAGAGTTTAATCTTTACCATCAAATCTTTTCCCACTTGCAATTAAAAGCTCCAAAACCAGATCTCATTATTTATATTCAAACATCGATAGAAACTCTAGAAAAAAGAATTAAAGATAGAAGTATTGATTTTGAGATGGATATTTCAACTGAATATTTAGAAGCGATTGCTGAATCATATAGCCAATTTTTTCATAGTTATGATCACTCACCTGTTTTAATTCTTAACAATGAAAATTTAAATATTCTCAAAGATAAAAATGCAATTGATCTCTTGGTTGAACGAATCATGAACATCAAAAGTAATCGTGAGTTTTTTAATCCTCAGCTTCTATGAACTCAATACCTCTTAAATCTACAATAAAAAATGGTAAAAAAATTACTATTCTCACTTGCTACGATGCATCTTTTGCACGGCTCTTAGAGTCAATAGAAGTTGATGCTATTTTAGTGGGAGATTCTCTGGGTATGTTTATTAAGGGCGATGTGAATACGCATGATGTTTCTTTAAACGATATGATTTATCACACGAGAGCGGTCGCGCAGGGTGCTAAATCTACACTCATTATCAGTGATCTACCTATCCATACTTATGAGACCAATGACCTTGCATACAAAAGTGCCATAGCGCTTATTGAAGCAGGGGCACATATGGTTAAGCTCGAAGGTGGTGCATCATTGGCATCTATCGTTAGCCACTTAAAAACAAAAAATATTAAAGTATGTGGTCATATAGGATATATGCCACAAAGCATTAAAGATATGGATAGCAATGAAATTCAAACTTCATTAGAAAAAACTCTAGAAACTATTCTTGAGGATGCAAAAGCGCTTGAGAAATCTGGGGCCGATATGTTGGTGCTATCTTCTGTCCCTGAGAATGTTGCCAAGAGAATTACACAAGAAATATCTATTCCGACGATTGGATTTCATTCGGGCTCATCATGCGATGGCGAGGTTTTTATTTTGTATGATTTATTAATAAATTCGAATACATCTCATGATCTTTATTTAAACAAAACATCCGCACCAAGTAAAAATAGCGACGTCAAAAACCTTCTTTTGCAGTTCATGAAAAATCATTCTTAAAGTATGGATGTCATTCATACTCAAAACCAATTAATTCAAACATTAAAGGGATTAACACATATTGCTTTTGTGCCTACCATGGGGAATCTCCATGAAGGCCACATTAAACTCATTCAAGAAGCATCAAAAGTTTCAAGAAATATTGTAGTAAGCATTTTTATTAATCCACTTCAATTTAACTCAAAAGAAGACTTTAAAAATTATCCGCGGACATTAAAGGAAGACTTATCTATACTTAAAGAATTGGACATATCTTTCGTATTTGCTCCATCCGAAGAAGATATTCTTGATTCATTAGAAACAATTGAAATTAAGCTCCCTGGCATTGCAAACGATTTGTGTGGAAAATTTAGACCAGGGCATTTTAATGGCGTCGCCACTATTGTCTGTAAATTATTTAACCTTATTCATCCTGACATAGCTTTTTTTGGAAAAAAGGATTTTCAACAACTTTTTTTGATTAAAGCATTAGTAAAACAGCTTAACTATCCTATTGAAATTGTTGGAATCGATACAGTTCGAGATCATGACGGCCTAGCAAAAAGCTCTAGAAATAATTTACTTTCCCTGGAGGATAGAAAAAAAGCCCCTCAATTATTTGAGCAATTGAATGCTATGAAGGAAAAGGTGATACAAAAAACTTCTTCATTTAAAGAAATTGAAGCGCACGCATTGAGCGTATTAAATACTTCTGGATGGTCAGTCGATTATCTATCGATTCGCTCAGCTCAATCACTTGAAAATCCAGTTCATGATGAAAATCAGATAGTTATTTTAGGAGCCGCCACCCTAGGGTCTGTTCGCCTCATTGATAATATTGAATTTTGCATCCAGGATTGAACTGGCTATAATAGGACATCCTTTATACCTGGTTTTGTAGCCCAAATATATGCAAAGAATCATGCTCAAATCTAAACTTCATCGCGTTCAAGTTACGCATTCCGAACTTGAATATGAGGGCTCATGTGCGATTGACGAAACATTGCTTGAGGCAGCTCAAATTAGAGAATACGAGCAAATTGCTATCTACAATATTACTAACGGCGAACGTTTTACAACTTACGCTATTAGGGCGCAAAGAAATTCAGGTGTTATTTCGATTAATGGAGCAGCAGCGCACAAAGCTAACCCTGGTGATCTTATTATTATTGCAACCTATGCAAATTACTCTGAGCTAGAGCTAGAAAAATACAAACCAGCGCTTATTTACGTTAACGAAAAAAACCAGATTATTGCAAAAAAAGATTTTATTCAGATTCAGGCTGCTTAATCATCAATGACCTTGAATGATATTAAAAAAGCGGTAATTGAGGCGCTTGAAGATATTAAAGCGTTCGATATTGAAGTTATTGATGTAAGAAAAATTACAACGGTTACAAGTTTTATGGTGGTTGCAAGCGCCAACTCAACGAGACAAACAAAAGCTCTCGCTCACAATGTTTGCGAAAAAATGAAGTCGCTTAATATTCATATCAATGGGGTTGAGGGTGAAAAAGAAGGTGAATGGGTTCTAGTAGATGTGGATGATGTCATTGTGCATATCATGCTCCCTACCACGCGTGCCTATTATAATCTTGAGCAATTGTGGATAGAGCCTCCAAAAAAATCTCCAAAAAAAATTAATTCGCTTCATTGAAAATTAAAATCATCTCAATTGGCAATAAAATGCCAGGCTGGATTACCGAAGCTTTTGATGGGTACATTTCAAAGCTCAATCACGATTTTTCTCCTCAGCTCGTAGAAATCAAACCAGAAAAAAAATTTGATTCCATAGAGCAAAAAAAAATGATTGAGGCTGAAAAAATTTTATCTCATCTCGATAAAGAATTTTTAATTGTGCTTGATGAAAAGGGAGTTCAGTTCACATCGCAAGAACTAGCTCAAAAATTTAATCATTGGTCAGAACATTTCAAACATATTGCCTTTGTGATTGGCGGCGCTGATGGCATACATGAAGACGTTCTTCAGAAAGCCAATCTTATATGGAGCCTATCCAAATCAACATTTCCCCACGCTCTTGTAAGAGTCTTAGTGGCAGAGCAGCTATATCGAGCCCACTCAATTTTAGAAAATCATCCTTATCATCGTGAATAAAAAATATAACAATTCACTTGTTTGGTTTAGAAGAGATTTACGTGATTATGATCATGCTGCTCTTTCTCATGCGCTTCAAGAGTCTAAACAAGTTTTTTGTATTTTTATTTTTGATAAAGAAATTTTAGATGCCTTAAAAAATAAAGAGGATAGGCGCGTCGAATTTATTTGGGAAAGCATTAAAGAACTTAAAGAAAGTCTTATTCAAAAAAAATCTGATTTAATTGTGATGCATAGCTTGGCTTCTGATGCAATTTCTCATGTCATTGATCAATTTAAGATCGAAGCAATCTATACCAACAGAGATTATGAGCCGCAAGCTATCAAGCGAGATGAAGAAATAAAAAATATTGCGATTAAAAAAAATGTTGTATTTTATGGCTTTAAAGATCAGGTGATTTTTGAACAAGATGAGATTCTGACTGCGCTAGATAAGCCCTATACTGTTTTTACGCCTTACAAAAATAATTATTTAAAAAAACTTGCTCAAACTACGATACCTCGCTTCGACATTGAGCCGTTTATCGAAAATCTTGCTCAATTTAAATCTGATCCTCTATTGAGCCTTGAGGACATGGGATTTAAAAAAACTAATCTTCATCAAATAAAAATTCATACCGGTATGACTGGAGGAAAATTACTCACTGAGGATTTTAAAGAGAGAATAGCGCTCTACAAAAAAACGCGCGATTTCCCAGCGGTTAAAGGTGTCTCATACCTTTCTGTCCACTTAAGATTTGGTACGCTTTCCATAAGACAGCTTGTTCGGCTAACCCAAGAGTCCTTTAATGAAGGCACTGAAACATGGCTTAATGAATTGATTTGGCGTGAATTTTATTTTCAAATTCTATTTCATCGTCCAGACGTAGCACTCGGGAGAGCTTTCAAAAAAGACTATGAATCGATCGCTTTTGAAAATAACCCTGATTATTTCAAAGCATGGACAGAGGGCCAAACTGGGTTTCCGATTGTCGACGCTGCAATGAGACAACTTAACCAAACAGGCTTTATGCATAATCGGCTTAGAATGATTGCCGCTTCTTTTTTAGTCAAAGATCTTCTTGTTGATTGGCGATGGGGTGAGGCATATTTTGCAGAAAAGCTTATTGATTTTGACTTGAGTGCTAATAACGGCGGTTGGCAATGGGCAGCATCTACAGGTTGTGATGCTCAACCATGGTTTAGGATTTTTAACCCAATTACGCAGTCCTTAAGATTCGATCCTCAAGGTAAATTTATTAAAAAATATATCCCTGAGCTTGATCATTGCAGTGATGATGAGATTCACTCCCCATGGCTCAGTCAAAACGCTAATAAAATGAGCTACCCAATGCCCATCATTGACCATGCTTCGCAAAGAATTAAAGCGCTGGCCCTCTATAAATCGGCCAAAAACTAGGATGTTGTTTTTATGCAACACCAAAGGCCTCCAGGCTTGTATTTTCAATAAGTTATAGACAAAAAAACAACATTAATAGATAATTTGCCTAACTTTAATGAATTCTTTTGACATGACAAAACACATCAGCAAATTCCTCGTGGCAATCTTAGTCACTTTCGTCATGTTTGGTTGTGCTTCACAACAAAATAAAGATCCTCTCGAAGGTCTTAATCGAACAGTTTATAAATTTAATGATGTCGTTGATAAAGTAGCATTAAAACCTGTAGCTCAGGGCTACCAAGCAATTACGCCCACCCCTGTCCAAACGGGTGTAAGTAACTTCTTTAAAAATATCTTTGATGTTGTAACGCTCGTAAACGAATTATTCCAATTTAAATTCAAGCAAGCAGCGAATACAACGGGTCGAGTAGCCTTAAATTCAACCGTGGGTTTGCTCGGTCTATTTGATGTGCATACAAAAGCAGGCGGCACTCGTACAAAAGAAGATTTTGGTCAAACGCTTGGTTACTATGGTTTTAATAGTGGGGCGTATTTAGTACTTCCTATTTTCGGCCCATCAAGCACCAGAGACGGTATTGGGTTGGCAACTGACGCACTCTTCTTTAATCCAATTGGTTATATCAATGATGACCCTGCTAGATGGGCTTTAATTGGAGCAGCTCTAATTGATAAACGCGCTCAACTTATGGATGACATTGATATTCGTGACAAATCTTTTGATCCTTATGCTTATATGCGTGATAGTTATATGCAAAATAGAGAAAACTTAGTAAAAGATGGCGTAGAAGATCCAAATGGCGTTAATCCTTACATGATGTCTCTTGGCAACTAATTAGCTTTTTATCAACTAGAAGCAATACTCATTGATTCTAGTAAGATCGAACCCGTATGTTTCGATCCGTTTCTGTAAACATCATTTCCAATCGCTAAAATCTGTTTCAACATATCTTTCATATTGCCTGCAATCGTAATTTCTTCAACGGGATAAGCAATCACCCCATCTTCAACCCAAAACCCTGCAGCACCTCTAGAATAATCACCTGTGACCATATTGATGCCGTGACCAAGTAGCTCTGTTACAAACAGACCTTTATGCATTTGTTTAATAAGATCTTTTAGATTTTGATTGCCCGTCTTCACAATAAGATTATGCGCACCACCAGCATTACCTGTTGATTGCATGCCAAGCTTTCTGGCGGTGTAAGAAGATAGAAGGTATCCATTGATAGTACCTTGGTCAACTAACAGTCTTGAATTTGTCGCTACCCCTTCATCATCAAACATAGAGCTTGCATCTCCCCGCAAAAGGAAAGGGTCTTCTTCAATCGTTAATTGATCGCTTGCTACTTTTTCGCCGAGCGAGTTTAGAAGAAATGAAGATTGGCGATATAAATTACCGCCAGAGATGGCTGAGATAAGAGATGAGATCAGTCCGGTCGCTATCGGCGCTTCAAAAATAACTGGCGCATGGCATGTCTGAATTTTTTTAGCGCCTAGTCGAGCGAGCGTTCGTGTGCCTGCTAATTTTCCTACCGATTCAACTGACTCTAAATCTTCAACATGTCTTGCTGACGAATACCAATAATCTCTTTGCATCATCGACTTTTCTTCTGCAATCACAGAGCAGCCAACCGAATGTCTCGATGTGGGATAGCCGCCCATAAAACCATGACTATTAGCATAAATAAAAATACCCTCGGAAGATGAAATGCTAGCCCCTTCGGAATTTGTAATTTTTTGACTTACACCAAGCGCTGAAGCCTCACATGTTTTCGCAAGGTCAATCATATGGTCAATAGAGATCTCCCATGCATTATACAAATCAAGATCTTGCATGTTCGTCGCCATCAGATTTTTATCAGCTAAGTCAAAAAAAGGATCGGGTGCTGTATAGCGCGCAATATTAAAAGCAGCCTCTACGGTATCTTCAATACTTTGCATGGATAGATCAGATGAGCTTGAACTGCCCTTGCGCTGGCCATTATAAAGGGTGACAGAAAATCCTTTATCTCTATTGATTTCAAGTGTTTCAAGCTCACCTAAACGTACAGAAACATTTTTACCTGTACCATAACTTAGCTCAACTTCAGATGCGGTAGCACCTATACTCTTTGCATAATGCAATGTGTGATCAGCAATTTTTTTTAATTGTTCCAAATCAAATTGATTTTTTTTCATGTCTCTATAGGTAGGAAAGTAAACCCTGTTATCATAACTTAGAAATAGTCACTCTATTAAGTCACTTACATTCATATGGCAAAAGATAAAGATTTCGAAAATAATACCGTCAGCAGGACGCAGCTTAAACTTGAAGCTGAAAAACTTCAATCACTTGGATTGAAATTATGTGATTTATCAGTATCCAAATTAAAGGCTTTGAATTTACCACCCGATTTATTTGAAGCAATTATAGCTATGCAAAAAATTACGAGTAATGGCGCTAAAAGGCGTCAGAGTCAATATATTGGCAAGCTCATGAGAAATTTTGATGCTACTGAATTAAATACGATTATGACTTTTTGGGATCAGCAAGAAATTAAAGAAAAACAACATTTTCACAATATAGAATTGTGGCGGAAAAAATTAGTTGAAGATCCTGGAAGTGTTAATGATTTCTTAATTAAGTTTCCTACGGAAGAAAAATTAATTTTATTAAACACAATCAAAGAAGCAGTTGAAGAAAAGACTAAAGATAAAGCGCCTAAATATAGTCGAGAATTATTTAAGCTTATAAAAAAAATTATAGAGAAATAAAATTATCTGCGGTTAAGTTCAGTAACTACAACCTTTTCCTCATTATCTCTTGCATATTTAATTTTCACTTTATTGCCTTGCTGTTTGAATACTGATTTAGCGAACTCTTCAGGCGACTCAGTATTAACATCATTTAATACAAGTATCACATCACCTTTTTGAATGCCTGATTTAAATGCGGGTGAATCTTTAATCACTGCAATGACTTTCAAGCCAGCCTCTTCCTTCTTCTCTTTGGTGTCTGAGTTTTTCTTAATTAACTTAATGACATGTAATCCTAAAATTGGCTGAGGAAGCTTAGCCCAATAGGTTGCATAAAAGTCAAACTTACTATTTTTATCTTGCAAGTCCGCTTCACTCACCTCAATCACACTATTTTTTTCACTCTTGCTGTCTTTTTTCATTTCAGCATGAATCTGTCTTAGGCGCTCTGTTCGGGTCATTTCATTAATTTTACGATCGTAGACTAAAACCACATCTGCTTCGATCGATTGGGCATGTTTAAGCGCTTGGTTAGGCTCCGTAAAAGGTCCCTGAAATGCAGAGGTTCCCATAAGGTCATAGCCATCTTCTAACATTCTAATATTGTCTTTTTCTTTATTCATACCAGCATAAATTTTTGTATCAGGCTTTTTTTGCAACGAATGAAGACTGTTATTACTTTGCGTAAGATAATTTACTTGAAATAGATTAGTCTCTTCAGCAAATGCCAGAGTGCTTAATAAATTGAGGATGACAAAAATAAGTTTAAATTGCATAGAATTCCCTTAAAGCGATAATGTTATGATCGAACTTTCACTAATTATGACCCATCATGAAAAATAAGTTCACTAAAATTGGACTCATTTCAATTAGCGATCGAGCTTCAAAAGGCGAATACGAGGATCAAGGCATTCCTCATCTGAAGGCTTGGCTTCAAAAAGCCCTCATTTCCCCCTTCGAAACGATAGAAAAAATTATCCCTGACGAAAGACCAATCATTGAATCTTCTTTGATTCATTTTGTAGATATCGATTTGTGCGATCTTATTCTTACGACAGGCGGAACAGGCCCTGCTCTAAGAGACGTCACGCCTGAGGCCACCTTAGCAATTGCGGATCGTGAGATGCCGGGCTTTGGTGAGCAAATGCGTCAAATCAGCTTACATTTCGTCCCCACTGCCATTCTATCGAGGCAGGTTGCAGTTGTGCGTAAAAATACCCTTATTATTAATTTGCCCGGCCAACCTAAATCTATTGCCCAAACACTTGAGGGATTGAAAAATGACCAAGGGGAAGTGATGGTGCATGGCATTTTTGCGTCCGTGCCTTATTGTATTGATCTTTTAAATGGCTCTTTTATTGAAACACATCAAGATATCGTGAAGGCTTTTAGGCCTAAAACTAAATAATTATGTCCTCAGAGTTCGAAATTATTGATCAATACTTTAAGAAAAAAATGAAACAGACATTGCTGGGTGTGGGTGATGATGCAGCAATTATTCATATTAAAAAAAATCGTGAAATAGTGATTTCTTCCGACATGCTTGTAGAAAATATTCACTTTCTAAAAAATACAAATCCAGCTCACTTAGGCTGGAAATCTCTTGCAGTTAATTTATCTGATATTGCAGCGATGGGCGCCATACCTAAATGGGCGACTTTATCGATTTCGCTTCCTAAAATAAATCATGGCTGGCTGAAAGAATTCTCAAAAGGCTTTTTTAAATGTGCTGATCAATTTGGTATTGATCTTATTGGTGGTGATACTACAAAAGGTCCTCTTACAATTTCAATCACGATCATGGGCGAAGTTAAAAAAAATAAAAGTCTATTAAGGTCTGGTGCAAAAATAAATGACGATATATGGGTGACCGGCCAATTAGGGATGGCCTCCATGGGCTTGGCTAGCCTCCAGGGGAAGTTAAAGCTTGCTCCTTCTTTAAAAGTGAAATGTATAAAAGCGCTTGAAACGCCTTCACCTAAAGTTTTAATTGGCTCCCATTTATCTCGCTATGCGAATAGCTGTATTGATATTTCTGATGGCCTCATTCAAGACTTAAGCCATATCTTAAAAGCTTCAACAGTTGGCGCCAGTCTTTTACTTAACGAAATCCCATGTGATCAATTTATTCATACATCAAAAAAATATCAATTTGCATTAAATGGTGGTGATGATTATGAATTGCTATTTACAGCATCGAAAAAGCATAGGCTCTCTATAGAAAAAATTGCAAAAAAAACGAACACAGCTATTAGCGTCATTGGTGTTATCACTCAGAACAAAACGCTAAAAATCATGGATCAAAAAGGCAAATCCATATCATTTGACAAAAAAGGATTTGATCATTTTGCCTAATCTTAAATTTCTAATAAAGCATCCGTCATATTTTTTAGCTCTAGGTTTTGGTGCGGGACTTTCAAAAAGAGCGCCGGGCACGCTGGGAACGCTTGTAGGAATTCCTATTTATTTATGGGCATCGTCTTATAGCTTTTCCATACAGATGATGATGGCCTTGGTGTTTACAATTTTAGGCGTCTTTATTTGTAATCAAACAGCACTTGCACTTAAAGTTAAAGATCCAAGCGCTATTGTGTGGGATGAAATCTCCGCTTTCTTTTTAATGTTAATCATTGCGCAACCTCTTTTAAATGCTCTCAAAATTTTTGAGTTATTTGTGCTCTTTAGAGTCTTTGATGTTTGGAAGCCTTTTCCAATCAATTATCTAGATAAGCATGTGGGGGGCGGATTAGGCATCATGCTTGACGATTATGTTGCTGCATTTTTTGCACTACTTATTTATTTCTCAATTCAATGACGCAAACAATGATTCAAGATATCTGCCTTGAGCTTGGCAATGCGCTCACGAAAAAAAAATTTCGGATAGCGCTTGCTGAGTCATGCACCGGGGGGTTAGTTTGTCAGCACCTCACAAATATTCCTGGTAGCTCTGTCTGGTTTGACCGAGGATTCGTGACATATAGTAATGAATCAAAAATTGAATTACTTAAAGTCAGTCAAGATACGCTTTTAAAATTTGGTGCAGTCAGTAAAGAAGTTGCTTCCGAAATGGCATTAGGCGCTCTTAACGAGAGCCATGCTCAAATAGCTTTATCAATCACAGGCATTGCAGGTCCCTCAGGAGGGTCTATTGAGAAGCCTGTCGGTACTGTTTTCTTTGCTATCGCCCATCAAAATAAGATTATTTTTAATGCTTCAAAAGTCTTCCCTGGATCAAGGGAAAATATACGTGAATCTTCTTGTCTATTTGCCCTAAATCAGGTCTTAGCGCTTACTTTAAACCCCCAAGTATGAAATAATTATTAGTGATAAAAACACTTTAATTAAAGGCAAATTTAGATGGATGACAATAAAAGTAAGGCACTCGCTGCCGCATTAGCGCAGATCGAAAAACAATTCGGAAAAGGCTCCGTCATGAGGATGGATGATTCCGATGTTATCCAGGACATTCAATCCGTTTCAACAGGTTCCTTAGGTCTTGATATTGCGCTCGGCATAGGTGGCCTTCCTCGAGGACGTGTAGTTGAAATATACGGCCCAGAATCCTCAGGAAAGACGTCTTTAACACTCTCCGTCATTGCACAAATGCAAAAGCTTGGTGGTGTGGCTGCCTTTATTGACGCTGAACATGCACTTGATCCTCAATATGCTGCCAAATTAGGTGTCGTAGTTCCGGACTTACTCATATCCCAACCAGACACAGGCGAACAAGCCCTTGAAATTGCAGACATGCTTGTCCGCAGCGGTTCCGTGGATATTGTCGTCATTGACTCTGTCGCAGCATTAACACCGCGCGCTGAAATTGAAGGTGAAATGGGCGACTCTCATATGGGTCTTCAAGCGCGTCTTATGTCACAAGCCTTAAGAAAATTAACCGGCAACATTAAAAAAACAAATACGCTTGTCATATTCATTAACCAAATTCGTATGAAGATTGGTGTAATGTTTGGCAACCCAGAAACGACGACGGGCGGTAATGCTTTGAAATTCTACGCATCTGTGAGGCTTGATATTCGTCGTATTGGTGCAATCAAAAAAGGTGATGAAGTCGTGGGTGCTGAAACAAGAGTTAAAGTGGTTAAAAATAAGGTGGCGCCTCCATTTAAACAAGCTGAATTTGATGTACTTTATGGTGAAGGCATTTCAAGAGAAGGTGAAATTATTGAAATTGGTGCCCAATTAAATTTCATTGAAAAAGCAGGGTCATGGTATAGCTATAACGGTGAGAAAATTGGCCAAGGCAAAGACAACGCAAGAGAATTTTTAAAAGAAAATCCAAAAATTGCTCAAGAAATTGAAGATAAGATTAGGGCAAACTCATCAGCCCTCAACGAGGCGATGACTGCACCGCAGGAAACAGACGAAACTGAGTAACACAAAAAACAATCCATTAGTTTTACTTAAAAAAAGAGCGCTGTATTACCTAGCAAAAAGAGAGTATTCACATCTCGAATTGAAATTGAAACTAAGTGAGTACGCTCATACGCTCGAATTTGATGAAGACGCACTAGATCTTTTTATATCATCTCTAGTGTCAGATGGATGGCTGTCTAATGAGCGGTATTGTGAACAATTTATTCATGCAAAAAAAAATAAATTCGGACGATATAAGATCATTCGAGAACTTGAAGAAAAAGGAATAGAGCAGGCACTGATAGAACAGTTCATAGGCCCTCTTAAAAACCAAGAATTATTATATGCAAAACAAGTGTGGCAAAAGAAATTTAAACTCCTCCCATCTTCTAAAGAAGAATGGTCAAAACAGGCTCGCTTTTTACAAAGTCGCGGGTTTGATGTTTCGCTTATAAAAAAAATATTGAATGCCAAGGAAGAATAGCTAGCGTATGTCAACTGCATCAAATCACCCATTTATTTCTAGCGAAGAAATTAGAAATACTTTCTTAGATTTTTTCAAGAACAAACAACATCAAATTGTAGCTTCAAGCTCATTAGTGCCTGGAGAAGATCCTACTTTATTATTTACAAACGCAGGTATGAATCAATTCAAAGACGTGTTCTTAGGATTTGATAAACGTACATATGCCAGAGCGACTTCAAGCCAAAAGTGTGTCAGAGCGGGCGGCAAACATAACGACTTAGAAAATGTAGGCTATACCGCAAGACATCATACTTTTTTTGAAATGCTCGGCAATTTCAGCTTTGGTGATTACTTCAAAAAAGATGCAATCCAATATGCCTGGGAACTTCTCACGGAAATTTATAAAATCCCCAAAGAGAAACTCCTTGTAACTGTCTATAGTGAAGATGATGAAGCATACGATATCTGGGCTAAATCAATCGGCATTCATCCAGACAAAATCATTCGTATTGGTGATAACAAGGGCGCTAAGTATGCATCAGATAATTTTTGGATGATGGGTGATACAGGTCCATGTGGTCCATGTACTGAAATTTTTTATGACCACGGAAGCCATATCCCAGGTGGTCCGCCTGGATCTAAGGATGAAGACGGCGATCGATTCATTGAAATTTGGAATATTGTTTTTATGCAATATAACCGCGATGAAAAAGGTGTCATGCATGCATTACCAAAACCTTCAGTCGATACAGGTATGGGCTTAGAGAGAATATGCGCAGTCCTTCAGGGTGTGCATGCAAATTATGAAACCGATTTATTTGTGCCGTTGATTCAATCAGCTGCAACTATTACAAAAACTTCAGACATCCATCACCCCTCATTAAAAGTATTGTCAGATCATATTCGTGCTTGTACGTTTTTAATTTCAGATGGTGTGATTCCCGGTAACGAAGGTCGTGGCTACGTTCTAAGAAGAATTATCCGTAGAGCCATAAGACACGGCTACAAACTAGGTTGCAGACAGCCTTTCTTTCATAAATTAGTTGATGATGTGGTCCGCATGTTAGGTAAGGCATATCCTGATATCGAAAAAAATAAGAAAAATATTTCGTTGTCTCTCAAGCAAGAAGAAGAACGATTCTTTGAAACCATTGAAAATGGTATGAATATATTAGAAGAATCTATTCAAACGCTTGTTAAAAAAAATCAAAAAACTTTTGATGGTCAAATTGCTTTTAAGCTTCACGATACTTTTGGATTCCCTCTCGACCTAACCGCCGACATTTGTCGAGAGAAAAATATCTCCATCGATCAAAAAGGTTTTGATGAAGCGATGGAAGCCCAAAAATCTATGGCTCGATCTTCTAATAAATTCAAAATGAAGATAGATGTTGACTATAACGGTGACGCTACAAAATTTACTGGTTACGAAGCGATAGAGTGCAAGGCAAAAGTATTGGCTTTATTTAAAGATGATGAATCGAAGACAGAGCTTCTTAAAGGTGAATCTGGCATTGTCATACTTGATACCACACCCTTCTATGCAGAATCCGGCGGCCAAGTTGGCGATAAAGGTTTTATTAAAACCTCGAGTAGCTCTTTTAAAGTTGAAGATACACTAAAAATTAAAGCCAAAATTTTTGTGCATTATGGTCTAGTTGAAACAAACAGCTTAAAAGTTTCTGATGAAGTCATAGCATCCGTTGAGAATGATGCAAGAAAAAATATTATGCGAAATCACTCAGCGACTCATTTGTTGCATAAAGGGCTTAAGAATACATTGGGCTCACATGTAGAACAAAAAGGTTCGCTTGTTGATGAATCGAAAACACGTTTTGACTTTTCACACCCCAAGGCTTTAACTTCTGATGAAATTAAATCTGTTGAGATGTTTGTGAACCAAGAAATACTCAACAATACAGATACGGAAGCCAAAACCATGCATCTCGATGATGCTAAAAAAAGTGGTGCCATGATGCTCTTTGGTGAAAAGTATGCTGACGAAGTCAGAGTGCTTAGTATTGGATCAAGTAAAGAACTTTGCGGCGGCACTCATGTAAAAAGAACTGGGGATATTGGTGCTTTCAAAATTATCTCTGAGACAGGTATTTCCTCTGGGATTCGACGCGTTGAAGCGACGACAGGATTTAATGTGATTCATTATATGAATGAACATGTTTCAATCATTGATCGTTTAGCACACGATCTTAAAGTCCCCTCCTCTGAACTTTTAAGTAAGATTGATCAAATTCAAGACCTGATGAAAGAGCAAGAAAAAAGTATTCAACAACTCAAATCAAAAATTGCTTCGTCTGAAAGCGGCAACTTATCTAAAAAAGCTATCTCTGTAGGAGAAGTTAAAGTTGTGATGGAAAAACTAGGCGCTTCTGATGCGCAAGCATTAAGAGAGACCATTGATAAACTTAAATCAGAACTCAAAAGTGCAGTTATAATTTTAAGTGGCGTTGATGAGGGCAAAGTAACCCTTGCAGTCGGCGTGACTCAGGATCTTGTGAGCAAAATAAAAGCAGGTGAAATTGCAAGTGAGTTAGCTATTGCAATTGGCGGTAAAGGTGGCGGTAAGCCTGATCTTGCAATGGCTGGCGGATCAAAACCAGAACTGCTTGATCAAGCCTTTAATGATTGCTTAACTAAAATAAAGAAAATAATACTTAACTAAATATCTATGAGTTTAATTGTACAAAAATATGGTGGTACATCGGTTGGAACGCCAGAAAGAATTCGGGCTGTTGCAAGACGTGTCGCTCGATATAAATCGCTCGGACATCAAATCGTTGTCGTGGTATCTGCCATGTCTGGTGAAACGAATCGACTCATTGGCCTTGCTAAAGAAATTATGGCAGAACCTGATCCACGTGAGTTGGATGTCATGGTGTCTACAGGCGAGCAGGTCACTATTGGTATGACAACACTTGCTTTAATCGATCTTGGCATTAAAGCTAAAAGCTATACCGGTTCTCAAGTAAAAATTCTGACTGATGACGCTCATACGAAAGCTAGAATTTTAAAAATTGACCATCACAATATTCAAGAAGATTTAGATCAAGGTTATGTTGTGGTTGTTGCCGGATTCCAAGGTGTAGATGAACAAGGTAACATCACCACCCTCGGGCGCGGCGGTTCCGATACAACGGGTGTTGCGCTAGCCGCAGCTCTTAAAGCGGATGAATGCCAAATTTATACCGATGTGGATGGTATTTATACAACCGATCCTAGAGTTGTGCCTGAAGCTAAGAAATTAGATTCAATTACTTTTGAAGAGATGTTAGAAATGGCAAGTCTAGGATCAAAAGTACTTCAAATTAGATCAGTCGAATTTGCAGGTAAATACAAAGTTAAATTAAGAGTGTTATCAAGCTTTGAAGAAGAAGGTGACGGCACTTTAATTACATTTGAGGAAAAAAATAATATGGAAGATCCCATTATTTCAGGTATTGCTTTTAATCGCGATGAAGCCAAGGTAAGTATTCTTGGCGTGCCAGATAAGCCAGGTATTGCTTATCAAATATTAGGCCCTATTGCAGATGCCAATATCGATGTCGATATGATTATTCAAAATGTAGGCGCTGTTGGAACAACTGACTTTACATTTACTGTGAATAGAATTGATTTAAGCAAAGCCTTAGGCATTCTTAATGAAAAAGTTAAGGGTCACGTGGGCGCTAGAGAAGTAAATGGAAACGATAAAATTGCAAAAGTATCTATCGTGGGTGTTGGTATGCGCTCACACGTAGGTGTTGCAAGCCAAATGTTTAGAACATTATCCGAAGAAGGCATTAATATCGACATGATCTCAACGAGCGAAATTAAAATTTCAGTGCTTATTGACGAGAAATATCTAGAGCTTGCAGTAAGAGCCCTTCACAAAGCTTTTGGACTTGACGCATAAGCTCTAGAAATTGATTTTTAAAGCAATTTAGCGTATTGTTCGCGCTTCTGGAGAGCTGGCCGAGTGGTCGAAGGCACTTCCCTGCTAAGGAAGCATACGGGCTTAAACCTGTATCGAGGGTTCGAATCCCTCGCTCTCCGCCATTATTCAATATCATTAAGTTATAATGTCACCACGCGCCCGTAGCTCAGCTGGATAGAGTACTTGGCTACGAACCAAGGGGTCAGGAGTTCGAATCTCTTCGGGCGCGCCACTTTTTATCATCTCTACTATTTATGCGCCCGTAGCTCAGCTGGATAGAGTACTTGGCTTCGAACCAAGGGGTCAGGAGTTCGAATCTCTTCGGGCGCGCCACTTTAATAAAAAGCTAAACAAGAAGTATTTAAAAATAGCGCAAAATGAAATAATAAAATATGCAAAATATTTTTTAATTTCAAATTAAATTTGAGTTTAATAAAATTAAAACTATTAGAAATGAAGTGTCTACAAAAATACTATCGCCACTGATTTTATTCTTTAGTCTATGCGAAGTTTATTGAGGTAATTTGAGATGGACTTTTTATGGTTAATACTTAAAAGTCCTTGATATAAATGGTGGGTCGGGCGGGATTCGAACCCACGACCAACGGATTAAAAGTCCGCTGCTCTACCGACTGAGCTACCGACCCAGAAGAAACAAAACACGTGATTATCCTTTATTGAGCCTAAATGGTCAACAATGGTTCATGGAAGATTAAGGTCTTAAGCCAGGTATTTTGCCAGCCATACCGCGCATCAGTTTGCCCAAGCCGCCTTTTGAGAACATTTTCATCATCTTTTGCATCTCTTCAAACTGATTGAGGACGCGATTCACATCTTGGACTTGCACACCAGATCCCAAAGCAATTCTTTTCTTTCTTGTAGCTTTAATCAATTCGGGTTTTCTTCTTTCAAGAGGCGTCATTGAGCTAATAATGGCTTCTATTTGACGAAGCGATTTGTCGCCATCTTCAGGATTAATTTTAGATGCAGCGCTCGTAAATTGAGCAGGCATCTTATCCATTAATGCGCCTACGCCACCCATTTTTTTCATTTGTCCGATTTGATTTTTGAAATCTTCTAAATCGAAATTTTTTCCTGATTTAACTTTTTCCGCTAACTTCTCGGCCTCTTTAACATCTAATGTTTTCTGTGCATCTTCGACAAGACTTACGATGTCGCCCATACCAAGAATTCTTGACGCCATTCTTTCGGGGTGAAAAGGCTCAAGGCCATTAATTTTTTCGCTTGTCCCAATATATTTGATTGGCTTGCCAGTCACTTGACGCACAGATAAGGCTGCACCACCACGCGTATCACTATCTAGCTTCGTTAAAATTACACCTGTTAAAGGAAGTGCGTCACCAAAAGCTTTTGCAGTATTCACTGCATCTTGTCCTTGCATGGCATCGACCACAAATAAAGTTTCTATTGGATTTAATTTCTTATGCAGCGCTTTGATTTCATCCATCATTTCAACGTCAATGCCTAAGCGCCCTGCTGTGTCAAAAATAACTACATCAAAAAAATGTTTTTTTGCGTAATCGATCGTCTCTGATGCAATCTTTAGTGGTTTCTGGGAAGGGTTTGAATCAAAACATTCAATATTTAAACTTTTGGCAAGTGTTTTAAGTTGATCTATCGCTGCAGGGCGATACACGTCAGCACTCGCAAGCAATACTTTTTTCTTTTTTTCGATAAGCAGCTTAGCAAGCTTGGCAGAAGTCGTTGTTTTGCCAGAGCCCTGGAGACCTGCCATTAAAATAATAGCTGGGGGAGCAACATTTAGATCCAAGGAAACATTTTGATCGCCCATGAGGATCGTGAGTTCATCTTGGACAATTTTAATAATTGCTTGACCTGGAGATAGGCTTTGTAATACTTCGACACCGAGCGCTTTTGTTTTAACGCGATCGATAAAATCTTTTACGACAGCTAAAGCAACGTCCGCTTCAATTAAAGCGATTCTAACTTCGCGCATCGCATCACTGATATTCTGCTCAGTAAATCTGGCTTGCCCGCGAATTGTTTTAATGACACTTTGTAGTCGGTCGGTTAGATTTTCTAACATGCGTTCATCCTGTTTTAAGTTAACTCTTCTTTATGTACATGGTATATTAAACTTTTAATTACGAATTAAAAATTATGGAAATTTGGCTACCTATTTTAATTGCTTGTGCGTGTTATCTCACGCCAAGTTTCTTACTATTTAAAAAACAAACGCCTGATAAAAAGCTTACTAATTTTAATGCGCTATTAATTGGTATCGGCTTATTAGCTCATTTTACAATTCTTAAAGCGAGTATTTCTTTTAATCCAATCAATCTAGGGTTTTCTAACGCCCTTATTGCAACCTCATTCTTTAGTATTTTGATTTTTTGGTTACTTAATTTTAATAAAAATTTTAATTATCTGCAGCCGTTTTTGCTTGTCCCATCAGCTTTTTTACTGATCATACATCCTTTATTTTTATCAAATCACTTTCTAACAACTGATTTATCACCATTATTTATTACTCATATCGCGATCGCTTTATTGGCATATAGCCTATTTACATTTTCAGCTTATTTAGCCATATTCATTTTAATTTTCGAAAAAAAATTGCATCAAAAAAAGAAAATAGACATGCTCTTAAGTGGCTCCCAGCCATTAATTGAAATGGAAAATTTCCTTTTTAATATTAATAAAATTGGGTTTCTTTTATTGACCATAACACTTATAAGCGGAATTCTATTTTCGGAGCAAGTTTTTGGAACGCCACTTCAGTTTAACCACAAAACAGTTTTCTCAATATTAGCTTGGCTTATTTATGGGCTTATTTTGGCAGGTAAAAAACTTTTTGGTTGGCGCGGTAGAAATTCTATCTATATTAAACTAACTGCTTTTTTATTTCTTTTGCTGTCTTATCTTGGAAGTAAATTCGTTTTGGAAATTATCCTTCATAGATAACGAATCATCTCAATGAAATTTGAGGCCAGCCCTTAGATTTCGCATATTCACTTAAAATATCATCCGAATCAACAGCCACAGGGTGTGTGACTTTTTGCATTAAAGGCAGGTCATTATGAGAGTCACTATAGAAATATGACTGTTCAAAGCTAGCTAATGATAAATTTTTGCCTTTAAGCCAAGCTTCTAGGCGAGTCACCTTCCCTTCTTTAAAAGAAGGAAGCCCCGAGACTTTTCCAGTAAATTCACCTTCTTTTTCTTCGGGATCAGTGCCTATTAAATTTTCAATACCAAATAATTCAGCGATAGGTCTTGTAATAAAGCTGTTAGTGGCTGTAATAACAATAATCAGGTCACCCTCGTCCTGATGTCTTTTGACAAGCGCACGCGCCTTTTCAGTGATCATAGGTTTAATCACTTCTTCTACGTATTTTTTAAGGAGTTGGTTAAGCACCGTCCTGGGATTCCTTGCAAGCGGCTTAAATTGAAACTCAACGAATGCGAATATATCTAGCGTGCCAGCTTTATAATCCGCGTAGAATTTCTCATTTTTTTCAGCATGAATCGCGCCATCAAGATAGCCTTCTTGAATAAGAAATCGACTCCAGTTGTAATCGCTGTCTCCAGCTAAAATCGTATTGTCTAAATCGAAGAGTGCTAGATTCAAATTAACCTCTAAACCTGAGGATGGGCACGTTCTAATTTGGATTGGAGTTTATTTAATCCATTGATGTAAGCTTTTGCAGATGCAATCACAATGTCTGTATCAGCACCTTGACCATTCACAATGCGACCGCCTTTTGCCAATCTCACGGTCACTTCACCTTGAGCGTCGGTGCCGCTTGTGATGTTATTCACAGAATAAAGTTGAAGTTCTGAACCTGAGTTTGCAATTTTTTCGATAGCTTTAAATGTAGCATCCACAGGTCCGCCGCCAGAAGATTCAGCCATCACCTCTTTGCCATTTTCGGAAATTTTAATGACCGCGTGAGGGGTTGTGCCTGTTTCTGACATTGTTTTTAAATGAATTAACTTATAATGCTCTATCGCTTCAGAGGTGTATTCTTCGCTCATAAGCGCATGAAGGTCTTCATCAAAAATTTCGGATTTTTTATCTGCTAAATCTTTAAATCTTGCAAATGCCGCATTAATAATATCTTCCGATTGAATGTCGATGCCTAATTCTTGGAGTCTTGTTTTAAATGCATTACGACCAGACAACTTTCCAAGTGAGATCTTATTTGCTCCCCAACCCACATCTTGCGCACGCATAATTTCATAGGTTTCTCTATGTTTTAAAACGCCGTCTTGATGGATGCCAGATTCATGTGCAAAAGCATTTGCGCCTACAATCGCCTTATTGGGCTGAACAGGGTAGCCTGTAATTGTTGAAACCAATCTCGAAGTCGGCACAATTTGTGTGGTATCGATGCTTGTCGTTAGATTAAATAGATCTTTTCTGGTTTTAACCGCCATCACGATTTCTTCTAGACTTGCATTGCCCGCTCTTTCGCCCAATCCATTAATCGTACATTCAACTTGTCTCGCGCCATTCATCACTGCTGCAAGTGAATTTGCAACTGCCATACCTAGATCATTATGACAATGGGTGGACCATATAACTTTTGAAGAGTTTTCAACTTGGTTGATGAGGGCCTTCATACGCTCGCCCCAAACACCTGGGATTGAATACCCAACCGTATCGGGCACGTTGATTGTTTTAGCGCCAACTTTAATCACAGCATTAAACACTTTAACAAGAAAATCCATTTCAGATCGCACCGCATCTTCAGCAGAAAACTCGACGTCGTCCGTATATTCCAAAGACCATTTCACAGCCTGAACCGCTCGATCTAAGACTTCATCTTCTGACATACGGAGTTTATTTTCCATATGAATTTTGCTAGTCGCAATGAAAGTATGGATACGTCCTTTTTTTGCATGTTGAATAGCTTCGCCAGCTTTGCGAATATCATTTTCAACAGCGCGAGCTAATGAGCATACGGTCGACTCTTTAATGTTTTTTGCAACAGCGCTTATAGAGTTAAAGTCTCCAGGGCTTGCAGCTGCGAAGCCCGCCTCAATGACATCGACACCAAGTTTCTCAAGCTGCCTTGCAATACGCAACTTTTCTTCCTGTGTCATCGATGCACCAGGGCTCTGCTCCCCGTCCCTTAAGGTGGTATCAAAAATGATGAGTTTGTTATTTTGTATTTCTTGTTGCATTCACTATTGCCTTATTCTTAAATTTAAAATTTCTAATGAAATTGAAATAGCCTGACAAGAAGTAACAACCCACTATAATAAAAATAGCTTCAGGTGGGCTATAAGAAACTAATACAAATGCCAAAATGACCAATAGAATAGCAACGAATGGAACGCTATTTCTAAGATTAATATCTTTGCCACTATAGAATCTAATTTCACTTACCATGGAAAGTGCAATCACTATGGTGAGTGACCAAGAAACCCATTTCATTTTAATCATATTGAAAAAAATCTCGTTTCCACTAAAGCCATTTTCATTAGATACCCAGACAAAACTTACTAACAATGCTGCTGCTGCCGGGCTTGGTAATCCAAAAAAATATTTTTTTTCATCTCGGTCTAGTTTAACGTTGAAGCGGGCGAGTCTAAATGCTGCACAACAGCAATAAATAAAAGCTGCAATCCAACCTAACTTACCTAACGGCTTTAATGTCCATACATATAAGATAAGTGCAGGTGCTACGCCAAATGACACCATGTCGGACAGGCTATCGTATTCAGCTCCAAAAGCACTTTCAGTATGGGTGAGTCGCGCAATGCGTCCATCTAATCCATCCATAATAATGGCAATAAATATCGCAATAGCAGCGAGCTCATATTTCCCATTCATCGCTTGAACAATAGAATAAAATCCGGAGAATAAAGCAGCCGTTGTAATAAAATTAGGAAGCAAATAAAAAGTGTGCTTACTTATTTTATTTCTTAATAAATCTTCTTTATTTTTTCCGATACTTTTTAACTTTTTCATGTGTTATTTTTAATTGGAAACTCAATCTTTTAGTATAACAAAGCTTTAACGATTTCATTAATTCTAATTTATACTCATTGACTTACCGCTATCGAGAACTACAAATTAAAGATGCAATTTAAGCTCATAAAAAAAGATGGTGAAGCTAGACGAGGTGAACTCAAGCTTCAACATGGCACCGTGCAAACTCCCGTATTTATGCCTGTGGGTACTTATGGTGCTGTGAAGTCTTTAAGTCCTCAAGATCTAGAATCTATTGGCTTTGAAATTATCCTGGGAAATACTTTTCATCTATGGCTTCGACCAGGATTAGAAACAATTTCAGCCTTTAAAGGCTTGCATGATTTTATTCAATGGCATCGATCAATGCTGACAGACTCTGGTGGTTTTCAGGTGTGGAGTCTTGGCAAAATGAGAAAAATTACCGAGGAAGGTGTTGAGTTTAAATCGCCTATTAACGGTGATACTTGTTTCCTGAGCCCTGAAGAATCCATGCGAATTCAAAAAACACTTAACTCAGATATCGTCATGATCTTTGACGAATGCACGCCCTATCCAGCATCACATGAGGAAGCAAAAGCATCTATGGAGCTAAGTTTAAAATGGGCCTATAGAAGTAAAGTGGCTCACGAAACAAATAAGAATGCTTTATTCGGCATCATTCAAGGAGGTATGTTCGAGGATCTTCGAGAGCACTCACTAGATGAGTTAAAAAAAATCAATTTCGATGGCTATGCCATTGGTGGATTATCCGTAGGCGAGCCTAAAGAAGAAATGCGCAAAGTGATTTCTTTTATCGCACCTAAAATGCCAGAAGAAAAGCCACGCTATTTAATGGGGGTGGGTACCCCGGAAGACATTATCGAAGCCATTGCGCATGGTATTGATATGTTTGATTGTGTGATGCCAACAAGGAATGCCAGGAATGGCTGGCTCTTTACGAAGTATGGGGATTTAAAGCTTAAAAATACACAGTATAAAAATGATACGAATCCAATCGACAGTGATTGTGGGTGCTATACATGCCAAAACTATTCTCGCGCATACCTTCACCATCTTTTTAGAATTGGAGAAATGCTGGGTTCACGCTTAAATACGATCCATAACCTGTCCTATTATCAAAAAATAATACAAGAAGCTAGGGTGGCTATTGAAAATGGAACATTTGAAACTTATAGAAAAATATTCCATCAAAACCGTCAGCGTGGCATTCAATAAATGCCTGCTGTGTTAAAATTAACCTTTAAAATTAATTACCTGTAGGAATAAAATGTTTATAAGTTACGCATATGCCGCTGATGCGGTTCCCACTGATCTCATGAGCTTTTTGCCATTTATCATCATTTTTGTACTTTTTTACTTCATGTTAATTCGCCCACAAATGAAACAAGCAAAAGCCCATAAGCTTATGATTGATTCACTCAAAAAAGACGATGAGATTGTGACCAATGGTGGCTTGCTTGGTAAAGTAGTCAAAATCAAAGATCAGTATGTCACTATAGAAATTGCAGCGAGCACTCAAATTCATATCCAAAAGCAATCTGTCATCACCTTGCTGCCTAAAGGCACCATAAAATCTATCTAATTTCTGAAGTGATAGCTTAAGTTAAAAATGAATCAATACCCTAAATGGAAGTATGGCCTTGTCTTAATTGCAATTTTTATTGGCCTTATTTACTCCGTCCCTAATTTTTTTGGGGAATCGCCTGCAGTTCAAATCATGCCACCTAAAACATCAGATAAATTAGATTTATCTATATTAGCGACGATTGAAGGTAGTTTAAAGCAAGCAAATCTTCCTGTTGAAGGCATTATCCAAGAACCCAATGGTATTAAAATTAAATTTGCAAATCCTGATAACCAGCTAAAAGCTAAAGATATTCTTCAAAATGCTTTAGGTGCCAACTATGTGATTGCGCTTAACTTGGTATCTAAATCACCTTCATGGCTATCTAAAATTGGGGCTATCCCAATGTATTTAGGTTTGGATTTAAGAGGTGGCGTGCACTTTCTTCTTCAGGTCGACATGAAAGCTGCATCCGAACAAGCGGCTGAAAGTAACCTAAATGATTTCCGCATGACTTTAAGAAAAGAACGTATTTCTTATATTGGTGCTTCAAGATTAAACGAAATTGTAAAGCTTGAATTCGACAATCAAGAAGATCGCGAAAAAGCTAAAAAACTTATCAAAGTGAATTATCCAGATTTAGTGGTCAATGAATCTTCATCGGGAAAAGATAAAGCGCTTGATATTAGTATGAGCGAAATGGGCAAGAAAAAAATTCAAGAATTTGCGCTCAAACAAAACTTACAAACACTTCATAACCGCATTAACGAACTTGGTGTTGCAGAACCTATTATTCAACAACAAGGTTTAGATCGAATCGTCGTGCAACTTCCGGGCGTTCAAGACACAGCAAAAGCTAAAGAAATTCTTGGCCGAACAGCGACACTCGAAATTAGATTAGTCGACGAAGATAAAACAGATATTGCTTCATTAGAAAGCGCACAAAAAGGAAATGCACCTTTTGGAGACGATCTTTTTAAAGATAGAGACGGCAGATCCATTCTTGTTAAGAAAAACGTATTACTTACAGGTGAGAGAATTACTGATGCTGGGCCTGGCGTAGATCAACAATCAGGAAGGTCTGTTGTTCATGTCACACTGGACGGAAGAGGCTCAAATATATTTAAACAAGTCACACGAGAAAATGTAGGGAAGCGTTTAGCAATTCTTCTGGTCGAAAAAGGACAAACGGAAGTTGTAACAGCGCCAGTAATTCAACAAGAAATCGGTGGTGGTCGAGTACAAATTTCTGGCATGAATAGCCCGCAAGAGGCCACGGATATATCTCTTTTATTAAGAGCTGGGGCTCTGGCAGCGCCTATGCAAATTATTGAAGAGCGAACCGTAGGTCCAAGCATGGGTGAAGAAAATATTAAACGCGGTGTGCACTCTACCTTATGGGGTTTTGCAGCCATCTCTATCATGATGATCATTTACTACATGGCCTTTGGTGGTGTTTCTATTTTCGCACTTGCTGTGAATTTATTATTACTAGTCGCTTTATTATCAATAATGCAAGCCACCCTAACACTTCCTGGACTAGCAGCGATTGCGTTGGCATTAGGTATGGCAATTGATGCAAACGTTCTCATTAATGAAAGAATCAGGGAAGAGCTTAGAAATGGCAACACGCCACAAGCAAGTATTCATGCTGGTTATGATCGAGCTTTTGATACTATCCTTGACTCTAATGTCACTACTTTAATTGCAGGCCTTGCCTTATTTATGTTTGGCACAGGTCCGATTAAAGGATTTGCGGTTGTTCACGTGTTAGGCATCTTAACTTCTATGTTCAGTGCCATTTTAGTTTCACGAGCGCTTGTAAATATTATTTATGGTTATCGTCGCAAAATTGATAAATTGTCTATTGGTCAAATTTACAAGCCACAAGAAGATTAATTATGGAATTATTTAGAATAAAAAAAGATATCCCCTTTATGAGTTACGGTCGACTAACCACGACCATTTCTCTCATTACATTTATTATCTCTATTGTCTTTCTGAGTTTTAAAGGTCTTAATTTGGGTGTAGATTTTACTGGTGGCACGCTTATGGAAGTAAGTTATAGCCATCCAGCCGATATCGATAAGATTCGTCAAGTCATGGATAAAATTGATCTTAAAGATACGACGGTACAAAATTTCGGCACAAGTAAAGATGTATTGATTCGCTTACCTATTCGGCAAGATCTATCTATCGCTCAATTGTCAGAAAAAGTATCCGCGGCACTTATTGAGAGTGATAAAGATACAAAAATACAAAGAGTAGAGTCTGTGGGATCACAAGTTGGGGAAGAGCTTTATGCAAATGGAGCACTTGCTCTACTTCTCGTGTGCTTTGGAATTATTGCTTATCTCGCATTAAGATTTGAATGGCGTTTTGCAGTTGCTGCTGTGATTGCCAATATGCATGATGTCATTATTATTTTAGGCTTTTTTGCATTTTTCCAATGGGAATTTAACCTCACAGTCCTCGCGGCTATCCTTGCTGTCTTAGGTTATTCTGTGAATGAATCGGTTGTGGTTTTTGATCGCGTCAGAGAAAACTTTAAAAAAATGAGAAAAGCGAATGTAGTTGAAGTGATTGATAATGCAATCACAAGAACAATGTCTCGCACTGTGATTACCCATTTGATGACTCAAACGATGGTGTGCTCGATGTTATTTTTTGGCGGGGAAACACTTCATAATTTCGCTCTAGCATTAACTATAGGTATTTTATTCGGCATCTATTCATCAGTACTTGTCGCATGTCCAGTTGCAATGTGGCTTGGCGTATCTCAACGCAATCTCGGTCAAGATCAACCTAAAGAAGATACGTCACAAGAAATCAATCCCTAAGTTTTTTTAAACTTTGAATACCCTTTCTATTAGTTACCAATTTGTCATTCTTGTAGCCTTACTCGCTATTGCTGCTTTTTTCTCGCTTGCTGAAACAAGCTTAATGACTCTCAACCGCTATCGATTAAAACACTTGGTGTCTCAAGGCGATCGCGCGGCCATGCTCACACATAAACTACTCTCTTCCCCTGCAAAGCTTTTAGGCGTTATTCTGCTTTGTAAAGAATTTGCAAGCGCTGCATCTGCAATGATTGTCACTATTATTACAGTGCGCCTCTACGGAGAAGGGCAAATAGCTCTTATGGCTGGAACTCTAGTGACCACATTCTTAATTCTTATTTTTGGTGAAGTATCCCCTAAGGTTATTGCAGCTTCCAAACCAGAAAGATTTGCATTTTTCAGTAGCTATATACTCTTCCCTCTTTTAAAAATTCTCTATCCGATAGTTGCTCTAGTTAACTTTTTTGTATTAAGTTTTGTAAAACTATTTAATGTGAAAATTGATTTGAATAATAATCTTCATGCAATATCGATGGATGAGTTAAGAAGTATTATTTCAGAAGCAGGTCAATTTATTCCGAATCAACATAGAAAAATCCTGCTGAATGTGTTTGAGCTTGAGCGCATTACAGTCGACGATATTATGATTCCGCATACTTCCGTTGAAACTATTGATTTTGACTTAATGGATGAAGAAATTATTCAGAAATTAGTCACTTTCCAACACAGCAGAATATTGGTAAAAACAAATTCACCTGACAGTATCATAGGACTGCTTAATACTCAGAAAATTATTAAGCAACTTAATATTCATGATGCATTAAGTAAAATTACAAAGGATGATTTAAAGGCGCTCATTTCAGAACCATACTTCATTCCATCTGGCACACCTTTATATACTCAAATGCAGCACTTTCAAGATAAGCAAGAAAGAGTGGGTTTAATTGTAAATGAACATGGTGAATTTATTGGGCTAATAAGCCTTGAAGATATTCTAGAAGAAATTGTTGGCGAATTTAACCTAGATTTTCTTTCAAAATCATCTAAATTTAGTCAAGATGATGATGGGGGTTGGATTGTAGATGGTAGTGTAACGATTCGAACACTAAACAAAAAATTGAATCTTCAATTTCCAATTGACGGTCCTAAGACATTAAATGGCTTGGTGTTAGAATACTTTGAAGATATCCCAGAACCGAATACAAGTTTCAAAATTGCAAACCATACTATGGAAGTTCTTCAGTCTCACGACCGAATTGTAAAGAGCATAAAAATCTATCCTCTGTCGTAATTTTTTAAAAATTCTCCTGAAGAATTGCTTGAGTTTTTATTTTTTTTAATCACAATAATAAATAGGGTTTAGCTCATGCCAAAAGTAAATGCAACTGAAGACCTAAAGCTTAGTCCAAAGAAAGCTAAGACTAAACTTCCTAGCATGTATAAAGTTATTATACTGAACGATGACTTTACGCCCATGGAATTCGTTGTGAATACAATTCAGCGTTTTTTTAATAAAAGTGTTGATGAGGCCACTCGTATAATGTTAAAAATACATACAGAGGGCTTGGGTGTTTGTGGAATATTCCCTGTAGATATTGCGGAAACAAAAATGAATCAGGTGCTAAACTATGCAAAAGAACACCAGCACCCTTTGCAATGTATTATTGAAAGAATTGATTAAATTTAAATTATGATAGCTCAAGAACTCGAAGTTAGCCTGCATATGGCATTTATGGATGCGAGACAAAAGCGTCATGAGCTTATTACGGTTGAGCATTTGCTTCTTGCTATGCTTGATAACCCTTCTGCAGCAGAAGTGCTTAAAGCCTGCGGTTCAAATATTGAAACACTCAGAAATGAATTAACCCAATATATCGACGATCATACGCCAACTATTTCTGGTGAAGACGAAGTTGATACTCAGCCCACACTTGGATTTCAAAGAGTTATTCAAAGAGCAATGCTTCATGTTCAATCCTCTGGCAAAAAAGAAGTTAATGGAGCAAATGTATTAGTTGCAATCTATGGCGAAAAAGATTCGCATGCTGTTTACTTTCTTCACCAGCAAGGTGTAACCCGACTTGATGTCGTTAATTTTATTGCGCATGGCGTTTCTAAATTAAATGAAGGTGAAACTCATAAACCATCTACCGAACAAGAGAATGATCAAGAGTCATCCGCTAGCAAAGCACTAGAAACTTATACTATTAATCTTAATAAGATGGTACTAGCGGGCAAAATTGACCCTTTGATTGGTCGTGATTTAGAAATTGAGCGCGTAATTCAAACTCTCTGTAGAAGAAGAAAAAATAATCCGCTTCTAGTAGGTGAAGCTGGCGTTGGAAAAACTGCAATTGCTGAAGGACTCGCAAAAAGAATTGTAGACAAAGAAGTGCCTAGCATTTTAGAAGGCACAACAATATTCTCGCTTGATATGGGTACATTGTTAGCAGGCACAAAATACCGCGGCGACTTTGAGCAAAGACTGAAATCTGTGATGAAGCAACTCAATGAACATAAAGATGCTATTTTATTTATTGATGAGATTCACACGCTTATAGGGGCTGGATCTGCAAGTGGAGGCACGCTTGACGCGTCAAACCTTCTTAAGCCTGCTCTATCGAATGGATCTATTAAATGTATTGGTGCGACGACATATCAGGAATATAGAACAGTCTTTGAAAAAGATCATGCGTTAGCAAGAAGATTTCAGAAAATTGATGTGAATGAACCAAGCATTCTTGATACGATCAATATTCTCAAAGGGCTTAAAACCAGATTTGAAAAACATCATAATGTAAAATATTCTGTTGCAGCAATTCATAGCGCTGCAGAACTTTCTGCAAAATATATTAATGATAGACATCTTCCTGATAAAGCAATTGATGTCATTGATGAAGCTGGCGCTGCTCAGAGAATACTTCCAAAAAATAAACAGAAGAAAGTAATCACTAACAAAGAAATTGAAGAGGTCGTAGCTAAGATTGCTAAGATTCCTCCAAAAAATATTTCTAATGACGACAAGCATGCGCTAAAAAATCTAGAGCGTGATCTTAAAGCAGTTATCTTTGGCCAAGATAAAGCCATTGAAAATTTAGCTAGTGCTATAAAAATGACAAGAAGTGGATTGGGCGTTCCAAACAAGCCTATAGGTAACTTTCTTTTTAGCGGACCAACAGGTGTTGGAAAAACTGAAGTAGCTCGCCAACTTGCTTACATTCTAGGTATTGAACTCGTTCGTATCGATATGAGTGAATATATGGAAAGGCATGCAGTTTCAAGACTTATAGGCGCTCCACCAGGCTACGTCGGATTCGAGCAAGGTGGTTTAATGACAGAAGCTGTTAATAAACAACCTTATTGTGTTCTTCTTCTTGATGAGATTGAAAAAGCACACCCTGATATCTTTAATATTCTCTTGCAAGTCATGGATCATGGATCTTTAACTGATAGCAATGGTAGAAAAACAGATTTCAGAAATGTGACCCTGATTATGACAACCAATGCTGGTGCAGAATCTATTTCTAAAACTTCTATGGGCTTTACCCAATCTAAAAAAATGGGTGACGAGCAAGCAGAAATTAAACGCTTATTTACGCCTGAATTTAGAAATAGACTTGATGCGACTGTATCATTTGCAGCCCTCGACCATGATGTCATTCTAAAAGTTGTTGATAAATTCCTTATGCAGCTTGAAGATCAATTACATGAGAAAAAAGTAGATGCAACTTTCACAGAAAATCTCAAATCATACCTAGCCAAAAATGGTTTTGATCCAAGTATGGGTGCAAGACCTATGTCACGCCTCATTCAAGATACAATTAGAAAAGCACTTGCAGATGAGTTACTGTTTGGTAAGCTCACTAATGGTGGTAATGTAATTATTGATATTGATAGCGATGACAAAGTGAAATTAATTTTCGAAGAAGAAAATAAAGCTATTCTTCAAGAATCTTAATCCTTCCTCATCACCTCTTGAAACATCTGGGTGTTTATTAAGTTGTGTAGCCATTTTTTTAATTCTTGATACTTAGAATTCAAAAACCAATCCTCATCTACCAACGAAAATTGTCTTACAAATGGAAAGATTGCCGCATCAGCAAGACTTATTCGCTCTGCCATTAAGTAATTATTAGATTGCAATTTATCGTTTAACAAATTCAGAAAAATTTCGCATTCAGAACGATAGTACTCTTTTGAATGTTCTGGAAAGCGATCAGTATATTTGTATCTATCTAAATTTTTCTTAAAATTAAAATCATTTTCATCAATAAGTTTTTGGCTAGCATTCTCATCATTTAAAAGCCAGCATTCTGGGTCATGTTGACTGAGGGCCCATAGCATAATTTCCAGGCTCTCTTCGATGACTGCGCCATCGATATCAACTAATACAGGAACTGTACCTTTGGGACTTAAAGCTAAAAATTCGCTTGATTTATGCTTGAGTGAAATTTCTATAGGCTCATAAGCGATCTTAGCTTGATACAAGGCCAGTCTTGATCGAATGGCATAAGGACAGCGCCTGTATGTATATAACCTTGGTTTAATCAATATCATTAGCCAATGGAATGGCAAGCATCAAGAATAAGCTTTCTTCCTTGGTAAACTAGACCTGAATAGATTTGAACAAGCTCAGCACCTGCATTTATTTTCTCAGCTGCATCTTCTCCAGAAAATATACCACCCACACCAATGATTGGAACTTCTCCTTGAAGCCTTGAATAAAGCTCGCGAATAATTGAGTTGGACAAATTAAATAAGGGCTTGCCTGACATGCCGCCGGCTTCTTTTCCATTAAAAAGGTCATTTACCGAATCTCTATTAACAGTTGTATTAGTCGCTATCACTCCATCAATTTTATTTTTGATGATGCTTTTCGAAATTGCATCTAAATGCTTAAGGGTTAAATCAGGTGAAATTTTTAAAGCAATAGGAACATAGCGCCCATAATAATCATTCAATCTGGTTTGCTCTTGTTTAAGTTGTGCTAATAAAATATTGAGCGCTTTTGTTTCTTGCAGATCTCTTAAGTTTTTTGTATTGGGTGAGGAAATGTTGACTGCAATATAATTTGCATATTGATATACCTTTTTCATACATAAAATATAATCTTCTGCTGCTTTTTCTATAGGAGTATCAAAGTTCTTGCCAATATTAATTCCAAGGACACCTTTATATTTACTCAGTCTAATATTTTCAACTGCAGCATCTACGCCTATGTTATTAAAGCCAAATCGGTTGATAATGCCCTGAGCCTCCGGCAACCTAAATAATCGAGGTCTTGGATTGCCTGGTTGAGGTCTTGGGGTGATCGTTCCAACTTCAATAAAACCAAAACCTAATTTACCTAAGGCATCAATATGGCTTGCATTCTTATCAAGTCCTGCAGCTAATCCCACAGGGTTTTGAAAGGGGATGCCCATCACAGTTCTGAGCTTTGAAGGATGAGGGGCTTTTAAGAGGCCCAGTAAGCCCATTTTATTAGAAAGAGATAGTGCCTTAAGGGTTAAGTCATGCGAAAATTCTGCATCAAACTTAAATAATAGCGAACGAATTAATTGGTGGCTCATAACACTGTTATTTTAACTTAGGAAGTTATAAGGCTAAATAAATATTATGCGATTAAATCCTAAAAATCATATTCTAGGAAAGATATCTAACGGTGTCTTCCTTAAAAAATATTGGCAAAAAAAACCTCTTTTAATTAGGGGTGCTATTAAGAATTTTAAATCTCCAATTACAGAAAAAGATCTTTTTAAAATCGCGCAAAACGAAACTGCAATATCTCGCCTTATTGAATACAAGCATGGTATTTGGCAAGTCAAATATGGCCCTTTTAAAAAATCAGATCTCCCTAAAAAAACCAATACATCTTGGACAATGCTTGTACAAAATATTAACCATCATGTTCCTTTTGCTGAGTCATTTTTAAATCTTTTCAAATTTATTCCTTATGCTCGTCTTGATGATTTGATGGTGAGCTTTGCTACAAAAAAAGGGAGTGTCGGCCCTCACTATGACTCTTATGATGTATTTCTATTTCAAGCACATGGCGAAAGAGAATGGAAAATTAGTGATCAAAAGAAATTTTCTTTAGATAAAAAATCGGCTATTAAAATAATTACTAATTTTAAGACTAAAAATTCATGGGTACTTAAGCCAGGTGACATGCTGTATTTGCCTCCCAATGTAGGTCACTGGGGTATATCTCAAAGTGATGATTGCCTAACTTATTCAATTGGATTCAGAGCGCCTGGTACATTTGAGATCCAATCTAAATTTTTAGATTTTATTCAAGATAATCTCATTACAAATCAAAATGATCTTTATAAAGATCCGAATTTAAATCTTCAAAAAAATCCTGCTGAAATCAATTTAAATATGATAAAAAAAATTCAGCAGATTGTGAATCAATTGCGCTGGAATGCGAAATCAATTAATACTTTTATTGGTCAATTACTGACAGAGCCAATTGAAGGAGCTGTTTTCGAGACTTCTAAACCTTTAACACTTGAAATCTTTAAAAAAGATCTTATAAGAAAACCACTTAAACTTAACCCAAAAACAAGAATGCTTTTTATAAAAAATAATTTTTATATCAACGGTGAGCTGATTGAGACTGATAAAAAGAGCGTCGTACATCTAAAGCAACTTGCAAATGACAGAGAAATATCAGTAAAGTCTACTTTGAACAAAAAGGATTTGAACGCTTTGGGGATAGTCTTGCTCCCCCTCTATCTCTCGGGATTTATTGATTTTATTGAATAATATTAACTATCTCGCTTATTTTGTTGTAGAATATTTGGTAGGGAGTCTTTCATAGGCCCCGAATTCAACATTAATTTTAAGGATTAAAAATGACACGTTCACTACTTATCGCTTTATTATTAGCTATTGGTTTAACTGCTTGCGGCAAAAAAGAAGAAGCTGCTCCTGCTGCTGATGCAGCTCCAGCTGCTGAAGCTGCTCCAGCTGCTGAAGCTAAGTAATAGATAATTAATCTATTGTTTTAATAAAAAAGCCGGTTTCTAACCGGCTTTTTTTATATCATCTGCCACGACGTTCCCTCAGCTTGAGTTGCAATCTTTATCCAGTCTCGTTCACATCCTATTTTTCCTACAATAGCTTCTTTCACTAAGTCCTCAGTATTATTTTTCTCACTTAGATGTGCGGCTACAAGATGCTTTAATTGTTTAAATTGAATTTTCCCCAGAATGTCCGCCGCTGTTTGATTGTCTAAATGACCCAGTTTGCCACTTATTCTTTTCTTTAGACTGTATGTATATTCGCTTGATTCAAGCAAGTTAAGATCATGATTAAATTCTATAATGAGGGCATCGAGCTGCTGAAGCATATTTTCAATATGAGGCGTTGAAGTGCCTGTGTCCGTTAAAATGCCTAATTTACGATTACCATCACTCAATGTAAATTGAGTCGGTTCTCTTGCATCATGAGGGACTGGAAAGGGTTGAATTGTAAAGTCTTCTATTTCAAATGCATTGTGGCTATCAATCATATGGAAATCAATTTCATAAGATTTAATCATATGTTTTTCACACATTTTGAAAGTCCCATAAGAAAGCCAAATGGGAATCTTAAATTTGTTGGCTAGTTTAAAAGCGCCTTTGACGTGATCTTCATGCTCATGCGTTAGCAGAATCCCTGTAATATTTTCAGGAGTCTCATTAAGTCGATCTAATCGAGATATGACATCTTGAATTGCAAAACCACAATCAACCATTAAAAGTGATTTGTTTTGCTTAACTACAAATGAATTGCCGGCACTTCCGCTACCTAAAGATGCGAATTGCATCTTTATTTCAATTGATCATAAAGAAGTGAGATGATTCGATTTGCGGTAGAAGAGTTATTTTTCTTGCCGTCCTGATACTCAATGATAACTTGAGAGCCCCCATTGTCTATAGAGAGGATCTTAATGCGATATTGTTTTTCTGGATTAGTTTTTTCCTTCTCACTACCACCCCAGAATTTAAGCCTTTCAGACAATGGCTTTTCTTTAGTTTGGCTTGTATCTTTAGCTTGCTTATCTTTTTTATCGTCGTCACTCCAGAACATAAGGGAATCTATGACGCCTTTTTTCTTCTTAGGGCTGTCATCAATATCCACATCGGCATATTTTACAAAATAGATTCCGTTTGATCTGTCTTTATCTTCAATCACAAATCCAATAATGTCTAAAGCTAAGCCAACTCTGCGCCACGCGCGGTCAAATGGATCTTGAATTTCGAGAGAGGTGCTTCCATCCGCCTCTTTTTTAATTTCAGCTCTCTTTTGACTAACAGGTGCAGCAATAATTTCTTTTGCTCGCTTATCTGCTACGCCGAGTTTTACCATAAGCCTTCTTAAAAGCTCTGCATCCAATTCATCGTCTTTTGAATCTCCCTTAACTTCCGGTTGCGTCTTGGCTTCATTTCTATAACCATTATCAACAACACCGTAAGGGGTTCTCACTCTTTCTTTTCCATCATCAGGAGCAGCATCGACACTTCGATGCGTCATATAGATCTCAGTAGTTCCCTCCTGCAGACCCCGGTCTAATCGAGTTCTAAATTTTTTACGATTAGCTGTGCCTGATGCAAGCGAATCAAGCCATGCATCAAATCTATCTAATGCGCCTTTTTTATCCTCAACTTTTAGGTCTTCTTGCTTAATCCATTCAGTCTCCATAACCCCTGTTTCTGGATTTTCTTTTTTAACTGCAAACCCCATGTCTAACCAAAAATCTCGGATCAATGGCCATATTTTCTCTGCAGGTGCATTAACGACGAGCCATCTTTGAGCGCCCGCTTTTACAATCTTCATACCCTCTGGATTAGGTAAGATTTTTGGCTGACCATTATCTTGTACCTGGCCACTTTTAAATTCTGAATAGCTCGTAGAGCCTGGAATCGCATATGCATCATTAGTTGTAGCTGAAGTTAAATCAGGAGGCACTTCGAGTGGGCGAGATCTCCCAGTCGCTTTATAGTCAGGCGCGGTGACTTGTTCTACAAAAGGAATATTTTCGCAGCCATTCAAGAGTAAGAATAACGGTAGTGCATAGAGCCATTTACTTTGCGCGATTAATTTCATTGAATATGAGCTTCCTTCATAGCAGTTTGAATAATTTTGTGATGCTCTTGATTAAGTTCCACTAAAGGTAATCGAATGCCTTCTTTAATAAGGCCCATTATTTTAAGTGCCCATTTTACAGGGATTGGATTCGACTCTATAAATAGATTTGTGTGAAGAGAAAACAATTGCTGATTGATTTCGATGGCTTTTTCGTTCTGTTTAGACATAACACAAGCGTACATTTCATGCATTAATTTAGGGGCGACATTTGCTGTAACGGAAATAACGCCTTTGCCGCCAAGAAGCATAAAGGATAGCGCGGTAGCATCATCGCCACTTATGACTGAAAAATGAGATGGCAATCTTTTAATAAGATCTATGCCCCGAGTCATATCTCCTGTTGCATCTTTAATACCAACAATGTTTGGAATTTCACTCAATTTTAATACTGTATCGTTTTGTAAATCACAGCCTGTTCTAGAAGGTACGTTATAAAGAATTTGATCAATGGCAACCTCATTAGCAATCTTAGTGAAGTGCTGCAAAAGTCCTGCCTGATTAGGTTTGTTGTAATAAGGTGTCACCAACAAACAAGCATCTGCACCCAGACGTTTTGCTTCTTTTGTGAGGTCTATAGCTTCAAGAGTTGAGTTTGCACCTGTGCCCGCTATGACTGGAATCCTTTTGTTGGCGTGCTTTACGGTCGTTTCAATAAGCTGGCAATGTTCTTCATAACTCACTGTGGGCGATTCGCCCGTTGTACCTACAATAACAATGCCATCTGTACCTTCATTAATATGAAAATCAATTAACCCATGAAGCGCTTGGATATCAAGACTTCCATCAGGAAACATTGGGGTAACAATTGCAACAATACTGCCTTGAGGTGACATGAGATTGGCTATTAATTAGTAAAGTCGCTATTTTAACTTAAATAGCTAAACACCAAAAAAATTGATCATTTATTATATATAAAATAGTTATATTGCTATAAAACTTTATTCTTTGAAGTAATATAGAATTATTGGTATATTTCAACTGGGAAAAAGATCCTAAACTTCCAAAAGACATAATAGTCATAGTTCTGAGCTATAAATATTTTCTGCAATTTTAAACGTATAATTTAACTTTATGATTCAACACTATTTCTTAATCATCATTAGCACGGTATTAGTCAATAATATTGTGTTAGTAAAAATATTAGGGCTTTGCCCTTTTATGGGGGTATCTAAGAAACTAGAAACATCAATCAGCATGTCTGCCGCCACCGCTTTTGTATTAACTATAGGCTCAATGACAAGCTGGGCAATTAATCATTACCTTCTTGAACCAAATGATCTTGTCTACCTGAGAACGCTTTCATTTATTTTGGTCATTGCGGGTGTTGTCCAATTCACTGAAATGTTAATGGAAAAAAACTTTCCATTGCTTTATCAATTACTGGGTATTTTTCTACCCCTCATCACGACCAATTGTGCTGTATTAGGCATCCCTCTTTTGAATGCGCAATCAAGCCATACTCTTATAGAATCCGCATTATTTGGATTCGGCGGTGCTATTGGTTTTTCAATAGTGCTCATTCTATTTGCATCCATAAGAGAGCGTTTAGAAGGCGCTGAAATACCAGTGCCATTTAAAGGGACTGCAATAGCGCTTGTAACAGCCTCCATTATGAGTCTTGCATTTATGGGATTCGCGGGCTTGGATCGTTAATGGTTACCGCACTTCTTGTGATGATTTTTCTCGCCATCCTTTTAGGATTGGTCTTAGGTTATTCCGCCATTAGATTTAAAGTGGATGGCGATCCTATGGTTGCCAGAATTGACGCTATTCTTCCTCAGACACAATGTGGCCAATGTGGCTTCCCAGGTTGCAAACCATACGCCAATGCGATTGCTAAAGGCGAAGCTGATATTAACCAATGTCCTCCTGGAGGCGATGCTGGCGCTAAAGCTTTAGCAGAACTCATGGGGGTGGAGTTTAAACCGCTCAATCAAGAACATGGTGTTCAGAAACCAAAATCAGTTGCGCTTATCGATGAAGCTACTTGCATCGGATGCACCTTATGTATTCAAGCATGTCCAGTAGATGCTATCTTAGGTGCAGCAAAACAAATGCATACTATTATCGCAAGCGAATGCACCGGCTGCGAATTATGCTTACCTCCATGTCCAGTAGACTGCATTACCATGGAGCCTGTTCATGAAAATTCTGCATCATGGAAATGGAAATATCCTATCTATAATATTCAAAAAACTCAAAAGGCCTGATGGGTTTGTTATGCAATTAGAAAATATTTTTAAATTTAATGGTGGCGTTCATCCGGATGAAAACAAAACCGTATCAACTCGCCTTCCTATTGCAAAATTACCTATCCCAAAGAAATTAACACTTCCTTTAAGGCAGCATGTCGGTCATGTTGCAAAACTTAAAGTCAAACCCGGCGATCAAGTGCTTAAAGGCCAAATTATTGCCGAAGCTGATGGTAATATTTCCGCGGCGATTCATGCGCCCACATCTGGGAAGGTCGTAAAAATCAGTGAGGAAATACTCCCTCATCCATCCGGCCTGCCTGATTTTTGTATCACAATCGAACCAGACTTTAAAGACACATGGGTTGAAAAAAAACCAATCTCATGGAAAACACTCGACCGCAATAAATTAATTGAAGCGATTTCTCAGTCAGGAATTGTAGGTTTAGGTGGCGCAGTATTTCCAACCCACATGAAATTAAAAATAAATCAAAGTCAGCTCATCAATACTTTAGTTATTAATGCTGCAGAGTGCGAACCATTCATCACTTGTGACGATATGTTAATGAGAGAAAGAGCTGATGAAATTATTCAAGGGTCATTAATTGCCCAAACGATCCTTGGCGCAAAAGAGTGTGTAGTCGGTATTGAAAATAATAAAACTGAAGCCTATGAAGCGCTAAAAAAAGCAGCTCAAAAAACGTCCATTGAAATTAAAGTGGTTCCAACACTTTATCCAAGCGGCGATGCAAAAAGACTCATTTATCTCTTAATGGGTATAGAAGTTCCGAAAGAAAAGCGCTCTGTAGATTTGGGTATTCAAGTATTTAATGTAGCTACGGTAGCAGCTATCTATAGATATCTTGAATTTGGCGAGCCATCTATCAGTCGAATTGTAACAATCACAGGGGCCGTTAAAGTACCTCAAAATTATGAAGCATTATTCGGAACACCTTTATCAGAACTCATAATTGCTGCAGGTGGCTCTCCGAACAAAACAAAAAAATTTATTATGGGTGGTCCTATGATGGGATTTGATTTGCCATCAATTCATGTGCCTGTAACTAAAGCGATGAATTGTGTTATCGAAAGTTCGCCAGAATTATTCCCTGCGCCAAAACCTGTGATGCCATGTATTCGTTGTGCTCGATGTGCCGATGCCTGCCCAGTTAACTTACAGCCTCAAGAATTATATTGGTTTTCAAAATCTTCTCAGCTTGAAAAAGCCAGAGATTACAATTTATTCGATTGTATTGAATGTGGATGCTGTACTTATGTTTGCCCAAGTAATATTCCACTCGTACAATTTTATAGATATGCAAAAAGTGAAATTATTGCGCAAGATAAATCGAAAGAAGCTGCAAACACAGCCAGAGAAAGAAATGACTTTAGGCTTGCAAGAATAGAAAGGGAGAAAAAAGAACGTGCTGAAAGAAATGCACAAAAAGCCCTAGGAGCTCAGGAGAAGCAAGCTGATGATGAGAAAAAATCAACAATTGCTGCGGCTATGGATAGAGTTAAACAAACCCAACAAGAAAATATAAAAAACTAATATGGAAAATAGATCTCCTTACGTTGTTAATGCACCGTCAATCAGCATAATTATGCTTAAGGTTTTGCTTGCCCTCATTCCTGGTATAGCTTTGTATGTTTATGTTTTTGGTCTAGGTGTCATTATAAATATTCTTCTCGCATCTGTTACAGTCGTATTGACTGAAAGTGCCATTCTTGCCATAAGAAAATTACCGATCAAACCGTTTATTTTAGATGGTAGCGGACTCGTCACTGCTTGGCTTCTCGCCCTCTCTATTCCATCCATAGCTCCTTGGTGGATTATTGTCTTAGGTACAATTCTTTGTATTATTTTTGGTAAGCATTTATACGGCGGACTCGGCTACAACTTATTTAATCCAGCCATGGTGGGATACGCAATCTTACTTATTTCGTTTCCGTCGATTATGACGCACTGGCAAATACCTTCCAATCTTATGATTGGTCATACTGACTGGCTGGATCAAATTAAAGTTATTTTTAATAGCAACTTATTGTCGAAAGAAACCCTCGATGCAATGAGCTCTGCGACCCCTCTTGATTACATTAAAACGCAACTGACTTTGAATCAACCTTTAGCAACGATTCAACAAGACAAAATATTTGGTTTTGTTGGTGGAAGAGGGTTGGAGTTGATTAATTTAGGTTATCTTGCTGGTGGTCTTTATATGCTCAAAGAAAAAATTATTTCATGGCATTTACCTGTTGCTTTTTTATCCACCTTATTTGTTTCAGCCTTACTCTTTAACATCATTTCACCTGATACATTTGCTTCTCCCCTGTTTCACATTATGAGCGGCGGAAGTATCCTCTGCGCTTTCTTTATTATCACCGATCCAGTAAGCGCCCCAACAACGCCTAAAGGAAAAATCTATTTTGGTATGGGCATAGCTTTATTAGTACTTATCATTCGACTTTTCGGTGGTTATCCAGAAGGTATTGCATTTGCGGTATTGTTTTTAAATATCTGTGTGCCTCTTATTGACAGCCTCACTCAACCAAGAATTTTCGGTCATAAATAAATATATGTTTAAAGATCACTTTAAGAAAATATCAATCACCGCAACAACTATGATTATCTTTTCTTTGGCAGCATCAATGGCTCTTAGTATTTTCTACTTTATGACAAAATCTCCAATTGAAGAAAGTGATGCAAAAGCAAAAAGAATTTTTTTAAATCAAGTAATTCCGGCGAATCTTTATGATAACAATCTTGTCAAAGATACAATCTCTATTGAGCCTAATCCCCTCCTCGGAAACAAAAAAAATATTGATGTTTATCGAGCAAAAAAAAATAATCAAGTGATTGCAGTGATTATTGAGACTATTGCGCCTGATGGCTACAGTGGCGAAATCAAAACACTTGTAGGTATTGATCAAGAAGATAAAATATTGGGTGTAAGAGTTATTACCCACAAAGAAACACCAGGCTTGGGGGATTATATTGAGATTGATAAAAGCCAGTGGATTAAAAATTTTGATTTCAAATCTTTAGATAAATTATCAGAAAAACAATGGGCCGTTAAAAAAGATGGTGGTGATTTTGACTATGTATCTGGGGCAACGATTACGTCTCGAGCTGTCGTTAAATCGACGTATAAATGTCTTCTTTACTCAAAAGAAAATAAAAAAAGGCTATTTGCATCATGAGTGATATTAAGAAAATTGCATTTGATGGATTTTGGAAGCAAAATCCAGGAGTGGTTCAACTGCTTGGACTATGCCCGACTCTTGCTGTCACAACTTCAGTGATCAATGGCTTAAGTCTTGGTATAGCAACAGCCCTTGTAATGGCTGCATCAAACGCCTCTGTCTCGCCGATTAGAAAATTTATACCCAGTGAAATTAGAGTACCTGTTTTTATTCTTATCATAGCTTCACTTGTAACAATCATCGATTTCAGTATTCATGCTTATATTCATCCGCTTTACAAAGCTTTAGGCATTTTCATTCCTCTGATCGTTACAAACTGTATTGTATTAGCGCGCGTTGAATCTTTTGCAGCCAAGAATGAAACAGTCCCTTCTTTTTTTGATGGCCTTTTTATGGGCCTTGGTTTAGCTCTGGTGTTGGCACTTCTTGGTGGAATGAGGGAATTTTTTGGTAAAGGTACTTTATTTTCTGGTATTGATCTCATATTTGGCGCTTCTACCAGCAATTTAGTAATTCATTTTTTTAGTGATTACAACGGTTTTCTTTTGGCTATCTTACCTCCCGGAGCATTTATTGGGCTGGCTTGTCTCATCGCACTAAAAAATCGTATCGAAACACGTTAGTCCATTTCCTATGAATCCTCAAAAGCGATTTAAAATTTTTGAGGCGCTATCTAAAGCTACACCCCATCCTACGACAGAGCTTATTTACCAGACACCTTTCCAGCTTCTGATCGCAGTTATTTTATCTGCTCAAGCCACTGATAAATCAGTCAATAAAGCAACCTTGTTGTTGTTTAATAAAGCGCCTAATGCAAAACAACTTGCCCAAATGAAATTAAGCGATGTTGAGCTTTGTATAAAAACAATTGGGTTATATAAAACAAAAGCTAGAAACATACTTGAAACTGCGAAGATCATTGAAAAGGAATTTCAAGGTGAAGTACCTCAAGATCGATTAGCTCTTGAAGCGCTTCCTGGGGTAGGAAGAAAAACTGCGAACGTTATTTTAAATACTATCTTTAATGAGCCGACTATTGCAGTAGACACTCATATATTTAGGATTGCGAATCGCATTAACTTAGCACCAGGAGAAAATGTGCTTCAAGTAGAAAAAAAATTAATTAAATTAACGCCTAAAGAATTTTTGCAAGATGCGCATCATTTATTGATACTACACGGAAGATACACTTGTATTGCAAGACAACCAAAATGTGGTGTTTGCGTCATTTATGATTTATGCGAATATAAGAAAAAGCTTAAAAACTAAAACGAAATAAGCTTAATCTGTCTTTCAGATGCTAATTCAACAATCTCTTTTTTTTGTGTTTCATCTAACGCTATCCATTGAGCAATTTCATCTTGGCTTCTAAAACACCCTTCACAAAAATGGTGCTCTTTATTGATGAGACAAACGCCAATACAAGGAGATTCAGTCAACACAATTAACTTTCTTTAACTATTCTAAAGCGCCATGGCAATGTTTATATTTTTTATCGCTTCCGCATGGACATGGGTCATTTCTACCCACTTTAGGTAACACGTCTTCTGTGTCAGCTTTTTTGCTCGATGACTTTTTAACTTCATCTTTATTTTTTTTATCAATCTCATTAACTTCATCTTCGTTCTTAATCTTCACGACCATCGTAATGCGAGTCACTTCAGACTTAACGGTATCTAGAAGATACCCAAATAATTCAAAAGCTTCTTTTTTGTATTCTTGTTTCGGATTTTTTTGTGCATAAGAACGTAAATGAATCCCTTGTCTTAAATGATCAAGTGAAGATAAATGCTCTCTCCAATGGTGATCTATACTTTGCAACATAACCGTTTTTTCAAAATGTCGAATGACATCCGCACCTACCAAAGATTCTTTTTCTTGATATTGTTTATTTGCAAGAGAGATAACTCTGTCATAAATGTCTTCAATATTAATCTGGGGTTCTTTTTCAATCCATCCTTGGATAGAAAGACTTAATCCGTAATCTGAGAATAAGACTTTTTCTAAGGAAGGAATATCCCACATGTCTTCCATGCTGCCTTGAGGAATATGACTTTGTGAAAGGTTGCGAAGAACGTCAGCTCTCATTGCTGACACTGTTTCAGCAGTTTGATCTGAATCAAGCAATTCATTTCTTTGCTCATAAATCACTTTTCTTTGGTCATTTGCAACATCATCATATTCAAGTAACTGTTTCCTGATATCAAAATTACGACCCTCGACTTTTCTTTGTGCATTTTCAATGGCTTTTGTGACCCATGAATGTTCGATCGCTTCACCTTCTGGCATTTTTAGCTTTTCCATAATGGCTGACACGCGATCAGATGCAAATATTCTTAATAGCGAATCTTCTAATGATAAGTAGAAACGACTGGAGCCTGGGTCTCCTTGTCTTCCTGCACGGCCTCTTAATTGATTATCTACACGTCTTGATTCATGTCTTTCAGTGCCGATAATATGAAGACCGCCTGCTTTAACCACTAAGCTGTTTTGTTCTTTCCATGCATCTCTAATGTCTTTAATTTCTTTTTCTTTTTTGCTTTCAGTTAATTTATCGTTTAATTTAATTTCATGAATATCAGCCTCGATACTTCCACCAAGTACAATGTCTGTTCCGCGACCTGCCATATTCGTCGCAATAGTAATCATCCCAGGACGGCCTGCTTGCGCAATAATATGCGCTTCTTTTTCATGATGTTTTGCATTCAATACTTGATGTTTTAATTTTACTTTTGTAAGTAATGCTGAAATGAGCTCTGAATTTTCAATCGAAGTAGTTCCTACTAATACGGGCTGATCAATTTTTTGACATGCTTTAATATCTTCAATCACGGCAGCATATCTCTCTTGTGAAGTGCGATACACTTTATCCATCATATCTTTTCTTTGCGTGGTTCGATGCGGAGGAATAATGATGGTTTCTAGTCCGTAGATTTGATTAAATTCAAAAGCCTCAGTATCAGCTGTGCCTGTCATACCAGATAATTTCTCATACATCCTAAAATAATTTTGGAATGTAATAGAGGCTAGCGTTTGATTTTCTTTTTGTATCTCAACGCCTTCTTTTGCTTCAACAGCTTGATGAATACCTTCTGACCATCTGCGGCCAGGCATCATTCTTCCGCTAAACTCATCGACAATAATGATGCTATTGTCTTTCACCACGTAATGTTGATCTTTATTGAATAGGTTTCTAGCTTTTAATGATGCGTTGATATGGTGAACGAGCGAAATATTGGTTGCATCGTATAAGCTCGACTCCTCAGACAATAGACCTGCTTTAATTAATAGCTTCTCTACATTCTCATGACCACTCTCGGACAGAACTACTTGATGTGCTTTTTCATCTATCCAATAATCACCGCCTTCTTCTTCGGTTTTTTGTTTGGAAAGCTTTGCCACAACTAAATTAATTTTAGTATAAAGATCAACGTTATCTTCAGCCTGCCCTGAAATGATTAAAGGTGTCCGCGCCTCATCAATTAAAATTGAATCAACTTCATCTACTAAACCGTAATGTAACTTTCTCTGAACACGCTCTTCTTTTGAGAAGATCATGTTATCTCTAAGATAGTCAAAACCAAATTCGTTGTTTGTGCCATAGGTAATGTCAGCCTCATAAGCTTTTTTCTTCTCTTCGCTTGAAATATTAGATAGATTAATACCTACTTCAAGACCTAAGAATCTATAAATCTGGCCCATCCATTCTGCATCTCTTTTAGCAAGATAATCATTGACAGTAATGACATGAACGCCCTTACCCAAAAGCGCATTAAGGTATATCGGTAAAGTTGCAACAAGCGTCTTACCTTCACCTGTTCGCATTTCTGAAATTTTTCCGTCATGAAGCGCCATACCGCCAATGAGCTGAACATCGAAGTGTCTCATTTCTAATACGCGTCGACTTGTCTCTCTGACAACAGCAAAAGCCTCAATTAATAAATCATCTAACTTTTGTCCTTCGTTAAGCCGTTTTTTAAATTCAGTGGTCTTAGCTTTTAAAGCTGCATCACTAAGTTTTTTAGTTGCATCTTCTAGTGCATTTATTTGCTGGGCTTTTTTGCCATAATCTTTGAGAAGCCTGTCGTTTCTGCTTCCAAATAAATTCTTAACAAGGGTCTTTAACATAATGTGAATATTCTTAATCGAAATAATTTGAAATAATTAATATTGTAGATATTTTCGAGGATCTAAAGACTCACCATTCATTCTGATTTCATAATGAAGATGAGGGCCTGTCGACCTTCCAGTATTACCTACTAATGCTACAACTTGATTCTTTTTAATGCGATCACCTTCTTTAACTAATAATTTAGACGCGTGCGCATATCTTGTTTCAAGGCCAGATCCATGAGAGATCCTAACCATATTGCCATACTCAGGCGTGACTTCAGCTGCTATCACTATGCCTGCAGCAGTTGCCTTAATGGGCTGGCCAGCGTCTGCACTAAAATCTAATCCTTCATGAAAAGCCCTCACACCTAAAAAAGGATCTACTCTCCAGCCATAGCTAGATGAATTAAAAGGAGCGTTAACCGGTGAAGCATTTGGCAAAGTATCTTTAAAAACACTTTGTTTTAGATAAATGGCTTCTAAATTATTGTAGTGCTCTTCGTGTTTTTCAATATCAAGCGTTAACTTATCAATAAATGACTGAAGCTCAGCTTCTGAAAAATTCTTTCCAGGAACAAAAGGACCCCCTTGGCCAGATGATTTGATAGGGGCTGGTTTGGGAATTTTTTCATTTGTTTTTAATTTTTCTTTAGCAAAGTCTTGCAGTCTTTGAGATTGATTATCTATGCGCATCAATCGGGCCTGGAGCTCGCCAATTTGAGTTGCATAAACATCTAAATTCTTTTGAAAACTTCCCAAATTAAGGTCAAGCTTAAGGTTAATTAATGATTTTTTTTCTTCAACGTCGCCGTTATATTTTGAATCAAGCCAGCTAATCCCTTGAATGAAACCAATAAAGAACAAAAATAGTATGGCAATAAAAGTCACTAAATGGACACTTTTTGGCTTTGATGTACTATTTGTTACAAAGATAATTCGCATTGAAATCTAAAATTTAGCTTAAATAATAGATAATTATAACTTATGAAGCCCGTGAACAAGCTTTTGGAAAGTGAAGTATTTTCCTTGATTAGAGAGAAAAATCGCTCTATTTCTGGCTACCAAAAGCTATGGTCTATCAAAGCTCCAAGCAAACTAGCCCCTTTATCTCATGTCGGTGGAATTCAGGATGATGTTTTGACCATTTATGTTGAAAATAGTGGCATTGCGAGCAAATTAAAATTTATCGAGTCCACGCTGCTTAAGGACTTGAATGAAGGCATTAAAAAAGAAATCCCCTTTGCTAATCCTATTAAATCCTTAAAAATAAAATTAGTAATTAAAAACTCCAAAATCACCCCGCCTCGTGATAAAAGCTTTCCTGCTCAAGCTAAATTTGCCTTAGAAAATTTATTAAATAACCTCGAAGATTCGCCTTTAAGACATCGCCTTATTAAATTGATTAAACATCATACCAATGCTGACTGAAGCGATCATCCTTATCCTTGCTGGAAGTATCGTCGGGATTTTATCAGGGCTCCTAGGTATTGGCGGCGGCCTTATCATCGTCCCCGTCCTGACATTTGTCCTAGTTCATTTTCATCAACTTGCCTTTGATCAATCGATTTTAATGGCAATTGGGACATCACTCGCTTCCATTGTTTTTACAGGAGGGATGTCAAGCTTCTACCATACAAAACGAAATAATATGAACTGGTCGACAGCCGGTCTCTATATTCCTGGGGTTTTATTAGGCTCAACTATTATGGCTTTTGTCATGCCTCATTTAAATATCACACTTATTAAACATGTTTTTATTGCCTATACTTTTCTTGCTGCCTATGAGATTTTTAAGGCACCTATAATCAAAAGTGTTGTTCAATTGCCGTCGGTATTTCTTGCTAATATTTATGGATTTACCATCGCTTCTATCTCGACCGTTATTGGGATTGGAGGCGGAACAATGTTTGTACCTTATTTCATTTATCATAAAGTTAATCCACGGCTTGCTGTCGGACTTGCAAGCTCATTAGGCATATTTATCGGATTAGGCGCTTCTTTTGGATTTATCAAAAATGGCTTACATGCTAGCTATCTTCCTCAATTTAGTATCGGTTACATCTATCTACCTGGACTTATATTGATGACATCCTCAAGTCTCATTTTTGTTAGATTAGCAACAAAATGGATTCATCAAATTTCTGTTTTATCATTAAAAAAAATATTCGCTTGTTTATTATTTTTAATCGGCTTGTCAATGATTTTCGCAGGATAATTTGTAATTAAAATATCTAGTTTTCTAGTCACAAAGTTATTGAATGTGATAATTTATTAAATTAGTTTTTCATTTTAAGATTTCCAAAATTTAGGAGAATGTATGTCAGAACTTAACCTTATTATTGGCGCAGCACTATTGGCAATTCTTTATGGTGCAGTGATGAGCGCTTGGATATTTAAACTGCCTGCTGGCAATGCAAAAATGCAAGAAATTGCCCTGGCTATTCAAGAAGGGGCAAAGGCTTATCTCGCAAGACAATACAAAGCCATATCGATCGTAGGTGTCGTGCTAGCCATTTTAATTGGCATCTTTATTTCAAAAGATACTGCGTTAGGTTTTGTCGTAGGCGCTTTCCTATCGGGCGCTTGCGGGTTTATTGGCATGAATGTCTCAGTCAAAGCGAATGTCAGAACAGCACAAGCCGCCACAAAAGGCATCGTTCCAGCACTTGATGTAGCTTTTAAAGGTGGTGCTATCACGGGTTTATTAGTCGTTGGGCTTGGGCTTCTCGGAGTCACTGGGTTTTATATGTACTTAGGTGGGGCTGACGCAACTAATTTAAATCCTCTTATTGGGCTCGCTTTTGGTTCCTCACTTATTTCAATTTTTGCCCGTTTAGGTGGTGGAATATTTACTAAGGGCGCTGATGTAGGTGCTGACTTGGTAGGTAAAGTTGAAGCTGGTATTCCAGAAGATGATCCAAGAAATCCTGCTGTGATTGCAGATAACGTCGGTGACAATGTGGGTGATTGCGCAGGTATGGCAGCAGATTTATTTGAAACTTATGCAGTAACTTTAATTGCAACCATGCTCCTTGGTGGTCTCGTGATTACAAATAGTGGCGCAAGCGGAATTATTTATCCGCTTCTGTTGGGTGCAGCTTCTATCGTGACATCGATTGTTGGATGTTTCTTTGTAAGAGCAACGCCTAAAATGAAAAATGTAATGCCTGCTTTATATAAAGGTCTCATCGTTGCCGGTGGACTTTCACTTATAGCTTTCTACTATGTAACAAACTTTGTATTTCCTGAAGGCGTTTCAATCCAAGATGTAAATGTTTCATCTATGGCTTTATTCCAAGCATGTATCGTAGGCCTAGTGCTAACAGCAGCTTTAGTATGGATTACGGAATATTATACGGGCACAGATTATGAGCCAGTAAGACACGTTGCACGTGCTTCTAAAACTGGTCACGCAACAAATATTATTGCTGGCATTGGCATCTCAATGAAATCAACAGCCTTGCCTGTAATATCTGTTTGTATTGCAATTTTCGTATCTCATCATCTTGCAGGTCTTTATGGTGTCGCAGTTGCTGCTACATCCATGTTAAGTATGGCTGGTATTATTGTGGCATTAGATGCTTACGGTCCTATCACCGATAACGCAGGTGGCATTGCTGAAATGGCCGGCCTACCTAAAAGCGTTCGTGATGTGACTGATCCATTAGATGCTGTTGGCAATACAACTAAAGCAGTTACTAAAGGTTATGCAATTGGCTCAGCCGGTCTTGCAGCGCTTGTTCTTTTTGCAGACTACACACATAAATTAGAATCGGTAGGTATTGCAACTACATTTGATCTAAGTGACCCGTTAGTTATTATTGGATTAATTATTGGCGGTCTTATCCCTTACCTTTTTGCTGCGATGGCTATGGAAGCTGTAGGAAGAGCCGCAGGTGCAGTCGTTGAAGAAGTAAGACGTCAATTCAAAACGATTAAGGGCATTATGACTGGTAAAGGCAAACCTGATTATGCGCGCGCCGTAGATATGTTAACGACAGCAGCAATAAAAGAAATGATTGTGCCTTCATTGCTTCCTGTTGCAGTGCCAATTGTTGTAGGTTTAACTTTAGGTCCTAAAGCATTAGGCGGTCTTCTCATGGGAACGATTGTGACCGGTTTATTTGTAGCTATCTCGATGTGCACAGGTGGTGGTGCTTGGGATAATGCAAAAAAATATATTGAAGATGGTAACCATGGCGGTAAAGGTTCAGAAGCCCATAAAGCAGCCATTACAGGAGATACCGTAGGTGATCCTTACAAAGATACTGCTGGCCCAGCTATTAATCCGCTTATTAAAATTATAAATATAGTGGCTCTTCTTATTGTGCCGCTTCTGTAATTGTTAAATGAAAAAAGGCGCCTTAATCAAGGCGCCTTTTTTATTTCATTCAATTTACTTTTTAATGTCTTGGCCTGTAAGTTTTTTAAAGGCTTCTAAATATTTTTGACTTGTTTTGTTAATAACATCTTCGGGTAATGAAGGGGGCGGCGGTGTTTTATTCCATCCGCTTTTTTCTAGCCAGTCCCTAATAAATTGCTTATCAAAACTTGGCTGAGAAGCGCCTTCGCGATATTGATCTAGCGGCCAAAACCGAGAAGAATCTGGCGTTAATATTTCATCAATAAGCACTATACGATTTTGCTCATCCAAACCAAATTCAAATTTAGTGTCTGCGATAATAATGCCCTTTGTGAGAGCGAAGTTTGATGCTTCTTGATATAACTTAATACTAATTTCTTGAATTTGGGATGCAATATCTTTTCCGACACGAGCTTCGCATTCCTCATATGAAATATTTTCATCGTGACTGCCAACTGCTTCTTTGCTAGAAGGTGTAAATATAGGCTCACTTAATTTTGCAGACTCTTTTAAACCTTGTGGAAGTTTTATGCCACACACTGATTGTGTTTTTTGATAATCTTTCCAGCCACTACCTGACAAATAACCTCGGACAATTGCTTCAATAGGTAACGCCTTTAATTTTCGCGCCACAATGGCGCGATTTTTTACTTGAATTACTTCATTTTCAGCTACGACGCTTTCCGGGGCAATTCCAGACAAATGATTTGCAACGACAAAAGAGAGTTTATTAAACCAAAAATCAGCCATTTGCGTAAGAACAAATCCCTTAAATGGAATCGGCTCACTCATTACAACGTCAAATGCAGATAGTCGATCTGTTGTAACAATCAATAGATGTTTATCATCAATTTCATAAATATCTCTTACCTTGCCTTTATGAAGTAAAGGCAGACTCTTAATTGATGTCGCTATTAATTGATTTTCTGGCATTTAGAATCTTCTTTCTAAGATTTCAATTGCAGGAAGTTTTTTGCCTTCTGCAAACTCTAAAAATGCGCCACCTGCTGTTGAAATATATGAAATATCTTTTGCAACTTTAAATTTTTCAATTGCAGCAATAGTGTCACCACCGCCTGCTAATGAAAATGCGGGCGAGTCTGCAATTGCTCGCGTCATTGTTTCAGTACCTTTTGCAAATTGATCGAATTCAAATACACCGATAGGACCGTTCCAAATGATAGTTTTAGCATTGTGAATACATTTCACAATTTCATCCACCGAGTCTTTTCCTAGATCAAAGATCATGTCATCTTTGCTAATGTCTTTAATATTTTTTGTGGTGGCTCTTTCATTTGCGTCTAATTTCTTACCACAAACAACATCGGAAATAATAGGCAGCGATGCACCACGCTTAGATAGTTTATCAATAATTTTTTTTGCTGCAGGTACGAGTTCTTCTTCGAACAAAGAGCTACCGACTTCAAAACCCATCGCTTTGATAAAAGTATTTGCAATTCCACCGCCAACAATAAGCTGATCAACTTTGTCAGACAATGTATCTAATATACTTAACTTAGATGAGACTTTACTACCGCCTACAATAGCAATCATAGGTCTTGAGGGGTTTAATAAGGCTTTTTCAAGGGCTTCTAGTTCAGCCAAAAATAAAATACCTGCACATGCAATATCTACGTGTTCTGCAATACCATAAGTTGATGCTTCTTTGCGATGTGCCGTCCCAAATGCATCCATGACAAAAATATCTGCGAGTGAAGCGTATTTTTTTGCTAAAACTTCATCATTTCGTTTTTCGCCAATATTAAATCTACAATTCTCTAAAACTACTAGCTGGCCTGGAGCTGTATCAAAGGGAGTAATAGCCCAATCTGACACAAGACGCACTGGATAATCAAGATGATTTTTTAAGAACTCTACTACAGGCTTTAACGAATCACTCTCATTAAATTTTCCCTCTTCAGGCCTGCCTAGGTGAGATGTCACCATAACACTTGCGCCTTTTTGAAGTGCAAATGTAATGCTCGGAATTGAAGCTAGAATTCTTTTAGGGGAGGTAATTTTTCCATCTTGAATAGGGACATTCAAGTCAGAGCGAATAAAAACTCTTTTATCTTTAAGATTTAAATCGACTAGTTTTTTGATGTTCATTAATCAAATATTATTTGGCAGCAATCATAGCCAAAGCTGTATCAATCATTCGACAGCTAAACCCCCACTCATTGTCATACCACCCAAAAACTTTTACGAGCAATCCATCCTCACTCACTTTGGTGAGATTAGCATCAAAATGAGATGAGGCTTCTGTGTGATTGAAATCAACAGATACCAATGGCTCGTCATTGTAAATTAATATACCTTTTAATAGGCCTTGGTTGGCTGCTTCTTTCATGATGCGATTTACTTCTTCTTTTGATGTCGTTTTTTTAGGTGTGAAAGTAAGCTCTACTAATGATACATTTAATGTGGGTACTCTAATTGCAATACCATCAAGCTTACCTTTTAATTCAGGTATGACTAATGCAACACTCTCTGCGGCACCTGTTTTGGTAGGAATCATAGAGGCTGTTGCAGAACGCGCTCTTCTTAGATCTTTATGTTGATTGTCATTTAAATATTGGTCGTTTGTATATGAGTGAATGGTTGTCATAAGTCCTGTGACAATCCCCAGTTTTTCATGCAATGGTTTTACCATTGGCGCCAAGCCATTCGTTGTGCAAGAAGCATTAGAAACAATAAGGTCAGAAGCTTTTAAAGTGAGATGGTTTACGCCATAAACAATAGTTGCATCAACATCTTTATCTCCCGGTGAAGAAATCAATACTTTCTTAGCGCCTTGTTTCAAATGTATGTTCGATTTTTCTTTACTAGTAAAAGCACCGGTACATTCCATAACCACGTCTACATTTAATTCACCCCAAGGTAAGTCTTCAGGATTCCTTGTGCTATAAAATTTAATAACATCACCATTTATAATAATTTCATGGTCATTGGTTTTGATGTCAGCATTAAATTTTCCATGCGCGCTATCGTATTTTAATAAATGAGCATTAGATGCTGCATCACCACGACTCGAATTAATAGCAACTACTTTAATATCTCGATGATTTAACTCATAAATCGCTCTTAATATTAAACGGCCTATTCTTCCAAATCCTGTGATTGCTATCTTAACTGCCATAAAAATTTCCTCGGTAAAAAATAAGGCATCTCAAAATTGAGATGCCTTATTAAACTTACTCAATAATAATTACAGAATTGATTTAACAGTTGAAACAACATTTTCTACTGTAAATCCAAAGTGTTTAAATAATGCGCCGCCAGGAGCTGATTCGCCAAATGTATCGATACCAACAGCTGCGCCGTCTAAACCAATATATTTTCTCCAGAAGTCGGTCACACCCGCTTCAATCGATACACGTTTTACACCTTTAGTTAATACGCTATCTTTGTATGCCTGATCTTGGCGATCATATACATTTGTTGATGGCATAGAAACAACACGTGCTTTGATATTTTGCTCTTTTAATGCCGCTTGTGATTTCAATGCAAGATCGACTTCTGATCCAGTTGCTATCAGAATGATATCTGCCTTGCCGCCTTCAGCTTCTGATAATACATAAGCGCCTTTGCGAATTAAATCAATTTGCGCATCAGTTCTTTTTGTAAATGAAGTATTTTGTCTGCTTAATACTAAGCTTGTTGGGTTATGAATGCTTTCAACTGCAACTACCCATGCTACTGCTGTTTCAGTTGAGTCTGCTGGTCTCCATACATCCATTCTAGGAATGTAACGAAGACCTGAGGTAGTTTCGATCGGTTGATGTGTTGGTCCGTCTTCACCTTGACCAATCGAGTCATGCGTTAAAACATAGATCACTCTTTGTTTCATAAGCGCTGCCATTCTCATGCCGTTCTTCATATAGTCTGTAAATATATGGAAAGTGCCACCGAATGGAAGCACACCGCCATGAAGCGCCATGCCATTCATAATAGCTGCCATACCAAATTCACGTACGCCATAAGAAATATAATTACCTGGTGTTTTGCCGCTTACGTGCTGGAATGATGAACAGCTTGTTAAGTTAGACCCTGTTAAGTCTGCTGAACCTCCCACAAATTCTGGCAATATTGGCGCAAGCGCAGCAATAGCATTTTGTGAGGCTTTACGTGTCGCTAATACTTCAGCTTTTTCATTTACTGATTTAATCATGGCATCAGTTGATGCTTTCCAATTTTTTGGAAGATCGCCTTTCATGCGACGTTTAAATTCAGCAGCTAAATCTGGAAATTCTTTTTCATAAGCCGCGAATTTATCATTCCATGCTGCTTCAGCTTTAGCACCTTTATCTTTAGCACTCCATCCTGCATATACGTCTTCAGGAATTACAAAAGGATCGTGCTTCCAACCAATGGCTTCTCTTGTAGCTGCGACTTCAGCATCACCTAATGCTGATCCATGACAATCATGTGATCCAGATTTATTAGGTGAGCCTTTGCCAATAATAGTTTTGCAACAAATTAATGATGGCTTGTCTGTTATTTTCTTCGCTGCTTCTACTGCTTTGTTAATGGCTTCAAAATCATGGCCATCTACATTTGGAATTACATGCCAACCATATGATTCAAAACGTTTAGCTGTATCGTCTGTATACCAACCTTCGATGTGACCATCGATAGAAATTCCATTGTCATCCCAGAATGCAATTAAATTTCCAAGGCCCCATGTTCCTGCAAGGGCAGAAGCCTCATGAGAAACACCTTCCATCATGCAACCATCACCTAAAAATACATATGTGTGGTGATCTACAATTTTATGATTAGGTTTATTAAATTGGTTAGCAAGTAATTTTTCTGCCATTGCAAAACCTACCGCATTGCTTATGCCTTGTCCTAAAGGTCCTGTGGTTGTTTCTACACCTGGTGCATAACCGTATTCGGGGTGGCCTGCACACTTAGAATGAAGTTGACGAAATGTTTTGATTTCATCCATTGGTAAATCGTAACCTGTGAGATGAAGCAATGAATAAATCAACATCGAACCATGTCCATTCGAAAGAATAAAACGATCACGATTAGCCCAGTTTGGATTAGAAGGGTTATGTTGTAAATGATGATTCCATAAAACTTCGGCAATTTCAGCCATACCCATAGGCGCGCCTGGGTGACCTGAGTTTGCTTTTTGAACTGCATCCATTGATAACGCACGAATCGCGTTAGCTAAATCTTGACGTGTTGCCATTATTGCCTCCCGAAATTGACAGCATTACAAATATTTTTTAAGTATTTGCGTACTAAATGTAAAGTTAAAAAATTGATGTTATTTTTATCTAAATTATTGCTTAAATACCCCTTTTCAGCAAGGTGAATAGGGTCTTTTTGCCCCTTGATTATTTGAGCTAAATGCTTTTCATTCTCGCCATTTGATTGAGCAGCCTATACTCGATTTTTGGTCAACGGGGCCTTGCTGGGTCTTAGCAACAAGAAGCATTGCCTCATATAAATCTCGCGTATTATTGGGTGGCGGCTCTCCTCGACCAGTTGCATCGAAGCGCCCACGATATTGCAGTTCTAGATTACGATTAAAACCAAAAAAATCAGGTGTACAAATAGCATTATAGGAACGCGCAGTTTCTTGACTGTGATCAATTGCGTAAGGAAAAGGAAAGTTAAATTGATGCGCAACGAGTTTCATATTCTCAAATGAATCTTCAGGATAATTCTCAGTGTCATTACTTTGAATGGCAACCGTTTCAATGCCGAGATCTTTTAGTGCTCGAACATCTTTCACCAGTCTTGGCAAAATTGCTTTCACATATGGGCAGTGGTTACATATGAACATGATAAGCAAACCATTAGCCCCTTTTGATTTTTCTAGGTTCCAAAAGGTATCATCGACCCCCTGCAAATTAAAATCGATCGCTTTCCAACCAAAATCGCAAAGTGGAGTATTTAAACTAACCATGTTTTATGCCTTAATATAGCTTATCTTTTTAATAGAATTGAGTATGGAAGAAAATCGATTTTACCACTCCGAAAAGCTAGAACTCAAACATGTCGTTGAGTTAATTGCGCAGACACATATCCATGCTACAAAAGTTTTAAGATTAAAGGTGGGCGATCAATTCGCACTCTTTAATGGTGACGGTTATGATTATGTCGCAAAAGTAATTGAATTATCTAAGCATAAAACTTCTGTTGAGATTATCGATAGGTATGCAGTGAATCATGAGTCACCCTTAAAAATTACCCTCGCACAAGGTCTTGCAGCCGGAGACAAAATGGACTGGATTATTCAAAAAGCGGTTGAGCTTGGCATCCAATCCATACAGCCTCTATTGACTGAACGATCTATTATTAAGCTTGACCGTGAAAGGGCAGATAAAAAACTTGAGCACTGGAGAACTGTTGCTATTTCAGCCTGCGAACAAACCGGGCGAAGCATCATTCCGGATATTTTAAGTCCGATTCACTTAGTCCAATGGCTCAGTAATCAAAACCAAACAGCTAACAGTTTGAAGTTAATCCTTACGCCAGCGAAAGCTCAAAATATCAATCATTTAGAAAAACCTTCTTCTCCTGTTGTTTTTATGGTGGGACCTGAGGGCGGCTTTTCAGAAAAAGAAATGAATTTAGCTTTAAGTAGCTCATTCGTTCCAGTAAATTTTGGCAAGAGAGTTCTAAGAACGGAAACCGCCTCCGTCGTAGCGCTATCGATTATGCAAAATTTATGGGGTGATTTTGCATAAAACGCAAAATTTTTGATTTTTTTATAAAAATACATGTAAAATATGCATTTTAAGCAAATTATAAACCTATGTCTCTTGGCGCAGCAATCAGAAAAAGAAGGAAGTCTCTAGGGTTCACCCTGCAGGCATTAGCAAAAAAAATTGCGAGCGACCCCGGTAATCTTTCTAGAATAGAAAGGGGCGAGCAAAATATAGGTGAAGCGCAATTATTAAAAATATGTGAAGCGCTTAATTGTGCCCCCTCCAGTCTTTTTCAAAACAACGTGCCTGCAAACACTATTCCAAAACTAGACAGCCAAACATTTGCAAGATGGTTTAGATTAGCGGCCCCGTATATCAATACTTTTAGCAATAAAACATTTGTTATTGCTTTTGGCGGGGAGCTTCTTGATGAAGATCAGTTTACCGCTCTCTCTCACGACATCAATTTATTAACTTGCTTAAATGTCAAAATTATCCTCGTTCATGGGGCAAGACCTCAAATCGACCAAAAGCTAAAAGAGAAAAAAATTTCAACTCAGCTTGTAAGAAATGTTCGAGTCACTGATGATTTAAGTATGGAAGCTGTTAAAGAAGCTAATGGCCTTATTAAGATCAATATTGAATCAACACTTTCTTCAAGTCTTTTAAACTCGCCCATGGCGGGTAGTGATATTAAAGTCTCTAGCGGAAATTTTATTACTGCAAAACCTTTGGGTGTAATTGATGGTATCGATATGCAACATACAGGGGAAGTAAGAAAAATTGACAGCGCTGCCATCAAGAAAAAATTAGACAACAAAGAATTAGTAGTGATCTCACCCATCGGTTATTCGCCTACAGGTGAAGTATTTAATCTCACAATGGAAGATGTAGCCCTCAAAACCTCTATAGCTTTAGAAGCGGATAAACTTATTCTTCTTATAGATTCCGATGGTATTTTTAATCTAAGGAATGAACTTCTGCATGAGATGACATTAGAAAAGGCAATTAATCTTTATAAAAGCACTTCAAAAAATAATCCAAAAAAACATGAGCTTATTAATATCAACTCCAATGAGTTAGATCTTCTTGAAATTGCTATTAAAGCTTCTGAAGCAGGTATAAATAAAATTCATCTCATTAATAGGCATATTGATGGTGCGATTCTGCAAGAATTATTTACAGATGAAGGTGTAGGAACAGTTATTACCGAAAAAGCTCTAGATACTATTAGGCCAGCTTCACATAACGACGTTAAAGGAATTCATAAACTAATTAATCCACTGGAGGCTGGAGGGTATCTTGTTAAAAGAGGCAGAGAAAGAATTGATCATGAGATAGAAAACTTTTTAGTTATCGAGCATGATAATAAAATTATCGGTTGTGCAGCTTTATATTCTTATGATGACCATGTTGAATTTGCATGCTTTGCTATTAACAAAAATTACCAGTCTAAAGGCTTTGGGTCAAAGCTCTATAATTATTGCGAAGAACTTGCGCGACAAAGAAATTATAAATATCTATTTGCCTTAACAACAAGAACTGAGCATTGGTTCATTGAGAAAGGTTTTAAAGAAGAGAATATTCAAAAGCTTCCTAAAAAAAGAATAGAGTCTTATTTGCCACAAAGAAATTCAAAATTTTTTATTAAAAAGCTTTAAAATCTTAAAAAAACTATAGGCATAAAAATGAGTCAAAATATTCAACCGGAACACAAAGCCAAAATATTAAGCGAGGCTTTACCGTACATCAAAAAATTCTTTGGCAAAACCATCGTCATTAAGTATGGTGGAAATGCCATGGTCGACGAAAATTTAAAGCAGTCATTTGCTAGCGACGTCGTACTTTTAAAATTAGTTGGCATGAACCCCGTTGTTGTTCATGGTGGCGGTCCTCAAATAGATGAACATCTCGATAAGCTTGGTAAAAAAGGTGAGTTTATTCAAGGCATGAGGGTAACTGATGCTGAAACTATGGACATAGTAGAAATGGTTTTAGGTGGCCAGGTGAATAAAGAGATTGTAAATCTCATCAATAGACATGGCGGAAAAGCGGTGGGTCTCACCGGCCAAGATGGAAATTTTATTCACGCTAAAAAACTCATTGTACAAAATGATACAGATCCTAACAAAACAATTGATCTTGGTCATGTAGGGGAAATTGCATCAATCAATCCTAGTATTATTAATTTTTTAGATGAGGGAGATTTTATTCCTGTCATAGCACCAATTGGAGTAGGAGCAAATGGAGAGACTTATAATATTAATGCCGATCTCGTCGCAGGAAAATTATCTGAAGTATTAAACGCTGAAAAATTAATCCTACTTACAAATACACCAGGTGTTCTAGACAAAAAAGGTTCACTTCTTACGGGATTAACACCGAATGAGATAGATAAGCTTGTAGAAGATGGAACATTATCAGGCGGTATGCTTCCTAAAATAAGTTCAGCCCTTGACGCTGCAAGAAGCGGAGTAAAAAGTGTTCATATAATTGATGGCAGGGTGCAGCACGCGCTTTTATTAGAAGTACTAACTGACGAGGGTGTAGGCACTTTAATTAAGGCAAAATAATTGTCAAAAATTTGGATTTTTGATTTAGATGACACGCTCCATGACGCAAGTTCTAAAATATTTCCACGCATTAATCAGTCTATGACTACATATGTAAGTCAAAAACTTAATATTAGCAATGATGCTGCACATGAAATTCGGGACCAATATTGGAAAGTCTATGGTGCGACTTTGAAGGGGCTCATGGAAATTCACGGTGTCGATCCAAAAGAATTTTTACTGAAGACACACGATGCATATGAACTTTCTAAATTCGTTAAGCAATCTCACGCCTTAAAAAATACTTTAAAGAAACTCAGGGGCAAAAAGATTGTTTTTACAAATGCCCCTCTTCATTATGCAATAGCAATTATTAAATCATTAAACATTGAAAAATATTTTTCAGCAATTTATAGCATTGAGTCAACGAAATATAATCCAAAACCTTCTCTCATTGCGTTTAGGAAAATTTTAAGGCATCTCGGAAAAAAGGCTTATCAATGCACAATGGTAGAAGATGATCTTGCTAATTTAAAAACAGCATACAAGATAGGCATGAAAACAATATTAGTCTCAAGACAGAATAAAAAAACAATTTTTGTAAATAAACGAATTACAAAAATTACTCAGCTTACTCAGTCAAGCTAGATAAGCTTGACCAATTCAGCAAGTCGCGCTTCATAAATAGCAGCCTTAATATCGACGCCACTTTTATTTTGGCTAATAGAGCCAAGATTTAATTTATTAAGGCGTTTCAAATACTTTTGTAATAATTTCAAAGCAGTCTGTGCTGTTTTTTTCTGACTTTGCTGGCCTTCGATATAAGCCTCGAAAATGCACATTACGTCTGGAAGAATGTCCGGATTCCTAAATAAATCCATTTTGTAGATCAAATCTAAAACTTGACGCGGTTTAAGTTTTTGAAATTGCTTCAATTCAGATAGATTAAATATTACCTTTTCTACTAATTTTTTTACGGCATTCGGTATAGAAAGTCTCATATAAATTTTGTCATTACATTTAGTGCTGACTTTTAAAGGGTAGGTATACATAAAAAATATGGCTGCTCTAATATCATTTGAGTATTTGTTTTTAGCTGCATACTCTAAACTTTTTTTAATTGAGTTTTTATTTTTTTGATAATCTAACTCTGGTAGTATTAATTTAAGAGCGCCACATCGGTTAAGCACATCAAGCATCAAATAAGATTTTCTCTCTGTAAAACCAACTGAAAATTCATGCCAGACCCTTTCAGACGCTACAGTTTCGATTTCTTTATTTTTTACAATCTTCTTGAGCAATGCTTCTGTCTTGGGATGAATTTTAAACTTGTAAAATCGAGCAGAAAATCTGGCGATACGTAACACTCGAATTGGATCTTCCACAAAGGCAGGGCTCACATGGCGTAACACTCTATTTTTAATATCTTTCATGCCACCAAAGGGATCAACAAACTGTCCTTTTTTGTCTTTTGCTATCGCATTAATTGTAAGATCTCGTCGTTGCAGATCTTCTTCTAGCGTCACCTCTTTTGAAGCGTAAACTTTAAAACCCTTATACCCTTTTGAAACTTTACGCTCCGTTCTTGCCAATGCATATTCTTGATGTGTTTTAGGATGCAAGAAAACAGGGAAATCTTTACCTACAGGCTTATAACCTAACTTCACCATTTCTTCTGAAGTCGATCCTACAACTACATAGTCTTTATCTTTAACAGATAAGCCCATAATTTGATCCCGAACAGCTCCACCTACAAGATATACTTTCATTTATCTTCCAGATTTACTTCTATAAACATCATATTTTGACCGCGCTAGAGGTCTATTTTTCTTATTACATAGGTAATGCTCTAAGCGCTCTAAAGAATATCGGTAAGAGATTGCGCGTTTTGGATTCACTACATTATCAACTTGCATAGACCTCCAATTGTCGCGCGTCAATATTTTAATTGGCATCATTTCCATACTTAAAGCAAATAGATATGAAAGGCTTCTATTGAGAGGGATGATTAGCCGAGTCAATTTCTCTGATCGAATAATAAGACGAATAATATCTTTAAGTGAATAAATATCAGGCCCACCAAGATCATAAATGTTGCCGTATGTCTTTTTATCAAAAAGTGTCTTAATTAGAATTTTTGATACATCCTCAATAAAAATGGGTTGAAATTTAGATTGAGGTGACAAAAGAACTATTCCTGGCAGCCACTTCACAAGAATTCTAAACATATTAATAAAGTTATCTTTTGCCCCAAAGATGATAGACGGTCTTAATATAGTTACGTTTAGATCTTTTTGTTTAAACAATTCAGACTCGCCAAGAGCTTTAGATTTAAGATATAAACTCGGAGCATTGCTACTTGCACCTAACGCGCTTACATGAAGCAATCGCTTAATACCTAAATCTTTCATGACTTTTGCCAAATGATCTGGCCAAATATGGTGAATATTCTCAAAAGTCTCTTTTTTAGACTGGTGAAGAATACCTAAGAGGTTAATTACAACATCTGTCTTTTTTAAATCTTTTTTTACTTGCGCAAGATTATCTAAATCCAAGTCAAATATTTGAACATATGGATTGACGGTCCATAATTTAATTTTTTCTTTATTTCTAGAGAATAATTTTAGATTGTGATTAGATTGGCTTAGAGCTAAAACGAGGCTGGATCCTAAAAATCCTGACGCTCCAAAAATTGCAATTGTTTTTTTTGAATTAGCCAATTCGAAATTAAAGCATTCTTAAGATAAATATAAGAATTAAAATTAATGTGACATTTGTAGTAAGTTTTAAATACTTCAAATATTTCTTATTCTTTGTATTTAGATACAAAAATGTGAATACAACTAATATTGCAAGCAATAAAAATATAAAAAGTCTTAAAATATTCATTGATAAACTCCTACCATTTCTTGATTTAAAATTCCATTCTTAGAATTAGCATAACGCATTGCTAAATTAGAAGTCTTGGGATCTTGGCTATCTAATGTTGTTAAGCTCCAGCATTTCTTATTTGAAAGTAATGCAAGTAATAATTTGTTATTCAATTCATGGCCAGATTTGTATGCTTTGAAATTACCTATGATTGAGTAGCCTAACATGTATAAATCGCCCACAGCATCAAGTATTTTATGTCTCACAAACTCGTCGTTGTATCGTAATCCGTCTGTATTAATAATTTTGTACTCATCTAAGACAATCGCATTATCGAGTGAGCCACCTCTAGCTAAACCATTAGATCTTAAGTATTCAACTTCCTGCATAAATCCAAATGTACGTGCTCGACTAATTTCTGTGATATAGGATTCATCGTAAAAGTCCAAAGCGACTTTGTTGGTTGATGTATCAAACACGGGATGGGGAAAATCGATAGTAAAGTCAATTTTAAATCCATCGTAAGGCTCAAACCTCGCCCACTTGTCTTTATCTTTTACTTCAATTACATCGTTAATCAAGACAAATTTTTTCGCAGCATCTAGTTCTTTAAGCTTCGCTGTTTGAAGAAGATAAATAAACGGTATTGAGCTTCCATCCATAATGGGCACTTCAGGCCCATTCAGTTCAATAATAATGTTATCAACACCTGTGGCTGATAATGCAGACATTAAATGTTCAACGGTAGCTACACGCGAAGTATCTTGACCAATAGCTGAACACATTTTGGTATCTTTCACAGCATCAGGGCTTACTTTTATCTCATTACTTTTCTTTTGATCAACTCTTCTAAAGACAATACCTTGATCCGCTTCGGCAGGCTTTAAAGTCATTGTCACTTTTTCACCATTATGAAGACCGACACCAGAAGTCTGCACAGATTTTTGAATAGTTCTTTGTTTAATCATTGAGTACTTACTCGCCTTTTTTTCTCAAAAATGCAGGAATATCATATTCTTCCATACCTGACATTTTCATGATTTCAACTTGAGCCCTATTTTCATTAGAGCTAAATACATCTGGTTCGTCATCTAGAGATGGCTCTTCTTGGGTCGTGCTTTGTTTATTTTGCATCATAGATCTGGGTTCGATTCGGGGCATCCTTTGTTTTACGTTTTGAGCCAGCCCTGTCGCTACAACAGTAACTCGAATAGAATCTCCCATTGCCTCGTCAATTACATTACCGACAATCACTGTGGAATCAATAGCTGCAAATTGCTTAATCGTTTCCATAACTTCATGGTATTCCTTGAGTGTAAATTTACTACTTGCAGAGATATTTACTAATACACCGCGCGCATTTACTAAATTCACATCCTCTAAAAGAGGACTTGCAACTGCAGCTTGAGAGGCTTTATATGCTCGATGTTCACCCTGAGCAACACCAGAACCAATCATCGCCATTCCCATTTCACTCATAACAGTTTTAACGTCAGCAAAATCAACATTTACCAACCCTGGGCTATTAATAATTTCTGAAATACCTGAAACCGCGTTATGGAGAACGTCATTTGCTGCATTAAAGGCTTCTAAGAATGGGATGTGTTCACCTAAAACTTCCATTAACTTTTCATTTGGAATAACAATTAGAGAATCTACATGCTGAACTAATTCATTAATACCATCAGTAGCAATCGCTGTTCTTTTACCTTCAAATAAAAAAGGTTTAGTCACAACTGCAATAGTTAAAATACCTAATTCTTTTGCAATTTGTGCAATTACAGGTGCAGCGCCGGTACCAGTTCCGCCGCCCATCCCTGCTGTAATAAATAACATATCGGCACCTTTAATGGAG
>Ga0208597_1000010_pt1 | contig 80805 bp, 79 predicted proteins | sample LakMenEpi05May12_FD_150673 | JGI IMG/M metagenome (GOLD analysis project Ga0208597, IMG submission 150673) | Freshwater microbial communities from Lake Mendota, WI - 05MAY2012 deep hole epilimnion (SPAdes) | ecosystem: Environmental > Aquatic > Freshwater > Lake > Epilimnion/Euphotic zone ...
AGAGGTTCATTACCAACATCTGTTTTATAGAAGTTGAGGAATGAACGAGAAGCTGTTGGGCCTCTTTGTCCTTGGTATCTGCTGTTGTATTTAGCTGAACCGTAAGGTGTCTCTGATGCACTTGACAGTTGGAAGAAGCAAAGCTGACCAATCTTCATACCTGGGTATAACTTGATTGGCAGTGTTGCTGTGTTTGAAAGTTCTAGTGTTACGTGACCTTTGAAGCCTGGGTCAACGAATCCTGCTGTTGAGTGAGTTAGAAGACCAAGTCTTCCAAGAGAGCTCTTACCTTCTAGTCTTGCTGCAATGTCATCAGGAAGGGTCACAAACTCATAGGTTGAGCCAAGAACGAATTCTCCTGGGTGCAGAATGAAAGGCTCATCGGCACTGCACTCAATCAACCTAGTTAGATCTGGTTGGTCAATAGCCGGGTCAATGAATGCGTATTTGTGGTTATCGAATAGACGGAAGAACCTGTCTAATCTCACATCCATGCTGGATGGCTGTAACAAGCTCATCTCTAATGGATCTAGGCCAATACGCCCTGCTTCGATCTGGGCTCTGATATCTCTGTCTGACATTAACATAATCAAAAGGTTACCCTGAAGATGTCTATGGGTGATGTTGGTTGAGCGTGTGTAAGGCAAAATAGACCTATGCGCGATAAAGACGGACGGATATCTCCGCCTGAGAAACTCAGAAGAGTCTTCGAAGGTGAGGCTGAGGCCTTCAATAAAGTCCCTCGAAACAAAAGAGGGCCTTTAGGTGCAGCTGTCACCCTTCGTCTCGGCCACCTTTTCTCTCGCTGGCTTGAGCGCAATATAGATGTCAACTGGCAGGGTTCTGCTCCTCAGCTAATGCTGATAGCTGTTTTAGTTAGACATAAGACTCTAACCATGGGTGAAGCAGCAGAACTACTTGATGTCACTCCAAGAGCGATCACAAGACTTGTTGACTCTCTAGAAAAACAAGGTTTGGTTACTAGGCAGGTTAGCCCTCATGATAAGCGTGTGTATCTGATCTCAGTCACAGCTAAAACAGAAGCACGAGCTAAACAGATGATGCCTAAGCATGAGAAGAAGATGTCAGAGTTGTTTAGCATCTTCAGTGATGCTGAGTTACTGGAGTATCTAAGACTGAGTAGCAAGTTGGCTCAGCACCTAAAGAAGGATCTAAAGAGCGACGATTAGTGCTCTAAGCCAACCTTCTTCTGAATCCACAACATCCACTTAGGTGCGTACCAGTTAGCTTTGCCAAATAGTTTCATCAAAGCGGGAACCAGCAGAGCTCTAATCACTGTTGCATCTAGTAACACTGCGAATGCAATTCCTAGCCCAAGCATCTTCATAATGCTCACACCGCTTGATGCAAATGCGACGAATGAAACCGCGAGAACTAAAGCTGCAGTTGTGATGATGCGACCTGATCTTTGAAGTCCAAGAGCAACAGAGTCATTCGTGTTCAGACCCATATCATGCTGTTCCTTGATTCTTGAAAGTAAGAACAGTTCGTAGTCCATGGATAAACCAAATGCGATTACCGCAACCAACACAAGCGAAGATGAATCGATTGTTCCAGGCGTAGCAAAGTCACCTAGTAGCCATTTGAGGTTTCCTTCCATGAAAACCCAAACTAAGAAACCAAGAGTGGCAAATAAGGATAGGAAATTCAGCAAGACCGCTTTAACTGGAAGTAGCAGAGAACCGGTAAAGAGGAATAACAAAATAAGAGTAGACACAATGATCCAGAGTGCTGCCCACGGCAGATTACTTGTAATTCCAAGAAGTGAGTCTGTGTATGAAGCAGCAGAACCACCGACAAGAATTTCTGAGAAGCCACTTGGGTGCTCACGCAGGGTCTTGGTCATTGCTTCGCCATCTGGGCTTCTAGGCTCAACATCAGCGATTGCTATGATTCGAGTCCAGTTACTGGATTCGTAATCTGTGAACATTGATTCGGTGCCAGGAACGAGCATGGCATCGCTAAGCGATCCATCTGGAAGTTCAACCTTGGAAAAAATACCCAGTGGTGTTTGAACTCTAACAATGTGTTCTTTATCTGAAAGTTCTTTAGCAAAAGTTGTAATTCGCTCATCAGTTGCACCTTGAGCCATAATCACAATAGGTGAACCTTCGCGGCCAGCAAATCTTTCACGTACTTGATCGCTTGCAACCACAACTCTGTTATCTGGCGGCAGGATGCGGTCATCAATTAGACCTAGCTTTATGTTGCTACCTAGAGCAGCGAGTGAACCTAAAGCGAGCACCGAAACCAAGATGATAGGTAATGGTCTCTTCATAACGAATACTGCCAGCTTGGACCAGAAGCCCACATCCTTAGTTGGACGGTGCTTGAACAACGGCCAACGGTTTATCTTGTCGCCGAGAAGATTCATTAGTGCAGGTAAAACAATCAAAGCAGCTGCAACTGCAAGACCAACAGAGACTAAACCGGCCATAGCAAAAGACTTGAGGAATGTTTGTGGGAAGAAGTTGAGTGCAACCATTACTAACGCCACAGTCACACCTGAGAAGAAGACGGTGCGTCCAGCAGATAACATCGTCGCTTCAACGGCTTTAGCAACATCCGCTTGGCGCTGGCGTTCCTCACGGAACCGGTTAACCATTAGAAGTGCATAGTCAATTCCAAGACCCAACCCTAAACCGGTAACTAGGTTTACTGAGAAGGTTGATGTTTCTGTTAGTAGTGATGAAATCCAGATAAAGAAGAAAGATCCAAGAATTGTTAGAACAGCGATAATCAATGGGAGACCTGCTGCAACGACCGAACCAAACACAAACACCATAAGCAGAATGACTATTGGAATAGCAATAGTTTCTGCCTTGATTAGGTCATCTTCGATGGTGTGATTTACTTCGCTGGTAACTGCACCGACTCCAACAACATAAAGAGTTGCGCCGAAGTTTTCACCAGTGAACTGGTCTTGAATCACTCGAGAGACTTTAGTCAACGAAACATCAGCTTCAACCTGCACAAAGAAGTAAGTAGCCTCGCCATCGGTGGAACGAAGTGTTGCAGGGCTGCCCAGCGAGTAATAGGAGCTGATGCTCTCAACTCCAACAACTGCTTCTAAAGCTCTAGTGATTAGAGTTGCTGAGTTTTGAGATTCAGGTGCGTCGACGCTTCGACCCATATCCGCAATCAAAACAACCTCTGGGTCGTTTTCATTGAATTCTTCAATCAGGATGCTAGTTACCTTGGCTGAATCAGATGTTGGATCGTTGTAGCCACCGCCGGAAAGATTGCCGAATGCTTGAACCCCTCCTAAGAGGGATAGCAAAATGAGGCCAATAAAGCCGAAGAGGGAAAATTTGCTATGCCGAATGACAAAATTACTAAGAGGTCTCATTTACCCAAGTCTAAATTACTTACCTAGGAAAGAATCATCCCTTGAAGATAATTAACAGGAATCACAAAGCAACCTTCTTCTTTGTGGTGGCTTTTGTTGGTCTGATTACTGCCTGGTACTTCAACACAATGGCAATTGTCAAAGCACAGGATTACTTAGGTTCATGGTTTGGCTCTGAAGTTGACCTAGTTCTATCTTTAGATCTACTAGTCACAGCATTTGCTGCTGTTCCATTTATGTTCATTGAATCCAAGCGCATTGGCATGAAACATGTTGTTTGGTATGCGCTATCAAGCTTTGTAACTGCAATCGCATTTGTATTTCCATTTTGGTTAGCCATGCGTGAATTACATCTTTCTAAGTTAGAACGAACTGAAACAGGAACTAAGCGGTCTTCCTCTCGTGTTCACACTGTTCCTATGAGTAAAGGTTCAGCTAAGGGAAGTATTGAAACATTTAAGTTTGAAGGAAGACGAATTGATGTTTGGGTTCCTGAGGTGTTGGATGAACTAACACCTTTGGTTATTGCTCACGATGGCGGTAACTTCCTGATGGATATCTCTGAGACCTGGAATGGTCAGAACTGGGGAATTCCAGAAGCAATCTCAAGTTCACGCATCGTTGCAGTCAATGGTCGTCTACCAATATTTGTTGGTGTTCATAGAGTTGATGATTCACTACGTATGAACGAGTTAGTTCCCGAAGATGTCTTGAAGGCTCACCCTCAGTTACTAAACCAAGTTGACCCTATTCATCGCCCTACAAATCTTGAATACAAAGGTAACGAATACCAAGATCTTCTTGCTCTTCGTTTAGTTCCTGAAATTGCTAGAAGATACTCTTTGAAACTTGATCCTTCAAGAACCGCTCAACTAGGAGCAAGTCTTGGTGGTCTTGCAACTATCTATGGTGTGATGAAGCACCCTGAAGTATTTGGAACTGCTTTGGCGCTATCAACTAGTTGGCCATTAGGTGGACAAGAACTGATTGATATCTTGGTGAAAGATTTAGGGAAGCCTGGTTCAGTTCGTATTTACAGTGACTGCGGAACTATTGAGCTAGATGCTTCTTATTTCCATTGGCACTTCAAGTTTGTTGAAGCAATGGATAAAGCTGGTTGGGTTAGAGATGTTAGCTATCGTGCTGAACTATGGCCAGGAACAGGACACAACGAAACCTGGTGGGGTCAGCGAGTTGAGCATCCGATCAACTGGTGGTTGAATTCCTAACCTAGAGGGTCGTCTTTCACAAGGCTTCTTGCACCACTCATGAACTCAACAACTGTTGGATCAACTTGAATATCTTTCAATCTAATTGCTTTAGTTAGATAAAGCCCTTCGAGTGATCTAACTCGACTGAGAGCAACATAGGTGTGACCTGAAGAGAATGCTCCGCTACCCATATCTATTGTCACCTCGTCATAGGTTTGTCCCTGTGATTTGTGAACCGTGACAGCCCAAGCCAGTCGCAATGGTATTTGTCTAAACTCTGCTTGAACTTCAGGAACTATGGTTTCAACAAACTTTCCTGTTTCTTCATTGAAGTCTTCTTCAACTAGATACTTAACTTTCTGCCAGGTGCTCATCCCAACTGTGTGTATCTCATTATCGGCTTCAACCAAAACTTGATTACCATCACCAAAAGAAACGACTTTGCCAATGGTTCCGTTAACCCAGCGCCAGCTCATGCTTCCCTCAGAGTTCTTAACTGGCTTTTGGTCATCATTCTTGATGAACATGACTTGAGCACCAACTTTTAGTTTTAGCTCTGACTCAGCTGGCAAAGTGGATCCGAATGAGCTTGCATCACCTGAGGCAAAAGAAGACTTGAATACTCGCTCTTCAGTTTGCAAGGTGGCTAGTCTTGCGAAGTTAACTGAGTCAACTGCTGCGTTCACTGTTGCCAAACGAATTACATTGTCGTGTGGTGGGAATCTGTTTCCTGCTTGATTGATGCGATCAACTATTTCTTGATTCACTTCCCCAACACGAATGGCGTTCAAGATTTGTTTGAACTCAGGATCTCTTTGTCTAAAGATCTCGACTAGTTCAAAAATCTCCATGCGCTCCGATGACCAAACCTTGGCATCAAAGAACCACTGGGATCTGTATTCCATCTCGTAGAGCTTCGCTAGTTCTTCCCCTCTGGCTGGCACAGGGGCTAGCTGGTAAGGGTCTCCAAACATGACCACCTTGCAGCCACCGAAGGGAAGTTTAGGCTTTCCTCTGGCTGTCTTGAGGGCCACATCAATCGCATCCATTAGGTTTGCTGAGACCATGGACACTTCATCAATGATGAGCATGTCTAATTCCCTTAGAACCTCACGCTGTCTTCTACCTAAATGCTTAGCAACCTCACCAGGAGTGAGTGCTCCAAAGGCAAAACCAAATAGCGAGTGAATTGTAATTCCACCTACGTTGTATGCAGCAACCCCAGTGGGAGCACAAACTACAACTTTCTGTTCAGTGTTATCTCTTAGATAACCCAAAAGGGTTGATTTACCAGTTCCAGCTCTTCCGGTTACAAAAACTGTTTGGCCGTCTTTCTCTATGTATTGAAATAGAGCAAGTTGTTCTTTAGAAAGTTTTACTGTTGACAAGCTAGTTCCTTGAATCTTCTTTACGTTTGGCCAGAGCGTCAAGCATACGGTTGTATTCAGCTAAATCCTCGTTGCCACCTCTATCACTGGCACGATCTAATCGTTTAGCGTCTCTCGCATCTGATCGTGCCCACTGAATAGCAACAATTAGTGTTATAGCTGCCGTTGGTAATTCACCAAGACCCCAGGCAATAGCTCCACCGGTTTGTTGATCAAGAAGGGGCTCTTGTCCCCATGTTCTTCCCATGGCACCAAACCAGTCAGGTAGTAACAAAGTAGTTGAACCCATGACAGCCAAACCAAAGAATGCGTGGAAGGCAAGAGTTCCAATTAGAAGCATCAATCTTTGCGGGTAAGCAAATCTTGATGGTCCTGGGTCAATTCCTATGAGTGCTTGGACAAACAGATAGCCAGTAATCACAAAGTGAACAATCATCCACTGGTGTCCAATATGTTCTGTCATTGACCAACCAAATATCGGAGTGAAGTAGAAAACAACAAGAGAGCTTGCAAACATGAGTGCTGCTATCAAAGGGTGAGATATGAACTGAGCGTATTTAGTGTGAATAGCCCAGAGGATCCATTCTCTAACTCCCCTTGAGTCGTCTTGTCTCTTAGCGACTGCTCTAGCCAGAAGAGTGATTGGTGCACCTGGAACTAGTAACACTGGAACACCCATTGCTAGAAGCATGTGTGCGAGCATGTGAGCGCTAAATAGATATTGTTCGTAGGCGGCAAAGTAGCCGTTGGTTACATAGGCGAGTAGTGCAACTCCACCTAACCAAGAAGCTGTTCTGCTCCATGACCATGAATCTCCGCGTTGCTTCAATCGCCAAACACCAACTAGATAGAAGGCAGCAAGAGAAGCAGTAATGACTAGCCAAAGAATGTCAGGACTAAAGGTTGTCACCCAGGTCCATGCAGTTGGTTCAGCTGGAAGTTTTGCTCCAGTAAGAATCTCAGCTGGAGTTAGTTGACCAGTAGGGAAGTCGCTAACTGGGTTCTCTGTTCTAGCTAGAGCTGTGCCCAATCCAATAGCGATTCCAAATATTACAAATTCAACTGAAACAAGCTGCCAAAACTTCTTAGGAGCCGTTGCTAAGACAGCAATCAACTTTCTTCTGTGCAGCGCACCGATAACTCCCAGAAGAATGAATGCAATAGTTTTTAGAATTACAACTTGTCCGTAGCCTGTGACAAATAGGTTTTCAATAGTTCCGATTCTGATTTGGGCAGAAGCAAAGCCTGAGACAATCACTAACCCAAATCCTGCTAGAGCAAGTGATGAGAATCTCTTAACAATCTCAATTGCTGGATCTGCTTTGTATGCAAAGACAATCGCCACTAGTCCACCAACCCAGATACTGATTCCAACTAGGTGAAGTCCAAGAGAGTTAACAGCCATGGTGTGACTGGCTGATCCTGCAGCATGTCCACCAAGCGCGACTGGAACAAGTGAAAGTAATCCAATACCTGCACAAACAGCAACACTGAATAGTCTTCTAACTAGAAGTGCTGCGATTGACAAAACGATTGCAGCAAGAATGTTTAGTGCAATTAGTTGACCTAGTTCGATGTCTGTAATGAATACGAATAGCTGCTGAGTAAAGCTTTCTTCTATTGAGACTTCAGAACCTGTCACAGCTAGGAACGTTGAGAGTAGATAAGCAGTTCCGGCTAGTGCCCATACCGCTGCTGAAACTGCAGCAAGAGAAAGTGTTTTTCCAAAAGCTTTGCTCTTCTCAACCAAAGCGAATGCAGCAAAGATTAGGGTTCCAATTGTTATTGCTTGAGCCAGGTTTGCTATAGATCTAAATGAAGGTGTTCCCCATCTGAGAACATCACCAACGTCTCCCAGTTGGGAAGGGGCGGCGGCTCCACCGGTGATCATTCCGGCAATCAAACCAACGGCCGAGCCGACTATTAAAAGGCAGCTAATGGCTACCCAGTTAATAGTTTTGATTGTGGTCATTCAACAAGCCTAAGTTAAAGCAAAACGACGCACCGAAGTGCGTCGCCTGCTTGTGTAACTGGAATTACTTAACAGCTGCCTTTAGCTTGCTTCCAGCTGAAACCTTAACTGTGTTTGAAGCAGCAATCTGGATTGTTGCACCAGTCTGTGGGTTACGGCCTGCACGTGCTGCACGGAAACCCTTCTCAACTGACAACCAACCTGGGATTGTTACTTTGTCGCCCTTGGCAACGGTTGAAGCGATGGTCTCAAAGAAAGCGTCAACGATTCTGTTGACTGCTGCCTGTGACTCACCGGTCTGGCTTGCGATAGCGGCTACTAGCTCGCTCTTGTTTAGTGCTGACATGTTGTCCTCCTGGACTTTTGAAAGATTCAATTTGGAACTTCGTAATCACCCTATACGCCTAGATACCGCGTGTTTATTAGGGTTTCGGCGTGTTGCGGATAACTTTATTGAGAAAATCCCTGTGAATACACGGTTTTTCGCACATTTAAGCAGAAAATCCGCCGTCTTTCGACAGCGGATCTCTATGAAAACTAGTGGTTTACCAAGAGGACTTGGTGATACCTGGAAGCTCGCCCTTGTGAGCCATGTCACGGAAACGGACACGAGATACACCGAACTTGCTTAGAACACCACGTGGACGGCCATCGATAGCATCGCGGCTACGGACACGGGTTGGTGATGCGTTACGAGGAAGCTTCTGTAGGCCTAGACGTGCTGCTTCGCGCTGCTCGTCTGTTGAGTTTGGGTCAACCAAAGCCTTCTTTAGTTCTAGACGCTTTGCTGCGTAGCGCTCAACAACAACCTTGCGCTGCTCGTTACGTGCAATCTTGCTCTTCTTAGCCATTTTTAGCGCTCCTCGCGGAATTCAACGTGCTTACGCACAACTGGGTCGTACTTCTTTAGCACGATACGGTCTGGGTCGTTACGACGGTTCTTACGGGTTACGTATGTGTAACCGGTGCCCGCTGTGGACTTCATTTTGATGATTGGACGAATGTCTCTGTCTTTAGCCATGGTCTATTCCTTAGATCTTCTCGCCACGGGCAAGGATTTGAGCTACAACAGCTTCGATGCCACGTGCGTCAATAACCTTGATGCCACGTGCGCTCAACTGAAGAGTCACGTTGCGCTTTAGTGAAGGCACGAAGTATGTGCGCTTCTGGATGTTTGGGTTGAAACGACGCTTGGTCTTGTTCTGAGCGTGCGAAACAGCGTGCCCAAACTGCGGACGGGTCTCTGTGACCTGGCAGTAAGCAGACATCGGCTTCCTCCGTTATAAAAATGATGGATGGTCTAAAAGAGACCAGTTTGTAAGTCCCGAAGATTTCGGGCAACTGCTCAAGTTTAGACCTGTTTGGGCAGTGTGTGCAAGTCCTAATATGCCTAAATATCTGATATTTAGCCTATATTTGGGGGCTTTTCCTGATTAGCCCTTTTTGCTGCACTCTCTACATAGGCCGAAGATGTCTATGGTGTGGGTCACTTGGGTAAAGCCATGATCTTTAGCCACCTTAGAAGCCCATTTTTCAGCGGCTTCTGCTTCTATCTCAATGGTCACTCCACAGTTCTCACAGATCAGGTGATGGTGATGATGGGTTGAGCAGTCTCTATATAAGGTTTCGCCGTCATTACTCTGCAAACTATCTGCTTTTCCTAGGCTGACAAGTTCTGTTAGCGCTCGATATACGGTTGCCAATCCGATAGTGGATCCGTGCTGCTTCAGAACAAGGTGCAGTTGCTGAGCGCTAACGAAGCCCTTGGCTTCGGTGAGCGCATGCATCACGGCATCTTTCTGCCAGGTATTTCTTTTTGCTGTGCTCATGCCTTCAAACCTTTGGATACTGACTGCTTAGCTGATCTCTTTCTCACTACTTCGACTACTCGTGCAACAAGGTAGATAAAGAATGACACAGAAGTAATGTATGGGCTCACTGGAAGTCCACCTCCAAGAGCTAGAAGTATTCCACCAATTGCCGAAGTCATTGCAAAGCTAACGCTTAGAAGAGGTGCAAGTTTTGGGGAAGAGGTCACTCTAAGTGCAGCTGCGGCTGGTGTGACCAGAAGACTGAGTACGAGTAATGCTCCAACAACTTGAACGCTTGCAGCAACCGCTAGTCCCAAAAGTAGTAGGAAGCCGAAGCCAAGTTTTCCAGTTGCAACTCCCCTAGCCTTAGCAACCTCTGCGTCTAGGCTTGCAAACTGCAGTGGCCTCCAGATAATTACAAGAACAAGAATTACAAAAATCGATATTGCAGTTAGCCAAAACAGTGAAGGTGAATCGATGGCAATTATCTGTCCGGTTAGAAGACCGAACTTGTTCGAGGTTCTTCCTTCATAAAGCGAGAGCGCAAGAATTCCAATGCCTAAACCAAAAGGCATAAGAACAGCGATGATTGAATTTCTATCTTTTGCTCTTGTACCTAATAGCCCAATAAGTATTGCTGCTGCTGCAGATCCAATTACTGAACCTAAGACAACATCGAGACCAATTAGAAGAGCAACTGCTGCACCTGCAAAAGAGATTTCACTTATTCCATGAACAGCAAATGATGAATCTCTAGTCATAACAAAGATGCCGATTAGGCCACCCATGAGACCTAGCAAGGCTGCCGCGATTAGTGAGTTGGTTACTAGTGGAAGAAGCTTGTCGTAATCAGTGAAGTCGAAAATCATTATTTCCACTCCTCATGATCGTGATGCTCATGATCTGAACCGTGTGTACCAAGAATTGCAATTCTTCCCTGGTTACGAACAACATCAACAGGAGCGCCGTAAAGTTCACTAAGCACATCGCTTCGCATAACTTCATCAGGAGTTCCAATTTTGAATTGTCCATTAGCCAAATACAAAACTCGATCAACCATATCTAGTACTGGATTGACATCGTGTGTGACAAACAAGACTGCAGCTGAATGATCTTTTCTTTCACGGTCAATTAGATCTGCAAGTATTCCTTGCTGGGCTAGATCTAAAGCACTTAGTGGTTCATCAGCAAGAATCAGATCAGGTTCATCTATTACTGCTTGACCCACGCGAAATCTTTGCAGTTGTCCTCCACTTAGTTGACCAACCGGAAGATTAGCTAGCTCGTGCCCATCAATGCAGTTGAGAATGTGTTCAACTCTTGCTTTATCTTTGCGCGAAGTAAATGGAACTCCATACCGGTGACCGTTGATACCCATAGTCAACAGGTCTCTAGCTAGAAGTGGTGTGTGAGCATCCAGAGTTCTTGACTGAGGGATATATCCAATCTTCCTGGAACCGTGAGTAACCGGTTTTCCATTCAGCAGGATCGCCCCTGAGTTAAGTTTCTCTTGACCCAAGATTGCTCTAAGCAGTGTTGTCTTACCAGATCCGTTGGCACCAATAATTGCTATGAATTCTCCCTGAGCAACTTCTAAATCTAGGTTGCTCCAAAGTGGCCGCTCGTCGTAACCGAGAGTGGCTTGTTTGATTCTTAGCACTGGGCTAGTGGTGGTAGATATGGCTTGCAACTTCCTTCTTTATTGACTGAGTTTATCTCTCAGCGCGATTAGGAACTAGTTGCTTATTGCTTCGATTTCAGCGAGGATTCCAGCCATCCAGTCCTGGTAGTTAGAACCTTCTGGCAGAAGTTCATCAAAGTTCAAGACAGGAACTGCGTTCTCTTCCGCAACAGCAATCAGTTGTTCGAGTGAGGTTGAACTTGCCTGACGGTTCACAGCAACAAAGTCAACTTTGTTACCACCGATAAGTTCCTTGGCCTCATTCATTACTAGTGGTGATGGTTCTAGTTCCGCTTCTTCTGCTTCGGCAAAGCCTTCTGGTGTTAGGTTCTCAAAGCCCAGTTCCTTGAACAAGAGAGATGCAAGAGGATGGGCTTCAAAGTATGAAAGCTTGGTTGTGATCTTTGCTGCTCGTTCTTCAAGTTCTTCAATTGAAGTCGCGAACTTTGTGTAATTCTCAGTAAACAGATTCTTGTTTTCTGGTTGAATTGCAGCCATCTTTTGTGAAAGCTCAAAAGCAGTTGCCTCAACAACATGTAGGTCATACCAGATGTGGTCTGAGCCATCGTGGCCATGAGCGTGCTCGTCGGCATGTTCATCTTCAGTCTCGCCAGCATGTTCACCACCATGAGCTTTTTCTTCGGCCTCATACACGTCGAAAGGAACAACGTTCGCTGCGCTAGCTAGCTTGGTTGCAAACTCGTCATAGCCCCCACCGTTCATGATGAAGATGCTTGACTCAGACACTGCCAACTGGTCTCTCGCTGATGCCTCGAATGAGTGAGGATCCTGAGTTGGCTTATCGATAAGAGCAATTACGTTGAACTTATCGCCAGCTATTTGGCTGGCTACGTCAGCCCAGACGGAGGTAGTGGCAACAATGGAAGGTCGGGTATCTGCTGACTCTGTTGATGAACAGCCTGATATGCCTATTGCTAGGGAGGTTACGGCGACAAGTGCTAATAATGATTTCTTCATGACTAAATAATAGTGTTATTGATAATGAATATCAATAACAATAGAGAACTCTTTTGGGGCCAGCCCTAGTCCAGAAGCAGAGCTGGTTCTTCGATAACCGACGCGACGTCTTGAACGAATCTGCTTGCGACATCTCCGTCAACAACTCGATGATCGAAGGTGGCTCCAATAGTTGTTACCTGACGAATAAGAATCTCGTTGTCGACAACCCAAGGCTTAGGTCTAATTGATCCAAGAGCTACGATTCCTACTTCACCTGGGTTCAAGATTGGTGTTCCAGTATCAACACCGAAGACACCGATGTTAGTAACTGTGATAGTTCCGTTTTGCATATCTGCTGGAGTTGTTTTTCCTTCACGAGCAGTAGCTGCAAGTTTCTCTAATGCCATGGCTAGTTCAAGCATTGACAATTTATCTGCGTCTTTTACGTTTGGAACAATGAGTCCTCTTGGTGTTGCAGCTGCAACACCAAAGTTCACATAGTTGTGAACGATGATCTCTGTGTCAGTCCAAGTTGAGTTAACAGTTGGGTTTCTTCTTGCTGCCCAGATCATTGCCTTCGCCATGATCAAAAGTGGTGTTACTTTTACTCCAGCAAAGTCAGCACTTGCTTTAAGTCTCTTCACATATTCCATAGTTCTGGTTGCATCAACATCAACAAAGATGCTTACGTGCGGAGCAGTAAATGCAGATTGAACCATTGCGCTAGCAATAGCTTTTCTAACTCCCTTGACGGGAATTCGTTCTTCGCGTTCTGTCTTTAGTTCAGGAGTCGTTTGGTTTTTGAAAACACTTGCTACCTGGGCTGCTGCAAGAATATCTTCTCTAGTAACTTCACCAGATACCCCAGTCGCTTTCACTTTAGAGATATCGACATTCATGTCTTTAGCAAGTTTGCGAATCGGTGGCTTGGCTAGAACGACATCTGCTGCAGGAACAATTGCAATTAGATCAGTGCCTGGTGCTGTTGCATTCGCAATTGATGTTGCTGCAGCTGACGCCACAACCGGCGCAGCTCTACGTTTTCTTCTACTAGGAGCAGCAGCAGATACTCCGTAGCCGACAAGATTAGGTTGAGGTTTCTCTTCAGAACTTGAAGAAGAAATTTCAGAAACAGTTTCAATAGCTTCAGTTGTTACTGCGTTTTGCGCAACTGCTGTGTGCATAGAAGTTGGTGCATGCCCTGCAGCAACTGCTGCGGTTGCTTCACTTACTGTGACACCGATGATTGGTGAACCAACGTTTACTGTGTCACCTTCATTGGCAAGCAGTTGAGTGACAACTCCAGCAAATGGACAAGGTAGTTCAACTAAAGATTTAGCAGTTTCAATTTCAACGATGATCTGGTTGACGGTTACGTTATCGCCAACTTTAACTTTCCAAGAAACAATCTCTGCCTCGGTTAAACCTTCGCCAACATCTGGCAAATCAAAATATGCAATCTGTGACATCTGATCCGCCCTAGTAAGCCAACACTCGATCGACTGCTTCTAATAAGCGGTCTGCGTCTGGAAGATATAGTTCTTCAAGTTTTGCTGCTGGATAAGGGACATCAAATCCACCAACTCTAATTACTGGAGCTTCTAGATAGTAGAAGCAGAGTTCAGAAATCTTTGCTGCAATTTCAGAAGAGATGCTTACGAAGGTTCCTGCTTCGTGAGTGACAATCAGCCTTCCAGTTCTCTTCACTGATTCAACAATATGTCCGAAGTCAATTGGTGAAAGAGATCTGATGTCAACAACTTCAATGTTGATACCTTCCACAGCTGCGTTCTCTGCTGCCTGCAGGGCAGTCACCACCATGGGACCGTAGGTTGCAATAGTGACATCAGAGCCCTGGCGGATGGTGCTTGCTGCGTGCATAGACATAGGAGCTTGGTCAAGATTTACTTGACCTTTCTGCCAATACCTTCTCTTTGGTTCAAAGAACATAACTGGGTCTCGTGATTCGATTGCTTGCTGAATCATCCAGTAAGCATCGTTGGCATTAGATGGACTGATTACTCTAAGACCTGCGGTGTGTGCAAAATATGCTTCGGGTGATTCGCTGTGGTGCTCAACGGCCCCAATGCCACCACCGTAAGGAACACGAATGACTACCGGCATATCAAAGAAGCCTTCGCTTCGATTAGTTAGCTTTGCCAGCTGGCTTACGATTTGGTTGAAAGCTGGGTAGATGAATCCATCGAATTGAATTTCTGCAACTGAACGAAAACCGCGCATTGCTAAACCAATTGCAGTTCCAACTATTCCTGATTCAGCAATCGGTGAGTTAAAAACTCGATTGGCACCAAACTCATCAAGTAAACCTTCAGTGACTCGGAACACTCCACCGAGCTGCGCTACGTCTTCACCAAATACAAGAACCTTGGAATTGTCCTGCATGGATTTACGGATGCCAGCGTTGATTGCTTTAGCAATTGAAAGCTCTACGAAATTACTCATTAGCGAGTACCTCCGTAGCTTGGGGTGTCGTCACCATTGTTAGTAGGTGTATGGCCACCCAAGGATTCTTCGTAGCCCTGAAGCCACGCTCTCTGTTCTTCAATTAGTGGATGAGGTTCTGAGTAAACGTGATCAAACATAAGTTCAAGAGGTGGCTCAGTCATAACAAAAGTTTTTTCACGAAGTTCTGTAGCAAGTTCATCTCCAGCAGCTTTCACTTCATCAAAGAAATCCTGACCGATACCTTGTTTACGCAAGAATTTCTCGAATCTCAGTAGCGGATCTTTGGCAGCCCACTCAGCAACCTCAGCTGGGTCACGATACTTCGATGGATCATCACTAGTTGTGTGTGCACCGATTCGATAAGTCAGCGCTTCAATAAGTGAAGGGCCTCTACCTGCACGAGCATCATCCATGTGCTTCTTTGTAACTGCATAACAAGCAAGAACGTCATTACCATCAACACGGATACCAGGAACTCCAAAACCTTCGCCACGTTTGTATAGGGGCACCTTGGTTTGTGAGCCAACTGGAGATGAGATCGCCCATTGATTGTTTTGACAGAAGAAAACTTGAGGAGTGTTATTAGTTGCCGCGAAAAGGAAAGCTTCGCTAACATCGCCTTCGGCCGTTGCACCATCGCCGAAATATGTGATTACTGCGAGGTCTTTTTCTGGATCACCTGTTCCAACCAGACCTTCAAAGTTCAAGCCCATTGCATAACCGGTTGCGTGCAGAGCTTGAGTGCCAAGAACAATCGCATATAAATGGAAGCGGGTTTCCTTAGGATTCCATCCTCCGTGGTTGACACCACGGAACATTTTGATGATTGACATTAGGTCAACACCGTGAGTGATTGCTACGCCATGCTCACGGTAAGAAGGGAAGATGTGATCGTTTGGACCGACTCCATGACCGGAACCAATTTGCGCACCTTCTTGCCCTATAGCTGAAACCCATAGCCCCATTTGGCCTTGGCGTTGAAGTGCGGTTGCCTCTTCGTCGAAACGACGGATGCGAGCCATGTCCCGATAAAACTTCAGGAAGTCTGCTTCTCGAAGCGCTCTGACGATTTCGCCATAGACAGCATGTTCTCTAGGCTCGATGAAATCGCCGTCAACGGTTAGGAGTTGAACCATAGGAATTTCTGGGGATGCGGCGTTCACAGATACCAATTTACTTGAGGGGTGGCACAATAAAACACATGAAACGTTTTCTTGTTAGCACCATCATCAACGGACTGGGTATTTGGCTGGTTTCAGCAATAATCCCAGGAATCGGTCTAAAGCCTTACGGTGGCAACGAATTGTGGCAATTAATCGCTACTTTGTTGGTTATTGGAGCCATTTTTGGCCTCATCAACTCCATAATCGCCCCAGTTATCAAGGTGATCGCGTTCCCGTTATACATTCTGACCTTCGGTCTGATCTCATTTGTGATCAATGGATCGCTACTTCTGTTAGTGGCCTGGATAAGCCAGCAGCTAAGCCCTGATACCTTCACAATCCAAGGTTTCACTACCGAAGGACTAGAAATTGAATCTCTAGGTTGGGCAATTCTTGCCTCAATAGTGATCAGCATCTTCTCATTCATTGGTCGAGGACTTTTCAAGGCTCTGAGAATCCTTTAGGTCATTCATAGAAAAGACCTGCACTTCTCCATCAGCCAAACCCTGGTGATCGGTGAACACTTGTGCATCCGGAATGATCACTTCGCCATCTCTCATTCCAACGAAATGCACTTGATCGTTTCCTGTTGTTCGATATTTTATGAAGTCAGCTAGTCGGTTGTCGTCAGCTGTCATCGGAGCATGGCCATTGATAACTGCCCAATCCTGTTCTTTGGGAAGATAGAACCAGTGTGAGGTTGTTCCGTTTCTCATCGCGTAGGTTTCTTCTCTCACTAGTGGCTGACCCGACCATGTTGTTTCGCTATATCGCTGAGTGATTATGTTCACATCAGTTGGCGGCATGATTGTCACCGGTGGAACGTGCTGGCTGAACCCGAATGGCAGATTCAAAACCGGTGCTAATTCAACTACCCAAGAACCCAACTCTTTTAGTAGTTCAGGAACGTTAATCGTCTCTAGGACGGTTGTGAGCATGGTCTCGGTTTGCATATAGGAATGTGCTGATGTGATCAGCCCCTGTTGGATATGCCAGAGCTTGCCTAAGAGGAAAGGAAGCTCGATGGTGAATCTGGCAGCAGCCCAAGGAGCGGTGGTGAACTTCGTTGGGTTGAGTTCGGTTAGCAAGCTAACCGCAACCAGCCACATGTCCCTGGCGCTTCTAACTAGCTCTTCGTGAGTGGCAACTACCACCACCGGGGCTACCGGTGGGGTGCAGACATCCGGCTTCATGGGATCAACCCAAGTAGTTGCATCTGCCACATGAGCGAACTCATCTGGTGTTGGAGTTTCTGCATTTCCAGCCGACAGGAGTCGGCTGCGGGTCCTCGCCAGAGTGTGTGGCTAGGTTCTGCGCGTTTGAGCAGAGCGATGGTTACAGCTAGGTGATTATTGAAAATGTTCATGATGGAAATCTCTAATATTTCTAGTCACAGACCCTACGAATGAGGTAGTTCTGTGCATAAAGCAGGGCAATATAGATATGTGAGTAATCTTTCGAATCAGCCCCTCAGCCCACTAGACGGTAGATACCAACCTGTGGTCGCCGCTCTAGCAGAGCACCTGAGTGAAGCTGGTCTAAACAGAGCTCGCATCCTGGTTGAAGTTGAATGGTTGATTTTCTTGGCCAACAGAAACCTCCTGGGCACGAACGCTCCAATCGATGGAGTTCTCAAAGAAAAGCTCAAGAATTTGGTCATTGACTTTAGTGACGATGATATTGCGGAGTTGGCTGAGACTGAAGCGAAGACTCGTCACGACGTTAAAGCTATCGAATACTTTGTGCGTGATCGCCTTACCAAATTTGCTAGAGAAGATTTACTTGAACTAACTCACTTTGCATGCACCAGTGAAGACATTAACAATCTCTCTTACGCAATCACCATTCATGATGCTGTTTCTGACGTTTGGTTGCCAAAGGCACATGCATTAGTTGAAGCTCTTTCTGCAATGGCCGTTAAGTATCAAGACTCTGCGATGCTTGCAAGAACTCACGGTCAGCCAGCAACACCGACGACCATGGGTAAAGAGCTAGCGGTGTTTGTTCACAGACTGCAAAGACAAATCACTCGCATTGAAAGTGCAGAATACTTAGGTAAGTTCTCAGGAGCAACCGGTACCTGGTCTGCTCACGTTGTTGCAGCACCAGGGGTTGACTGGTTCCAAGAATCGAAAGCGTTTGTTGAATCACTAGGTTTGAAGTTCAATCCTCTAACCACTCAAATCGAATCTCACGATTGGCAAGCTGAACTATATTCAGCAATCACTTTGTTCAATAGAATTCTGCACAACCTTTGCACAGACATGTGGACATACATCTCGATGAATTACTTCAAGCAAACTCCGATTGCTGGAGCAACAGGTTCTTCAACAATGCCTCACAAGGTGAACCCAATTCGTTTTGAGAATGCCGAAGCAAACCTCGAACTATCAAATGCAATTCTTGATTCGCTATCTAGCACCCTTGTTACCTCAAGGATGCAACGCGACCTAACAGACTCAAGTGCCCAGAGAAACATTGGATTGGGGCTTGGTCACTCGCTACTAGCAATAGACAACGCGACTCGTGGCTTGGCTGAAGTTGAGCTATCAAGTGTTGCGTTGGATGCTGACCTCGCAGAGAACTGGGAAGTATTAGCTGAGGCAATTCAAACTGTGATTCGCGCTGAAGTTGCTGCTGGACGAAGTGACATATCCGATCCTTACCAACTTCTTAAAGAGCTAACTCGCGGTAGAAGAATTGGCAGTGAAGACTTGGCGCTGTTTGTTCAGGATTTGAACATCGGTCAGGATGCTAAAGACCGTTTATTGATGCTTAAGCCAAATACTTACACAGGTCTTGCATCAGAGCTTGTTTTGATTATTTCAAACCGCGGCAAATAGTTTCTACTTGAGCCTAGGTTTTCCTGGCTCGCTCTCGTCATCCTTGGCAACCAAGTTCAAGACAAACAAACCACCCATAACAATCACAAAAGTGATTGCCCCCGCAAGCACAACTCTAAACAAGTCATCGAAAGCACCTGCGGCTATTGCTACTACGAACGCAGTTGCAACTGCAGAGAAGCCCAGCATTGACTTTAGAGAAGTTGGGGATTTCTTCTTAGGCATTGTCGCTCTTCTTTCCATTGGTTGGAGATGCTGCCCACACTGCTCGTTGAACTCCTGAGATCGCTAGGTAAGCACTTAGGAATCCAACAGCGTTTCCAACATCTAGTGGTGCTAATGAAAATACTAACCCTGTCAGTAATCCGATGCCGGCTGCGATGCGCAATTCCAGCACATCATCAGGATTCGCTTTGCGGGACAAAGCAAATTCATAAACAGCCATGCCAACTGCAAAGACAAATACAAGAGCTCTGAAACTAAATGGTCTGTCGTTTTCAACCACTAGAACAACCAGAGTTGACACCGCTACAACAAAAGAGAGCGCTGTTGGAATCAAATACTGTTTCGCTGAAGATCTGTTTGTGAGAACACCTGAGACAGCAAGAGCAGCTGTGACTAGTAGAAGAACCATCATTCCAACTTCGACGGAATGATCTTGATAGAAAATCAGAAACGCTGCACCTGTTGCAAAGATTGCCGCACGCACTGAATTTGCTAGGCGCATTCCTATTCCTTTGGATTCACGAAGCGTGAGTATTGACCCTGGAACAGAACGGTTGAGCTTCCTGTTGGTCCATTTCTCTGCTTCGCAATAATAAGTTCAGCTTCACCAATGCGGTTTGTTTCTGCCCCTGCAGTTTGATCGCGGTGAATTAGAAGTACTACGTCGGCATCCTGCTCAAGTGATCCAGATTCACGAAGTTGAGACAGTTCTGGTCTCTTGTTTGTTCCGTCTTCAGACTTTCTGTTCAACTGAGACAGAGCAACGACTGGAACCTTGAGTTCTTTAGCGAGAAGCTTTAGAGATCTTGAGAATTCAGAAACTTCTTGCTGACGGTTTTCTACCTTCTTGCCGGAACTCATCAACTGTAGGTAGTCAATGATGACAAGCTTGAGATCAAACTCTGTCATCATTCGACGACACTTAGCTCTGATCTCTACGATGTTTAGATTCGGGCTGTCATCAAAGACAAGAGGTGCAGCACCAATATTGCTTCGACGTTCAGCCATGATCGCCCATTCGTTGTCACTGATGTTTCCCTTACGCATGCTCTGCAAAAGAATTCCTGTTTCAGCTGACATCACTCGCATAGCAATTTCAGTTGTGCTCATTTCAAGAGAGAAGACGGCTGTTGCAAGCTTGTTGTCAATCGCTGCAGAACGGGCGATGTCAAGCGCAAGAGTTGACTTACCCAAACCAGGTCTTGCAGCAATAATCACTAGCTGACCTGGGTGCAACCCGTTAGTGTCTTTGTCAAATTCAGTAAAGCCAGTTGGCACTCCAGAGATACCTTTATTCTTTTGAATAAACTCAATTTCATTTGCTGCACCTTCTAGAGCAGAACTAAGACGAGTCCAATCTGCACCAGTTGATTCATCTGCAACTGTGTAGATCTCACTTTGAGCTTTGTTAACTAGGTCTTCTATTTCACCTTCAGCATCGTAACCACGTTGTGCGATTCGAGTACCGGCTTCAATCAAGCGACGAAGAATTGCTTTCTCCCGAACGATCTTTGCGTAGAAATTTGCGCTCGCTGCTGTTGGAACAATCGCCGTTAGCTCGTGCAGATACTCAGCTCCACCCACGGTGGCTAGCTTGCCCATCTTGGTTAGCTCAGCGCTAACTGTAATCACGTCTGTAGGTTCAGCGTGATTGGCCAGGTTGATAATCGCTACATAAATAAGTTCGTGCTTAGGGGCATAAAAGTCACGGGCCTGGATCTTGCCTTCCGACAAAATTCCATGAACAACGTCTAGAGAAAGAAGCATGCCTCCAAGAGCGCTCTGCTCGGCATTTAGGTCGTGAGGAAGTAAGCGATCTTCGCTGCGAAAACTCTTGCCAACTGGTGCAATAGACATGTAAATCTTTCTTGAGTAGTACTAAAACTATAGAAACTTATTAGTAGCATCGTCGTCTGACATGCCCAAATCAACTCGGTCTGTGGCTAAGCTTGTGGATAAATTGGGCAACACGCCGATTTACCTGTGGACAAAATGTGTATAACTCTGTGTAAAAACTGTGGATAACTGCCTAAACCCCAATAAAACACAAGTAATTTTGGTGGATTTGAAATCTACTTCCAAAGTCTAAACCTGTGCATGAAGGTTACAGATAAACCCCGATTTAGGTACTTTTAGGCCAAGTTATCCACAAGTTATCCACAGATATTGGCTTTTGGCTTAAAGACTAAAGGCAGGCTCGAAAGCCTGCCTTTAGTTAGAAAGACTTACTTCTTTGCTACAACTTCTAGCTTTAGGGTTGCAGTCATGTCTGAGTGCAGCTTTACAGTTGCCTCGTATGAACCAGTGGTTCTGATTGGTGAGAAGAAAGCGACTTTACGCTTATCAATCTCGCCCAACCCAGCTGCTGCAACTGCTGCTGCAACGTCACCGGTCTTTACTGCACCGAACAAACGACCACCAACACCAGCCTTTACAGCCAATCTGATAGTTGCTGCCTGGAGAGCGTCCTTGAATGCCTGAGCTTCTTCAACAGTTGCTAGAGCACGAGCCTCACGGCCAGCCTTGATCTGAGCAACCTGCTTCTCGCCACCCTTGCTCCACATAACTGCGAAACCACGAGGTAGTAGGTAGTTGCGAGCGTAACCGTTCTTAACCTCTACTACGTCTCCGGCTGAGCCTAGACCTGATACTTCATTAGTCAAAATAATTTTAGACATTTCGATTCCTCCTAGCGGCCTGCGCCTGCGTAAGGCATAAGTGCTACCTCACGTGCGTTCTTTACGGCTTTGGCGATTAGACGCTGTTCCTGAACTGAAACACCGGTGATGCGACGTGAACGGATCTTGCCGCGGTCTGATACGAACTTACGCAGGGTTGCGATGTCCTTGTAGTCGATAACTCCGACCTTGATTGGCTTCGGTGGTGCAAGCTTTAGGTTCTTTGCGTTGCGACTACCTTTTTTTACGCGGTCGCTGTTTACTTTTGCTGCCATTGTTTTCTCCTATGAATTCTTAGAAAGGGGTGTCTTCGCCAGCGGCAAAGCCACCGTCTGAGACACCTGGGTTAGACCACGCGTCAGCTGCTGATGCTGCAACCACTGGGGCTGCTGCAGTTGCTGCTGGTGAGTTGTTCCATGGATTAGCGTCGATTGGAGCCTGGCCATCGCGTGAACGTCTTGTTACAGTCGCTGTTGCGTACTTCAGTGATGGTCCAACTTCGTCGATGTCAAGTTCGATTGAGGCACGAGCTTCACCGCTAGCTGCTTGGTAAGCAGTCGCTGGCTTTAGTCTGCCTGTGATGATCAAGCGAGTTCCCTTGGTTAGAGACTGGCCAATGTTCTCGGCTAGCTCACGCCATGCGGTGCACTTCACCCAAACGGTGTCGCCATCTACCCAGGTGTTGGTTTCTCTGTTGTATGTACGAGGAGTTGAAGCCACGTTTAGGTTTACAACAGCGATACCGCCTGCTACATGGCGAATCTCTGGATCGTTGGCTAGGTTGCCAACAACTGTGATAGTTAGTTCACCTGCCATGAGGGTTACTCAGCTGACTTCGCAGCAGGAGCCTTCTTGGCACGAGCTGGCTTATCTTCGCTAGCTTTTACCTCTGGGACTACTACTGGGTTGATTCTGAATACAGCGTCTTCTGCACGCAAAACCTTGGTGCGAACAACTGCTTCTGACAACGTTAGTTGACGGTCCAACTCAAGAACTTCAGCAGGCTTACAGGTCAGATATAGAACTGCGTAGATACCTTCGGTTTTCTTGTTGATTTCGTATGCGAAACGACGGCGGCCCCAAATATCAACGCTGTCAACGGTGCCTCCACCGTTGCGAATTACGTTGAGGAATTTGTCAAGGCTTGTACCGACGGTACGCTCTTCGATGTCTGAGTCTAGAATGACCATGACTTCGTATTTATGCATGACTAACCCACCTCCTTTGGACTAGAACGGCCACGGCGTTTCCGTGACAGGAGGGTAAATGCAATTGCTACCCAACAGATAAGCACAGGGTCTTATCAGGGCAACTTCACTACTCTACCTTGATTGCCACCATGCAAGCAAGCGAATCTTTGCTTCTTCATATTCAAGAGGTCCCTCATCAAGACGAAGATCGAGCATGTATTTATAGGCTGCTCCAACTTCAGGGCTTGGCTTCAAATCCAGTATTTCCATGATCTGTTCACCAGACAGGTCAGGTCTAATTGCTTTGAGCTGCTCTTGCTCAGATAGGACAACTATTCGCTGCTCTAAATCGTCATAGGCATGGGAAAGACGGTCTGCCTTTTTCTGGTTTCTGGTAGTCACATCCGCTCTAGTTAGAACGTGTAGGCGAGTTAGTTGATCATCGGCATCTCGGACATAGCGTCTGATAGCTGAATCTCCCCAAGCCTGGTCGCTATAGCCAAAGAACCTTAGGTGCAGTTCAACAAGGCGAGCTACCCCCTTGATGGTGTCATTGTCATATCTCAAAGCTCTTAGTCTTTTGGTAGCCAACTTTGCTCCAACAACATCGTGGTGGTGGAAAGTAACTGCGCCTCCAGTTTCAAGCTTTCTGGTTAGTGGCTTACCGATATCGTGCATTAGGGCGGCAAGTCTTAGAACTAAATCCTGCTCAAGGCCGTATTCTGCCTCATAGCCAATTGCCTGCTCCAACACAGTAAGAGTGTGTTCATAAACATCTTTGTGGTGGTGATGTTCATCTATTTCTAGTTTTAGAGAAGGAAGTTCAGGGAAGACGATGTCGGCTATTCCTGAATCAACTAGAACCTCGACGCCTTCTCTTGGATTAGCTCCAAGGATCAACTTTGAGATCTCAACCTGGATTCTTTCTGCTGAGACTATTTCAATGCGATCAGCCATAGCCTTCATTGCTCTGAAGGTTTCCTCATGAACCATGAACCCGAGTTGGGATGCGAATCTTGCTGCTCTCATTATTCGAAGTGGGTCATCAGAGAAACTATCTTCTGGTTTGCCGGGGGTTCTTATAACTCCATCAATAAGGTCAGTCAGTCCATTGAATGGGTCAACGAATACGCCTTCAGGTAATCTCAGGGCCATTGAGTTGACTGTGAAGTCTCTTCTAAAGAGGTCATCTTCAAGATTGTTACCAAAAGCCACCGCAGGCTTTCTGGATTCTGCGTCATATGAATCAGCACGGTAAGTGGTTATTTCAACAGTGTCATCACCTATGCGAGCACCGATTGTGCCAAACTCGCGGCCAACATCCCATTGAGCATCAACGTGGCCTTTGAGGACTTCAAGTATTTGATCTGGGTTTGCTGAGGTGGTGAAATCCAGGTCATTAGTGATTCTGCCTAAGAAAGCATCTCTGACTGGTCCCCCAACCAATGCCAGCTCAAAACCAGCCTCAGTAAAGAGTTTGCCGAGTTTGCTAAGTAGCGGAGTCTCAGATATCCGCTGTAAATTTGCTAACGCCTCGGCAACAGTTCGCATGGATTTAAGTATGCCCAACAAATGCCTCGCATTAGGCTAAAGCAATGAACTCTCGACAGAAACCTCGTGTCGAGGAGACTTCAGCCGGGGGATTTGTTTTAGCTGCTGATGGGTCTCCCCGGATCGCCGTCATTGGACGACGCAACCGTGGCGGTCGCATTGACTGGTGTGTTCCTAAGGGGCACCTTGAGGGTGACGAAACCATTGAGCAAGCAGCACTTAGAGAAATTGCTGAGGAGACAGGTTTAGAGGCAGTAATCATTGAATCTCTGGGTTCAATTCACTACGAGTTCTCAACCCCAACTTCTATCATCAGTAAAACTGTTCACCACTTCCTTATGAAGCAAACCGGTGGAGAACTAACTATTGAAAATGATCCAGATCAAGAAGCAGTTGATATTAGATGGGTCAACGCTGATCTGCTACATGCCGAACTAGCTCACGAGAACGAAAGAAGACTTGCTCTCATTGTTCAGGAGTGGGTTTCAAATCAATGAGTAAGTTCGTGAAAGCTTTAGCTGTTTTAGTTTTACTAGCAGTAGCAACACCTGTTCAAGCAGCTCTTCCTCCTGCTCAGGTATTTGTTGTTACAGGATCAAACATCAACATAGTTTCACGTGAGAGCAAGGTTCCCGTCTCGATTCAAAACAACTATGACCGCCAGGTAAAGATTCGTGTTCACGCCAGTGCCCCGGATCCAGCGGTTACTGTTCAGAATTATGTTTCTCTAACTATTCCTGCCAACTCAAGAAAAGATGCGTTGATTCCGATTAGCATTCTCTCCGGTGGTGACTACAAGCTAAATGTTTGGGTTACCACTTTCAACGACATTAGGGTTGGCGAAACAGTTGAGATGAACCTAACTGTAAATCCAGATGTTGAAGTGTTCGTCATTATTGTGTTTGGTGCTCTAATAGCGGTGCTTCTTGTCTTAGGTGTTGTTCGTATGAAGCGAAGAAATACCACAGGAGAGCAAGCATGAGTATTGTTCGCTCCTCTTTGATAATGGCAAGTGGAACTGTGTTCTCAAGATTCTTAGGTATCCTTCGAGCAATTCTGTTAGCAGCAATGATTGGTGTTACGACAAACGCAGCTGACGCTTTCGGAGTGGCTAATCAATTACCAAACAGCATTTACGCAATCATCGCTGGTGGCGTTCTAAACGCCGTTCTGGTTCCACAAATTGTTAGAGCAAGAACACACCTTGATGGTGGCAAGGCTTATATCGATCGATTGCTAACCCTGGCAATAGTTACCTTCGGTTCCATCACGATTCTGACTACCGTCAGTGCTCCACTACTTGTTTCGCTATACACAAGTGGTTGGGAAGCAGATCAGTTAGCTTTGGCAACTGCCTTTGCTTACTGGTGTTTACCTCAGTTGTTCTTCTACGGTCTTTACTCTCTACTTGGTGAAGTTCTTAATGCTAAGAGCAAGTTCGGTCCATATATGTGGGCACCGGTTCTAAACAACATTGTCGCAATCGTTGGTATGGGTGCATTCATCTGGCAATTTGGATTAGACCCAACCGGTCAACAGAGTGTTGCTGATTGGACACAAGCCCAGATTGCTTGGCTAGCAGGATCGGCAACTATGGGAGTTGCATCTCAAGCACTAATACTTTTCGTGTTCTGGAAGAAGATGGGTTTGAGTTTTAGACTCAACTTCTCTTGGCGTGGAGTTGGACTTGGGCCAGCCATGAAAACTGCTTCCTGGACATTAGGAATGTTGATTATTACCCAGATTGGCGGAATTGTTCAAACCGCAGTTGCTTCAAGCGCTATTGGGGGTAGAGAGTTTTTAGTTGATGATTCTGTTGCGATTGCATCTGTTGCGGCTATGAGCGTCGCTTGGTTGATATTCATGCTTCCTCATTCAGTTGCAACTGTTTCTATCGCAACTGCATACTTCACCAGAATGTCCATCCACGCGATGGAGAAGAAGTTTGAAGATCTAAAGAAAGATCTAGTTGATGGTCTTCGAACCATCGCGATGATTAGCGTCTTAGCAACAACAGCTCTTATTGTCTTGGCATATCCAGTTTCACGTGTATTTGTTGGTGAGCTACCTAGTGCCATAGCTTTGGGAAATGTTGTGATCGCAATGGTTGTTGGCTTGTTGCCGTTTAGCTATGTCTTTATGATTCAACGTGCTTTCTATTCTTTAGAAGATACGAGAACACCATTTGTCTTCACCGTGATTCAAGTTGGTGTGAACATAGTTGGTTCTCTTCTTGTTGGGATTTACGTTGAAGACCTATGGATGGTTGTCGGTCTATCTCTTGTGACCAGTGGAAGCATTCTGGTTCAGTCAGGTCTTGCCTTCATTCTGTTCAAGAGAAAGTTCGGTGCATTAGGTCACGGAGAACTCTCGATCGTGACAGCCAAATTTATTGGAGCTGCTTTGGTTGCTGGTGCTGCGGGTTACGGGCTATTGCAGGCCATGGGTGGAGTTGGTGCAGGTGCCTTCCCTGTTCAGACGGTGATCTCCGCTGTTCTGACCTGTCTATCAATTGGTTTTGTTGTCGCAATCGTCTACATCGCTGTTCTGAAGTTACTTAGGGTTCAAGAAGTGAACATTCTGTTAGCTCCAGTAGTACGCCTGCTACGTCGCTAAAGTTGCAGAGATAAACTAGCCTTAATCGCTTCCCCTTTCATCAATGTTTTGGAGTATAAATTGCACGAAGTAATCATCATCGGTTCTGGTCCAGCTGGATACACCGCAGGAATCTATGCCGGTCGTGCTGGGCTGAATCCCCTGCTAATCGCTTCTTCTGTTGAAGCCGGTGGTGAGCTAATGAAGACAACTGAGGTTGAGAACTACCCTGGTTTCCCTGCTGGTCTTCAAGGTCCAGAACTTATGGATGCCTTCAGAGCACAAGCAGAACGCTTCGGTACCGAAGTATTGCTTGATGACGTAATTGAAGTGGATCTCAAAGGTGACATAAAGATTGTTAAGACCGGTGGCGGAAAGACCTTTGAAGCAAAAACAGTAATTCTGGCAACCGGAGCCGCCTATCGTGAACTTGGTTTGCCTAGAGAAAAAGAACTAAGCGGGTATGGAATTTCTTGGTGTGCAACCTGTGATGGTTTCTTCTTTAGAGAAAAGGTAATCGCTGTTGTTGGTGGTGGAGACTCTGCAATGGAAGAGGCAACATTCCTAACTCGATTTGCTAGCAAGGTATATCTAATTCACCGTCGTGACTCATTCAAGGCGTCGAAGATTATGCAAGAGCGTGCCATGAACAATCCAAAGATTGAAGTTGTTTGGAACACAGAAGTAAGCGAGTTTCTTGGTGAAGGAAAACTTACTGGTATCAAGACAACCAACTTGGTTGATGGAACACAGAACACACTTGAGTTAGATGGTCTTTTCATTGCCATTGGTAATGACCCTCGCGTTTGGTTGGTTGAAGATCAGGTAACACTTACTTCAGACAAGTTCATTCAAGTTGATGGTCGTTCATCAAAGACAAGCTTGCCTGGAGTGTTTGCTGCCGGAGATGTTATCGATCCGACTTACCGTCAGGCAATCACCGCAGCAGGTTCTGGTTGTGTCGCGGCATTAGACGCAGAACACTACCTAAGCAACCTAAAATAGAAGTAACTAATAAGGAGTAATCATGGGAGCAAAAAACGTAACAACTGCGACTTTCCAAGCTGATGTTCTTTCATCAGAAAAGCCAGTTCTAGTAGATTTCTGGGCCGAATGGTGTGGTCCATGTCGTATGGTTTCACCAATTCTTGATGAGATTGCTGGCGAGCACGCTGACAAGATCACCATCGTGAAGGTGAACGTTGACGAAGAGCCAGCATTGGCTCAGCAGTACGGAATCACCTCAATCCCTGCGATGCAGGTCTTCCAGGGTGGGGAAGTTGTTAAGTCAATTATTGGCGCAAAACCAAAGCCAGCTCTATTGGCAGACTTGAGCGCATTCATCAACTAAGTTAGTTCTAAGTTAAACGGCTACGGTGCCTATGCACCGTGGCCGTTTTCTTTTAAGCAAATGTTTCACGATTAACGAAGAAGGCAACAATGACTAAAGATCTATGGTCCGACAGATACGCATCCAGAGCTAACGGTTTATCCGCATCTGAAGTTCGAGCGTTGTTCGCAGTTGTATCAAGACCAGAGGTCGTCTCCCTTGCTGGCGGAATGCCATTCGTGCCTGCTCTACCTAAAGAGAGAATGATTGAAAGTTTCCAGTCATTAATGTCAGACAGGTCTGCTGTTGCATTGCAATACTCAGGTGGTCAGGGTGACCCTAAACTTCGTGAACACATCCAGGAAATCATGGCTCTTGAGGGAATCAAGAGTGACGTAGACAATATCGTTGTGACAACTGGTTCTCAGCACGGACTTGATTTGGTTTCTTCTCTGTTTCTAGATCCAGGTGATGTGGTTCTTGCTGAAGGTCCAAGTTATGTCGGAGCACTGGGTGTTTTCAGAGCAAGACAAGCTCACATTGAACATGTATACACGGATGGCAATGGCATCTCCCCCGAAGCATTGGCACAAACAATCAAACGTGTTCAAGCAGCAGGCAAGAACATAAAGTTCCTATACCTCGTTCCTAACTTTGCTAACCCAAGTGGTGTGACTTTAGCCGCTGAAAGACGAGCTCAAATTCTTGAAATCTGTCGCAAGAATCGCATCCTGGTTTTGGAAGACAACGTTTACGGTCTTCTCTACTTTGAGGAAAAAGCGCCAGAAGCTCTTCGCTCTCTAGATGAGGATGGGGTTATCTACTTGGGCTCGTTCTCAAAGATTTTGGTCCCGGGATTCCGAGTTGGCTATGTGCTGGCACCGCCTTCGATCAAAGACAAACTGGTCTTGGCTAATGAGTCAGCTGTGCTTTGTCCAAGTGCGTTTTCCCAAATGATGATTAGTGAATACCTCAGTACAAACGACTGGAAGGCTCAAATATCTGTTTTTCGCGACGAATACAGACTCAGAAGGGACGCTGCACTGTCTGCGATGACTGAATACCTTCCAAATCTAAAGACAACCAAGCCTGGTGGCGGCTTTTACCTATGGGTTGATCTGCCAGAAGGCGTTGATTCAAAGAAAATGCTTCCAAAAGCCGTTGAGAACTTGGTTGCTTACACCCCTGGCACTGCGTTCTACGGAAATGGAACGGGTCAGGAGTTCTTAAGGATCTCTTACTCATATCCAACTCCTGAAAATATCAAGGTGGGCGTTGAGCGATTGGCTAAAACTATTTCGAATGAGTTAGATTTGGCTAAATAGTCAGTTATCCACAGGTTTAAACAGGTTTATTGTGGAAAAGTATGTGGATAACCCTGTGGAAAACATTGTGTATAGGGTTGTGGATAACTTTAGAACTTAGTTTCTTGCCCTAGCTCAGTCAAAATTCTCTTCATGTCGTCGACACTCGCAAAATCAATCTCAATCGTGCCCTTACGAAGACCCAATTTGATTCTCACTGAAGTGTTCAACTTGTCTGAAAGTGTGTCTGCGAGCGATTTGAGAGCTTGCTGCTTACTTCCCTGTCTAATTTTTGCCTTTTTGCCTGGCTTTTTGACTAGTTCCTCGGTCGCACGAACAGATAGACCCAGATTCACCACCTTATTTGCGAGTTCTACCATTCGTTCTGGATCTTCGACCGAAAGAATGGCTCTAGCGTGACCCGCACTCAAGACACCGGCTGCAACCTTTGACTGCAGAGCTGTAGGAAGCCTTAGGAGCCTCAAAGTGTTTGTTATCTGAGGGCGAGACCTAGATAATTTCTCAGCCAATTGGTCCTGAGTGCACCCATACTCCTCAAGAAGTTGCTGATAAGCGCTGGCTTCTTCAATTGCGTTCAGATCGCTTCTGTGAAGGTTCTCAAGAAGAGCATCTCGAAGCATGTTCTCGTCGCCAGTTTCACGAATAACGGCAGGTATCTGGGTAAGTCCAGCAGCCTTAGAAGCTCTAAGGCGGCGTTCCCCCATAATCAGTTCATACTTGTTGATTCCATTTTGTTTACCAAGTGAACGAACTGAGATTGGCTGTAGAACACCAAACTCACTAATACTTCCAACAAGCTCAGCGAAGTCGTCTGGATCGAAGTTGCTTCTAGGCTGTTTGGCGTTAGGGACGATGTCATCGATATTTAGGTGACCAAAAGTTGCACCCGGAACTGGAACCAAGTCAACGGGAGCGTTTGAAGAACCTCCGAAAAATACGCTGATCGGGTTACCATCGGCTGGTCTCTCCATGCGATCACCTGTGTTGGCAACTTCTGGAATTAGCGCGCCTATTCCCCTACCTAGTCCACCCTTTTTCTCAGCCATTTGTTACTCCTCGGTTTGCGATCTCCAGTGCAGCTTCCATGTAAGAAATTGCTCCATTTGAGCTGCGGTCGTAGTTGATAACTGTTTGTCCGTAGCTAGGCGCTTCAGCTACACCAATTTGACGTGGAATAAGGGTTTGAAGGGTCTGGGTTGGGAAGTGAGTGCGTACATCATCCACAACTGCCTGGTTTAGCTTGGTTCTTGAGTCATACATGGTCAACAAGATTGTTGAGAGAGCAAGATTCGGGTTCAAAGCCCCTCTAATCATGTCGATGCTTCTCTTTAGCTGGCTGAGCCCCTCTAGTGCGTAGTATTCACACTGAATTGGAATGAGAACCTCAGTTGCTGCCGTGAATGCGTTCACGGTTAGAAGGCCCAGACTTGGCGGACAGTCAATGAAGACATAGTCGGGCTTTATTGTCGTGGTTGACATGTATTCCGCTAGGGCGTTACGAAGTCGGTATTCTCGGGCTAGGAGAGAAACTAGATCCAATTCGGCAGTAGCTAGGTCGATAGTTGCTGGCACGCAGCGAACTCTCGGGGACTCTGGGCTAACCTGAATTACCTCCGAAAGAAGCATGTTCGCGGTAATAACCTCATAAATAGATTTGACGCCAATTCTGTGCTCAATTCCTAGAGCGGTGGATGCATTTCCCTGTGGATCTAGGTCGATTACAAGCACTTCCATGCCCTTTTCAGCCAAGGCAACAGCTAGGTTTACTGCGGTTGTTGTCTTGCCTACGCCACCCTTTTGGTTCGAAACAGTGATAATTCGCGTTGTATCAGGGCGAGATATGACGGCATTCCTGACGTTAGACATGCGTCTAGTGTTGTCGCTGATCTCTTGGGCTAGAGGTGCGTCTTTAAAGCCGCCCGCGAGGCCGAATTCATCTGGATGTTTCACGTGAAACCTGCTTCTCAATCATGGTTATTTCTTCGGAATTTGCCTGCCAACCCACTGGATTTGGGCTAACTTCATCTCTGCCATTAGGGTATCCGAGGCCCCTGACAACTGTTCTTTTTGCCACAGAGGTACGTTCGGCTGCAGATTCTGAAGCCTCTTGGACGTGGTTTTCTTGACTCAAAACTTCTCCCTGTTCAAGTTCCTAGAGTAGCCTAACCCGAACCACTGTGGTTGGGTCAGACAGAATATTTTGCCCAACTGTGACAATTTCAAATGACTCGAGCTTCAATTTCTTCATCAAAGGCTTGGATTCCTCGATCTCATCTTGAGCCTTAGAGCCCTTCATGGCTAGCACTTGGCCGCCCTGAACTGTCAAAGGTGCCAGCATTCTGAGTAGTTTTGGGAGCGCCGAAACTGCTCTAGCCGTGACAACATCGTAGTTTCTAAGAGGTGCTTCTTCAGCCCTACCTCTCAAGACTTTCACGTTCTCAAGGTCTAGTTCAGGAACCACTACTTCAGCTAACCAATTGGCTCGTCTTTCCATCGGCTCAATCAGGACGAATTTCACGTTAGGTCTCAAGATTGCCATTGGCACTCCTGGGAATCCTGCCCCAGACCCCACATCGGCCACAAGCTGCCCGTCGTCGACTAAGTCTGCTACTACGGCTGAATTGAGGATGTGTCTGGACCAAAGCTTAGGTAATTCTCTAGGCCCGATTAGGCCCAATAGGTCTCCGTCTCGAACTAGCAGATCGAAGTATTTGCGAGCCTTTTCGATGTGTTCGCCATAGACCTTCCGTGCCTCTTCGGGCTCGGCCTCAGGGGTGTAATCGATGTCTTCTTCGCGAGTGTTCATGACTGAATCCAATCTACAACGATAAACAAAAAGCCAGGACCTTGGCCCTGGCTAAATGTTTCACGTGAAACTATTCGGCAGGTTTCGCCACAATGTGGCGTTCCTTGCCCTCTCCTTCAGACTGGGAAATTAGTCCAGCTTCGGCTATCAAATCGTGAGATATCTTGCGATCGTATGAACTCATTGGCTTAAGCGCCACCGGTGCATTGGTGTCTTTTACCTTGTCGATTGCCTTGTTTACCAACTTGGTAAGAGCATCCAGACGTACCTGTCTTGAGCCAGCAATGTCGATGATTAGTCTGCTGAAAGACTGGGTTTTGGTCTGAACAGCAATACGTGTTAGCTCCTGAAGTGCCTCTACTGTGTCTGGGTGCGAAACCAGTCTGAGGTTGCTCTGCTCGTCTGCAGTGACCTCCAAATAGGCTCTTCCCTGCCTGACATCGATGTTGATGTCGCCATCAAGATCGAAGATATCAAGCAGTTCTTCTAGGTAGTCTGCAGCTACTTCGCCTTCTTCTTCTAGGTCCTTAACTGAGGTTTTTGGGTCTGCAGAATCAGTAATCTGCTCTTCGGTCTCTGGGGTTTCAATCTGATCTGACATGCGTCCTACTTCTTGCCTTTCGGCTTCTTTTTGGCTCTGGCCTTAGATACCGGCTGAATGCGCTGGGCTGGTTTTGGTTCTTCGACTTCTTCTACTGGGGCTTCTTTGGTTAGCTTGCCCTTCTTGATTAGCTTGGCTTCTCGCTCATTGAATGCGATTGAGCCAGGGGTAGGCATGCGCTTGATGACAACGTACTGCTGACCCATTGTCCAGAAGTTAGACACTAGCCAGTAGATCAATACACCTAGTGGGAATGAGATACCTGAGACCAGGAAGATAACTGGGAACGCGTAGAGCATGATCTTCTGGGTCTGAGCGAACTGTGAGTTCTGGGTCTCAGGGTTCATGTTCTTCGCCATGATCTGCTTCTGGGTAATGAACTGAGATCCGGTCATCAGCACGATCATCACTGCCGCTATGATCTGTACAGAAACGCTTGTCGCTGTTAGGAAGGTTTCTGAGAGGCTAGCTCCTAGGAACTTTGCGCGAGCGAATGAGTCTGATAGATCCTGAGTCAGTAGGCCTACTCCAGGCTTTTTAGCCTGTGCATCCTGCAGGGTAATAAAGAGCGAGAAAAACACCGGCATCTGCGCGATGAGCGGTAAACATGAAGCGAAAGGGCTTGATCCATGCTTCTTGTATAGAGCCATCTGCTCCTTTGCCATCTTTTCGCGAGAATCGCGGTCTGACTTTCCCTTGTATTTCTTCTGAATCTTCTGAAGGTCAGGCTGGAGAACGTACATTGCTCGCTGAGATCTAATCTGCTTCACAAACAGGGGAATAAGAGCTGCACGAACAACTAGAACCAAACCTACGATTGACATCACCCAGGAAACACCTGAGTCAGGTTGAACCCCGAAGGTTGTGAAGACGTTGTGGAAGGTTATGAGGATTGCTTCGATAACCCATCTGAATGGCCAGAGAATGGCCGCGAAAATATCCATTTATTTTTCCTTTTCTAAAGACACAGCTTTTGGCTGTGCAAATACAAAACCGTGTTTGGTCAAACTCAGCCACTCTGGACCTTGCTTAACCTCGTCAATGCCACCCTTAGCAAATGGGTTGCAGCGCAGGATCCGCCAAGTGGTCAACACTGACCCTTTAACAAATCCTTGCTGCTGTATAGAGCCTAAACCGTAAGCGGAACACGACGGGTAGAAACGGCAAACTTCGCCATAAAGCGGTGAAATCATCTTTCGCCAAACAAGAATGAAAGCTATAAAAGAATTCCTTGGAATGAACCAAATGTTCAGGAGTAATGACTTCATGTGTTTACCTAGTTAACGAATCTGGCTTGGTTGCAGTTTGATTGAGGCACCAATCCAACTGGCTTCCTAATTCATCCCAGGACAATTCGCTAATTGAGGGCAGGGCTCGGATCACTAAAGTCTGACCATTTTCAAATCGAGAGATTCGGTCTCTTATAGCCGATCGCAATCTTCGCTTCACGAGATTCCTTTGGACAGCTGAGCCAACTGTTTTAGATACGACGAAGCCAAACTTTGGAGCAATTGGATTCGAGTCGTTTTTGAGATATGTGACCATACTGTCGGAAACGGTCTTACGACCTGTTCGCATGGTTGATCGAAAATCCTCGGCTGTCTTTAGCCGGTTCTCTCGAGCCAGCAAAAGAATTTACGCAGACAGTTCGGTGCGGCCCTTGCGGCGACGAGCTGCAAGAATGGCACGGCCAGCACGGGTTTTCATGCGAAGACGGAAACCGTGGGTCTTAGCGCGGCGACGGGTGTTCGGCTGAAAGGTACGCTTGCTCATTAGGTGTTACTCCAAAACTTTTGGTGGGTCCACGTCGAAGTTGAATTGATCTGATACTCAGCGAACCCAATGCCGAGCAACCTCTTAAACTTACGCCAACAACCGCCCACAGGTCAAGTTATATGTAAAGTTTTTTCAATCGATGATTTTGATTTTCTGGTGAAAGCCAAAGCAACGTTTTTCATAACATTTTGAAAAAAAGTCCAAAAAACTGCTTTTTCGATTTGCAATTTCAATCACTTAAGCAGTTGAATACATAGAGATAGTTTTCCACAGACTTCATGGGCTTTAGGATGTGGGTTATCCACAAGTTATGCACAGGTGTTAATATCTGTGGACTTGCCTGTGGAAAACTACATGACGAGCAGTAAATCATTGAATTATTGAAAGACACCAATGGCCGAAATAACCGGAATAACCACTGAACAGTGGCAAGACGTTGTTTCTAGGCTGAGGGACGACGAGAGAATAACCAAGCAGCTTCTAGGCTTTGTGAATTTGATCTCAGTTCAAGGAATTCTAGGTGAAACACTGTACTTGCAGGTTGCCAATGAAATGACCAGGGGAATCATCGAGCAACGCATCAAATTGCCTCTACTGGAGACTCTGTCGTCCGTTGGTTTGGACGATACCCCAACCAACATCGGCATCGTTGTAAACCCGGAGTTAGCTTTAGCATTTAGTGCAACCCAACAGGACGAAGTCGAGATTGAAGACGAGCCAGCAATAGTGCCTGTCTACTCATCAGCAGATGCTTCTCAGCCAACTGATGGATCATCTCGCCTGAACCCTAGATACACATTCGAGAGCTTTGTGCAGGGAAGCTCCAATAGGTTTGCCCACGCAGCAGCCTTTGCTGTAGCTGAAGTTCCGGCTAATGCGTACAACCCCCTATTCATCTACGGAAACTCAGGTTTGGGTAAAACCCACCTACTTCACGCCATTGGAAACTATGTTCAGCAGTACTGGCCTGGAAAAAAGGTCCGTTACGTATCCAGCGAAGTTTTTACGAATGACTTCATCAACGCTATTCAAACCAACACAAGTTTCAATTTCCAATCCAAGTACCGTCAGGTTGATGTTCTTCTGATTGATGACATCCAGTTCTTGCAGGGTAAGAAAGAGACCCAGGAATCTTTCTTTGCTACCTTCAATGCTCTTCATGAACAGGGTAAGCAGGTCGTTATCACTAGTGACGTGTCACCGAAGCTTCTAAATAGTTTTGATGAGCGAATGAGAAGCCGATTCGAATGGGGTCTGATGACTGATATTCAAGCCCCTGAACTTGAGACCCGAATCGCGATCCTTAGGAAAAAAGCTGAAAACGACAAAATTCGTGTCAGTGATGAAATCTTGGATTACATGGCAGCGCGTATCTCGTCTAACATCCGTGAGCTTGAAGGTGCGCTAATTAGAGTTACTGCTTTTGCTGCTCTAAACAGAACGCAGATTGACATGCCTTTGGTTCAAGCCGTCCTTAAGGACGTTGTTCCCCTAGGTGAAGATGCCAACAGCATTGCTCCTATGGAAATAGTTAGAGCTGTTTGCAGTTACTTCAAACTCACCCAGGAAGAGCTTTTTGGCAAGTCAAGATCCCAGGCGATTGTGACTGGAAGACAGATTGCCATGTACTTGTGTAGAGAAAAGACCAGCATGTCTCTTCCTAAGATTGGTGCTCTATTCGGTGGTAGAGACCACACCACAGTCATGTATGCCATAAAGAAGGTTGGGGATCTGATGAAGGAACGGAGATCTATCTACAACTTTGTAACCGACATCATGTCCGGACTAAAGTAAAAAATTTTCAACATCACCTGTTTATAACCTGTGCACTAAACCCCTATTTCTGTTAGTAACCCAACCCAGCTTGTTAGTACCCCGAACTCAGTCCACAAGAGAGAAAGTTATACACAGAATTATCCCCAGATGTGTATACAACTTTCACGCTTGTAGTTCAGGTCAAATACAAGGTCGTTAGACAGTTATACACATTATCCACAAGCGTTAATAAGACTATTAAAGATTTAAGAGTTAAAGAAATTCAAGACCATAACCCTTAGGGTTTGGCTATGTCCCCAGCGTGAGTTAGTTTTATGTCAAGATTAACCTCGTAATCCCAAGAAAGGTGAACTGTGAAGTTCCAGGTCAACAGAGATGTGCTCGCAGAAGCAGTAGCGTTCGCCGCTCGCATGCTGCAGTCAAAACCAACATCCCAAGTTCTTTCAGGTATGCGATTGGTAGCTGACGCCAACTCTCTACAAATCTCAGTTTTTGATCACGACGTATCAGCTCAGACTGAGGTTGTTGCAAACGTAGAGCAATCAGGAACAGCTCTAGTTTCAGGAAGACTTCTCAATGACATCATTGGCAGGCTTCCAAACCAGCCAGTAACTCTGGTGCTTGATGGAACAAAAGCCGTTCTTACTTGTGGAACATCTAAGTTTGAACTAGCAACACTGCCAATTGAGCAGTACCCGACTCTTCCACCAATTCCTCCTGTAAATGGAACTATTGAGGGTGATGCATTCATCTCAGCAATTAGAAGAGTCTCTGTTGCTTCAGCTAAAGAATCAACAAGACCTTTCCAAAAAGGAATTCAACTTAAGGCAACGCAAACCTCAGTAACTTTAACTGCAGCTGATCCGAACAGAATTGCTCGTTGCCAGGTGCAGTGGTTGGGTAAGAATGTTCCAGACGACACTTCAGCAGTGGTACTTACCAAAACCATGCAAGACATCGAGAAGACCTTCGCGAACTTAGGTGAAGTCAACATCTCAATTTCACCTGATGGTGGAATGGTTGCTTTCCAAGCAAAGAACAGAATCGTCACAACAGTTGTTCTCAACATTGAAAACTATCCAGATATCGATCAATACTTCCCAACAAACCTTGAAGAGTCTGTAGTCATAAACAAACAAGACTTGATTGATGCAACAAGGCGAGTAGAGCTTGTTGTTAATGAGTCTGAAGACACCATTCGTTACGCTTTCGAAGAAGGGTCTGTAAACCTAGATTCAACTAGTTCAGAGAACAACGCTTCCGAATCAGTCCAAGCAACACTAAGTGGTAACCCAACTAGTTTGAGATTTAAGCCTTGGTTATTCCACGATGGTCTGTCTCAGATCACCAGTGACTTCGTAAAGATTGAATTTACAAAGAATCAGAGAGACCCTTCTCGTCCCGGACCAATCATCATGTCAAGCCAAACCTCCAAAGATGCAGCTTCGCCTGACACATATCGGTACCTTCTAAACCCGAACATGCTAAAGCGATAAATAAACGCATCAAGTGAAAGGCAACAAATGCACATTGGACTAATTGGTCTAGGAAAAATGGGTGGCAACATGCGTACCCGTCTTCGTAACAAAGGAATTGAAGTAACTGGTTACGCACGTGATCGTGCTGTGGCAGATGTTGGCAGCATCGAAGAATTGGTAGCTACTTTGCCCTCTCCAAAGATTGTTTGGGTTATGGTCCCTCACGGTAAAGCCACCGATGATGTCATAAATGAACTTCAGAAGCACATGGGCGTAGGAGATTTAATTATTGAGGGTGGAAACTCTAGATTCAGCGAAGACATCAGACATGCAGCCCAGGTTGCAGAGTCTGGTATCGGTTACCTCGACTGTGGTGTTTCGGGTGGAGTATGGGGACTTCAAAACGGCTACGGCTTGATGGTTGGTGGAGACGAGAAGTTAGTAGCGCAGGCTATGCCAATCTTCGATGCACTACGTCCTGAAGGTGAAAGAGCTGAAGGCTTTGTTCACGTTGGTGATGTTGGTGCTGGTCACTACGCCAAGATGGTTCACAACGGAATTGAATATGCCATGATGCAAGCATTCGCTGAAGGTTACGAACTTCTTGAAAAGAAGGACATCATCAAAGATGTTCATGGAACATTTGCTGCTTGGCAAAGAGGAACAGTTGTTCGTTCATGGCTTCTAGATCTTCTAGTGCTTGCACTTGAAGAAGATCCAAGTCTGTCAAAGATCAAGGGTTACGTCGAAGACTCAGGTGAAGGTCGATGGACTGTTGAAGAAGGAATTGCTAACGCAGTTCCAATGCCAGCAATCACCGCATCTTTGTTTGCTAGATTCACTAGCCGTCAAGATGATTCACCAGCGATGAAAGCCGTTGCAGCTCTGCGTAATCAATTTGGTGGTCACGCGGTTAAAAAAGCAGATTAGATTCTAGATGCACGTAAAGCATCTAACTCTTTCAAACTTTCGCAACTATAAAACGGTTGAGTTACCGCTTAACCAAGGCATCAATTTACTAGTTGGTAAAAACGGTCAGGGTAAAACCAATCTGGCTGAAGCTATTTTTTATGCAGCAACTTTAAGTTCACACAGAGTCAGTGGTTATCTTCCACTTATCAAACAAGGTGAATCAAAAGCGATAATTAGAATTCTTGCCCGATTTGATGATCGTGAAAATCTATTGGAGATAGAACTAAACACTCAAGGATCCAATAGAGCACGCATCAATAAGGGTGACGCTTCTCGAGTTAGAGATGTTCTTGGTTACGTGAACGCCGTCATCTTTTCTCCAGAAGATTTGGACATTGTAAAAAGAGATCCTTCCAACAGACGAGCATTCATTGACGAACTAATCGTTCAACTCACTCCAAGGATGGCCGGTGTTTACAGCGACTACGAGAGAGTCCTGAAACAAAGAAACACTTTGCTCAAGAGCGCTAGAAATATCCCCACGGGTTCGTCAAGTCTGAGCACACTAGATTCCTGGGACCAGTCACTAGTTCGCATAGGAAGTGAAATCATTTCCGCTCGATTCGACATCACTGCCAGACTAGCCCCGCACTTGCAAGAGGCTTACGCCGCAATAGCTGATGAGAAGAATGATCCTTCAGTGAAACTAAGAAGCTCACTTTTATCTAATGACATCGAGTCTGAAACCTCCAATGAATTCTTAGACACAGGCAATAGGGAAGAGATAGAGAATCTATTCCAGCAACGTCTAAAAGATGTTCGAAGTAAAGAACTTGAGCGAGGAGTAACCCTAGTTGGCCCGCACAGAGATGACCTGCTGTTACTTTTAGGCACACTTCCAGCCAAGGGATACATCAGCCACGGCGAATCTTGGTCATATGCTCTGGCCTTGAAATTAGCGAGCGCGGAACTTATTCGCAAAGAAGCAAGAGCTGGAGACCCAGTGTTGATTCTTGACGACGTATTTGCGGAACTTGATTCAACCAGACGGTCTCGTTTGGCTGCATTGGTATCGCATAATGAACAGGTGATAATCACAGCAGCGGTAGCAGAAGATGTTCCTTTTGAGCTAAGCGCTACCCGCTTTTATGTCAACGCAGGATCTCTTGAGGTGTCAGATGACTAAAGAGAACAAGCCGGATATCGCTGTTGAGTTTTACTATCGTATGAGAGCTGCCATAACTGGCCGAAAAGATAGAGACACTAAGAGGCGTGAAAAGAACCAACGCCAGAGCTCCAGACCATTTGACGAAGGAAGAGCACCTAAATCAATAGCCAACACAATGGATGAACTTATTCAGAGCTTTGGTTGGCAGTCGAAGGTCTCGGAGGCTGAGCTGTTCGCCAACTGGAAAGAACTTGTGGGGGATAGGGTCGCTGAGAGCAGTTTTCCTGAGGACCTTTCCAAGGGACTCCTAACGGTTCGCTGTAAAAGTACCGCCTGGGCAACCCAGTTGAGGCTCATGGGAACAGAGATTTTGGCGAAGATATCGGAGCGTTTGCCAGATCTGGAAGTTACGGAAATAAGATTTATTGGGCCTCAAGCACCAAGCTTTAAGCGAGGTTTTAGGACCGTTCAGGGTAGGGGTCCGAGGGACACCTTCGGATAACCAGCCATTATGGCTTGACCCTTGTAAATAAGCGACTTGTAGAGAGTTATCCACAGGCCAAAAAGTACCCAAATAAGCCGTTTTGGGCTTCTCAGAGGCCTTAAAAAAGGTAGAATTAGAGGGTTAGTTACCCCGGATTTAAGTCGCCTTATTGAAGGCGCAGTCGTGAGGGCCTGACTCGATGAAATAGGAGCTGCACCCCAGTATGACCGATTCTCCAAAAGGCTACGATGCCTCGAATATTCAAGTTTTAGAGGGCCTAGAGGCGGTTCGTAAACGGCCTGGTATGTACATAGGTTCTACCGGTCCAAGGGGTCTTCACCACCTGGTCTACGAGATCGTAGACAACGCTGTAGACGAGGCCCTAGCCGGCCACTGTAAAAACATTGATGTTGTCATCACTAAAGACGGCTGGATTAAGGTCGCTGACGATGGCCGAGGTATCCCAGTGGATATGCACCCAGTTGAAAAGAAACCAGCTGTTGAAGTTGTGTTGACTGTTCTGCACGCGGGTGGAAAATTCGGTGGCGGTGGCTACGCAGTTTCTGGTGGTCTGCACGGTGTTGGAGCTTCTGTTGTTAACGCACTATCAACTCAACTAAACGTGATTGTTGCTAGAGATGGTTTCATGTGGACACAGAGTTACTTGGCTGGTGTTCCAATAGCTCCGCTTGCGAAAGGTAAGGCCGCGGACTTCACTGGAACAGTTATCGAGTTCCTACCTAGCCCAGAAATTTTTGAGACAGTTGAATTCGATTACGAAACACTCAGATCGAGATTCCAGCAGATGGCTTTCCTAAACAAGGGCCTAAGCATTTCACTTCATGATGAGCGTAATGAACGCAGTGACAAGTTCATGTATGAAAACGGTTTGAAAGATTACGTTCAGTATCTGAACTCTGCAAAAAAAGTTGACTTAGTTCACGACGAGATCATTGCATTTGAGTCAGAGAACCCACAAAAGTCAATGTCACTCGAAGTTGCGATGCAGTGGACCAACGGATACAACGAGAGTGTTCACACTTATGCAAACACAATTAACACTCACGAGGGTGGAACACACGAAGAGGGTTTCAGAACTGCACTTACTACACTTCTAAACAAATACGCTCGAGATAAATCTTTGTTAAAAGAAAAAGACGAGAACCTAACCGGTGACGATGTTCGCGAAGGCCTAACCGCAGTTATTTCAGTGAAACTTGTTGAGCCACAGTTCGAAGGTCAAACCAAAACCAAACTTGGTAACACAGAAGTAAAAGCTTTTGTGCAGAAGATTGCTAACGACAAACTTGCTGACTGGTTTGACAGAAACCCAAGCATGGCGAAAGAAATTTGTCGCAAAGCTATTCAAGCTGCGACAGCGAGACTTGCTGCTCGTAAAGCAAGAGAAGCAACCAGACGTAAGGGGCTTCTTGAGTCAACCGGTATGCCTGGAAAACTTCGGGACTGTTCTTCCAGAGATCCAAGACTAAGTGAAATCTATATCGTTGAGGGTGACTCAGCGGGTGGTTCCGCCATGCGTGGAAGAGATCCAGAGACTCAAGCCATCCTGCCTCTTCGTGGAAAAGTCTTGAACGTAGAAAAAGCCAGGCTAGATAGAGCTCTAGGTAATAGCGAAGTCCAAGCACTAATCACCGCTTTCGGAACTGGTATCGGTGAAGACTTCGACATATCAAAAATTAGGTATCACAAGTGTGTTTTGATGGCTGATGCTGATGTTGATGGGCAACACATTAGAACCCTTCTTCTGACACTTCTATACAGATTCATGAGACCTCTGATTGAGCATGGCTATGTTTATTTAGCCCAGCCACCGCTATACAGAATCAAGTGGTCAAACGCTGAACACGAATACGTTTACACAGACGCTGAACGTGATGAAAAACTTGCTAGCGGACAAGCATCGGGAAAACGTATTCCAAAGGAAAACTCAATCCAGCGTTACAAGGGTCTAGGGGAGATGGACTACGACGAGCTTTGGGCAACAACCATGGATCCAGCTCGTCGCACACTTCTTCAGGTGACTCTTGATGATGCAGTAAGAGCAGACGAAATCTTCTCAACACTCATGGGAGATGATGTCGAGCTACGCAGAACATTCATTCAACAAAACGCAAAGGATGTTCGCTTCCTAGATATCTAGAGCGGGAAAATATTATGACTGAAAACAACGAACCAATTGTAGACAGAGTCGAGCAAATCGATCTAAACGTAGAAATGCAAAGGTCTTACCTTGACTATGCAATGAGCGTTATCGTTGGCCGTGCTCTACCTGATGTTAGAGATGGATTAAAGCCTGTTCACCGCAGAGTAATTTATGCGATGTATGACGGTGGTTATAGACCAGACAAACAATTCTCAAAGTGCTCTCGTGTTGTTGGAGACGTCATGGGGCAATATCACCCTCACGGTGACGGTGCGATCTATGACACTTTGGTTCGTCTTGTTCAAGAGTGGAACCTAAGGTATCCACTAGTAAATGGGCAGGGTAACTTCGGTTCTCCAGGTAACGATGGTGCAGCAGCTCCTCGATACACCGAGTGTCGTATGGCCCCGCTAGCCCTTGAAATGGTTAGAGACATCGATGAAGAGACAGTTGACTTCCAGGACAACTACGACGGTAGAACTCAAGAACCAACAGTTCTTCCTAGCCGTATTCCAAACCTTTTGATCAATGGTTCTATCGGTATCGCTGTTGCTATGGCAACCAACATCCCACCTCACAACCTTCGCGAAGTTGCCGAAGGTGCACAGTGGGCACTAGCTAACCCGAATGCAACTCAGGAAGAACTACTTGCTGCATTAATGCAACGCATCAAGGGACCAGACTTCCCAACAGCAGCAACCATTCTTGGTTCTCAGGGAATTAGGGATGCGTATAGAACCGGTCGTGGATCAATCACGATGCGAGCAATTGTTAACGTAGAAGAACTTCAAGGCAGAACTTGTTTAGTTGTTACTGAACTTCCTTACCAAGTTAACCCAGACAACCTTGCACTAAAGATTGCTGAGCTAGTTAAAGAGCAGAGACTAACCGGCATCGCAGATATCCGTGACGAGACTTCTGGTCGTACAGGTCAGCGCCTTGTAATCGTTTTGAAGAAAGATGCTGTCGCTCAGGTTGTCCTAAATAATCTATACAAGTTCACTCCACTGCAAGAGAACTTCAGTGCAAACATGTTGGCTCTAGTTGACGGTGTTCCAAGAACTTTGAGCCTTGATGGATTCATCACATACTGGATCGCTCACCAGATTGAAGTCATTGTTAGAAGAACTACCTACCGTCTAAGAAAAGCAGAAGAGCGTGCACACATTCTCCGTGGTTACCTAAAGGCTCTAGATGCACTTGATGAAGTAATCAAACTTATTAGAGCAAGCGCAACAGCTGATGATGCTCGCGATGGTTTGATGAAGCTTCTCGCAATTGATGAACTGCAGGCAAGAGCAATCCTGAACATGCAGTTGCGTCAACTAGCAGCTCTTGAAAGACAGAAGATTGTTGACGAGGCAGCAGAGCTAGAAGCTTTGATTGTTGAGTACAAAACAATCATCGCTGACCCACAAAGACAAAGAACCATCGTTAGCGAAGAACTAGAAGAAGTAGTTAAGCGTCACGGGGATGAAAGAAGAACTCAGATTCTGCCAGGCGAAGACGGTGTTACCGATCTTGATCTGATCCCTGAAGAAGAAATGGTAATCACCATTACTCGCGGTGGATACATAAAGCGCACCAAGAGCGATAACTATCGTTCACAGCATCGTGGCGGTAAGGGTGTGAAGGGTGCAAGCCTTAGAGCAGATGATGTTGTTGAACACTTCTTCGTAACAACAACTCATCACTACCTACTTTTCTTCACAAACAAGGGTCGCGTCTATAGAACGAAGGCTTACGAAGTTCAAGAAGCAGGAAGAGATGCAAAGGGTCAGCACGCAGCTAACCTTCTAGCCCTTCAGCCTGATGAGAAGATCGCTCAGGTGCTAGACATCCGTGATTACAAGCAAGCAGAGTTCTTAGTTATCGCAACTAAGTCAGGTCTTGTGAAGAAGACATCTCTTGAGGCTTACGACACTGCACGTTCAGGTGGTTTGATCGCTATCAAGCTTCGTGAAGACGACGAAGTAGTTTCAGCGATGCTTGTGAACCAGAGCGATGATTTACTTCTAGTCTCAAGCAAGGGTATGTCAATCAGATTCTCTGCAAGCGATGAGTCACTGAGACCCATGGGTAGAGACACCAGTGGAAACATTGGTATGAACTTCCGTGACGGTGATCACCTGCTTTCTGCAGATGTAATCACTGACCGTGGGTTTGTATTCGTAGTAACTGAAGGTGGTTTTGCGAAGAGAACATCAGTTGATCAGTACCGTCTACAAAACCGTGGTGGTATCGGTATCAAGGTAGCCAAGCTAGAAGATCGTCGTGGTGACATCGTTGGTGCACTAATCGTTGAAGAAGATGACGAAGTTCTTATCGTCCTATCCAGCGGTAAAGTGGTCAGATCTTCAGTGAGTGAAGTACCTGCTCGCGGAAGAGACACAATGGGAGTTGTTTTTGCCCGTTTCGATGATGACGATTCAGTCCTAGGATTAGCAAAGAACAGCGAAAGAAATCTAGAGAGCGTTGACACAGAAACCACTAGTGTCGAGGTTGTCTCAGAAGAAAGCGGAGAGCAAGAATGAGTATCTTTTCACGCACTGTAAGACGCAGTGAATCAAGCGTCAAACCTGTCAACCTAAAGCTAGTGAAGATCAGCTTCTGGTCAGCGGTCAGGGTTGGCTTTGTCATCAACATCGCAGTTGGAATCGGCCTAGTCATAGCCGTCACAGTGGTGTACTTCATCCTCAACGCCCTAGGCGCTACAGCCCTGCTGAAAGACTTCGTCGGACTAGACGTCGCATTCCCGGCAGTGCTTGCTACAGCCCTCAGCATGGCCCTTTTCACCATTGTTGTGGGAACCGTCTTGGCAGGCGTTTGGGCGGCTATTTTCAACATAGTTGCGCGCATCACAGGCGGAGTATCAGTAGGTTTCACAAACAACTAAATCTCAGTTTGAGACAAATCCTCAAATCAGATAAGGTTAAGTTCGTTCTATGGGCCTATAGCTCAGGTGGTTAGAGCGCTTCACTGATAATGAAGAGGTCGGAGGTTCAAGTCCTCCTAGGCCCACCAGGAAGTACTCTCTCACCAGAGTGGCCTTCCGAATGGGGACTTAGCTCAGTTGGTAGAGCACCTGCTTTGCAAGCAGGGGGTCAGGGGTTCGACCCCCCTAGTCTCCACGCAAGTGGAAAGCCCGGTCAGAAATGACCGGGCTTTTCTTTATCCTCTAAAGCTCAATGTCCAATTGCTTAGCGATCTTCTTGCAGCGGTTCTGGATTGACTTGGCACCTGAGCGATTGGCAGCACGCAGTCGTGGAAGGAAGTCCTGCAACAGAACCTCGTCAGTCTCAGCAAAGTCCGCTGCCGCTTGTAAACCGTAGTAACCAACAATTTTGCTCTTGTCGGTTTCAGCCCATTCCATCACGGTTTCATAGGCCGTCCTCTTTTGTGCCTTTGTAAGTTCTAAGTGAACTAAAAGCTGAGGGATGTGCCAACGAACTTCCTGTTGGGTATAGAGAGGGAAGTTTTTGAATAAGTCTTTTGTGAAGGGCTTCACAGTTTCTGGCTTCTGCGCTGCCAGCCTCATTGCAACGTAACTGGCCCTCATGGCTACAACAGGATCTGTGTCCAGGAATAAGTCATAAATCTCAGACAAACCTTTATCAGATTTAAGCAAACTGGTAATGACCTTATCTGCTTCTCCAACAGATGTTCTTGTGCCTCCAGACAGAAGCTCTCTAAATTTACTCATTGAACACTCCAAACACTCGATGGCTCAATTCTAGAAATCTGAGAGATTGGGTGGAATAGTTTCAAAGGAAACTCTCAGGGGTAGACTGAACCCATGGAATCTTTAGCAAACTTTGTTGGCTTCATGCTCTTGTTTATGCTTCTGTTGGCAGTTGCCTCTTTAGTTTTGTCTATCCTTGTGAATCTTGGAAAACTACCTAAGTTGGTTGGCTACATCGCTGCTGGTGTTCAAGCTGTTCTAACAATCTTTGCGTTCCAAATAACGCAAATGCTGGGCATGATTTCTTTGGCGTTGCTAGGAATATGTCTTGTACTCGTTTTTATAGAGGGCTCAAAAACCAAGAAGTAGTTCCTTGGTTTCCAAGAAGTAAAAAGGTATTCTAGACACAAGAGACGGGGACCCACATGAGAACATCAAACGCACTCAAAGTACTAGCAATTGGCACATCAATTTTTGTGTTGGCAGGTTGTGCGGCAAGCACTCCAGAACCAACTGCGACCCCGAAACCAACTCCTACAGTCACTCAGACACAAGCTGAAATCGAGGCAGAGTTTTACAAGATCGCAGAAGACTCTTGTGCCAAGGGGCAACAGGAAGGACTTGTTGAAAGATTCGTCAACAATGTTCCTTCAAGAATTATTGCTCTCTCTAAAGATGATGCTTACATGGATTACAGTGCAATCTACATTGATGACCAAGGCGCCGCTCAGGTTCTTTATGAACTAGAAACCACCGCCTGTGATCCTGGCTACCTAATTTCAATGATGGAAGAAGCTAATCAAGGTAACACTGGTGACTATGAGCACTATGTGAAGAAGAATGCCGATGGCACATTCGTGTGGACCAAGAGCACATACTTTGAAGAAGGTTCAAGACTTGCTGACACAATCTTCGAAGCGAAGGATGGCTTGCTGGTCAAGGCCACTCCAGAAGATGTGAAGAACACAAGGCAGCTTGAGTATGGTCCTGTGTCAGATGAAGACATGCAGGCTCTGAAGGATGCTGTTGATAAAGAACTTGAAAGATTGAACGAGTAACTAAACAGTTACTGGATTTAAATCTTTAAATCTTCTTCTAATAATTAGTGCTGCTATAAGCAGGACCAGTCCACACAAAACAATCGTTAGACGAATACCCACAGCGGCTGCAACAAAACCAATTAGTGGTGAACCAATAGGTGTTCCACCCATGAAGATCATCAAGTAGATTCCCATCACTCTTCCACGAAGAGCGTTGCTGGTGTTGCCTTGAACATAGGTGTTGGCAGAGATAAGAGTCAGAAGAGCTGTTGCACCCATGATTGGCAGCATGATTGCAAACAACAGTGGGCTAGGAAGATAAGCGGACAGCATTAGCAAGATTCCAAACAAACCTGCTCCTCGAAGAATGTTTTGAGTTGTTCTGTGCTTCTCCAGTCGAGCTGCTAGCAATGCTCCTGACAAAGACCCAATAGCCAAGATGCTTCCTAGAGCACCGAACTGGTCAGGGCCCATGTTGAACTCTTTAGTTGCCATCAAGGCAATAAAGATCTGAAAGTTAAGGCCAAAGGTTGTTGTGAAGAAGACAGTCATCATCACTAACATCAGGTCTGGTCTGGACTTCACGTACGCAAATGCTTCGGCTAACTTGTTGTCCTTAGCAGGCTTCACGGTGATGTGTAGGTCCTGATCTCTAATGACTAGGAGAGTCACCACCATAAAGACATAGGTCACAGTGTTGATTAGGAATGAAGGGCCTGTGCCATATAAGAAGATCAGGTAACCACTTAAGGCAGGACCTACGAGTCTTCCTACGTTGAAGTTAGCTGAGTTCAAGCTAACTGCATTAGCAAGATCATCTTTACCTACGAGTTCGCTTGTGAAGCTAACACGAATAGGGGAGTCAATAGCAGTGAAGACACCAAGAGCTAAAGCCAATACAAACACGTGCCAGAGTTGAACCATCCCGCCAACAACTAGTAGACCCAGAACAACTGATGTTAGTCCCGCACCAGTGTTAGTAAGAATAAGAAGTTTTCTCTTACTGAATCGGTCTGCAAGAAGACCACCGTAGAGGCTTAGAAGCATTGCTGGTAAGAATTGAATCGCTGTGACAAGTCCAAGCATTGCCGCATCGTTGTTGGTGAGCTCTAGAACCAACCAGTCTTGAGCCACTCTCTGTGTCCAAGTGCCAATGTTGGACATGGCGTTAGCTGGATACAGTATGCGAAAGTTCCGATGTTTGAATGATCTCAGCGAGGAACTTTTAGGCACTGAACAAATCTACTTGCCTTACGCTCGTGTATCTTGTCTTTATGAAGATTAGACAGATTTCTCTAGCCTGCAGCGACTTAGAACGTGCCGAAAAGTTTTATTCAGAGCTCTTGAAGAAAGAACCAATAGCTGTATTCCCTAACCCAGGAATGCTGTTCTATGACTTAGGCGGAACAAGGCTTCTACTGGAACCTACAGGCGCTAAATCAATGATCTACCTTGAGGTAGAAAATGTTGTCGCAAGCGTACATGAACTCAGGGAAAGGGGGGTGACTATTGAAATAGAACCACACATAGTATTCGCTGACCCTCAAGGAATTTTTGATACCCCAGGCAATGAATGGTTAGCATTCATCAAAGACTCAGAAGGCAACCTAGTTGGTCTTATGAGCAGAGAAAAGATCTAACCGATAGTTCTTAGGGGACTAATACTCAGAGCAGAAACATCGTTGACAGATAAAAGAAAACGGGTCCAACTATCAAGTTGGACCCGTTACCTCTAGGAGCTAACTACTACTTAGCTTCTTTACGTCTGTTCTTTACGATTACTAGGGCCAATAGAGCTCCTGCTAGAACTCCAAAGATTGCCACTGCGATAGAAACTGTTGGATCAGCAGGTGATTCTAGTGTCTCGGCTACACCGCTCTGGAACATTAATTCTCGATCAACTGGAGCGTCATCTACGTAGCCAACACCTCCATCTTCTTCAGGTGTACCACTGAATGGAACAGCCTTCATGCAAACCTCTGAAGAGACACCCTGGTCGTCTGTAGTGGATGAGCATTCAGAGCTGTCTACTGGTGTGTCTTCAACATTTGTAGGCATTGGAGCAATTGCACCTCTCGCACAAACATCAGTACCATCTTCAGTTGTCCAACATGAATCAATTGGCTTTAGGTCTTCTACTTTTACTTCCGGCTCAGCTTCGCAAGAGTAATTACCATCTTCGAGCTCAATTATGGTGTAACCCACAGCACAACTTGTAGCCATGCCTGGGGTGGCCGAAACGGTCAGGAATCCAGCAGCGAACAGGGCCACAACTGCGATCTTTGAAATCTTCATTTTTATCTCCTTGTAACGTCTTTGTATCTAGTTAATGTTCATTATTTAGCATTTATGACACAAACTACACAAGTCTTTTCGAATGTTAGTAAATCTAACAAACCCCACCTAGCAATAAAGTAGTGGGCCCGGCTAAATTAGCCGAGCCCACTGAACACCTATTGGAACTAGTTAGTTTCCTTTTGTCTGCTTATTCCGATGCCAAGAGCACCAAGAGCGGCTACTAAGACACCGAAAGCTGCCAGTGTGCTGGAAGCAGTCTGATCAGGTGTTCCTGCGGACTTTGCAACACCGTTTTGCATCATTAGTGATCTGTCTTCTGGCATGTCTTCAAGATAGGCAACACCGTCACCTTCTTCAGTAGATCCAGGACAAGCCATCCACCCTTGACCCTCTGCTTCAGAGCTTACGAGGCAGTCTGAAGGGTCTACTGGAACTCCCGGAAGCTCTTCACCAGTATCAGGTGTAGGGACCATGCCTCCTCTTGCACAAACATCAGTACCATCTTCAGTTGTCCAACATGAATCTATTGGCTGCACATCAACATCGCCTTGTTCAGTTGTGTAGGCCACACCTTCTTCTGGGTCGGTCTCAATACACTTGTAGCCCTCTTCTTCTGTGTATTCGTTTATGCACTGAATGACCATGGTGTCGTCCTGGTCACGTGTTTCTCCCAAGGCGAATGTTGTCGGCACGGTCACAAAACCAGCAGCGAAAAGAGCTGCGATTGCGATCTTTGAAATCTTCATATTTTCCCTTACTTCTATATATCTAGTTAATGTCCAAAGCCACTAATTTCTGACACTTCAAGCACTAATACTTAAGTTAAGCCTAGGGGTAAGTAAGTAACAATAGGGTTGCGTTAAACTGTGAATCAAATCGTTTATGCACGGAAAGAAAACATGCCAGAAGACAAACTGCTTTGGTCCGAAGAGTTCACACAGGGTGAAGGATCTGCCCCCAACCCTGAAATCTGGGGAAGAGATCTAGGAGATGGAACCTCACACGGCATACCTGGTTGGGGTAACAATGAGCTTCAGGTTTACACAAGCGACAATGCCTTTGTGAATGCCGAAGGGCACCTGGAATTAGAGGCTCGCAGAATCAACGATAACTCTGCTGGAGATGCCTATTACGGGCCTGTCGAGTGGACCAGTGCTCGTCTTGTTACTAAGAACAAGCTTCATTTCCATTATGGACGCCTAGTTATTAGAGCTATGGTTCCGGCAGGTGTTGGCCTATGGCCTGCATTCTGGATGCTCGGGGACACCATGGATGTAGAAGGCTGGCCGCTAGCCGGCGAAATAGACATTATGGAATGGGTGGGCAAAGCCCCACTAGAAGCTTTAGGAACACTCCATGGCCCAGGCTACTTTGGCGACAATGGATGTGGCGGCAAACTGATTTTTGACGAGAGCCTTGCTGGTCAATGGCATGAGTTCTCAATCAACTGGAAACCAGGGTCAATCGCTTGGTTCGTTGATGACAAGGAGTATTTCTCGGCTACGCCAGAAAGCGTTAGCCCAAACCAATGGGTTTACGATCACCCTTTCTACATCCTTCTGAATCTTGCAGTTGGTGGAAACCTAGGCGGTCCGCTTAGTCCTGATCTGCCAGACTCCAACAAACTGCTGGTCGATTACATCAGATTCTATGAATTTGAGGGCCACGGGAAAGTTTTTGAAATATAGTCTGAAAATTTGCGTATAGTCTCTACATGTTCCCGATTATGTGTATAAAGTGTGTATTGGGTGCAAGTGCATGGGGCTTCAAGGAGCAGGTAACTAACACTAAATGGTACACAAGCAGTCAGCAGAGAACATAGAATCCGCTTGGAAATGGTTTGTCTCTAAGTACGAGGCTAGAGGCTACCGGTCTCTAAACCAGTTCGCGATCGCAACAGGCATGCAGAAGTCAAGCCTGAGTAGGTATTTTCACCTAGAACGTGAGATCCCTTCAGGTACAGTCGGAAGACTGTGTCAAGAACTAAAGGTTTCTCCAGAAGAGCTACTTAAGGCAGTTGGTGCCTTGGGTTGGCCAGCTAAGCCTAAACGCAACCGCGGATAAGTAAGTTTCTACCTACGGGTAGCACAGTTCGGCAGTAGTCCGGGTCTGACCAGAGACGTATGACATGCTCGAATAATTCCGGCTTGAGGTGTTTTTTACAGTTTTCACTAAATTCGTCAACACGTTGCCCCATTTGAATGGTAATTCTCGGTCTATCAAGGGCCACTTCAGCCTGAACCTTAGGATTCTTTTCAGGAATCAGTTCAATTTCAACATCATCCCAAGCCTTTAGGGGCAAAGGCTTACCAACCGAAGACTCTTGGTTCTCAGGCCAGGTTGTGTGTAGGTGTGAAATCAGCTCTGGGTGCAGAATGTCTTCGAAGTTCTCCTTGAATGAGCTGTAGTCCAGCCCCACTGGGACAACAATTTTGATTCTTTTTGGCTCTGGCCAGGAAACCCTTATTGGTGCTGACGCAGGCAATTCGAAAGATGTGACGGTTTCCCCGCGTGATAGGAAGATCTCAGTATGCATTCCGCCCCGTTGTTTAGAGGTGTCGATATCCCCGATTGGAAACATCTTAAACATTCTAAGGTTACCCACCGACATTCCCGTTGATATCGGGGTTTTTGCGACTTTTTAGAGACGTGCGAGAATAAGAACATGACTAATCACACGCACATAGCGACCCTACACACCAACCACGGAGACATTAAGGTGAACCTTTTCGGCCTTGATGCTCCAGTAACCGTAGCCAACTTTGTTGGCCTCTCAGACGGCACCAAGGAGTGGACTCACCCTCGTACAGGAGCTAAGAACACCGATACTCCTCTATACAACGGTGTTATCTTCCACCGCATCATCCCAGGTTTCATGATCCAGGGTGGTGACCCAGCTGGAACCGGAATGGGTGGCCCAGGCTACAACTTCAATGATGAGATCAGCGAGCAGAACTTCAACGACCCTTACAAGCTAGCTATGGCTAACGCAGGTCCTGGTACTAATGGTTCTCAGTTCTTCATCACCGTTGCAGACACCGGATGGCTTTATGGCAAGCACACCGTCTTCGGTGAAGTTGCTGACGAAGACTCAAAGAACGTAGTCAAAAAGATTGCTGCTGTGAAGACAGGTCCTCAAGACAAGCCTGTTGAAGATGTTGTCATCAACAGTATTTCAATCGAAAAACTTTAGGTCTTGTGTCAGAACTAGATACTCGTTGTTACAGACACCCCGATCGAGAGACCGGGGTGTCTTGTCAACGCTGTGAAAGATTTATTTGCGTCGACTGTTCAAGTCCTGGAGCAATTGGTTTTCTTTGCCCAGAGGATTCCAAAGATCGCGTGAAGATTCAGAAAGCTAGTTTTCAAAAGTCTTTGTTTAGCGCAGCACCAATAACGATGACTCTGATCGGCATAAATGTTTTAGTTTATGCAGCACAACTTCTAATTCCAGGTTTGACTTATTCACTCCGCTACTCAAACGTTGGAAGTATTACAGATGAAGGAAGCTGGCTTCGCGTCTTCACTTCAGGATTCGCTCATTCCGACAGTCAAATAACACATATTCTTTTCAACATGTATTCCTTGTTTGTGCTTGGAACATTACTTGAGCCAATGATTGGCAAGATCAGATTCCTAGTTCTTTACTTCATGTCAATCTTTGGTGGAGGGCTAGGTTTCCTAGTTCTCTCCACTTCATTTGGCAGCGTAGTTGGAGCTAGCGGCGCAGTCTTTGGTTTGATGGGTGCTTACTTGGTGTTCCTAGTCAAAATGAAACTAAATGCTGGGCAGATGTATATCATCATTGGAATTAACTTGTTTGTTGGATTCCTACCAGGCATAGCTTGGGAAGCACACGTTGGCGGACTTGTAGTTGGTGCAGCAGTGGGTTATGTGCTTGTTTCAACTAGAGATCGAATGAAACAGAATATTCAAACGTTGTCTCTAATTGCAATATCTATTGCGCTGCTTGCGATATGGATTATCCGTAATGCACCAATAAACAGTTTGTATAACTAATTACTTCCAGCGGGTTAGCAGACCGAAACCAACCATCATTAGACCAAAGCCTACGATGATGTTTCCTGCACCTAGGTTGATAGGTGTTCCTGAACCTAGTGGGTATAGAGTCTGGCTGATGTAGTAGACCATGATCCAAACCAGGCCGACAATTAGAAAAGTAATTGTCACAGGCAAGAACCAAGCAGGGTTACCCTCTTTATTCTTTGCTACCTTTACTGAATCAGGGACAGCAGGCGCGGTTGGACGCTTACGAAGCTTTGGCGTTTTCTTTTCGTTTTCAGACATTGCTCAATTCTATTACGAGAGGGGCCTAAGCAAGTTAGTCTTGAATCCTTATGGTCAAGATATTGGTTTTAGATAACTATGATTCCTTTGTTTATACCCTCAACGGGTATCTTCAGCAGCTAGGCGCTAGCACTGAGGTCCTTAGAAACGACGTAGTTTCTGAGGCTGAACTGCCTGAACTCTTGGCTCAATACGATGCTGTTTTGATTTCTCCTGGACCTGGCACCCCTGCGGATGCAGGACTTAGTGTGCTAACGGTCAAGCAGGCCCTAAAGACAGGGCAGCCAATATTTGGTGTTTGCCTAGGTCACCAAGCCATAGCTGAAGCTATGGGGGCAACTGTCACGAGCGCTGAAGAACTTATGCACGGTAAGACCAGTCAAGTTTTCCATGATGACAGCTTGGTATACAAAGATGTGCCCGAGCCTTTCACAGCAACTAGGTATCACTCACTAGCGGTAGTTGCTAACACAGTTCCTGATGATTTATTGGTAACTAGCAAAACTGCAGGGGGAGTAATCATGGGATTGCAACACAAGACTCTGCCGATTTATGGTGTTCAGTTCCATCCTGAGTCAGTACTAACCCAAGGCGGATATCAGATGCTTGGTAACTGGTTGGAATCTCTTGGACTAAAAGGTGCAGCTGAAAAAGCTAAGACACTAAGTCCGCTAGTAAATCTTTAGTTAACTAAACACTCAAGAGTCAAAACAATTGTCTGCATCTGAGGTTGAATACCAGGTGCGATTGACTGAGCAATAACTGCAGTGCCTGCCGTTCCTGTGCAAGCAGGGTCAACCTGAGTTTCAACAACATAACCAACCTGTGGAGCAGTTAGCTGAGCTCTAGCATCACTAATCTCTAGATTCACAATGTTAGGAACTAGAACACTTCCGGTTGAAATAACGATGTTAACAGTCGTGCCAGCTGTTATCTGTTGGTTGGCAGCAGGATCACTAGACATGACTAGGTTCTTGGCAACAGTTGGTGAATCACTTTGCGTGATAGTTCCAAGGACTAACTTAGCGTTCGTTATTGCAAGGATTGCATCTTGTTCAGTCATGCCAACAAGATTTGGCATCAAAGCTAATTCCTGACCTGATGAGACAAGAACCGTGATGGTTGTCTTAGCACCAACTTCTTGACCCGCAGGAGGATCTGTTGAGATAACTGTTCCTGCAGGAATTGTGCTACTAACCTGAAGCACTCTTGCTACTAGAAGATCTTGCTCATCGAGAATCGCTAATGCTTCCTCGTAGGTTTTGCCAACAACATTAGAGACGACAATCTTTGTCCCAGTGTTGCCATTAAACGAAATCAGCGCAGCGCCACCGGCAATAAGCCAGACAACAAGACCAATAACAAAAACACCAACACCACTGCCAATACCCCAAAACAAACCAGCAGAAGGCTTTTCAGCTCGGGGCTTGGTTATGACCCTAGTCTCCTGCTCACCTTCTTCGGTTGAGCTATTTTCAAAACCTAGAAGAGAGAATCCATCTTCCATTACTTCTGTTGGAGCTTCTTCAGTAACTTCAGCAACAGTTGTTACAGGGTTAGTTGACTCATTGTTAGATGACGCAAGAAGTTCAGCAAAAGGATCACTTTCGGGAATAGCAACAGTTGCCGCCACATCATCGACGAGTGGTTGCAGAGGAGCTGTTGGTGGCTGAGCACCATCTTCAAAGAATGAAACAGACTTACCACCAACAGCAGCTGTTAGAGCAACCCTAAACTCACTAGCTGACTGGAAGCGCTGGTTTCTTTCTTTAGCTAATGACTTCATCACAACAGAATCAATTGCTGCAGAAATACTTGGGTTAATACTTGATGGGGCAGGAGCCGTCTCACTTACGTGTTGGTAAGCAACTGACACAGCTGTCTCTCCAGTAAAGGGAGGTTTGCCAGTAAGCATTTCATAAAGCAAGACACCTGTTGAGTAAAGATCAGTTCTAAAATCAACAGTCTCGCCCTTGGCTTGTTCAGGAGAGAAGTACTGAGCGGTTCCAACAATGCCGTTGGTGTGAGCAAGCGTTGCTGATGAATCACTTACTGCTCGAGCAATACCAAAGTCCATAACCTTGACCGCATTGGAGTGAGTAATCATTACGTTGGCAGGTTTGATGTCGCGGTGAATTACTCCTGCAGCATGAGAGAACTCAAGAGCAGTCAGAATGCCTGTTGCATAGAAGATAGCTTCTTGTTGAGTTAGTTTTCTTTGACGAAGAATATCTCTAAGCACATCACCAGTAACAAGTTCCATGATGATGTATGGCAGGTGACGTTCAACCCCGTACTCATCAAGAGTTACTTCATCTCCCGCGTCATAGACCCTAACAATGGTTGGGTGAGCCATACGAGCAGAGGCTTGAGCTTCCTGGCGGAAACGAATCTCAAAACTAGAGTCAGCAGCCAGATCTGCCTTTAGAAGCTTGATAGCAACGGTTCTGCCAAGTCTTGTGTCAATACCTGAGTGAACCTCAGCCATACCCCCGCGACCGATTAGTTCACCTAGTTCGTATCGGCCAGCGATGATGCGTTTAGACTCGCTCATTCATCGCTCCAATCTGTCTTAGACAACTCATTAAGTTTATCTTTGCTTCTCCTATAGAAACTTAGACTTACCTGCTAGTTGGTTACCGTGTTCGGATCTGGTTGCTGTTGGTAGTAGTAGACCTTTATCGTGCTACCAACCTCTAATGTCCCCAAAGGGGAAACTTCATAAACCTGTGAGATACGAGGATCATCTGCTGGAACCTCAGTTCCAGCTATCGGTTCAACAATCAGTCCTAGATCACCCAGTCTTGGAACAACCAAAGACACATCCAAGCCCTGATATTCGCTGAGTAAGACAACAACTGTGTCAACCGTTTCAGTCGGCGTTGGGGTAGGTGTTGGCGTTTGAGTCTCGGTAGGTGTTGGGGTAGGTGTTGGATCAACCTCATTCTTAGGAGATACCAGTCCGGCCCAAACAATAACTCCAATGGTTGCAAGCAGTATCAAGATGAGAGCAACCCATGGCCAGATAACCGGAACAGTGACCGTAGGTTTCGTATCAGTATTGATAACAGTGGTGTCATCACTAACTGGTTCAACACCAGTTGGAATAACTGTGTTGATTGCAACATGAGCCGGACTATCAGCCAACAATGCTTCTGCTCTTGCAGCTAGCTCAAGAGCAGATCTTGGTCTTTGATCTGGTTTCTTGGCAAGACAGTCCATTACTAAGCGAATTAGTTTTGGATCTATTTCTTCAGGCAGTGGTGGTGGCACTTCATTGATTTGTGCCATGGCAATAGCCATCTGTGTATCACCTTTGAAAGGTCGACGACCAGCTAGTGCTTCGTAAGCAACAATTCCTAGTGAGTAAATATCTCCTGCAGCAGTTGCAGCTTTGCCGGTTGCTTGTTCAGGTGCAAGGTACTGAACGGTTCCCATCACCTGGCCGGTCTGTGTAAGAGAGACCTGGTTAGCAACTCTCGCAATACCAAAGTCAGTTATCTTCACTTGACCATCAGGAGTAATCAGTAAGTTACCTGGTTTCACATCTCTGTGCACTAAACCTTCTCTGTGCGCGGCATCTAGAGCTAAAGCTGTTTGAGCGATTATAGAAATTACTTGCTTTGCTGGAAGAGTTTTTTCTCTTTCCAAAATAGATGAGAGAGCTTCACCTGGAACTAGTTCCATTACTAGGAATGCACTACCTTCATCTTCACCGTAGTCATAAACGTTAGCAATACCGTCATGATTGATCATCGCTGCATGTTTAGCTTCAGTTCTAAAGCGATCCACGAAATCTGGATCACCCATGTATTGCTGTTTCAAAATCTTGATGGCAACTAGACGCAGAATAGTTTCATCCTGCGCTTGCCAGACTTCACCCATACCACCGGTTGCAATGCGTTTGATTAGACGATATCTACCACCGTAGAGCTTTCCTTCTTCAGGCATCATTTGTTCAACACCGCCTCCATTACTTTCTTAGCAATAGGAGCAGCCAGTGTGTTACCTCTACCTGATTGCCCCTTGCCACCCCCATCCTCAATAACAACTGCAACAGCTACCTGTGGATTATCAGCAGGAGCGAAACCTGTGAACCAAAGTGTGTATGGGTCATCCACACCGTTCTCCGCTGTTCCTGTTTTACCTGCTACTTTTACGCCAGGAATCTTTGCATTAGAACTAACCCCTGACGAAACTGCTGCAATCATCATGGTCTTCAAACGCTCTGCAGAGCTAGTAGTGATTGAACGACGTAGTTCAGTAGGGTTTCCTTCTTCTAGCAAAGTTAGGTTAGAAGTGAAGATCTGATCAACTAGATATGGCTTCATCTCAATACCAGCATTAGCGATAGCAGCTGAAACCATTGCCATCTGCAATGGTGTTACTCGAACATCAAACTGACCAAAAGATGTCAGAGCAGTTTGAGCATCATCAAGATTCTCAGGATAAGTACTTGGTGTCGCCTTCAACGGGATAGCCAATTCCTCACCAAAGCCAAATGCTTTTGCCTGCTTAGCAATAGCTTCTTGACCTAGTGCAATACCTAGTTGCGCAAAAGGTACGTTGCAAGAAAGCTTCAAGGCGGTGGCTATAGAAACAGTTGTCGCTCCACCACAGCGACCTTCACCTGAATTAGTGATTGCTGTTGTTGTTCCAGGGAGGATGTAAGACTTTGGATTAGGTAGCTTGCTCTGTGGGGTGTATTCGCCAGATTCAAATGCTGCAGCAGCAACAATTAGTTTGAATACTGACCCAGGAGCATAAAGATCTCCGCCAATAGCCCTATTGATTAGAGGGGCATTCTTATTGGTTAGTAACTTCTTGTAGTTAGCAGAAGCATCAGCGGTGTTATGGGTTGAAAGAAGATTTGCATCAAAACCAGATTTAGATACAAGAGCAAGAATTCTTCCAGTTGCTGGTTCAATTGCAACAACAGCACCCTTCATATTGCCCATTGCATTCCATGCTGCAAGCTGAACATCTTCATCAATGGTCAGTTCAACAGATGCTCCTGACACAGGGTTACCCGATAGCAAAGCATTTAGTTGTTCAAAGAAAGCAGCTGAGTTATCTCCACGTAGAGAACTGTCCAGCACATTCTCTAAACCAGTTCTACCTTGGAACAAAGAATAGAAACCAGTGATAGCGCTGTATTGCTCACCGTTGTATTGACGTAGGTATCTGTAAGCATCAGATGTCTTAATTGATTCAGCAATGGGTTTGTTGTTAACCAATATCGCTCCGCGCTGAGTTTTATAACCCTCATAGACAGCTCTCTGGTTACGAGAATCATTGCTTAGTGAATCAGCATTGACAACCTGCATTGCACTGGCTGCAACAAACAGCGATAGAAACATCAGCAGGATGAAGTTAGCGACTCTCTTAATCTCAGGGGTCATTCGCTCACCGTCCCAGGCTTCGGCAAGGTGTCAGAAAGTCTAAGTAACAAGGCAATGATGATCCAGTTCGCAACTAGAGAGGAACCACCAGCTGCAAGTAGCGGTGTTGTTAGGCCAGTTAGTGGAACTACTCGTAACACTCCACCAATAACAATGAAGCACTGCAGGGCAATAACGAAACCTAAACCAACTGCAAGTAACTTACTGAAATCATCAGCGTGAGTATTCGCTATGCGAAGAGCTCTAGCAACTAAGACCATGTATAGAGAGAGCAGAGCAAATAGTCCTGCTAGACCTAACTCTTCACCAATGGCAGAGATGATGAAGTCGCTCTCAGCCAGAGGAACGATAGTTGGCAAACCTCCACCAAGGCCAGTTCCAAAGATTCCACCGTGAGCAAGCCCAAACATGGATTGAACCAACTGATACGAACCACCAATGGCTTCGTAGTTAGCTTCGTTTAGTGGATCTAACCAAGCAGCAATACGGTTACCAACGTAAGACAAAAGTCGTGATGCGATAAGTGCTCCAGCGACAAACATCACAAGACCTACAAGAACGTAAAACACACGACCAGTTGCCACATATAAAAGAACCAAGAACAAACCGAAATACAAAAGCGATGTTCCGAGATCTCTCTGCAGAACTAGAACACCTAAGCTTGCCAGCCAAATGAAAACTATCGGACCTAATTCCCTAGCTGGTGGAATTCGAATACCTAGAACCTTGCGACCAACAACAGCTAGCGCTTCACGTCTCGAAGTTAGATATCCGGCAAAGAAAACAATAAAAGCGATCTTTGCTAGCTCACCCGGCTGGAAACTAATTGGACCTAGGCGCACAGAAAGAAAAGCGCCACTGGTGCTGACGCCAATAAAAGGAATAAGTGGAAGTATCAAAAGCAACACGCCTAGAGCCATTGCTGAGTAAATGTATTTTCTAAATGACAAGTGTGACTTCACAAGCCACAGCACAGCTGCTGCAATCAATATCGCAATCAATGTCCAGACAACTTGTCTTTCACCAACAGTTTTATCTGTGTCGGCCAGAGCTTTGGCTAAATCAAGGCGATAGATCATCGCGATACCAAGCGAGTTCAGTAAGAAACCAATTGGCAGAAGAATCGGATCAGCATCGCTGGCTCTAAGACGCAACACAATATGAAACACAATCGCAGCAACAACAGGCACAGACCAGATGAACCAACCATCAGGTCTAAGGATTTGTATTGTTGCAAGCTGAACCTGAGAGATCTCAAAGGCAAACAAACCAAAACCAAAGAGCAACATGATTAATTCGAGGTTCCGCTTTTTGGGCATTACCTTGATGCGAACGCGAGATTTAGCCATCTTTAGAACTCACAAGAATTTGCTCTAGCTTGGCCTCCGCGTCAGCGAGGCTCTCTGCCGAGATGCTCTTCAGAATTAGTTCTTGTTGGAAGTCAGGAAGGTCAACAATTCTGATTTCAGATTCCTTATAAAGAGTTGAGAAACCAATTCCACCAAAGCTTTCTTTGATGCCTTGATAGATAGCTACGTTTCCGTTCTCAACACCTAGGTAATAACGAGTCTGAATGTATGAGAAGACACCCCATAGAGCTCCACCGGAAATAAGAGCTAAGACTAGGAATAGAGCCGTTCCTCTTTTCTTCCAAGAACGAACCTTGCCATCAAACTCACCGATAGCTTTTTCAAGGGCAGGATCGTTGATCGAATAGAAAGTTTCTTTACGACCAAGATCTCTGAATGCATCAAACCAAGCCTTAGGGCTGAACACTTCGAGAATGCGTCCAGCACTGTTCTGCTTGATTACAACTTCATTGGCAGCAGAACCTAACCAGGTAACCGGTTGCTGGTAATCAGCAAGTTCTGCTTCATCTCTTACTTCAAGAAGCAGAACAGTTACGTTATCTGGAGCGCCATACTCTTTAGCTTCATCAATTAGAAGTTCAATTGCCTCATCAAGGTTGGCTACCTTCATGTTTTCTTCAATTAGGTAGTTAGGTACAACGCCACACAAGCCATCTGAACACAGTAACAACCTGTCGCCTGGCTGCACTTCTATTTGGTGAATATCAAACTCAGGCTCTTCAGAGGTGTCACCTAAAACTCTAAGAATTACATTTCTTCGTGGGTGAACGAGAGCTTCTTCTTCAGTAAGTTTTCCAGCATCGATTAGTTGCTGAACAAAAGTGTGATCTTTTGTAATTTGAGTCAACTTAGAATCACGCATCAGGTAAACGCGCGAGTCACCGATGTGGGCAATGTTGGCAATAGAACCCGTGAAGATAACAGCATCCATGGTTGTACCCATGCCAGCAAGGTAGTTGAACTTGCTTACTGTGTCAGAGAGATTGCGGTTAGCTTCACGCATTGCGTCAAGCAGTGAGCTCATAGCTTGATCACTGTCGGGATAAACATCATCAATCTTCGCTACATGCTGGGTAGCCAGAGCTGAAGCAATGTCGCCACCAGCATGACCACCCATACCATCAGCAACAACATAGAGGTTAGTGCCTGAGTAGCCGCTGTCCTGGTTACTGGAGCGGACCTTACCCTTATCGCTTTGGGATGAGCTGATGATTTTGATAGCCACGATTAACCTCGTAGCTCAAATATTGTTTTACCGATACGAATCTGCATTTCCTGTTTGATTGAAACAGGAGCACCGATTCTTGCACCATCAACGTATGTTCCATTGGTTGAGTTGAGATCTTGTAATAACCAACCATCATCTGTTTTCTGCAATCTTGCGTGTTGAGAAGACGCGTAGTCATCCTCAATTACGAACTCATTATTAGGCGCTCGACCTATTCGAATTTCTTTTCTATCGAGAACTATCTCCATGCCTTGCAAAGGTCCATCGATAACTACAAGAGTTGCAGGCGTTTCGCTCATTGCAGAAACAATGGTTGCCGAACCCGGAGCAGTTGAAAAGTTACCAACGTTGGTAAGCCCCGTAGTAGGGGAAGAAACAGAAGTAGGAAGATTCTTTTCAACTACCTTGGAAAGAACTCTTTCACTGAATAGATCCGCTCTGATGATTGAAATGATGCTCAAGACAAACAGCCAAAGAATAATCAAGAAGCCTGCACGAACAATAAAGAGCGCTAGTTCACTCATTACGCATCACCTTGATTCTTGGCAACTACTCTAAATACAAATTCAGTTCGACCAGCTTTGATTACTGTGTCAGCAGAAATGTTTTGTAATTTCACATCGTGACCGGCAACGGTAGTTCCATTAGTTGAGCCCAGGTCCTCAACAGTTGCGCTAGAACCATCCCAGTTGATCGCGAAGTGCGTTCTTGAAAGACCAGAGTCGTTCACTTGAATATCTGCAACTGCATCTCTACCAACGGTTGTTTTATCTTTAGCCAGCAGATAGCGCTTACCTGAGATATCTAATGCCGGAACCCAAGAGACATTGGCAACTTGAGCCGCTTTGCTACCGCTAGCAGCAACCTGGATCTGACCAACTGCAAGAGTTGAAGAAGATGAAAGAGAAACCTTAAGTTCGTCAGTGAGCTGGTATCGCTGCTTCTTGGCGTGAGCAGATACCTGCTTTGTGATCTCAGCAACAAGATTGTCACCTAGAGAATTAAGCCGAAGCAGATCTGGTTGTGAAAGTGAAACTCTGAATTCGTTGGGAGCAAGGATACGGTCTTTACCAATTACGGCAGCGCTAACATCCATCTTCGCCTTGATAGCTGCACTGATTTCAACCGGCTGCAATTGTGATTTGAATGCCTTAGAGAAGGCACCGTTAACAAATGATTCAAGGCGACGTTCAAAGTTCTCTACAAAGCCCAAAACTTTTCCTTACTCGCTGTATGACAAGTTTAAGGTGACACGGCACATTAGTTGCCTAGGCCAGCGATAACTGAGGTGCTTAGCCAACCTGTGATCTGCGTTTACCGCGGGTGTGGGTTGGTGAACAACCTAGGTTCTCTGGAACATCAGCACATCCGTCACAAAGCAAAATCAAATCGCGACAACCAAGCGATGTACAGTTTCTGAACGTGCTGGTTGGAGCTTCACACTTCTCACATTTACCAATGGTCTTTGCATCAGGAGTGAAATCAATGTTTAGACGATCATCGAATACATAGAGCGAACCCTCCCAGAGAGACTTATCGCCCTGGCTTTCGCCGTAACGGACAATTCCACCATCAATCTGATAGACCTCTTTGAAGCCGTTATCAATCATGATTGCGCTGAGAATCTCGCATCTGACCCCACCGGTGCAGTATGTGACCACAGGGCGGTCCTTGATGTCGTCATATTTACCACTCTTAATCTCAGCTACGAAGTCATGGGTTGTTTGAACATCAGGGATAACAGCATTCTTGAAGCGGCCAATGGCAGCTTCAAAGGCGTTTCTACCGTCGAAAAAGACGACTTCATCGCCTCTTTCGGCTACTAGTTGGTCAACTGCTGCTGGTTTTAGGTGTTTTCCACCATTTACAATGCCTTTTTCAGTAACTGTGATGGCATCTGGGGCATCAAAAGCCACTAATTCATTGCGAACTCGAACTCTTAGGCGAGGAAAGTCGTTTCCAGTGCCCATAGACCATTTAAAGTCAATTTTTCTGAAACCTGGGTACTGTTTGGTGGTTTTTACATACTTTTTCAGGGCTGACATGTCGCCACCGAGGGTTCCATTGATCCCATGCTTAGAAATAAGGATGCGACCTTTTAGCCCTAGGCTCTCGCAGAGGTTCTGCTGCCATAGCTTTACGGCCTCCGGGTCCGATATTGGAGTGAAGCCGTAGTACAAGATAATTTTTTGTAATTCCACGCTTCTAAGTTTAGGGATATCGGCGGCCTCTCAACAGCCCTAGAATTGCTCACATGACTGACATTAAAGGAATTAACACCAAGGGTTTCGACCACAACGTTCGTCCACAAGACGACCTTTTCCGCCACACCAACGGTGATTGGCTAAAGAACGAGGAGATTCCAGCCGATCAGGCTGTGCACGGCTCCTTCTATAAGCTCCGTGATGACTCAGAGGATGCCGTTAAAGCAATCCTTGAAGAGGCTCAGGCAAACTCAAAGCCAGGTGTTAGCCAGCAGATCGGTGACATGTATGCATCTTTCCTAGATGAGGCAAGAGTTAATGAATTAGGTGCAGCCCCTATCTCTGCAGATTTAAAGCGAATTGCAGCAGCAAGCTTCTCAGAGATCACTCATCTATTGGGTGAACTAGAGCGCGGAGTTGTTGGCGGAATCTTCGGAATGTATGTCAACAATGATCCAGGTAACCCAGAGCGTTACCTAGTGAACATGTATCAGGGTGGCCTAGGTCTTCCTGATGAGTCTTACTACCATGACGAAAAGTACGCTGCATATAGAGATGCATATGTTCCATACATCTCAACTATGTTGCAGCACGCAGGTTGGTCAGCAGCAGATGCAGACAAAGACGCTGCAACAATCATGAAGTTTGAAACAGAACTTTCAAAGCTGCACTGGAACGTTGTTGAAACTCGTGATGCAGAAAAGACTTACAACCTAATTACCTTCGAGCACCTAAAGAAGATGACTCCAACTTTTGATTGGGATGCTTACCTAAAGGGAATGCAGCTAGATTCAAAGATTCTTTTTGAAAGCGTCATCATGACCCCTTCATTCTTTGAAGGTATCGACTCTGTATACAACGAGGGAAACCTTGATGCAGTTAAGTTGTGGCTGCAGTGGCAGGTCATTAACGGAACTGCTCCATACCTAAGTGATGACTTTGTGAACTCTCGTTTTGATTTTTACGGCAAGACTCTAACTGGTCAGCCAGAGATGCGTGCTCGTTGGAAGCGCGGAGTTCAAATCGTTGAAGGTGCACTTGGTGAAGCGGTTGGAGAGATCTATGTTGCTAAGCACTTCCCACCGGCAGCCAAAGAAAGAATGGATGAGCTTGTTCACTGGTTGATCGAGGCTTACCGTGAGAGCATCACTAACCTAACTTGGATGACTGAAGAGACTAAGAAGAAAGCTTTGATCAAGCTTTCTAAGTTCAACCCAAAGATTGGCTACCCAAGCAAGTGGAAAGACTACTCAGCTCTAGTAATCGATCGCAATGATTTGGTTGGCAACGTAAACCGTGCAGCAGCATGGCAGTTGGCTAAAGAAGCAGCGAAGATCGGTGCTCCACTAGATCGCGAAGAGTGGCACATGACTCCTCAGACTGTGAACGCTTACTACAACCCAGGCTTCAACGAAATTGTTTTCCCTGCTGCAATTCTGCAAGCACCATTCTTTAGTTTGGATGCTGACGATGCAGTTAACTTCGGAGGAATCGGTGGCGTTATTGGTCACGAGATTGGCCACGGTTTTGATGACCAGGGTTCAAAGTATGACGGAGACGGCGCACTTATTTCTTGGTGGACTGATGAAGACAGAGCTGCTTTCGAAGAGTTGACTAAACAACTCATCGAACAGTATGACGCTCTAACTCCGGAAGGCCTGAGTGAAGAATACAAAGTTAACGGTGCGCTCACTATCGGTGAGAACATTGGAGACCTTGGTGGAATCACAATTGCTTACAAGGCATACCTGATGAGCTTGAAGGGTGAAGAGCCTCCAGTAATTGATGGATTAACTGGTACACAAAGATTCTTCATGTCATGGGGTCTAATTTGGAGAGGTAAGTCGAGAGAAGCTATTGCTATCCAGCGTCTTGCGACCGACCCGCACTCACCAAGTGAATTCCGTTGCAACCAGGTTGCTAGAAACTTTGATTCTTTCTATGAGGCATTCGATGTCACAGAGAATGATGAGATGTGGCTTGAACCCGCCAAGCGCGTTTCAATCTGGTAAGAATCTTTTCTAAGTGAGACTTTGGTTCCGCCTAATCTGGGCACATCTAAGTTGGCGTTGGCGTCGCAAGTTAACCGTAGGTGAGCCAAGTTCTAGAACTTTTAGAGTTTGGCCTACCGACATTGACATCTTTATGCACATGAACAACGGCATTTATCTAACTTTGTTGGATCTTGCACGTTTTGATTTGATGAAGAGAGCTAACACCTGGCAGCTTCTCAAAAAGCACAAAGTTCATCCAGTTGTTGTTCAAGAGAGCATCACTTTCAGAAAGTCACTAACTCCTTGGCTCAAGTTCCAGATTGAAACCAAGATTCTGGGCTGGGATGAACAAGCCTTCTTCGTTGGTCAACGCTTCGTAGTCAAGGGTGAAATCTATGCTGAGGCCGTTGTGAAGCTGCGCTTTCTACGCTCTCCTAAGGGAACTCCAAGTCCTAATGAAATCAACGATTTAGCCGGTGGCTGGAATGTTCCTGTTCCTGTACTTCCAGACTGGGTTACCCAATGGAATAAGGCTGCTGCTCTGCCTAAGGGAAGAGAACCAGCCCAGTCTGACTGGCTAAGCACCGATAAGTAGTATCCCTGCATGGGCATGATTCATCTGCGAAGATGGAGATGTTTTGAACAGTAAGGCCTAGCAAGTAAGCTTGCGAGCTTTGAAAATGGAGTATCTCGATGGAGAGACAAGAGCGTGAAGAGTTAGCTCAAGAGGCTATCTCTTTAGTGAGAATGTGGCTCGATGAGTCAAAGCGCAAGCGCGCACGTTCTCCAGCTGAAAGAAGACTAGCCAAGATACTCAAAGACCCTAAGGGCCTTGACTGGACACTCAGGTTCGTTGACCGAGTAATTAGACCTAGTGACAGAAAAGTGGCAGCAGCTGAGCTTGCTAGGTTATCCAAAGATTTGCCTAAGAGCTTGGGGTCTCTAGATCGACTAGCTATTAGCGTTGGTGGGTCGTTTGCCAAATCTTTCTCGTTTATTGTCATTCCCATTGCTAAATCTGTTCTTCGAAAACTTGTTGGACATTTAATTGCTGATGCGAGACCAAAGAAACTAACTAAACACATTGCTAGATCTAAATCTGGAGGAGTGAGCCTTAACCTGAACCTTCTTGGTGAAGCGGTTCTTGGTGAGAAAGAAGCAAACCATCGATTGAAAGAAACCTTCGCTTTGCTAAAGAGAAAAGATGTCGATTACGTATCGATCAAACTTTCTGCGGTGGCAAGCCAGTTGTCGATGTGGGGATTCGAGACAACCGTAACAAGAATGGTTGACAAGTTAACTCCAATCTATGAATACGCAGCGAAAAGTAAAACACAAAAGTTTATAAACCTTGACATGGAAGAGTATCGCGATCTTGGACTCACAATGCTTGTGTTCAAGAAGCTTCTGTCAAAACCAGAACTAAAGAACCTAGAGGCAGGAATTGTTCTGCAGGCATATCTCCCAGATTCTTATGACGCTTTGAAAGAACTCACCGAGTTCGCACAGATGAGAACCCTGGAAGGTGGAGCTGGTATCAAGGTTCGTATTGTTAAAGGCGCAAACCTTGCCATGGAGCTAGTTGATGCAGAATGGCACGGCTGGAACCTAGCTACCTTTGGAACAAAAGCAGATAGCGATGCGAATTACAAAAGATTGATTGAATACGCAATTCATCCAGAACGTATAAAGAGTCTAAGAATAGGAATCGCAGGACATAATCTATTCGACTTGGCTTATGGCCACTTACTCGCTGAACGTGTTGGAGTATCCAGCCGAGTTGAGTTCGAAATGCTTCAGGGAATGGCGCAGCACTTGAGCGCACAAGTCAAGAAGAGTGTTGGATCCCTTCTTCTATACACGCCGGTAGTAAGGCCAAGCGAGTTCCAGGTTGCTGTTGCATATCTCACTCGTAGGTTAGAAGAAAACGGTAGCCCTGAAAACTTCATGTCCGGGGTATTCGACATCACGAAGAATGTTGAAGTCTTTGAAAGAGAGAAATCTAGATTCGAACTTTCAATTCAGAAGATGGAAGAACTTACCTCTACTCCTAACAGAAAACAAAACAGACTTGGTGAAAACTTCTCTCCCATGGAAGTTTTTGAGAATGAACCAGATACCGACACTGCTCTAAGAAATAACAGAGATTGGGTTAGACAAGTGCTCGCAGGAGCAGCGGCTCTTGAAGGCAATCTCAAAACTCACGATGTTTATCTGAAGGAAGCAAATCTCGAAACCTATGAAGTTGAGGAGATGGTCACCCAAGCCAGAGCTGCTGCAGCGGGGTGGAGTTTAGATAGAGATGCTCGTAAAACTTTGCTTCTTAGATGCGGAGTTGAATTAGCAAAGACACGAGGAGCTCTTCTACAACTCATGATTGCAGAAGGTGGAAAAACCATTGGTGAAGCGGATGCAGAATTAAGCGAAGCAATTGACTTTGCTAATTTCTATGCACATTCAATCGATGAGATTACCCGCACTGAACAAAAAGATGGTGTTGAGTTCATTCCTAATCAGTTAGTTGTTGTCACACCACCGTGGAACTTCCCAGTAGCAATTGCAGCCGGTGGAGTACTAGCAGCATTGGCTGCTGGATCTTCAGTAATCATCAAGCCTGCACCTCAAGTAGTGAACTGTGTACTAGCCATGGTGGATACTTTATGGAGAGCAGGTATTCCTAAGGAAGTGTTACACGTAGCACTAGTGCCTGACAACGAACTTGGTCTTCAGCTTGTAGGGCATAACAAGGTTGATGCAGTTATCTTGACTGGTGCTTTCGAAACAGCACAACTGTTCAAGAGTTACCGTCCAAGAATGCAGCTAGCCGCTGAAACAAGTGGCAAGAACGCAATTGTTGTTTCTCCATTTGCTGACCTAGATCAGGCAGCAGCAGATCTTTCTAAGAGTGCTTTTGGTCACGCAGGTCAAAAGTGTTCGGCCGCAAGCCTAGGTATCTTGGTTGGCTCTGTCTTTGAGAACAAGCAGTTCCTCAAGCAACTAATCGATGCAGTGTCTTCGATGCAAGTAGGCTACGGCTCTGAGAGCGACGTCACTGTTGGTCCACTTATTGAGGCACCTAGTTCAAAACTTGAAAGAGCCCTGACTCAGTTAGATGAAGGTGAAACTTGGCTACTAAAGCCAAAGCAACTCGATGACACTGGAAGGCTTTGGCGACCAGGAGTGAAGATTGGTGTTCAGAAAGACAGTTTCTTCCACCTCAATGAGTGCTTCGGTCCAGTACTAGGGCTAATGAAGGCTAAGAATATCGAGCACGCTCTTGAATTACAAAACAGGACAGATTTTGGTTTGACTGCAGGCATTCATTCGCTAAACACCGAAGAGATCAAGTATTGGTTAGACAACATTGAAGCAGGAAATCTTTATGTGAATAGAGGTATCACCGGAGCCATTGTTGAAAGACAACCATTCGGTGGTTTCAAGAGATCAAGTGTTGGTTGGGGGCTCAAGGCAGGTGGAAGAAACTATCTACTCCAGTTCGGACGTTTTGTTGAAACACCAAAGACACTAAGCGTCGATTCAAGTTCGTTAAACGACAAAGTATCCGCTTACCTAAGTCAAGTCGCTGCCGTTGTTGACTCTGACAAGGAAAGGGCTTGGCTGCAAGAAGCTGCGTCTAGTGATTCTTACTGGCATAAAGAGTTGTATTCGAGAGACAGCTATGGTTTATCGCTAGATAAAGGTGTTATGGAGAACGAAGCTAACTACCACAGGTATCTTCCTCTAAACAATGTTGTAGTTAGAGTTAGCCGCACCGCATCTAAGGCAGAGGTGGCAAGAGTGGTCATGGCAGCAAAGCTAACTGACACAGAGATCCAGCTATCTTTTGCTAAGTCATTCATTACTTCAAGAAATCTTTCTCGTGAGGAACTTGAAACCCTTTCTGGAGGCTTCAAGATTTCATCTTCCGAAGAAGAGTCATTCAATCCACAAATCTTGCCTGGCACAAAACTTCTTTTGGTTGGCCCAAGAGAAGCAAGAATAAGCGAATTACAAGAAAACCCAGATTTGTTTGTGTTTGGTAATGACATCACTAAGTCAGGAAGAATCACGCTCTTGTATCTAATGCGCGAGCAGGCTATAGCCGTTACCCAACACAGATTCGGAGCTATCCAATCTGAACTAGTTAGCATTCTCGACAGAGTAGTGTAAAGCCATGACTGACCTACCAATTACAAGAGTGTTCACTGATTCTTTCGGCGTTGAGATTACTTACTATGTCTGGCCGGTAGAAAAACCTAAGGCTGTGGTTCAGATATCTCACGGTCTTGGAGATCACGGCAGAAGATACGATCACGTTGCTAAGGCTCTTAACGATGCCGGCTATAGCGTTTATGCAGATGATCACAGAGGCCACGGTGTCACTGGTGAGAAGCAAGTCGCTAGTGGTCAAACCAAGATCATGGGAAACTTAGGACCAGGTGGAATCAAAGCAGCTTTTGAACAAGTGCATGAGTTCAGTCAGCTAATTAGAAAAGAAAACCCAGGGCTTAAGTTTGTTCTAGTTGGTCACTCTTACGGATCATTCATCGCTCAAAAACTCGTGAACCAATATTCACATGAGTATGACGCTGTTGTTCTATCAGGTTCATCTCTTCTACTACCTGGTGTTCTTGGAGCTGGTGCATTCAATAAGAAGTGGGATAAAGAACCAGGTGCTACAGGCTACGAATGGCTAAGTAGAGATAAGCAAGTTGGTTTGGACTTTGTTGCAGACAAGCACACCTTCTACGCCGCAGCTGCAAAAGTGTTTGGTCCACAGAATGCAATTCAACTTTTCTTCACACCTAGCAACAAGATAAAGAAAGATCTACCACTTCTTATTCAAGCCGGAAGCGATGACCCTATCGGTGGTGAGCGCGGTAATCAGATGCTTGCCAACACCTATAGAAATAAGTCTGAACTAGAGAACGTCACCGCAATCATTTATCACGATGCAAGACATGAGATCTATAACGAAATCAATAAAGATGAAGTCATTCACGACCTCATCAGCTTTATCAAGCAGAGTGTTGGTTAGTTCAGTTCTCTAGAGAGCAAGTGCAGAGTCTCGGGGTGTCTCTTCATATAGATAACAACATAAGGACAGACCGGCCACACTTTGCCTAGGTCATTAGCCTCAATGTCAGCGAAAGCTTCCTTCATCAAGATAGCTCCATAGTTCTTACCCTGGTGAACAGGATCTACTTCGGTATGTGTGAACTGGAGTTCTCCATTAACGTCCACGTAGTCGGCATGACCAATCTTCTCTTCGCTTAGCCATAACTCGTAACGAGATAATTCCTGATTATGCAATACATGTGGGTTCATGCTGTTAATCTCTTTCTGTGCAGAACAATTCTAAATACCGAGTTATCCATGGCGATAACCTTACTGTTCTGAAGTCTATGCCTGACCAAAGCGTTCAACTGATTTATGTTGATCCACCTTTCAATACCGGTCGAGTCCAATCTAGGGGAAGTTCTAAAACTACAAGGACTGAAACCGGTAACCGTATTGGGTTCAAGGGCCAGCGCTATGAAATTGTCAAAGAAACAGTGCTTAGTTATGACGATGAGTTCAAGGACTACTGGGGCTTCCTAGAGCCAAGACTTGAAGAGGCTTGGCGTCTACTGAACGAGACAGGCACTCTCTATCTTCACCTTGATTACAGAGAAGCTCATTACGCAAAAGTATTACTAGATGCCCTCTTCGGTAGAGAATGTTTCATCAATGAAATCATTTGGGCCTATGACTATGGCGGCAAGGCCCAATCAAGATGGCCTGCCAAGCACGACACCATTTTGGTTTATGTAAAGAACCCCGATAAGTATTACTTCAATAATGAAACTGTTGATCGTGAACCATACATGGCTCCTGGACTTGTTACTCCAGAGAAGGTAGCTAGAGGGAAATTACCGACAGATGTTTGGTGGCACACTATCGTTTCTCCAACAGGCAAAGAGAAAACAGGCTATCCAACACAGAAGCCTTTAGGAATTCTTAGAAGAGTTATTCAAGCAAGTAGCAAAGAGAATGACCTCGTTCTAGATTTCTTTGCGGGGTCTGGAACAACAGGTGCAGCTGCAGCTGAACTAGGTAGAAACTTTATTCTGATAGATCAGAACCCAGAGTCAATTGCAGTTATCAAGGAACGACTTAGCGCACTACCTGTTTCTTTCGAGACGCTTTAGCGTTCTCTTGGCTGAAGCCAAAGACAATCAGAATTGTTAGCAGTGTAAGAATGCTGGCAACTGCTAAAGCCATTCCATAGTTCTGACCACCTGGTCTTGAAATAAGTTGATACATCAAAACAGGAATCGTTGCCTGATCTGCATAAGAAAGCAAATTGGCAACGCCAAACTCTCCAATTGAAACTAGAGCACTAAATGCTAGTGCGGTCTTCATCACAGGTTTTATGAGAGCTAGATCAATATGCCAGAACAGCTGAGAGCTCTTAGCGCCATCAGTCATCGCTTGTTCACGAGATGAAACATCGATAGCCAAAAGACTTGGATAGAGGATCCTGACAACCAGCGGAATAGCAAAGATGGACTGAACTATTGGAACAAGTACCCAACTGCTTCTAAGCCAGGCAATATCGCCCGTAAGTGTAACTAGGTAACCAACACCAATTACTACAGAGGAAACACCTATCGGAAGAAGGAATGCAGCATCCAAAGTAATCCCAAGAAAATCTGTCTTCGTTCTATGACGTTGTCGGGCCTGTTCAGCCAAAAGATACGCCACCAGTATGCCCAGCACCATGGCAATCACTGAAGCAATAATAAGATTTCGCAATGAGTTAAAACTTGCTTCTAAGAACGTGATATTCAGCAGATCTCTTGAACCTTTGGAATCCAATAGTAAAAAGTTATCCAAGGTCAAGGCACCACTAGATGAGATAAAACCTCTGCTGAGAACTAAAAACAGCGGAATAACAATAAGGAATGAAATCACAGTGATACTGAAGAGAATTGCTGGCGTATCTCTTTTATCAACCCTCTTTGCTTTGTGATTACTAGGTAAGAAACTAAGTGGGTTAGTTCCACCCCATCTACTGACAGAGAAGGCCAGTAAACAGAAAGCAATCTGTAGGAGAGCTAGTAGGGAAGCGTGGGCTAGGTCTAGTCTTTCAAGAACAGAAATAGAAATAGCTGTTTCTAAAGTATTTACTTGACCACCACCGAGGCTAAGCACAATCCCATATGCAGACGCGCAGTAAAGCATGATGATTGCACTCGAGGCCCTAATAGAACTTCTTAGTTGGGGGAGCGAAACTTTAAGTGCTGTTGTAAATCTTCCAACTCCAGACACTTCAGCTTCTTCTTCAGTAGCAATATCTAATGTCTGCCATTGAGATCCAATGTTTCTAACTACAACTGCATAGTTAGCAAACACATTTGCGAAGATGATGGCAGCAACAGGCTCTATGCCACCAATAAGTGAACCTGCTTCAGTAACGGCTATTGCTACCACTAGAGATGGCAACATGAACGGAACAGTGATTAAAGACTTTAGAAATGCTGAACCTTTAAATGATTTCCGATAAAGAATGTATGCACCTGGTATGCCAAGTACCAAGCAGATAGCTGTTGATACAAGTGCTTGCCAAACTGTAAACCACAGCACAGGCCAAACACTTACTTCATTAGGGACTGAACCATTTATACCGGGACCTAAAGCAAGGTTGAAAACATTTAGTAGTGGCCAGTAAAAGAGGGCAACCATGAAGGCAACTGGTGCACCCCAAAGCAAAGCCCTTCTAAGGGGCAACGTCAAATACCTTGTTGTATTGAGCTAGCCAGGACGCCCTGTTCTTGGCAATGTCTAGATCTCCACCAATAGTTGATGTTGCCTCAGGAGCTCTAAGCGCCCAAGATTCAGGAAGCTTTACAGTCTTATCAATTGGGTAGACATACATAGCCCCAGGCAGTGCTTCTTGGAAAGACTTACCAAGCATGAACTTGATTAGAGCTTCTGCTCCTGGAGCATTCTTAGCGTTACGCAGAACTCCTGCGTACTCAGTTTGTCTGAAGCAGTCTTTTCTCAAAGCAACAGTCTTGGCATTACCCTGCTCATCAACTTCATCTGCTGGAGATGAAGAGTATGAAAGAACAACTGGGTAGTCACCTTTACCTGCTGAACCAGAGAAGTCTGTGTAGTACGCATCTTCCCAACCAGCTGCAATCTTCACACCGTTGTTCTTGAAGGCAGACCACCACTTCATAGTCTGAACCTCTGTTGGGAATGCAGCAAAAGTTGAAACTAGGAAACCTAGTCCAGTTGAAGAAAGGTTCGGGTTCTGAATAACAGTTAGATTATTGTATTCAGGCTTAGTGAGATCTTTCCAGTGATTTGGAATTACAAGATTGTTGTCTTTGAAATAGTTGATGTCAACGTTGAAACAGATATCTGCAAAGTCAATAGGCACCAACTCTGCACCATCAGCCAATACCTGATTTGACTCGATGACGCTAGCGAAAGTGTTGTCGACACCAAATGCGACATCTGCGATAGGTGCATCTTTAGACAGAACAAGTTTTCCTGTCATCTCTCCAGCGTCTCCCGCTTTAACTATCGCTAAGTCGACTCCGCTGTTCTCTTTGAACTCTGCGATTAGCTCTTCACTCATTACAAAAGAGTCATGGGCAACGAGGGTTACTTTGGAGTTATCTGTTGTATTGGTGCAGGCGGTTAGGCCTAGTGCTAGGGCAACGGTGAATAGGGCAAATATGCGTTTCATTATTTTCCTTCCTACGCCGGCATGATCCGGATCAGGTTTGACGGTATTTGGCAGTAGCCTCATCTCAGTCCGATGCTTCGGACTCCCGTGTATTAAAAGAATAAACCCTTGGCACCAGTTTCTGGAACCAAGGGTTTATTGGTAGTTCTTTACTGCATACCTGCAGCAGCCTGCTCAGCCTTCTCCTGAACACCAGATTTGGTGCGTAGGGCTAGTTCCTTGATAAACAGGGACACTATGAAAGCAGCTAAGACAACAACAGTTGCGCTTACGAATACACCTGCAGTTGATTCAGCAAAAGCTTGTTTGATTGGGTTAGCCAATTCAGGGCTGGCTGTGATTAGGAATGATGAGTCTGACTGAACTAGAGCACCTAGATCTTGACCAGATGAGAATGCTTCATTACCTGGCTTATCAAGGATTCCTGGGTCAGCAGCGATTGCTGCACCAATCTTGTTAGCCATTTCAGTTCCCTTATCAGCCAAGCTGTTGAAGAGTATAGATAGGAAGATTGCAACACCTAGTGTTCCGCCCATCTGTCTAAAGAAAGTTGAAGAAGAAGTTGCAACACCAATGTCTTTAGCTTCAACTGCGTTTTGTGAAGCAATAGTCAGTGTCTGCATAACCTGACCTAGACCTAGACCCATTAGCACCATTCCAATTGAGATCTGCCAAATCGCCCAGTCAAAGACGAGTGTTGATAGGTATAGGAAAGATATCGACATGAGTGCTGTTCCTAGCACCATGAAGATTTTGTATTTCCCTGTCCTACTGGTTATTTGACCGCTGACGATAGAAGAGGTCATCAGACCCATCACCATAGGAATCATCAGGTAGCCAGCTTCAGTTGGACTTGCACCGTAAACAATCTGAAGAACCAGTGGAAGACAAATCATTCCACCAAACATTCCCATACCAACGATGACACCTAGCAATGTTGTTAGCGAGAAAGTTTTTGATTTAAAGATGTGTAGCGGAAGTAGAGCATCTTCACCCATTCTTCTTTGAATAATGATGAAAGATGTAATTCCAACTACACCTAGAACATAGGCAATAAAGGCATTCGGTGAAGTCCAACCCCATTCTCTACCCTGCTCAGCAACGATTAGAAGTGGAACAACACCAACGATGATGGTGAGAACACCCCACCAGTCAATGCGCTTACTCTTAGCTTCAATGTGTGGAACGTGTAGGAAAGAAAGAACCAGGACCAAAGCAATTGCACCAATTGGAAGATTCATGAGGAAGATCCAACGCCAACCCGTAATTCCTAGGAAGCTATCCACTCCTGCTAGTAGTCCACCAATTAGTGGGCCAAGGACGCTTGAAGTTCCAAAGACAGCAAGGAACAATCCCTGGTATCTTGCTCTATCTCTGGGTGGAACAATATCGGCGATGATGGTCAAAGCTAGAGCGAACAATCCTCCCGCACCAATACCTTGAATAGCTCGGAAGGCTGCAAGTTCATACATTGAGTTAGCAAAGCCACAAATAACTGAACCAATAATGAAAATTGTGATTGCAGCAATGAAGAGTCTTCTGCGACCGAAGATGTCTCCGAGCTTTCCATAGATAGGTGTAGCAATGGTAGAAGTAATTAGGTAAGCAGTAGTAACCCAGGCTTGAGCTGAAAGACCACTTAGATCATCTGCAATGGTTCGCATTGCTGTTCCAACAACACTCTGATCTAGTGCTGATAGAAACATTCCAGCCATTAGTCCAAACAACACAAACATAATCTGTCTGTGAGTCATGACTCCGGTAACAGCAGACTCTGCTGCCGCTGCTTTACGGTCTGCCCGCGCCATCGCGTTCTCTTTTCTTGTAATTTATAAAGTTAGACTTGCCAAATGGAAAGAAGAATCAGAACGACTGGGCAAAGAGCTTTAGGCTTTGTTGCGCTCTCTCTGCTTTTACTTCCCGCGGTAAATAACATTACACCCGCTAAGGCCACTAGCCTTGCCACCCAATCCCTAACAGACCCAGTGTCAAGGTGGGTAGTTGTAAACAAGCAGCGCGCATTGAACCCCATTCAATATGTGCCTACAGATCTGGTTGCCCCAAGGTTCGGCGCATTAAATGCCAACCCATACGGCCTCAAGCTAAGAAAAGAGGCCTCAACTGCTTCTTACAGATTGGCCATGGCTATGAGAGCCGAAGGTGCAGGCAGCATGGTTATCCAAAGCGGCTACCGATCCTTTGCTGAGCAGAAAGTCATTTACGACCGTCAGGTTGCAATTTACGGCCTAAAAGCAGGCGAGGCATTAGCAGCAAGACCAGGCTACTCAGAGCATCAGACTGGCTGGGCCATGGATGTTTCAGCTCGCGGACAAGGCTGTCAGATCCGTGTCTGTTTTGGAAAGACTAAGGCCGGCTCATGGCTAGTAGCTAATGCCTATAAATTTGGATTCATCATTAGATACCCAGCGTTCGCAACCCCTGTTACTGGCTACCAGTATGAGCCTTGGCACCTTAGGTATGTTGGTAAGCCTCTTGCTAAGGCAATGCACGATGCCAAGGTATCCACCTTAGAGAAGTACTTCTCGCTACCATCGGCACCTAACTACTAACAAAGCATTAACCTTTATCTATGGCTAAATCACTAAGCAGCAAGAAAACCACCTACGCCTTTCTAGGTCCTGTGGGCACCTTTACTGAGCTTGCTCTGGCACAGGTAAAAGAAGCTAAGAGTGCCAAGCACCTTTCTGTGTCAACTGTGACTGAAGCCATCGACGCAGTTATTACAGGCAAAGCTCACAGAGCAATTGTTCCAGTTGAGAATTCAATTGAGGGCGGAGTATCTGCAACTCTCGATGCACTGGCCAATACAACAGACATACGTATATATGGTGAGTATTTAGTTCCAGTTACCTTCAACCTTGTTGCAAAGCCAGGTACCAAGTTAACTCAGGTAAAAGTAGTCAGCACTCATCCAACTGCTTATGCTCAATGTCGCGGTTGGTTACAGGAAAACATTTCTAACCACTCACATCTACCTGCAACCTCAACAGCAGCAGCTGCAGCTGATCTACTATCTAAAGACCCAATTGCTGATGCTGCCATTGCCGCTAAAAGCATCACCAATCATTACAAACTAACTGTTCTTGCAAAGAACATCGGTGATAACAAGAATGCTCAAACAAGATTTATTGAAATAGGTCTAAGCGCAAAGCCAACCAAGCGTTCAGGTAAAGATAAGACCTCTGTAATTGTTGAACTACCAGAAGATAGACCCGGTGCTCTTCTAGAGATGCTCGAGCAGTTTGCTGCCAGAGGTGTGAACCTAAGTCGAATTGAATCCAGGCCTATTGGTGATCAGCTTGGTAGATACCGCTTCAACATTGATGCCCAAGGACACATAGATGATGAAGCTATGGCTGAAGCTCTTATGGGATTACACAGATTTAGCCCTAAGGTAACTTTCCTAGGTTCATACCCTAGAGCCGATAAGAAGAAGAGTGAGCATGAGGGAAATAACTCAAATAAGGAGTTCTCCTCTGCTGAATCGTGGCTAAACAAGCTACGCCAAGGACGCTAAAGGTAACCTTTAATAATGATTGATGTCAACCTGCTCAGAGAGAACCCTGCAGCCATCAAAGCTTCTCAGAAAGCTAGAGGTGCTAACGAGGATTTAGTTGATCAAGCCGCCAAGGCAGATGATAAATGGCGTAAAGCACAAGCAGAATTTGAAAACCTAAGAGCAGAGCAAAACGCCAAAGCAAAACTTGTTGCAGGGGCGAATCCTGAGGAGAGAACCAAACTAATTGCTGAAGGCCAAGAAATAGCTGCCGGAGTAAAAGCTGCTGAGCAAAGAGCAGCGGATTTTCAGAATGAATTGAACACTATTGTTCTAAAGATTGAGAATGTAGTTACCGAAGGCGTTCCTGTTGGTGGCGAAGATGATTTTGTTGTAATTCGTGAAGAAGGTACTAAGCCAACATTTAACTTCACACCAAGAGATCACACTGAACTAGGTGAACTACTAGATGTGATTGATATTGAACGCGGCGTAAAGATTTCTGGTTCAAGGTTCTATTTCCTAAAAGGTTGGGGAGCAAGACTAGAACTCGCTTTGATGAACCTAGCTTTAGATCAAGCAGCTAATGCAAACTTCACAGCACTTATCACTCCAACACTTGTTAAACCAGAAGTGATGGCAGGAACAGGATTCCTTGGTGAGCACTCTGATGAAATCTATTACCTGCCTGCAGATGATCTTTATCTGACTGGAACAAGTGAGGTTGCTCTTGCTGGATATCACAGCAACGAAATCATTGATCTAACTGATGGACCAAAGAGATATGCGGGCTGGTCAACCTGTTACCGAAGAGAAGCAGGTAGCCACGGTAAAGATACCAAAGGCATTCTTCGAGTTCATCAGTTCAACAAACTAGAGATGTTCTCCTATGTGACTCCTGAGCAAGCAGATGAAGAGCATGCAAAACTTCTTGCTTGGCAAGAGGAGATGCTAAAGAAGTGTGAACTTCCTTACCGCGTTATTGACACAGCAGCAGGAGATCTAGGCTCTAGTGCTGCTCGTAAGTTTGATGCTGAAGCATGGGTTCCATCCCAAGAGACTTACCGTGAACTTACTTCAACCTCTAACTGCACTACCTACCAGGCCAGACGTCTAAACGTTCGTTACAGAAAAGAAGACGGCAAGACAGCTATTGCCGCTACTCTCAACGGAACCTTGGCAACTACCAGATGGTTGGTTGCGATTCTAGAGAACCACCAGCAAGCTGATGGCTCAGTTCGTATCCCAGTAGCACTAAGGCAGTACCTCGGTGGTGCTGAAGTAATCTCACCAGTAAAGAAGAGCTAGGCGTTGGGCTTCGAACCTTGGCTGATTGCCATCGACATTGATGGCACTCTGGTTCATGATGATGGTTATCTAGCACCTGAAGTTATTCGTGAGGTTGTGCGTGTTCGTGAACTCGGTCACCATGTTGTCGTTGCAACCGGTAGAGCCGCTGCTAATGCGATTCCAGTAGTTCAGGATGTCGGTATTGAAGAGGGGCACGTAGTTTGTTCTAACGGTGCTGTCACTATCGAAATAAATAAAGAAGACAGCAAGGGTTACTCAGTTAGAGAAGTGATCGGGTTTGATCCAGGACCAGTGCTAAGTCAGCTAATTGAAAAACTTCCAGAAGCACACTTTGCTGTTGAAGATGTTGATGGCACATACAGATTCCATAAACCTTTTCCCTCTTATGCACTAGGCGCGGAGAACATTGAAACTCCTCTTGATCAACTTATGCACGGTGAAGTGAGCAGAGTTGTTGTGCTATCCCCTGAACAGAACGTAAATGATTTTCTAGAGATAGTTGAATCAGTTGGTTTACATTCTGTTTCATATGCAATTGGTTACACAGCTTGGCTAGATATTTCTCCGCAGGGTGTTACTAAGGCAAGTGCATTAGAACAGAGAAGAAAAGCACTGGGTATTCCAAGAAACAGAGTGATCACTATCGGTGATGGTAGAAACGATATTTCTATGTTTGAGTGGGCAAATGAAGGCGGAGGCTTATCTTTTGCTATGGGCCAGGGTCCTGATGAAGTTAAACAAGCCGCTCAAATAGTCACTGCAGCCGTTGAAGAACACGGTGTTG